>Ga0316207_10000121_pt1 | contig 167326 bp, 164 predicted proteins | sample 6weekpyrite_MG_FD_204943 | JGI IMG/M metagenome (GOLD analysis project Ga0316207, IMG submission 204943) | Microbial mat bacterial communities from mineral coupon in-situ incubated in ocean water Damariscotta River, Maine, United States -... | ecosystem: Environmental > Aquatic > Marine >... | reverse complement strand
TCCTAAGTACGAAAACCCAGAATTAACAACTTCTGAGCCATACGTAATGGGTTCACATGCAACAGGTTGTGGTGCATGGTGTTCAGGTCCTGAAGATGTTTCACCAGAAGAATACTTCTGGGGTTACAACCGTATGACTACGATTGAAGGTCTATTCGGTGCAGGTGATGCGGTAGGTGGAACTCCACACGCATTCTCATCAGGTTCTTTCACTGAAGGTCGTTTATCAGCTAAAGCAGCTTGTAAATACATCGATGATGGTAAAGCGGAAGGTATCCTTGTTACTGACGCTCAGATTTCTCGCCGTAAGGAAGAAATTTACAAGCCATTAGAACATTACACTGTTAACCGTAACGAAATCGTTGCTGGTTCTGTTAACCCTAACTACATCAACCCACGTCAGGGTCTGGATCGTTTACAGAAACTGATGGATGAGTACTGTGGTGGTTTTGGTGTTAACTACATGACTAACGACAAACTTCTGAGCATTGGTCTTAAGAAGATGGCTATTCTAGGTGAAGATCTAGATAAAGTTGCTGCTGAAGATGTCCATGAACTACTTCGTGCATGGGAATTGAAGCATCGCTTCCTTACTTCTGAAAGTGTATTCCAGCATACAATGTTCCGTAAGGAAACTCGCTGGCCTGGTTACTACTACCGTGGTGACGCGATGAAACTGGATGATGCTAACTGGCATGTACTAACAGTTTCTCGTCGTGATCCTAAAACAGGTGAGTACACAATGGAAAAAGCGCCTCTGTATCACTTAGTTGGTGACATTGAAGATAAAGATCTCGCCAAACTGAAAGCAGAAGGTCATCACTAAGCAAATAAAGGTTTGATTGGCTTGAATTTTTTAGCCAGTTAAGCAATATTTGTGAATAATAAAAAAGGACTAACATTTGGTGTTAGTCCTTTTTTTATCTATACAACGACTTGTATTACAGTGTTATCGATAGCATATAAACAGCACTGTATATTTTATTGAGATAGCCAGATGAATATTATTGAAAACACAGATGAAGAAATTTTAGAACATGCTCATCCAATGTGGGCAGATCTTGTTAAGTACTCAAATGAAGGTAACTATGGCGCTTTCACTCGGCAATTTTCGGCTTCTTTTATGAAAGGCGCGAATGAAGTTGAAATGGGTAAGCAGTTTGCAAGAAGTGATCTGGCAAAGAATTTGTCAGAAGATTATTCCTATCTGGGTATGATACGCCGTGGTGAATATGTCACTGTTCTTTACAAAGTGGTTAATAAAAAGAGCAAGGGTGAATGGCTGGGTCGGTTGGTACTTGGTTATGAAAAAGAGAAAGTTAAAATTTTTGGCGCGACGCTTTTTTAAAAAACACATCGTCTAAACAACCAGTTCTAGAAATAAATTAGAGTAATAACAGCCACAGGTTTTATTTGTTATGTCAGATATCATTGAAGACGAAAAATTCGTTGAACTAAATTATAAAGTCGTCGATGACAAAACCGGCGACGTTTTAGTGACGGTCGATTATCCTATTGGTTATGTTCATGGCGTCAATGACGTGATGTCGGAAGAGGTCACCAAACATCTTTATGGTAAAAAAGTCGGTGATGTCATTGAGGTGCAAGTTGATACTAGACTGCTATATGGTGAGAGAGACGAGTCGCTGGTTTTTACGGACCATATTGAAAATGTGCCAGAGGAATACCGTGAAATAGGCATGACGATTACTATGGAAAATGAGAAGGGCGAGCCAAAAAGTTTTATCGTCACACGCTTTGATGACAAGACACTCACTGTCGATGGTAATAACCCACTCTGTGGTAGAGATGTTACTTTTATATTGGAAGTGCTGACAATACGCGAAGCTACCGATGAAGAAGTTGATTTGGGTGGTGCGATTGATGCTGATCCTGACTTAAACGATATACTCGAGAAAGCAGAATAAGCGACGCCCTACTATGAATTATTCTAGCCCATACCTCTTATACCCTGTAAACCAGGCACTGGAACGCGCTATTTCGAGTTCGCTAGGGATGATAGACGAAGAAGCGCTGGAACTGGCTATGCCTGATAGGGAGACTACCGTTGCAGATAATTTTCTTTACACGCGTGGTAACTTTGAACAACACAGCTTCAGTGTAAATATTTTAGAACCATTACGCGACGCACTTAACTCATCGTTGACAGATGATTTTCGAAAGCAGGATTGCAAGGCTTGGGCAGATACACAGAATCGACTAGGAAATATTTTGGGCGCGATTGGGCAGCAGCAACATGATGCCGAGGTATTTCAACAAGCGATCGCGTGTTTTTTACTAGCACTGGAAGAATATACGCAGGAAGACACCCCGTTAGAGTGGGGAGCAACGCAGTCGAATCTGGCGACGGCGCTACAAGCATTGGGTCGTCTCGAATCGGATTCAAAAGTATTGAGTAAAGCAGTTGATGCATATACTGCAGCGTTGTTGGTTTATACGAAACAAGAAACACCGGAACAATGGAAATTAATCATGCTACAGCTAGGCATGACGTTTCATTGTTACGGACTACATCTTAAAGGTAACCGTACTTTTCAAAAAGCAGTTGTTGCCTATAAAAATGCAATTTCAGAACTCGATGCTGACAATTATCCGGTTGAATTAGCTGCCGCACATAATAATTGCGGGGCCGTTTTACTTAATCTAGCGGAATCGGAAGAGAACCCAGACCGATTTGAAGAGGCGGTACGATCATATGAGACAGGCTGGAAGGTGTGTATGGAGCAGCAGCGTCCAGTTCACCTGTCGGTACTTTGCCGAGTAAATAAATCAACAGCACGAAATGAACTCGCAGAATTATCAAAAGATGCAGTGCTTGCAGATGAAGTTGCTGATGATTTTGAGATAATCATGGAATGCTTTCCGCACGCCTTACAACCACTTTGTGTAAAGCATTGTGAAAAACAATTGAATCAGGCAAGAAAGCTCGCAGGTGCATCAGCTGCCTAACCTCAAAATTCCTGTTCGTGTCACATCATGAGAAAAGAGCTAGCTACAAAGTTCTCAATATCCCTAAATTAAACGCGGTCTGAAAGTTTGTAATCGACATTAATAAAGGCCCCAATCTCAGCACAAAATTTAATTACGCGAGCGCCAAAACCAACATCTGGTGCTGTTTCATCTTTATCAATCGACAAGGTAAGCTCCACACTTATTCGAGGCGATAAATTTTGGCTTTTGCAGATTTCGATAATTTTATCTTTAGCAGGCTCAATCTTCTTAAGGATCTCGTCATCGATGAGTTTGTAAATATCGAGTTCTTCCGTGTCAGAATCCAAGGTTTCAGTGGATAATTCCCATGAACTGATTACGGGTTTATCCAGACTGCCTCGCATACCAGCCGCATTGGTTGAAGTGGGCTCAATACCGATGAAATTAGTGACTAGCTCCGGGTCAAAGTGATAACCAGAGATGCCAAAATATGCCCGACCTTTATTAGCTGCCACGGATAGTTTCCTTCAGAAATTGTAAATAGTGGTGCGAATTATAGCTTGTAGGACTGATTATTACTGTATTAACTTTTTTTGGGGTCAATGACGAACTATTTATTATATTTTTGAGATAAAAGGTGTGAAAATACGCCTCAAATATGGCTAATTGTCTAGAGAAAAGGTACTGAGGTTTGTCATCTGAAAAAAAGCGCGACCCTAATAACCCGTGCCTGTTTTGCACTGATCCACAAGGGGTAAGCCTGGATAACGAACTCGCGTACAGTGCTCGAGATACCTATGCGGTAAGCCCGGGTCATACGCTGGTTATGCCGAAACGTCATGTTGCCAGCTTTTTTGAGTTGACGCCGAAAGAAGTTGAAGCTTGTATGCTGCTGATAAAGGAAGAGCAGGCGTTATTGGATAAGGAATTTACGCCAGATGGTTACAATATTGGCGTAAATGTGGGTCCAGCGGCTGGGCAGAGTATTTTACATGTCCATATTCACATCATTCCCCGTTATAAGGGTGATGTGGAAAATCCCCAAGGGGGAGTGAGGCATGTGATACCTAAAAAGGCGCATTATACGCGCTAAAAGAGTATAATTTCGTCAGATTTAGCGAGAGGAGCTGACAAGTTTTTTGAATTTCCTCTCAAATATATAAATAAAGAATTAACTATTTAGGAGATACAATTATGGCTCAATTTTGCAGACCTAAGGTGCCAACAGGCGTAACAGAATATGTGACAACGACTCAGAAAGAAGTTGTTCCTGGACAGTTTGTTATTGGTTATACAACTGAATGGAAAAGTTTCCAAAAAGAACAGCCATACCAAACACCTAAGAAGCCTTAACAGAATTCTTAAGTCAATTAGCCGCGCGTATCCTTAGGGTCGCGCGGCTATTTTTTGTATGGAACAGTTATAAAATGGCTACCACTGCGTTCGCAGCATCTTATATATTTTTTCATGTCATTGATGATACTTGCTACTCGAGTTGAAACGCGCTGTATGCATCCTTAGTAATGAAGTATTCCAGTAAAAGCTAGTCAGGCGTTAACAATTTGCCAGACTGCTAGTTCGACTGTCACCAAAAGCTTTTTTAAATTTAATAATTCGGCAAAATTTTTTTGTTGATCGAATTGGTATGGTAGTGTGCTAATAATGCTACACATACTTAAGCTAGTACTCCCCGCGCTAATTCCTTCATGGAATTTCTTTGATGTGATTGTGCCATCACCTCGAATACAATTTGTCATTATAAATAGAGAAAATAGTGAGCCGACTGAATGGCAGGAATTTAGACCTCGACCTGCAAAGCTTTCTTTTTTTCAAATGATGAAAAGAATGATTTGGAATCCTGTTTGGAATGAGTCGTTATTCTTGATGAGTTGCGCGGAAAGGCTGATGGACTACCCAACTCAGCATAGTGAAGATGAAATATTTAAACGCTTAAAAGCAGAAATAATAGCCAAGCAAGCAACGTATAAAACAGCTAAAGACTCAAAAGTTCAATTTCGTCTAATGTTTATACGACGAGAGGGGAACGAATTAAAAGAAGAAGTAAAGTACCAGTCAAAACCACAACCTTTAATAGGCAAGCTGGTTAGATGAATATAGAAGATGCAATTCGTTTAACAGAGATATTATTAGGGTTTGCTTTTGTGCAGCAGAGTATTGAGCATATTCTAGCAGCACGTGATGAGCGAATATTATTCATACCTCGATTAATACTGGCGATCATACTAATAATAGGTATTCAATCAGCCTGGGTAATCTTAATGCTGATGGCGCTAGGGCTCGCCATATTGAATCGGTTTCAAGGGCCGTATAATGGTGGGGCAGATCGTATGAGCTTGTTGGCATTATCATGCTTGCTGTTGGTACATTGGCTTCCCTCACCAAAATGGCAAGAAATTGCGTTTGCATATCTTGCGGTACAGTTGATGCTGTCTTATTTTATTTCGGGTTGGGTGAAACTAGTAAACCAACAGTGGCGAAGCGGCCAAGCATTAGTTGATGTGTTTTTATTTTCAGCTTACCCGGTTAGCGAATCACTACGTCGTTGGTCGTCGCATAGGAATGCTTTACTACTGATGTCTTGGGTTGTCATTATATTTGAATTAAGTTTCCCGTTTACAATAATGTCAGCAATATCACTTAAGATAGCCCTTATTGTCGCTGCATTGTTTCATTTAGCGAATGCATTTCTGTTTGGCTTAAATAGATTTTTCTGGGTATGGATAGCAGCCTACCCGTCAATCTTATGGTTTCAACAGCGTATTTTCGATACAATTTAAACAGTTAAAAATGAGAAATAATTATGGATCGTGACACACTTTTAAAAGCAGCTGAACAGGGAATTATAAGCAAACAACAAGCAGAATTATTAGCTGATTTTGATGCAACGGGAATAAGTTCAGATTCAGAAAATTCAGAAGAGCAGTTAAGATTCATTCGAAGCTTTGGCGATATATTTATTACTTTAGGTATTATTTTTGTATCTATAGCTACAGCACAATTTGAAATAAATGGTTTATATAAAATAATCCCCGTTGTTATTTTAGTTGCGACCACAGAATGGTTAGTTCGTAGGCGGCGTTTAGCGCTACCTGGAATAGCGTTACTGATTGCAACGCTCTATTACTCGAGCCAGTTTATAGGCCTCTCCAAACCAGACTTTGAGTTATCAAATATTGCTATTCCTACGGTGGTAGCACTGCTTTTTTACTGGCGATACAGAATGCCTTTTACGTTGCTACCAATTGCATTGGGATTGCTCAGTATGGTGACAGTATTACTCGATATTGATATTAAAAATGCACAATTATTTATTGTTATTTATGGCTTGATGGTCTTTGCAGTAGCTATGTGGTTTGATTCAAGAGATATTAAAAGACAGACGCGCTTAAGTGATGCGGCGTTTTGGCTGCATCTTCTTGCTGCACCGCTAGTTGTTCATGGTGTAATGGTGACATTATTGGTTGAGACGCAATCAATACCTTTTCGAGAGTTGTTAATCATTATTTTCTTTAGCGCATTTTTTCTTATCGCTTTATTTGTTGACCGACGCGCGATATTGGTATCGAGCATCTCTTATGCGATTTATGCAATTGTCGAGCTAGCTCGAAGCAATCAAATTCAAATTGAAAATATAACGTTGCTTATCTTTGTTGGCTTTGGTGTATTCATTATTGTTTTCGGTGTGTATTGGTACAAGATTCGGTCATTTCTATTTAGTAATATGAGCCATTGGGCTATATCAAGGTATGTGCCTGCCTTAAAAAGAAACTAGTTTTTTCAACTGATTTAAAGTGAATAGAAAAACCCGAATGAAACACGCAAGTAACAAACTTAATCGTATTAGTAAAGAATACGTACGATGAATAAACAGTTACTCCATGAGAAAATAATTCAAGCACTTGAGGAAGCATATCGGGTTGCGACCGATGCGGCATTACAAGCTCATGATACGGCAACAAATAAAGAAAGTGTGGCTGAAAATAAGTACGATACTTTCGGTCTTGAGGCATCTTATTTAGCACATGGGCAAGCAAAGCGTGTTTCAGAGTATAAAGCCAATATAGACGCCTACAAGAAACTGGTAATTAATAGTTTCAGTAGTAAATCATCGATTAAGTTAGGCGCATTTATTCAAATTGAATGCGAGAATGGTCTAGAACAAAATTTATTTTTAGGACCGAATTCAGGCGGACTTAAATTGTTTTATGATGACAAGGAAATATGTCTTATCACAGTTTCCTCACCGCTTGGCAACGCATTGCTTGGTTGCCGCATTGGCGATGAAGTTGTAGTGCAACATAAATTTTACCAAGTCACTAATATATATTAGTGCATGGTTTTAAAACCAATCAAAGCTTGACCATAAATAGAACTCCCTAAGTAAAAATAATTAGGTATAAGACTATTGTTGCCAGCGAATTTCAATGGCAGTAAAAGGACCAATGACCGTGTTGTTAAAACTTCGGGGCATGTTTGATTTACTGCTTGAGATGGGAATTCTTCCACCCATTAATTCAGCATGACGCTGTGGAAATAAGGGCTTTTGGTTGGGGTTCGCATAACCATCAGGGTATAGAGGTTGGTTGGTTTGTAAGTTGTATTTATCTGATGCGCCGACTGTGTGTAACAGTTCATGAGCAATTACAATATTATTAGACTGATTGTAGCGGCTGCTGGAAAAAGCATGGACTACACCGATTAATCCCTTAGCTAAACCGATTGAGTGAGGGACTCTATCAACGCGCTTAGGATCATAATAAACGGTAAAAATTTGAATATCAGGGGCAGGACGGGGATCAGTATTATGTGTCCAAGTCCAAAAACGTAACTTCATACTCCACCACATTACCTGAAGAACATTACCGCCGACAGGTGGCAAGGGTGGTTTGGAATTAACTTGTGGAGAAACAGAAATAATAAAAGGATCGACAACTACATTGGTGTATTGTGCTGCCTGCTGTGTCATGAAACGACCGATGCTAGAAAAGGTCGAGTCACTTAATGCGTTAATATATTGCTGAGTTGCTTGTGTTCCATCACCATTGATGGGATAGATGTAAACATAAAGTGGCTTTTGCCAACTTGTAACACGTTCTTTAGTTAGATAAACAGAAGCGGCTACAAAAAAAAGTATAATTAATGCAAAAAGAATGCGGATTTGTCTAAACATTATTATTCCTTTAATAATACATTTTGCATATCAGTGTGGTTGACGGGTAACTGTAAGATAGCATGAAGTGGGAACAGTGCTTCTAATTTAGTAGCAAATTGGCGTTCTTCTTTACTGACCAAGACGATAACCTTGGTGTTAATTGAGTACTTTGGCAGGCTATGAAGCATTACATCAAGATTACTGATATTAACTCCGGCATAATTATTACCATACCCATAAAAGAATTCTGCAACAATAAAATCGGGTTGTTGTTTGAGTTGATTGATTGTTTTGCGTAAAGAATTAAAACGAGTTTCGACAAGGTCAAGCGATGCATACAGCGCTGAAAAGTCAGGGTGAGCTGACGACTCAATAATGGAAAAAATTGTTTTTGGCATGCTATGTACGAATTATGTCTTCAAAAGTTGTCTATGAGTATAGGCAACTCCTAGGCTACATCACAGCCTAAATGCGAGTTAAATTAATCTGAATAACGATTAGGAAGCGTATTTTTAAGTTGTTGATCCATTTTGCGCAATAATGCTTCAGTGGTTTCCCAGTCTATACAGGCGTCAGTGACGGAAATTCCATATTTCAATTTAGAAAGGTCATCGGGTATGGTTTGATTACCCCAGCCAAGATTTGATTCAAGCATGAAACTAATAATCGATTGATTGCCTTGGTTAATCTGCTCGATACAATTAGAAATAACCTTGGCTTGATTAGCGGGGTCTTTATTTGAATTACCATGGCTACAATCAACGGTAATATTGAGCGGCAAGTTAGCTGCTTTTAATGCTTTTTCACATTCAGCAATATGTTCAGCTTCGTAATTGGGTTTGCCACCGCCACCACGTAAAACAACATGACCATAGCGGTTGCCGCGGGTTTTAACGACGGTGCATTGTCCTTGTTGGTTAATACCCAAAAAATTGTGCGGCTGAGACACCGAATGCAAAGCATTGATTGCCACATCAAGACTTCCGTCTGTGCCATTTTTGAAACCTACTGGCGTGGAAAGTCCACTCGCCATTTCACGGTGAGTTTGTGATTCAGTCGTGCGAGCCCCAATTGCTGACCAAGTAATTAAATCAGATAAATATTGTGGCGTAATGGGATCGAGCGCTTCGGTTGCGGTAGGAATACCCATTTCTGCAAGGGTCAACAGTAATTTGCGTGCTTTGTAGAGCCCCTTTTCAATATGGAAAGAATCATCCATGTAGGGATCATTTATAAGCCCCTTCCAGCCAACAGTAGTGCGTGGTTTTTCAAAGTAGACACGCATAACGATATAAAGTGTTTCGCTGACTTCAGCGGCCAACTTTTGGAGTTTTTCAGCATAAACGAGCGCTGCATCAGGATCATGGATAGAACATGGGCCAATCACGACAAATAGCCGATGATCTTCATGATCCAGAATTTGCTGAATGGTTTCACGCCCAGCTAATACGGTGTTTTCAGCCGTCTCACTTAACGGTAGGGCTTGTTTCACGTCAGCGGGCGTAGGAAGTAAGTCCTGTGATAGGACATTAATGTTATTTAACTGCTGATCGCTCATACCCGAAAACTCAAATTGACTCTTACATTAGTGGCAAATGCCGTAAAAGCGCGCATTTTACCTTAATTATGACGCTGACGACACTGCAAGTTGCTAGGTAGGTACATTTATTTAAAAAGGGCTGGGCTGTTGTCCAATTCGCTCTGTCGAGCTTGATCCGCCTGTTCTAATGCGGTTCGTATACTAGGATGCTCAGACATGGCTTTTTCAAGATCACGACGTTTGAGGCGATAGAGGGTGGTAGGGGTGAGCGTTGTAACGGTTGCTAGCCGCGGGGCATCATGGAGTAGAGCCATTTCACCGAAAAAATCGCCGGCTACAAGGGTAGCAACTTGTTGCTGTTGCGGACCATCGTTGCGGCTCACTTGAACCTGGCCGCGAGCAAGTAAATATAGGCTATCACCACGGCTATTTTCTTTAATAACAATTTCTCTGGCAGGAAGACTAATTGCCTCCATGTGTGAGGCGACCTGTTTAAACTCTTTCTTACCGAGAATTTTGCAAAAAGGAACTTTGTAGAGCAATTCCTCGGGGGTGAGAATTAAACTGGTTGTATCATGGGTACTTAGTTTCCAAAGATGTTGTTCACGGCTAGCAAGCATGGCATTGGCTACTGCGGCGGGGATCTCACCATGTCGGTGTTGAAGTTTAATAGACTGCACTTCAGCGAGGATAATTAAGCGTTGGCCATGCCTATCTTGCATGGTGTTAACAAACTCAGGATAGAGCTCATTCATTTGCGTAATGTTAGATTGAGCATAATCACGCCAGCGTCGATATTGATCGATAACCAAGTCGAGTTTTTGTTTTGGTAATTTATTACTATGTTCGCCTGTTGTTAGGTATTGAAGAACTTCATCTGAAGCTTGAACGTGTGCCCAAGAAATTTCATATTCGTGTGCAATTAAACGTAAGCGGAGTTTCTCAGCGAAATGGTTTAGCAAAGGTATCATTGATAGTGCATTGATTAATGCTTTAAATATTCGTCTTCTTGGCAGTCGATTTTGCGCAATAGAATGGTATTTACCCTGATAGCGAATTGCTTCAATTTGCAGCGCAAGTAGAGGGAGCATATCACGTAGAGCTGATTCACTGAGATGACCATCATTGTAAAGATCAATGTAATAACTTTTTTCGATCGCAAAACATCGTAGTGAAACAAGGTTTATTTCATCTTGTTCATTAAAATGGTTATGCCGTAGTGATGCAAGGTGATGCTCATAGTGCTTGAGTGATTTTTCACATTGATGCGCTAAGCGTTTAATGATCTTTTTATTAAATTGGTCAGACTTGTTCAATTCAGGCAATCGGCCTAAAGCATGTTGGCTTGCAGAAACATCACCAATAGCCTGAGCAACTTGATCGGCGAGTGGCATTTTATCTAAACCAAGTTTTTGAACTAACCACTCCATACTTAAACCCTGTACGAGTAGTGTAAATAATACAACACCCATTACTACCGCAACAAAAATATCATAGTAAGGAAAATCGGGAAGACTAAGGACAATGGCTAACGCTATAGCGCCACGTAACCCACCCCAGACCATAACAGTTTGGTAAGCGAAACTAGTATGTTGAGTTTGCGGTAAACGATTAACGAGGGGTATGAGACCATAAACAACACAAAGTCGTGATAACAACATGGCGAATAAAACCCATAAAAGGATATCAACACTGCCAAGTATTGCACTGAATTCTACACGCATGCCAACCATCAAAAAAATCAGTGCAGTCGCAACAAAACCCATATATTCCCAAAAATGATGAACATAGGTTCTTACCGAGGGTGAAACTTTAAACTTGCCCCAGCTCCCAAGAGTAAGACCCGCTGCAACAGTAGCCATAACCCCACTGACGTGTAACCACTCTTCAGCAATTAAAAACGAAGCATAAGCAAGAATGGTTGTGAGCGTGATTTCTATAGAAGGATCGTTGTGAATGGTGCCTAAAATTAAACCAGTAAGCCAACCAAGTATAAAGCCAACCAATAATCCTCCCAGGAAGATGACAAAAAAATCACCTGCACCAGATAAAACATGCTCGCCAGTGACGCCACTATTAGCAATAGCTATTAATAATAAAATTTTTGCTAAAACAATTGCAGTCGCATCATTAAATAAACTTTCGCCTTCCACTAATATGGTTAAACGTTCAGGAGCGCCTAATCGTTTAAATAAGGCGATCACTGCAACTGGATCAGTTGCACTGAGTATTGCTCCAAGTAATAAAGCAAACATTAAAGGAATTGAGGTAGCTAGAAAAACAATACCACCGATGATAACAGTCGATATTAAAAGTCCCGGTACAGCTAAGACAATAACCGGTAGTAAGTTATGCCAAAGTTGCCTAGCATCAAGACTGTATGCGGATTCAAATATGAGCGTGGGCAGAAAAACATAAAGAATCAGGGCAGGCGATAAATTAATACCCTGTAGTGCATTGAAAGTATCTGGATAGTAGTCAATAAGTGATGCAACAACAATCCCAACAACAACGAGTAACACACTAAAAGGTAGGTGAACGCGTTTACTGATAGCAAGTGTCGTGGCGGCTATTAATAATAGCGCGATGATACCTGCAACATTGTCAGCAAGAGGCGAGGTATGTTCCATATCGTCAGTGAATAACGTCCCAAATGGATATCAGCAGAGATTAACATTGTTTCAGCTTATTCTAAATCACCTAAATGTTTATTAATCCAAGTTAATAATTTTGAGTAGTACAAAAAAACAAGGCTTCCAATTGGAAGCCTTGTTTAATAGATATCAGTAAAATGATTAGTTGCGATATAAGCCGCGTTCACTAGCACGTTCTTCTTGCTTAACTTGTGTTAGCACAAGCTTAAGAGCCTCTAAATAAGGAACCGTACCATTGTTACGGATAATATTGCGGCCTTCGCGACTATGAGCATATTTAATAAATTTCTTAACTTCAGCGTATTGCTTGCCTTGGCTATTCATTGCTAAGTAAAGAGGACGGTAGAGTCCATACTCGCCTTTACGAATATTCTCATAGCTTGGTTCTTTGCCATCAAGTTTAAGGTTTTTTACATTACGCTTACGTGCAGAACTAATGCCAGTTACACCAATCGCGTTAACATCCTTGACGACAGCTTTTTCCAATGGACCCGAAGATTTTACAAATTCAGTGGCTTGAAATTCCTGATTGTAATTGGCAAATACCAATTTACGCAGGGCGCGCCCCACGCCTGATATCTTGCCTTTACGAGCCATTAAGCGAATCGGCGCGTCATTACCACCAAGCTGCTTCCAATTGGTGATTTTACCAAGATAAAGTCCGCGTATTTGGTCAAAAGTGATGTTTTGAACTGGATTATCCGGGTGCGCAATCACGACGAGCGCATCCCAGGCAACCGGCTCAAGTATGGCGCGGCTTTCTTTGGGAGAGCTCCCAATTTTGTAACGACAAGTGCCACCCATATCGGAATCATTAGCGGCGGTTGAGCGGATACCGCGTGTGGCGCCACCGCCCTGTATGTCAATAACAACGCCGGTTTTCTGTTGGTAGCCAGCTGCAAGCTCCTTCATAAACGCTTTTTTGGAGATACCACAGCCTACCCATTTTAGTGTAACGGGTTCCGCGGCGATGGCTTGGCCCATATTTAGCAGCAGGCCAATGGATAATAATGTGATGAATGATTTCATGTTCTTTCCTCGTATTCCCCAATTAATATAGAAATATTCTTATTATGCAGTCAGTATAGACTATAGGGAGAATTTTGAAGCTTTTGAGCGCAAATAAATGATACATTTTGCCTGATTTATGGGGCGTTTAATGGCGTGATATCGCTTGTGGCAGGGATAACGGCCGTTTCGCAAGCCGACTCACCACAATTGAATTTCATCTGTGATTGCTGCTTTTGGTTACCGCGGAGAGGTAACAAAATCATGAGTAAATATAATAAATTTTTATGTTTACCATTATCCACCATAATTAATGAGTTGGATATTAATCGATTGCGCTTCAAAGAATACCAACGATAATCCCCTCTAAAGGCACTGTAAGCATGAAAACTAAAAATGTGGCAATTCCAAGCCCATGCCAAGACTACGACCTTATTGATATGGGGAATGGGCGAAAGTTAGAACGTTTTGGCGATATTGTGATTGAACGTCCTGCGCCTCATGCCAAGATGAAACCTCATCAAAGCCATTGGCAACCCGATTGGTCATATAGTGGCACGCGAATTACTGATGGAACATGGCAATCATGCCGAGACGATTTACCGACAGATTGGCAAATCACGATGGCCGACCAAATTATGCATTGCCAATTAGGTAAAGGCGGGCAGGTGGGTGTTTATCCAGAACATGTTGCTTGCTGGCAATGGGTGCGCGAACGGCTTGAAGGCTGTCATGACATCGAGAACCTTAACGTACTAAATTTATTCGCCGGGACAGGGGGCGCTACACAGGCTGCGGTGCTTGCCGGTGCGCAAGTCACCCATGTTGATGCACAAGCCTCACAATTAGAATTGGCACGACGTAATGTGGGTGAACAAGGAGCTCGATTTATTAAAGAAAACGTAATGACTTATGTTGAACGTATGGTTCGCAAAGGCGAGCGATACCACATGGTCATTATGGATCCCCCTAGTTTTGGTCGCGCAGGAAAAGGTAAAGTGTGGGATATACGATCTGATTTTCAGAGATTGATTGATTATCTACCAAACCTTGTGGAAGACGATTGTCGAGGTATATGGGTGTCACTGCATACACAAGACGTGCAGGCAGAAAGTGTTGCCGAGATGATTGAGAAAGTACAACCTGGTTTAATTCAACCCTTGTCGCTAGGTACGCAAACTAAAGATGGGCGAGTTCTTGCCGCTGGGGTGGCAGTGATTTGGCATAGAAGTAACTGGGACTAGTGGTTCATTCACCACCGAAGCCCCTAATTTTTATCGCCGTTTACTATTATTTAAGAACCAGTGTTAGGCTGCTGCGTCCACGGGAAATCGATAAACGTATACGGTGTTTGCTTGCTTTAGTAATTTGCTCTGCTTCTGCAGGAGAGTGGATGGTTTGTTGGTTTATTCTTCGAATAATATCACCCTTGCGTAATCCCGCTGCAGCGGCAGGACTATTTTTGTTTATCTTTGAAATAATAATTCCATCAAGTTTTCCATAGGCAGGATGATCTTCAATAATATTTGAAAACGTTGCGCCACTTAGCCGTTTATGTAATTTACCACCATCAAGAGTGACCTGTTTTGATCTGGAAATTTTTGCAGTAATAATAAATTGCCTGCTTTGGCGAAGTACGGTGAGATTGACTTTGGTTCCAAGTCGCAACAAACCAATGTTGTTATGTAGATCGTCCGCGCTATTAATAGCGCGTTGATTGATTTTTTGAACCACATCGCCAATTTTTAATCCGGACTTATCTGCTGGAGAACCCGGGATAACTTTTACTACGACTGCACCACGTGTACTTGGGTCAAGATTAAAGGCTTGCGCAAGTTCTTGGGTTAGATCTTGAGCTTGTGCCCCCAGCCGACCGCGTTGGATGCTGCCGTTTTCTATAAGCTGAGCCATGATCTCGCGCGCCATATTAATGGGTATAGCAAAGCCAATCCCTATGTTGCCACCACTACGTGAATAGATAGCGTTATTTATACCAATAAGCTGGCCATGAAGATCAATCAACGCACCGCCTGAATTACCTTGGTTAATTGACGCGTCAGTTTGGATATAGTCTTCGAAACGACCGATACCTAGCCCACTACGATCAAGTGCACTGACGATTCCGGAGGTGACAGTTTGACCCAAGCCGAAAGGGTTGCCGATTGCCACGACGAAATCACCAACACGGAGCCTATCTGAATCAGCAAAAGGCAGGGCGGTAAGGTTGTCAGGTTCTATTTTGAGCACTGCAATGTCAGTATCTGGATCGGTACCGACTAATTTAGCGTCAAACTTTCGGCCATCTTGCAGGCTGACAGTAATAATATCAGCGCCCTTGATAACGTGATTGTTGGTTAAAATATAACCCTTATTTGCATCGACAATTACCCCAGATCCAAGTCCTTGGGTTTCTCGTTTCCGTTGTGGCTGCAGGTTAAAAAAGTGCTTAAAGAACGGATCATCCAACAATGGGTTTCGTTGAGTCTGTATGGTTGCACGGGTAAGGATGTTCACCACAGCCGGCGTACTTCGCTCAAGGATTGGGGCAAGACTGGGTAGCTGCTGCCCGTTTGCTGCAAAGGGTAGACCAGCATAGCTCGAGGCAGAAAGAATAGTCAGAGTAATAATAAGCCAGTAATGACGCATTCGCATGAGATTAAACCCTAAAAAGTTTGTGTAATATCCTTTATTGAATAATGGCAGTGGCTTTCAAAAAAATGACGTAGCACGTTAGTGCCACGCCTCTAATTTACAGGCTCTGCTAAGCATATAAATGAGGTCGATAAGTGTATTTTCAAGTAATGTCGATTTCACTAAGCGTGACAGGGCAAGCAAATCCATAAAAGAATATGAAACATTTCTCAAAAGAACTAAAAAGTGGTTGACCGACCCCTATATTGTGTTTACATTAACGACTTACCACAATATGTAGTGTTCATATCCCTTGAGGGATATATGGCACAAAAGCCGCTAGAAAGCGGTAAAAACAATAAATAATGAATAAAACACAGCGGAGTGACACCATCAATGACTGCGAACAGCGCGCATCTTAAAGCCGTGGCAACTAGCGTGGGCCAGATCCCATTACAAGATGCTTCAAAAGATATCTGGGATAAGAAATATCGACTTAAAACCAAGGATGATACGGCGATTGATGCCGATATCGATGCAACATACCAGCGAGTCGCGCGAGCAATCTCCGAAGTAGAAGCAGAAGACAAGCGAGAAGAATTTTTTGAGCGCTTCTTGTGGGCACTTCGACATGGCGCTATTCCTGCAGGCCGTATTATTTCCAACGCCGGCGCACAAGCCTATAAGCCAGCGACATCAACTATTAACTGTACGGTTTCCGGCACGATTGAAGATTCCATGAATGGGATACTGGAAAAAGTGCACGAAGCCGGCCTGACGCTAAAAGCGGGCTGTGGCATTGGTTACGAGTTTTCGACGTTGCGCCCGAAAGGCGCTTATGTGTCCGGCGCGGGTGCTTACACCTCTGGCCCTCTGTCCTTCATGGATATCTATGACAAGATGTGTTTCACCGTTTCCTCAGCAGGTGGTCGTCGCGGTGCCCAAATGGCAACGTTTGATGTGGGCCACCCTGATGCGTTGGATTTTGTAAAAGCCAAGCGTGAAGATGGCCGCTTGCGTCAGTTTAACCTTTCCTTATTAGTTACAGAAGATTTCATGGAAGCGGTCAAAGCGGACGGCGAATGGCCATTGGCTTTCCCGATCACAGAAGAGGAAGCCAAAGCTGATGGCATCGATACTAATAACCCTGATCAAGTCATCTGGCGTGATTGGCCGGTACAAGGTAACTACCTAACCAACAATGAAGGTTTAGTCTGTTGTAAAGTGTATAAACGCCTTCGTGCCCAACGTATTTGGGATGTAATTATGTCTTCCACTTACGATTACGCTGAACCTGGTTTCATACTTATTGATAAAGTGAATGAGATGAACAACAACTGGTTCTGCGAAAATATCCGCGCTACCAACCCTTGTGGCGAACAACCCTTACCACCGTATGGATCGTGTTTGTTAGGTTCAGTGAACCTGACTAAATTTGTACGTGATCCATTTACCGACAAGGCCAGTTTTGATTGGGACGAATACAACGAAGTAGTGGATGTTTTCACACGCATGCTTGATAACGTAGTCGAAATTAATGGACTACCTCTTGAAGGACAACGCGATGCCATTGAAAACAAACGTCGCCATGGCATGGGCTTCTTAGGACTTGGTTCGACTATTACCATGCTCGGAATGAAATACGGCAGTGAAGAATCTGTTGGCTTTACAGATCGCATTAGTCGTGAATTGGCGGTAACCGGTTGGAAAGCAGGTTTAGCGTTATCGAAAGAAAAAGGCCCTGCGCCAATTATGAACGAAGAATTTGAAGTCACTGCTGCGATGTTACGCCGGCGCCCTCAAATGAAACGCGATGGTATTAAGCTGGGTGATAAGATTAAAGGTAAGGTTTTGCATGCAAAGTACAGCAGTTACATGCAACGCATCGCTGAACATGAACCAGAATTAGTAGAAGAACTAGCCAATACCGGCGCACGTTTCACCCATCACAGCTCAATTGCGCCGACGGGAACAATTTCCTTGTCCTTGGCAAATAATGCCAGTAACGGCATTGAACCATCGTTTGCACATCACTATTCGCGGAACGTGATTCGTGAAGGGAAAAAGACAAAAGAAAAAGTTAACGTGTTTTCATTTGAACTGCTTGCCTACCGCGAACTGATTAACGAAAATGCAATGCCGTATTCAGAAAATGTTGATGAACAGTTACCAGAGTGCTTTATTACAGCAGAAGATATTACGCCTAAACAGCATGTAGATATTCAAGCCGCTGCACAGACCTGGATTGATTCATCAATTTCTAAAACTGCTAACGTTCCAACTGATTTCCCTTATGAAGACTTTAAAGATATTTACCTGTATGCCTACGAAAAAGGCCTAAAAGGTTGTACGACGTTCCGGTTTAACCCTGAAGCGTTCCAAGGTGTGTTAGTAAAAGAGCAAGACCTTGAAAATACAACTTACCGTTTCACACTCGATGATGGTTCGACTGTGGAAGTTAAAGGTAATGAAGAAATTGAGTATGACGGTGAAACACATACAGCAGCCAATCTTTATGATGCCCTCAAAGAAGGCTACTACGGCAAGTTCTAAGCCGGGCTGCGATAAGGAGAATAAAATGTCGATTAAAATTGGAAGTAAAATTGTTAGCTACGAAGTAGCGAAAGAAGAACAAGAACCAGAAGCAGTAGCACCAGAGATTGTCGCAGACGAAGCATTATCAACAGCTGATGTTATCCATATGCATGAAAAGCTTGAACGGCCGGAAATGCTGATTGGTTCTACCTATAAAGTAAAAACACCACTATCAGAGCATGCCTTATATGTCACAATCAATGATGTGATTTTGAACGAAGGCACCGAACACCAATTACGCCGTCCATTTGAAGTGTTTATTAATTCAAAGAACATGGATCACTTTCAATGGATTGTCGCACTGACACGAATTATTTCGGCGGTCTTCCGTAAGGGTGGCGATGTGACGTTCTTAGTCGATGAGTTACGTTCAGTCTTTGACCCTCGTGGCGGTTACTTTAAGAAAGGTGGTAAATACATGCCATCATTGGTTGCAGAAATTGGTGATGCCATTGAATGTCATTTACGCATGATAGGTATGCTTAAAGATGATGGTTTGGATGATCACCAGAAAAAATTAGTTGAAGAAAAACGTGCTCAATTTGAAGCCTCAAATGAAATAGTTGAACAAAAAGGGAAGAGTAGTGATTTTCCAGCAGGTTCACAGCTTTGTGGTAAATGCACAACGAAAGCAGTGATTAAGATGGATGGTTGTATGACGTGTCTCAACTGCGGCGACTCAAAGTGCGGCTAACTGCTGCGCCTGAGCTGCGATGGCGGCGTTGCTGAATCGTTTTGCGTGTGCTCATTGGCTGATGCCAATTGCGCTACTCAAACGATTCGCGCCTTGCCCTCACAACTCATGCTGTGCAGTTGTGTTAAATAATTAGATTTGAAAATTATAAAAATAAAATAGGGAAAAAATATGTTTGGTTTCTAACGGCTTGTAGCTATACCCCACAATAGCTAGGGCCAATTCATATGAGTGGGGAAGGAGATATATGTATGGCCTGTAAAACAAGGCGTGTTCGAACCGGGCCGAAGCCCGGACCGAAAACTGTGCCAGTGAAAACTCATAAGCGCAGTAAGCCAAGCAAAACACCTTGTAAGTAAGGTATTGGTGGGTCTGCTCTAACAGGCCCACCTCTTTGCTCAAGAGAGACTAATGAAATATGAGTGTAGAAGCAAGCAAGTACTGTTGACTACTTTTATATTAGATCAGTTTTAAAATAGGTTTGTTGATTTAGTGATCGTGGTGTGAAATAATTTTTATAATAAAAGCGGGTAGTAAAAACTTGCGATGTGATAATAAAAATAAGCGTTATCAGAAAAATTTCAGTATTCATTACTGGAGCAGGATCACTTTCCTTTGTCATAAATTGAAACAGAATTAAAACCGTTGCTTTTTAGCAGCGGTTTTTTATTGGTTGTTCGTGGAGGAAGTACTTGGGTTTAGTTAATACCCAATAAAGTTGTAGAAGTACAGGAAGCAAAAAATAAAACAGGGATGATGATTTTAGGAAGAAAACTAAAACACTAAGGAGTAAGTGAAACGATGTCTATACTACAAGAACCAGTAGTGGGTTCATGGTATTTGAACCAGGCTGGAAAATTAATGAAGGTCCGTATGTTGTTGTTATCAGAACGCAGTTTATCTCGCGTGATGATTGAATATCTCGATGGCTCAGTACATATCGTGAATATTGATGCATGGAACTTCCTTGATTTGAATGTAAAACGCCAAGCCGCAGACGGCTAATAACAAAATAGGCGTTTTTTATTTTTTTTATAATCGCTACTTATAGTGGCGACGGAGTGCTTCTCTCCCTCTAAAATACCCGTTGTTTTTCACGTTTAATAATATGAATGTCGTCACTTAAGTAGATTTATAATCGAATGAAATATTTCTGAGCTTGCGTCACTTTGAACAAATAACGACGCGCTTCCTTATATTTTAATTTACTGCGAAGTTGTTTATAAACTTGGGCTGGAGAAAGGCTATTGATGATTTTGATAGCACGATCACGGTTAGTATGAAAAGCCTTTAATACATTACCTGAACCAGTGTTATAAGCGGCAATAGCGCAGTACTCGCGTGATAAGGGGTCGCGTATCCCCTTAAGGTAGCGAGTATTAATAATATTCAAGTACCCCGTACCTAATTCAATGTTATTACGCGCGTTAAATAAATATTGGCGTGAAGGGGTTCTATTTTGGCCTTTAACGAAGCGAAAGGCGTCACGGCCCCCGGTTGTTGGAACTAATTGCATAAGACCATACGCTGGGGCTGTACTCGTTGCATACGGATTGAAATTGCTTTCAGTTTTAATAATCGCATAGACCAAACTACTGCTAAGTTGATTCCTACGAGCATAGTGCTTTACTAGGCCAGCATATTGTTTAGCACGTATATCAGCATGGTTGTTGACCATTCTAAAGTTGACTCTACGCAATGTTTGTTTTTTCCCATTAACGTGAAGATATTGTTGCTTTAAATGATGTTTAATTAAATAGTCAGCATAACGAGCGGCGTACTCAGGCGAAGTAATATATGAACCAAACTGGTTCTTAACAAAACCAGCAAGATAGGGTTGACCTTTTAGTTCAACAACATGGTCAGTGTATAAATCAACGGAGCGCGGGTCGTTGGGAGTTAGCAGTGTGGTAACAATAGCGTTGTGAAGACTCTGCAAAGGGCGCTTATTCGAGACGGTTTCAACCTTTATTTTACCATTGTCAAAATCAATAATAGCTCTGCTTTTATAATTTTGAGTATATTTTACAAAACGATGAGGACTGGCGATTACTCTATTTTTTCTTCCCCATTCGCGATCTACATTACTTTTTAATGTGTTAATTAAGCGTTTAACATCACGGGCCAAAACAAATGGATTGTACTTATAGGTTTGTACGCGGGATTTTGCAGTCTGCTCGATTGCTTTGTCAGGTTGGCGGCTAGTAATCACCCTAACGGCATCAGATGTTGTACAGGCTACTAACTGACTCAGGATAATGAGGCTTGCTGAAAAAAATAAAGCTCTAGATGTGGCTCGGTTTGAAAATTTATTCATAGCAGAAAAATAGTACCTGAAATTCAAATAGTAAACAGTCGATTGCTTCCATGATGAAACCGCAGTGAATTTATAAGTTGCTATATGCTCAAATCAACATGGTATTGTTTCACGGGCGTTACCTAAGCGACTGTTTTTAGTATAGAATGATCGATATGTTAAAAAGCAGTCCAGTTGGAATAGCATGAGAGAACCCATCGTAACAAGACCATTTTTAAAATGGGCAGGTAACAAATATCGATTATTAGATCGTATTCGGCCGTTGTTAACTAAAGGTGGGCGGCTGATAGAGCCCTTTGCAGGATCCTGTGCGTTATTTTTAAATACTGATTATCGCCTCAATGTATTGAATGATAACAATGCAGATCTAATCAATATATATAGTAGTTTACAAGATGAAGCAGAAGACTTTATTGATTATGCCGAACAATTTTTTATTGCGAGAAACAATAATGAAACGGCGTATTATCGCTTTCGCAAACAATTTAATCGTACTGATGATCCCTACTTAAAAGCAGCGCTATTTATATATATGAATCGCCACGGCTATAACGGCCTATGTCGATACAATAATAGCGGTGGTTTTAATGTTCCGTTTGGCCGCTATAAGCGTCCGTATTTTCCACGACAAGAAATGCAGTTATTTGCCAAAAAATCACAACAGGCACGTTTTACTAATGAATCATTTCTGGTAGCAATGAAAAAAGCGCGTCGTGGTGATCTGGTTTACTGTGATCCTCCCTATGTGCCGCTTACCAGCACAGCAAATTTCACATCTTATAGCGCAGGTGGCTTTGCAAAAGCAGAACAACTGGCTCTGGCTGCGCAAGCCCAAAAATTGGCAGCACGTGGCGTGACTGTCATTATTTCAAATCATGATACGCCTTTCACACAAGCTACATATCGGGATGCAATTTGTACTCGCTTTGAGGTGAGGCGCACGATCAGTTGCAATGCAACACGACGCGGCTACGCAGGTGAATTACTAGCGCGATATGGTTAATGCGCATGCGATAAACCACACTATTATTTTGGTATTTTAGCCACAAGGGTTAGCAAGGGCAGCATGTGACGTATAGTGTCAGGTATAGGGTGAGCCCAAATCGCGCTTATTTTTATTAAGTAAATGATTATATTGGTTATTTTATTGTTGGCACGGATATTGTTTAGTTATTGTCAGTGTTGAAAAAATTGATGGTAAAGCGATTTTTAAGAGGGTTAGATAATGGATATGCCAGCGCAACAAACAGCAGTAATTCTTCCTTTTCAGCCACAGCAGAACTATAACCGCCAAGAGCTGAAGGTACAGTACCTGATTGGTGTGATGTATGAGTACGGATACGGTGTGGAACCAAATGTTAAAGAGGCAGTGCGTTGGTATCGTGATGCGGCCAGTAAAGGCCTTCCTGAGGCGCAAAATAGCCTTGGCTTCCTTTATTCACTTGGGCTTGGTGTAGAGCGTGACGCCGAAATGGCGGCTATGTGGCTGCATCGTGCGGCTGCGCAGTCTAATAATGCTGCTCAAACTAATCTCGGAATCCTTTATACGAGCGGTCGTGGCGTTCAAAAGGACTTTAAGAAAGCGGTGGAGTTGTTTAGCGCTGCAGCTAAAAGCGGTAACCACCAGGCTCAGCAACTGCTTGCTCAGGCTTATGATGAAGGTTGGTATGGTCTTAATTGTGACCCAATTCAAGCCGATTACTGGGGAAAAAAGGCTGCGTGCAATCAATAGGGCTTTCTCGCTCGACATCGATTAATTTCTTATGCTAATGTCCTGTGCCTAATTTTGGCCGTTGAGTTGTATGGAGATTAAGCATGCCGTATTTTGTATACAGATTTTCTGATGAAGTAAAAAATGTTGCGCCTAAATTACAGGAGCAGTATGAAGATTATCGAGCAGCCAAAGACCATGTCAAAGCATTGCGCAAAGAAAACCCAAAAGAAGATTTGAATAATTTCAGACTTATTTTTGCAGAAAATAAAGATAAAGCGCGGGTATTATTGACTACCCATCGTGAAAAGCCTCAAATCGAAGAGTGGGAATCTTAATTCTGTTTTTCGAAATTTATATGATGTGCAGTGGAGATTTCAAAGCATGATGTGGGCTATGTTGCAGGGATTGCCAACACTCCGGATCAAGTAATTCCACACGACCATCGATGTATTCTACAACGATACCAAGCGTCCCTACAGCGATAACTTCAATAGACTCACCCTGCTTAGTGTCGTGGTGTGAGCCAACAATCGGTTTATTAATTCCCATTTAGACGCCCCTAACTTCCCAGATGCTCTAGCGGAACATGGCAACAAAAAACTGTCAATTGCTTGTTTTTATAACGAGGAACACTTAAATTTATCAGAGTATATATCGATATGCTTATGAACTTTATTATTCAGTAGCTTTGCGAAACTAGCTAATTGAACACTTCATAAAAATGGCGTAGATTTTTTTTATGTTAAGGTTAAAAAAGTGGAAATATTTGCTGGCTAACGTTTTTTTGCTAGAAGTCTAAGACAAGTGTAAATTGGGTTTAAAGTTAGAATTTTACCGAGAAATAAGGAAGTGATTTATGGCCGATATAATGAAATATATTATTGATGACTCATTGATTGATACAGATCCAAATGGGTATCTACTTGATCTTGATGATTGGTCAGAAAAGCTAGCGATATCGATAGCTGAGGAAGAAGGTATTGTACTGACCGATGCACATTGGCTAATTGTGAATTTTCTGCGTCAACGGTACATTGAATTTGGTAGTTCTCCTAATGCACGATTATTAATAAAAGCATTGGCGAAAAAATATGGTCCTGAAATAGGTTGCCGCAAGCATCTTTATGATTTATTTCCTCATGGACCTTCACGCCAAGGTTGCCGTATAGCGGGATTACCTTTACCGAATGATTGTGTTGACTGGTTCGGATAAGTGAAGTTAGGAAAGGCTGCCTGATAGTTAAACTAATAGTCAGGTTCGCTGATCTTTAGTAAAGCACTCATTAGGCGACAATAAGTTCTGATTTTTGCCCTGACTCTGGAGGAGTAGGGTACTCATAATAAAGCCCGCAGGGATTCTTTGAGCAATGACCCATTAAGCAACAATGGGATCTGATTTTATTTTACCTTCGTCTAATCCTTTCTTACAAAGCACCTCAATGGCATTTTCTACAATGGCAGGGGGCGCAAAAATGTAACTGCGCCATTGCGATAAATCTTCATGCCAAGTAACAATTTTATTAATGGCTTCGGCTGCTGTAGCTGTTTTTATAGGGTGATAGTAAAAATTATCAATGGCATCACTGGTTGATCGGCAATAGCTATCAGCATAATGGCTCTCATGCTCATGAACGACCCAATGAAAAACTATTCGTTGTTGAATGTCTAAAGATAAACAATGCTCGATTAAGCTTTGTACCGGCGCAAAACCAACTCCCCAAGCAATAAACAGAATATCAGATGGATCATTTTCTTCTAATACCACACCATTACAAGGTGCTGTCACTTTAACAGGCATAGATTTTCTTGCACGCTGGTAAATAGAACGGGTAAAAATATCACTGGAATCCCGGTGCAAATGAAATTCTAAGTTGAGTCCATCACAAGGGCAACTGGCAATCGGCAGTTCTCGTTGTAGATTAGCACCTAAGCTTAAAATAGCATGTTGACCAGCCATAAAACGTAGAATACTGCTCCGAGGTGTGCGAAGGTGCAAGCGCATAGTATTCGCGTCAACGTGCTCTATGCGACGAATTCGGGTAGTAATTTCTTGGCTTTGTATGTCTGAGCCCCCGGTTGCTAACGAGGCGACAAGTTTGAGTTTACTGCATGCTGAATGGCAGCACATGAGTATATCGCCATCAAGCTTATCTACTTCACTAATAACAAAATCATGGTGACGAATTTTTGATAATTCACCTTCTAATAATCGTGCTTTGCAGCGTCCGCAAGCACCATTAGTGCAACCGTGATCGACATTAAGCCCAGAACGTAGTGCAGCATGAAGCAAGGATTCTTTTTCTTCAGAAAAAAATTTAATGCCTGTAGGTACTAATTCAACCTGGTAAGCCATAGACTCCTCTTTTGTTTATTAGATTGTGGTCAGGCGATGTCTGTGTCAGGATTTAACTTTTTAAGATTATATTGTAAGAGTGTAGCCCATGATAAATTCAATTCAGTCATTTTTTCAACAGCACATATTATCAAAAAAAGATGGAACGGAAGAAAGTAATGAAAAAGCACTTCATCTTGCGACCGCTACATTATTATTTGAAATGGCACAGATGGATGATGTGATTGATACCCGTGAAAGGGAAGCAATGCAGAAAATGCTAGCCGAACGATTTTGTTTGAAAGCAGAGATGGCAGAGCAACTGTTGATATTAGCCGCAGACAAAGCTCGACAAGCGACGTCAATGCAAGAATTTACGCGCTTACTCAATGAAAATTTCACTGAGAAAGAAAAACGTCAAATGGTTAAAATGCTCTGGGAAGTTGCACTAAGTGACGGGGTGATAGATAAGTATGAGGATCTGTTTGTGCGTCAAATGGCAGACCTACTGTATGTGCCTCATCGGCACCTTGTAAAAGCCAAACATCGCGCAATGGAATAGCGGTGCTTTGTTTATAGTATTTTGACTTTAGTAATAAAGCGTAGAATGTTTTTAGCGAGTGAACGCTTTTTTGGTAACGTAACGAGTATTTTAGTTATTTCTGATGAATTAAAAAAGGAGGCCAAGGCCTCCTTTTTTAATACTAAGGGATAGAATCAAGCCCTTATACCATGTCTTTTAAAGCCTTTAACGCGGTCAGTTTAACAACGTTACGAGCTGGCTTAGCTTTAAACATCATTTCTTCACCAGTAAATGGGTTAGTTCCCTTACGAGCTTTGGTTGCTGGTTTACGAGCAACTTTCACTTTAGCAAGACCTGGAATAGTGAAGACGCCGGGTCCACTTTTCTTGAGATCTTTTTGAATCATGGCAGCCATTTCATCGAATACAGCTGTGACTTCTTTCTTTGTGAGTTCGGTGTTTTCAGAAATAGTTTTGAGGATTTCAGATTTAGTTCTTGGTTTCTTTGCAGCCATTGGTTGTAACTCCTGACGAGATTAGTCGTTAATAAAAATCGATTTTGTTATAATTTTTCAAACCAAGCCCGGTTTGAATTTTGTGTACGTAATGTAGCACAAGATACCGGTAAGAATGCAACTTTATTTTTTTTATATGGCATTTCAGACTGTATATATAGTCAGAAATGTTCATTTTAGTAAGCAAAGGGGCTTGACAAAATTATTTTTTTGTTTGCTGGTTTTTTGCTTTCATTTGGTTGATTACGCGGGTAAGACTACCGGCGCGCCTAATTTGAGAACTAAAGCTAGAACGATAATTGGCTATTAAACTAATTCCATCAATGGACACATCGTATACTTTCCATTCTCCAGAATCATTGCGATAAAGGTCGTAACTAATTGGAATCATTGGGCCGTTAGCAGGTTGAATTTCTGTTCGTACAGATGCCAGATTAGGATCTGAATTGTTCCGAACGGGTAGGAAATTAATCTCTTGGCCACTGTATTCAAGCAGGGCAGTAGAATAAGTTCGAACGATTAAACCACGAAATTCTTCAACAAATGAGTCCTTTTCCAATGCACTGGCACGTCGCCAGTATTTACCTAATACCCAGCGGGACATTCGTGTGAAATCAATATGCGGCAGGAGAATCTCATCAACGAGATCATGGACGTGACGAGGATTGATATTAATCTCGCCTCGATCTTGTTCGATGCGGCTAAGCATACGCTTAGCAGTTACTTGTATGAGATTGCCAGCAGAATTAGTTGTAATTGAGGTATTCGTTGGGTCAGCTTGTACGCAGTGGCTAAAAAGAAGAATAAGTGTCGGTGCTATAAGTCGAAACATTTCAAAGAGTGCCCTATGCCAAAAAAGTGGTTACTGTTTGAATTCTCCCACAGTTCCAAGATTGTGTAAGTGGAGAATTCCGCTAATTTATGTAGGTATTCCACCTACATATCGGCCATTTGGCCTTTAACTTTCGGGGAAACGTGTTATCTTCTATATGAGAAGAAAACTAGCATTACCTTCTAATACATTGTTATTAAGGGGTATTTCTATTTCTGAGCGCTTTTTATGCATAATTTATGGATAAATTTAAGTGTTAGCCTGACTAAACAGATAAACCGCCTGTCATAGTGGTGGCAAGGATACTGTGAAGTAAGGCAAGTAATAAATAGTAGAAAAGCATTATCTTCAACTTAGGTAGTTTAATAAGTTGCATTCACTACACGTTGTTGTTCAAGGGATATTATGGGCGCTGCAAAAAAAAATGAAGAATTAAGTAGTGCGCTACGCCTATTGGTGCCTATTAGTGCACTGTCGGAGGAAAAATTCGCCGATCTCCTTGCTAATACGGAAATAGAAGAGCTTGCTGCGGGTGAGGTGATATTTAACGAAAGTGACATTGATCCAAGAGCAATCTATTTACTTGCGGGCAAAGTCATCATGATGTCCGGCAAAAGCATTGCAGATACGATTATTGGGGGTACTGAAAGTTCACGTTACCCACTTGCACACCATATTCCACGCCAGTTAAAAGCTTTGGCCAAAACGGCCATTAGTATCATTCGTATTGACCCAAGATTACTCGATAGCCTTCTCACTGCAGATGGAGCGCAAGGTGAAACTTACGAAGTTAGTGAGATTTTAGAAGAAGATGAAAATGACTGGATGACACAGTTATTACAGTCAGAAGCATTTAGCAATCTACCTGCTGAAAATATTCAAGCGTTGTTTATGTATATGGAAGAACATCCAGTGCGTGCTGGTATGCCAGTGATCACTGCAGGCGAACCAGGGGATTATTTTTATATGGTTCGTAGTGGCCGTTGTAAAGTGGTCGTAGAAGAAAAAGGCCAAAAAAAGGTGGTTGCAGAATTGGGTCCTGGTGATTCATTTGGTGAAGAAGCCCTGATTTCAGATAACCCACGAAATGCAACGATTATCATGTTGACCAATGGCGTCATGATGCGCCTTGGTAAAAGCGACTTTGAAGAATTAATGAAGCAACCGCTCATTAAGTGGGTAACTTTTGATGAGGCAACAGAACTGGTTAAGGATGGAGGTGTTTGGTTGGATGTACGCATGCCAAATGAACATCAACAGTATTCTATTGAGGAAAGCCATAATTTGCCGCTATCGTTATTACGCAGCAAAGCAGAAAGACTTAAACCAACGCGTAAATACATAACCTATTGTGATAATGCTAAACGAAGCTCAGTGGCGGCTTTTTTATTAAGCCAACGAGGGCTAGATTCATATGTTTTAGCGGGCGGGTACTCACAACCTAAAGTTGAAGATGTAAAAAAAGAAACTATAGAGCCAGAAGTTAAATCCACTAGTAAAGAGAAAAACACACAGCAAGAAAAAGATAATGTTGTAACGTTAAAAACTTCTCAGCAAAAAGAAATTAAAACAAAAGAAGAAGCACAAGCTAAAGCACGTGAAGCCGCTGAACTACGAGCGAGCGAAGAAAGTAAACGTCGTGAACAAGTTGAAAATGAATTAATAAAGCTGAAACAATCACAAGCCGTTGCAAAAGAAATGGCTGAAAAAGAGACGGTTAAACGTCTTAAAGCAGAAGCCGCTGTTGAGAAAATGAGGCAAGATCAGGAAACAGCTATTCTTAAAGCAGAAGAAGAAATACAAAAGCGCAAAGACGTAGAAGCCGATGCAGCGCGCATCAAGAAAGAAGCACAAATTGCGCAACAAAAAGCAGAGCAAGAAGTTGAAAAATTAAAAGATGAACGAGAGCTTGCAAGACAAAATGCTGAAAAAGAATTAGCAGCATTGCGTAAGCAACGTGAGATTTCAGAGCAGAAAGCAATAGAGCAGCAAACAGCACTTAAAGAACAAGCACAAGCTGCACATCTTAAAGCCCAACAAGAAGCTGAAAAATTAAAGCAAGAAGCAGATGCAGCACGTAAAGCAGCAGAACAAGATGCGAAACGTATCCGAGAAGAAGCCAGCGCTAAAAAGAAACAAGTTGAAGCAGAAGTTACGCGGTTGCAAGAGCAGCAAAAGCAAGCTCAAGAAAAAGCTGAGGCCGAAGCAGCACGCTTGAAAGAAGAAGCCTTAAGGGTGCGAGAAGAAGCACGAATTCGTTCCGAGAAAATGGCATCACAAATTGTTGCTGAAGCTGAACAGGCTAAATTTGAGGCAGAGCAGCAAGCATCGCAATTAATTGCAGAAGCAGAAAGTGCTCGTATACAAGCTGAGGCTGAAAATGCAACATTTTTATCTTCGCAAGAAGCAGCAAGATTAAAAGCAGAGCAAGAAGTAACGTTATTAAAAGCTGAAGCTGACGCGGTTCGAATGCGTGCAGAAGAAGAACAGCAAAAAATGCGAGAAGTAGAGGCTGATCGTTTATTAGCAGAGCAAGAAGCGAATAGAATAAAATCAGAAGCCGAAGCATCGAGACGTGAAACAGAAGAAGTAATCAACAAACGTCAAATTGAAGCTGAATCGAATAGGTTAAAAGCCGAGGAAGAAGCGGCAAGAATTAAAGCTGAAGCGGAGTCAGCAAGGTTTAAGGCAGAAGAAGAAGCCGCACGTCTATCAGCCGAAGTTGAAAAATTAAGGTTGGACATGCAGCATGAAAATGCTGAATCTGTTGCTCAGTTAGAGGCTGAAGCAAATGCTGCGCGTTTAGAAGCAGAAGAAGCACGAAGAATGCGAGATGAAGCGGAAGTCGCTCGTTTAGAAGCAGAGAAAAATGCTCAAGCAATTAGAGATGAAACTGAATCTGCAAGAGAAAATGCAGAATCAGAGGCTCAAAGAATTATTGATAATGCAGAACAAACGCGGGTTAAGGCAGAAGAAGAAGCAAAATCAGTGAAGTTGGCAGCAGAAAGTGCTCGACAAGAGGCTGAAATCGAATCGTCACGGCTCACTGAAGAAGCACATGTTGCCATGCAAAGAGCGGAAACAGATGCCCAACGTTTGAAAGAAGAAGCAGAACAAGCTCAGCAACGATCAGATGATGTGATAAGTCGTATTAAAGCAGAAGCAGAAGCTATTCAGAAAACGGCCTACAAAGAAGCCGATGTATCTAAGCCACAGATTGTTGAAGCTAAAGAAGAGCCAATAAATGAGGTAGATGAACAGCCCGTAACCGATGAAATCAAAGAAGAACCGGCTGCAGATGTACCTAAGCAACCACCTGTGGTTGAGAAAAAAGTCGTGATTGAACCAGAATCATTAGACGACGATTTAGAAGACCTAGTTGTGACAGAAATACCTAGTATTAATGATGATGATAGTGGCTTAATAGTTCTAGGTGGTAAAGCAAGTACAGAAGATGACTTTGTTGTAGTGCCTTCAAAATTTGTTGATGACATCGACGAGCAAGATGATATTACCAGGTTGGTTAATGGTGCTGTTGATGATGCTGAATCTGTTTTTGCATCACAATTTACTGAACACGTGATTGAGTCTCAATTTATTCCAGAAAAACAACGAAATAAGAAAGCAATAATTGTAGGTAGTGGAATAGCGGCGGTAGTTGCTATTGGTGCTGTTGTTGCATTATTCACGGGTGAAGCTGGAAATGAGGTTGTAAGCCCAATTTCTAAAGCGCCTTCTCAAATTGAGTCGACTAAACCTGAGAACATTGCTAAACCAGCCACAGAAGAAAAAGAGGTAGTAGCAAAACCAATCGAAGAGCCACCAATAGTAAAACAGGATATTGTACCTGAGCAGCCAGTAGTCCCTATTAAAGTTGAAAAAGTTAAGCCATATAAGCAAAGAATAGTTAAAGATAGAATGAAAAGTGGTGGCCGAGGTCCTGCAATGTCCATGATTCCAGCGGGAAGTTACAAGATGGGTAGTGCGTCGTCATCGCTAGAATTTTCGGAACGTCCTCAGCACGTAGTGACCTTAAAAGGGTTTGCGATTAGTCAATATGAAGTGACTGTGAAAGAATATAAACGTTTTCTCCGTGCAACTGGATTGAAACGAAATGCCTCGGTCGCCGGTAAAAAAGATAATGATCCTGTGGGTAGTGTCGACTGGGAAGACGCACGAAGATACACAAAATGGTTAAGTAATGAAACAGGGAAAAATTATCGGTTGCCTAGCGAAGCTGAATGGGAGTATGCAGCATTAGCAAATAAAACAACTATTTTTCCATGGGGTGATTTGATTTCTAGTAATAAAGCCAATTGTTTTGACTGTGGTAGCCAATGGGATGGCGTGGGCGTTGCGCCAGTTGGTTCATTCGCTGCCAATCGATTTGGTTTGTATGACATGATCGGAAACCTAAATGAATGGACTGCAGACTGCCGTAACAATAACTATCAATTTGCACCCACAGACGGCTCAGCATGGTTAAGAGGTGAGTGTAGCTCTCGTATGGTGCGTGGTGGCGCATTTAATACACCAAGTGGAGATTTATACACCAAGCACCGCCGATCCTTCCCAGTAGAAACACGCCTTGATAGCCTTGGAATACGCCTGGTGCGTGATTTATAGCGGTTGGTATTTGTGTCAACGTCGCTTTTAGTCTCTACTCGTAGCCAGGGCTTATATAATATTACCAACGAGTTAAAAAAGTTAGTAAGTGATGCACAGCTTGAAGATGGATTATGTACCGTCTTTGTGCAACACACTTCAGCAAGTATCATTATACAAGAGAATGCAGATCCAGCTGTGCAGGATGATTTGAATAATTGGTTAAATCGGCTGGTTCCTGAAAACGATAGTTTGTATACGCATACGGATGAAGGACCTGATGACATGCCAGCCCATATTAAATCTGTACTGACATCGACTAGTGTAGGGATCCCCATTATGAACTCACAACTTTGTCTAGGGGTATGGCAGGGAGTTTACTTATGGGAGCACCGGCACCAACCGCAGCAACGTCGTTTGGTTGTACATATTAATTAAAGATATTTTGCTATGGCAGTGATTAAACTTTGTAATTTAGACGACATTAATGATGGTGATGCACACGGTATTGAACTTGTTATTGGTGAGAATAAACGATCAATTATTTGCATTCGGCAAGGAAACCAAGTGTTAGCGTATAAAAATAGTTGTCCGCATACTGGAGTGAATTTGGAATGGCAGCCAAATCAATTTTTAGATGACACGCGTCAATATTTAGTTTGTGCAACGCATGGTGCGTTGTTTAAAATTGAAGACGGGTATTGTGTCTCTGGTCCTTGTGCAGGAGATTCCTTAAAAAAGTTAGAAATCACCCAAAATGACAATGAATTTTTTTTAAACATTAGTCAGTTTGAAGATACGGCATAAATGAATGGCGAAGGTACTAGCAGTTGGTGTTGCTACGTTAGATTTGGTGCAGGTTGTCGAGCAATATCCAGTAGTTGATAGTGAAATACGTGCTAAGCGGCAATACCTATGGCGTGGAGGTAATGCGACCAATACATTGGTGGTTTTAAATCAGTTAGGGCATTGTTGTAGCTGGCTTGGAACATTGGCAGATGATTTGCTTGCGGAGATTATTCAAACTGATTTAGAAAAAAATAATGTTGATTATTCTCACTGCCCAAAAATTGAAAATTCAATAACACCTACTTCCCATATTTTATTAACTGATGAATTGGCATCTCGAAACATTATTCATTATCGGTCACTGCGAGAATTAATTGCCAACGACTTCAAACACGTCGATTTCTCTGAATGGGAATGGGTACACTTTGAAGGTCGTAATATTAATGAAACTTTGATTTTAATGCGTTTCTTGAAGAAATCTTACCCAGAGATAATTTTATCTTTAGAAGTCGAAAAACCGCGCGCCGGTATAGAAAAACTTTTTAAATATGCAGATCATTGCTTATTTAGCCGTTTTTATGCGCAGTCACTAGGTTACAACACTGCAGAAAAATTTCTGAGACAAATTAAAAATAAATTTAGCAATAGCCAATATTTTATGTGTGCATGGGGGCAGCAGGGGGCGATGTTTTTATCGAAAGAAGAAAATTATACCCACGTCGAGGCAGCAGAGGTCGAAGCGGTCGATACTCGAGCCGCAGGTGACGTATTCAATGCGGCTTACATTAATGCGCGTTTAAATGGAGAAAAATTCTTACAGAGTATCGAGCAAGCATGTGATTTAGCAGGGAAAAAATGCGCTCAATTTGGAATAGATAATCTATAAAATATTAAGCGACTAATTGCTCTGCTATGTTATCAAGGTCGCTTTGGTTATCTATTACTTTTTCAGCACATGCAAGCGCAGTGGCTTCATCAATACCAAGTCGCGCAAGTAAATCTTGAGGAAGATCGTTGCAAGTAGCATCACCAAAACCATAGTTATGCAATAAACGATTAGAAAGAAGAATAAGATTTGCTTGGCAAGCATGTTTTCGTTTGTATTCAGGGTTTCTTTGTTCGCGTTGTGCAACAAATAACGCTTCTGGCATTTGCCAGAATTCCATTAGCCAAGCAGCAACACTTTCTGGTGAAGTGTTAAATCGGAGCTTAATAACATCCCAAATAGATGAACTGTTGTCATTTTCTATTTGCTTATTGAGTTCTTTATAATCATCACTAAATAAGTGCGAAAGTAATAAATATCCCAGATTATGTAGTAACCCAGAAAGTTGCGCAGAGCCTTTCGACGGGCGTTTAGAGATGGGCATCTTTTTGGCAATCGATTCGCTAAGAGCGGACACTAGCACAGCATTACGATAAATATTTTTCTGTCCAAGTTTGCCGTGTTTTGCACCTTTAAAGCTTTTTGCTGTAGAAAGTCCAATTGCCATATGCAATGCCGTTTCATAGCCGAACACTTGCATGATGGCATTATGGATAGTTTCAATGTTGTCACCATAACCATATAGTGATGAGCGCGCTTGTTTAAGTAATTGCATTGATAGCATGGGATCATGTTCAATGATGCAAGCTAGTTCAGTGACTTTGGCGTGTTCATTATTAAGCAGTCGAAGCAATTGACGTGTTGTTTCAGGAATACTAGGTAAAGCATCCAGAGCAGAAAGCCTATGCTCGAGTACTGAAGGCAAGATAATTAAATCTTGTTTACGCCCTGTATTTTCGCTATGCCCTGGCATGGGATATGAGAAGTTAAACCCAAGTAAAGCATGATCGAGTAAGTCATGAAAATCATCAGCCGCCATACGGATTAGTTGCATCGCTTCAGTTGGGAAATAAATGTGCTCCTGGCCTGCTAAGTTATCATCGATAATGCTAGGTAGAGAGCCCAACAGACTGAATGGTGGTAAATTATCTGATTGGCAACCTGGAAATAGTAGCTTAACAGCCTCAGGTTCAGCTGCTTTTAGCTGACGGTGCAGTTGTCTGCTTAACGCAGCAATATCAATACAATGTGAAGCAGGGAAGATGGCAAGCAGTAAAGTGTTATTTTCATCGGTTAATAACACGCTACGGGCGACATTTTGTAGCCTAACCTGGTTTTGACTTGCCATACCGATAAGGTTCTCATCAATAACCTGTGGTAGCAGTTCATAATTCTGACCACGTTTATCTAGGTTGGCACTAATGGAGTTGTCAACACTCATTATTTATTTTCGCATCCGATTCAGTAGCTTACTGTATTCAATTGAGTTTTTATTTCGTGTACACTTATCATTATCGGAAAAGCAGTTAGAAACTTTAGCCTGAAATATAACAATATTAATAAACAGCTTGCCGATTGCTGGTTATGATGAACCTTTGGAAGGAAACTTATCACAATGCCCGATATAGCTTCTGATTTACCTAAATTATTAGTGGTAGATGATGATGACGCATTTTTGTCGTTTTTAGAGGAATTGCTTTCCAAAAGCCGATATCAAGTACTTACCGCATCCAACGGTAAGGATGGAATTAGTACCGCGATGCAAGAAATTCCAGATTTGATTATTCTTGATGTCATGATGCCTGATATGAGTGGCGGGATGGCAGCCCATTACCTTTCCGAGAATATTTCAACCCAATCCATACCCATTATCTTCTTAACCAGCATTATTTCTGAAGATCAGGAGATGATGGTGGATAATCAGGATGGAAATTATCAATTTCTTGCCAAGCCGATAAAAGTGGAGCATTTGCTTGAAGAAATTGAGAAATGCCTTAGTGCCAACACTGATGCCGATTAAGGCTCAGTAATGGCCTCATGGGATAGTAATTATTTTTTGTTTACTAGATACCTCTATATAGGATCATAGCTTCCGGGTATTAGTTATACTCTGGTTATTGATAAAAAAAGAAAGGAGGCCGAGGCCTCCTTGTCTTATTGTATTTGACTCTTCAGACCAAATACTTAGTCATCGTCGTCTTGATGCTTTCTCTTGTTAGCAAGCTTAACCAAATCTTTGGCTGGGTTTTTCGGTGTGCGAAGTGTTCCGAGGTAAGCTAAAACCGCGTTCTTTTCATCACCGGTCATATCATTGTTATAGTAAGAAACGGCTGTTTCGGCTTCTGAACCTGATTTACCATGCAACACAATGGCATCGTCTATAGTTAGGGCACGACCGTCATGAAGATATGGCGCAGTATCAGCAACACCCCAAAGACGTGCGGTAGTGAAGCTTGAAGAACCATTGAATTCAGCCAATTCTGGACCCATGTCGTGACGTTTTAAATCAGCAAACATTTGCACATCAACCCCGCCTTGACGGTTCTTTTTAAACTTGGTTGGTTTCTTGCTCAAATCTACTTCAAGATAAACGTTAGCAGATGGGTTTTGTGCAATTTCTGGAAAGCGCATACCAACTTTACGACTGTTAGTCTTCATTACAGGTACGTGGCATTCAGTACAACCCGCTTCGTTAAAAAGGCGCTTACCTTGTCGTGCTTTATGTTTCATTTTGCTTTGGAAAGGACGCTCCAAGGCTGCACTGAAAACATTCAAGGCAGAAAGTTCACCAACTAATAGTTCATCGATAACACCATCATTATCAGCATCAACACCTGGGCCAACAATTTCTACTGGTTGCATACCTGAATGGAATTGCATCGCATCCAGGTCAAAGGTACGCGTTGTAATGTTATTACCTTTACGCCCAAAGGGTTGCACAACTAAAAAGGTATCTGATTCGGGGTCTGAATCGATACCGTCAACGCCACTAACATCAAAGTTGCCTCCGGCATCAGCAGATAAAGTACCGAAATTAATATCTTTGGTAATCAGATCAACAACTGTACCAGGGTTGTTTAATGCTTGTTGCTTCAGCGCTTGCAGCTCAAGGGTCATTTCATTGCCGACCAGCTCAACACCGCCTGAACCGAAGATAAAAGGAGGATTGATGGTACGACCGTTAATGTTTTGAGCGCCCGTTGTACCAAAGCCATCAGGGTCGTTGATTTGCAGAGCATCGTCATTGGCATTGATGAAAGATGCGCCACCACCACCTAGCACAGTGTTATTAACGCCACCGACGCCACCAATACCAAATTTCATCGGAATCGTTGCTCGACTCACTACCGAGTGACACTCAAGACAAGTCTGGGCATCAAGCCCATTAATGCGTGTAAAGGTACCATTGCCTTGCAAACTGCCTCGGCTACCATTTTTGCGGCGCGCTTCAGCAGTGATGCCAGGTGTTTCACCAAAACCATCTGCTTTAGTAAAAGGTGTGCTGAATAGTTTCATGCCACGAAAACGAATTTCTTTCAAAGACAGTTCACCGCTAGTGATTTGCTCTTGAGTGGTGCGGACTTCTAATGCGCGTTTATTGTCTGTTGCATTTGATACAACCGGCACAATAAGGACCGTTGCACATACTGTGCTTATTAAAGATAACTTCACTGTTTTCTCCCAAATGCTTAATATATAGTTTGTATTACAACTGTCATCACAGTATTGAAAATACTGTCCTTCCCTAAGAGCCACTGAAAAATTTTCAGTGTATGACATAATCTTCATTTATTATTATGTTTAACAAAAATGTATTTAGTATAAATTTTTAATCTAGACTTGAATCTATTATAGACGTAATGCGCAGATGCGGCACTTACTAAAAAGTAGTAATTTTGTAGGAAAAAGCTGATTTATAGTAACAAGGATAGGGTGCTTAAGAATCGTAATAGCCTGATCGGGCTATTTTATTTTTTTAAGTATTTTTGTTAGGTGTAGAAAAAATACTATACAAAGCAAATGATTACTTGTCGTGTTTGGAAATAGCACGATGCCCAATATCGGTACGTTTATAAATTCCATCCCATTTTATATTATTAGCTAGTTGATATGCATTATGTTGCGCTTCTTTAACATCATTGCCAAGTGCAGTAGCACAGAGTACGCGACCACCTGCCGTGACGATTTGATCCCCTTGTATTGCGGTGCCAGCATGAAACACTTTTGCAGAGTTCGACTCTTCTTTGGGTAAGCCGTGAATAATGTCGCCCTGGTGGTATTCACCAGGATAACCACCCGCTGCGAGCACAACACCTAGCGAGCTGCGTGGATCCCAGTCTGCTTTGATAGATGCCAACTTACCGTCAAGCGCAGCTTCAATGAGTGCAACTAAGTCAGACTTCAAGCGCAACATAATCGGTTGGGTTTCCGGATCGCCAAAGCGGCAATTGTATTCCAATACTTTTGGAATACCATCCTCTCCGAGCATTATCCCAGCATATAAAAAACCAGTATAAGGCATTCCCTCATTGGCAAGGCCTTCTACAGTGGGTTTGATGACTTCATTCATAATGCGTTCTTGAACTTCCGGGGTGACGACAGGTGCGGGAGAATAGGCTCCCATACCTCCTGTGTTAGGTCCGGTGTCACCATCATCACGAGCCTTATGATCCTGTGAAGTAGCCATAGGTAGAATCTGCGCGCCATCAACCATTACAATGAAGCTTGCTTCTTCACCGGCTAAGAATTCTTCAATGACAACCTGGGAGCCAGCATCTCCAAATGCGTTTCCAGCCAGCATGTCCTTTACTGCAGAAATAGCTTCGGCTTTGCTCTGGGCCACGATGACACCTTTACCGGCGGCAAGGCCATCAGCCTTAATAACAATCGGGGCGCCTTTTTGTTCGATGAAGGCAATGGCTGGCTCAATGTCGGTGAACACTTCATACCATGCAGTTGGGATGTTATGTCGGGCGAGAAAGTCCTTGGTAAAAGCTTTAGAGCCTTCAAGCTGGGCGGCAGCTTGGCTTGGACCAAAGCATCGTAATCCAGCAGATTTAAAGCGGTCGACGATGCCAAGTACAAGAGGCACTTCAGGGCCCACAACGGTGAGTTGAATATTATTAGATTGTGCAAAATCGAGTAGTCCATCGATGTCATCAGCTGCGATAGGGGTGTTTTGTAGCGTTGGTTCTAAAGCTGTACCCGCATTTCCTGGCGCGACAAATACATTACCAGAACGGGGAGATTGGGCTAGCTTCCATGCTAAGGCATGTTCACGGCCACCTCCGCCAACGACAAGAATATCAATCATCAAATTTAACCTTAATTAAAGTATGAGAAATAACGAGTATAACGCTTTTACGAATTATAAATGTTACAAAAATTTTACAATTCATCTTAGCAGCTATGGTTAAAGTACTAAGCTGTGGATTTTAAACGATATATGTCACCAAACGAAGCGCTGTAAAAAAAGAATCACCATATTTTAAAAGAAAATCATGTCTTATGTTTAGATTCAACGCTTTAGATTTTTAGCTCATGGCCGCTTATTACAACTGCAACCTCAAAAAGGTTACTAATGAAAAATTAAGGAAAAAGTAATGAAGCCGTTGAACGTATTGATACTAATTATAATGATGTTGCCAAACGTTGTAATGGCCAGTAAACCGGTAATTGTATTAAATATCACAGGCCAGCCACCATTAAATACAAATAACCAAGCAGGGTTTATGGACGTCGTTGCTACTGAAGCATTTAGACGAATAGGTTATCAGCTAAAAACAGTAAGGCTGCCTGCTGAGCGAGGGCTAGTGAATTCAAACCGCGGTCTTGTAGATGGAGAAATGAGTCGAATAAAAAATATCGACAAGTTATACACCAATTTAATTAGAGTGCCTGAAAAAATAATGAATTGGGAATTTGTAGGTTTTGCAATTAAACCTATTTCATTGCAACAAGGTTGGTCAGCATTATCCAACAAAAGTGTGTCTCACATAAACGGCTGGAAGATACTTGAGAAAAATATACCTGATACAGCTGAAACAACCAGAACAAAAGATGCCGATAGTTTATTTAACTTACTGCGCCGCAATCGAACGGACATTGTGTTATATGAGCGGTGGGGCGGGCAGTACTTACTGCAAGAAAAAAACATGAACAAGGTACAGCTCTGTGATAAACCTTTGGCAGTGAAAGAAATGTACATTTACTTGCATAAAAATCATAAACCACTGGTGTCAAAATTAGCGAGTGCACTAAAAGAGATGAAGCAAGATGGAAGTTATACAGACATTCACGACAAATATTTAAAAAAATACGAGAAATAAAATAAAGGGCCTTAACATTTAAACATCAGTCATGAAATTTAAAAACATTCTGGGAAGTAGTAACCGTCTAACAAGGCGTTTGATAATTTATATTGTGCTGGCAAGCACACTGGTTACAATTTTCACCTCCAGTTTTCAACTTTATGAGATATATTCCGCTGATGTACTAGAAATTAATCACCGCTTAAATGAAATTTCTGACACCTATGTTGACACTATCTCTTCACGTTTATGGGTTTCGAACAAAGGAGAACTTAGACGAGATGTAAACAATTTGGTAAGACTACCTGATATTTCATACGTTAAAATTATCGAAAATGAAAATATTATTGTAGAGGCAGGTGACATGCCTATCGATAAGTTTATTACTAAAGAATACCCATTAAAATATGTATTTCGCGGACAACTTCAAAAATTTGGCACATTGCATGTTACTGCAAGTCTTTCAAACGCTTATCAACATGTTATAGATCAAGCGTTAGCGATTATAATAAGCAACGCATTAAAAACATTCCTTATTAGCGGTTTTATGTTAATTTTGTTTTATCATTTAATCGCTAAACATCTACAAAGAATCGCTGAGTATGCAGAAGGCATAAGTATAGATAGTCTAGGCGATATTCTTGAGCTTGATCGTTCAAAAAACGATAGTAATAAGCAAGATGAATTGGATCTGGTTGTAGATTCTTTTCATCTTATGCAGAGAAATATTACTGACTCAATATCCTTGTTATCAAAAAGCGAGCAAAACTTAGCACAAACACTCAATAGCATTGGTGATGGCGTTATAACAACTGATGATAAGGGATGTGTCACAAGGATGAACCCCATAGCAGAGAAACTAACTGCGTGGCGTATTGAAGAGGCAAGAGGAAAAAATTTGATTGAGGTTTTTCCAATAGTTAATTCGTTAACACGCAAGCCTGTTGTTAACCCTGTAGAGCAAGTGATTGGATCGGGTGAAATTATTGGATTAGCTAACCACACCATATTGCTAGCAAAAGATGGAAAAGAATATCAGATTTCAGATAGTGCTGCACCTATTCTCGATGAGAGAAAAAATATCACAGGCGTAATTTTAGTTTTTAGAAATGTTACTGATGAATACGCATTGCAGGAAGAAATTAAAAATAACGAACAGAGATTGTCTGCAATAATGGATAATAGTCCTGCAGTAATTTATGTTAAAGACTTAAATGGAAAATTCACATCTATAAATAAAAAATTCAAAAAACTATTAGGGCTTTCCGAAGAGGAAATAATCGGAAAGACAACCCATGATCTTTTTTCGAAAAGCATTGCTGATAATTTGGTGGCGAACGACAGAGATGTTTTGGGTTCAAAGCTATCTCTCAACTCAGAAGAAAAAGTGACGTTAGATGATGGTGTGCATATTTTTTCTAGTGACAAATTTTGTTTGTTGAATAAGGATGGTGTGCCTTATGCGGTGGCAGGGATTTCAACGGACATAACAGAAAAAATTAAACAAAATGAGCTGCTGCGTCAAAGTAAAAAAATGGATGCACTTGGTAAGCTAACAGGTGGGATTGCGCATGATTTCAATAACATACTTAATGTTATTATCGGGTATTCTGAAATTCTACGGCATAAGTTAGCTAAGGATTCTTCAGAACAGCATTTTGCAAAAGAAATTAAAGAGGCGGGGCAACGAGGCGCAAGCTTAACGCGCAAATTACTTTCTTTCTCTGGGCAGTCTGCGTCGTCTCGGGAAAAAGTTAACATCAATGATGTCTTGCAAGAAGATATTAATATGTTGAAGAAAACGCTAACTGCCAGGATCCACATCAACATACAATTAGATGAAATAGTGTGGGCTGTAATGATGGATAAAGGGGAATTTCAGAACTCTATTTTAAATCTAAGTATTAACGCCATGCACGCTATGCCATCTGGTGGCACGATAATTTATCAAAGTTTGAACGAGAGGTTGTCTCCAGAAAAAGCCCATCAACTTGGATTACCAAAGGCTGGCGATTACGTCAGGTTTTCTTTGATTGATACTGGCACAGGTATGGATGAAGAAACATTAAGTAAAGTTTTTGATCCATTTTTTACTACTAAGGGAGAGAACGGAACTGGATTAGGGTTAAGTCAAGTATTTGGGTTCATGGAGAGTTGTGGAGGAGTGATAAAAGTTCACTCTGAGGTCGGCAAAGGTACTGATTTTTCAATGTACTTCCCGCGTGCAAAGCTAGCCGAAGATGTCGACGCAGAAGAAGAAAAAATCTTTGATGGTAAATACTCTGGGACTGAAACTATTCTGCTTGTCGATGATGAAAAGGCCTTGTTAACGCTCGGCAGTGAGATTTTTAAAGAACAAGGTTACAAAGTGCTTCTTGCAGAAGCAGCAGACAGCGCTTTATGGATTTTGTCGCGCAATAAAGTAGATGTAATGGTGAGCGATGTGATTATGCCGGGTACTGATGGGTATGATCTTGCACGAAAAGTTGAGCAATTATATCCAGAGATTAAAATTCAGCTTGTTAGCGGGTATTCGAGCGAGCGACTTGGTAAAGAAAAGGACAATCCTTACACGGCAACAATTATAGATAAACCGTACTCAGCAGAACAAATATTAGAACGAGTTCGCAGCTTAATCGATACAGCCTAGTGCCTGAAGTGTCGCATACCGGTGAATATCATTGCGATATCATGTTCGTTTGCGGCTGCAATAACCTCATCATCGCGCATGGAACCGCCTGGCTGAATAACTGCGCGAATTCCAACACTAGCCGCTTGATCGAGTCCATCACGAAATGGGAAAAAAGCATCACTCGCCATCACTGAACCATTGACTTCAAGTTTAGCGTGCTCTGCTTTAATGCCGGCTATACGTGCTGAATTAATTCGACTCATTTGGCCAGCACCCACGCCAATGGTCATTCCATCTCGACCATAAACAATAGCATTTGACTTAACGTATTTAGCGACCTTCCAGGTAAAGAGTAAGTCGCGCATTTCTTGCTCGGTTGGATTTCGTTTGGTGACAACTTTGATGTCATCAGCAAGCAGTAAGTCAGCGTCTTGAACTAATAAACCACCATTGACGCGTTTGAAATCTAAACGATTAGCAGCATTTTCTGGCCAAATTCCACATTCTAATAGTCGTACATTCTTTTTTGCTTTAACCACGCTAATGGCTTCGTCGCTTACTTTGGGTGCAATAATTACTTCCACAAACTGGCGGTCAACAATCGTTTGAGCTGTCTGCGCGTCAAGTTCGCCATTGAAAGCGATAATGCCACCAAAAGCTGATTCGGGATCGGTGCTGTAGGCACGATCATAGGCTTCTAACAATGAGCTGCCAGTTGCAACACCACAAGGATTAGCGTGTTTAACGATGACGCAACTCGGCTCATCACTAAATTGTTTTACACATTCAAGCGCTGCGTCGGTATCACCGATATTATTATAAGACAATTCTTTGCCTTGTAATTGCTTAGCCGTACTAATGCTGGCTTCTTTCGCCCCGGTTTCAATGTAGAAAGCGGCTGATTGGTGTGGATTCTCACCGTAACGCATTTCTTGCGTTTTAATGTACTGGCTATTAAAAGTGCGTGGGAGCCCAGAAGGTTTGCCATCGTCGCCAATGGCGCCTAAGTAATTTGCAATGGCGCCATCATACTGCGCTGTGTGTTCAAATGTTTTAACGGCAAGGTCAAAACGCGTTGCGTCACTAATTGAATTGGCATTATTGCTCATTTCATCTAAGACCCGTTGATAATCAGCGGTATCGACTACCACCGTTACAGCGGCATGATTTTTTGCGGCAGCACGTAACATTGTCGGACCACCAATATCGATGTTTTCTATTGCCATGGCAAGATCGCAATCATCGCGAGCAATAGTCGCAGCGAAAGGGTAAAGATTAACAACGACCATATCGATAGCTGGTATGTCGTGTTTTTCCATGACCGTATCGTCTATACCACGACGACCTAATAAACCACCGTGTACTTTAGGGTGTAAGGTTTTAACCCGCCCGTCCATCATTTCCGGGAAACCAGTGTAATCGGAAACCTCGACCACAGTTATATTATTGTCGGCGAGCATTTTAGCAGTTCCACCGGTGGATAAAATTTCGACATTTTGTTTGGCAAGCGCGCGAGCAAATTCGACAATACCGGTTTTGTCAGAAACACTGATTAAAGCACGACGGATAGCAGACATGGTTTACCTCAAAGATGGGGCGTTAAAATTAGGATACGTTGGAAACGGTTAATCGAGATTATATTGCTTCATTTTCTTTCGTAGTGTTCCACGATTAAGTCCAAGCATAACCGCAGCACGGCTTTGATTGCTACGTGTGTGCTCTAGCACAGCGCGCAATAATGGTTCTTCCATTTCTTGTAAAACCATTTGGTATAAATTTTCTGGTTCATGTCCATCAAGATGATGGAAATAATTTTTTAATGCTGCTGCGATACACTCACGTAGTGGGCGATGAGATTGTTCTGTGCTGACTTCAAATACGGCTTCAGTAATAGCTTGTTGGGTGTTATTCATGCGGCAATTTCTTGTTTTTTTATTAGTTGATGGAAAAAATCTTGAATCATATCGAGTTGTTCTGCGCTTGTTTCAACGCGTGTTACGGCGCGGCGAAATTCAGCACCATGAGCCTGTCCTTTGCTGTACCAGGCAATATGTTTGCGAGCAACACGCACGCCGGTAAATTCGCCATAAAACGCGTAAAGATTAGTAAGGTGTTCAAGTAGGATATCACGAATTTCGAATAGTGAAGGCTCTGCTAATAACTCACCTGTATTTAAAAAATGCTCTATTTCGCGAAAAATCCACGGTCGGCCTTGAGCTGCTCGGCCAATCATTACGGCGTCGGCTCCGGTGTAGTTTAGAACAAAGCGGGCTTTTTCTGGGGTGGTAATATCGCCATTGGCGACCACCGGAATGGTAATACGGCTTTTAATGTCAGCAATGGTATCGTACTCAGCATCGCCTTTATAAGCATCAGTGCGGGTGCGGCCATGTATGGCAAGTGACTGAATGCCTGACTCTTCTGCGATTCGTGCAATTGAAGGCGCATTGCGATTTTCGCGATCCCAGCCTGTGCGAATTTTTAAAGTTACCGGAATATCAACAGCGGCTACAACAGATTCGAGTATTTCACCGACGAGTTTCTCATGCTGTAAGAGTGCTGAGCCAGCCATAACATTACATATTTTCTTCGCAGGACAACCCATGTTGATGTCAATAATTTGGGCACCATTTTCGGCATTGTGCTTGGCGGCTGCGGCCATCATATCCGGATCAGCACCAGCGATTTGTACTGAGCGTGGATCCGTTTCACCGTCATGGTTTGCGCGCCGCTTGGTTTTCTCACTGCCCCATAACAACGAATTAGAGCTAACCATTTCAGATACAGCCATTCCAGCGCCAAGCCGTTTACACAGTTGGCGGAACGGTCTATCCGTCACGCCAGCCATCGGCGCGAGAATTAAGCGATTACTAATTTGATAAGGTCCGATTTGCATAGAAAATAATTTTATTCTGTTTCGTTATGTATAAAAGTGCCGTGCTGGCTTATATAAACGGACGGCCAATCATACTCGCATTGGGGGCGTCGGCAAAGTGTAAATAGTCGATTTTGAGCAGGTTATTTGAAGATAAATAAAAAGCTGACTGCATTTTTGCCAGGATCAATGAGTTCCAGTGCAATGTTCACAGGTTTATTAGGAGCGAATCCATTTTTTATGTTGATGTCGCTCGGGAGATATTCGTGTGGAAGAAAATCACGGCCTGCTAATATCTGGCCTTTTATATCGTGGAATTGTATTTGCAGCAGCGGATAGGCTTGTCGGAAACTAGCCTGATTATTAATAGTCGCTTTTACGCGCAGTGCATTGTTCGTGGTAGGGTGGCTACGAATTTCGCGACGTGTCAAAACAACATCTTTGGGGGCACGTGGAAAAGCAAGCTCACAATTGAGGCTTGCACAAAGGCTTTGCATTAGCGGCCTAAAACCATGATCAGCAAGGTTATCGCGTAATAGATAAATGCTTTGGGCAACGAAGAGCAAAATTAATAACGCGCTAACCGCAAGGTAGCTAGTCGGTATGGGTGCAGGAAGCGCTGGCGTCGTGTCTAGTTCAGGGTAAAGCTGTGAGGGATCATAGCCTTCATTGGCGCCCGCAGACGCTTCAGCTTCAGATTCCGTAGCATCATGCTCACCATTAGCGGCCTGTAACGATGTATCGATGGGTAATGGGCTTACCTGAATTTGATTTAGCTCGGGCTGTTGCTCATCAAAACTCATATTTTCGTCACGGTCATCTGAATTTATAAGGTGTAACTCAGGCTTTAATGGTTTACGTTCAGATTCCTGTTCAGATTCCTGTTCAGATTCCTGTTCAGACTCTTGTTCAGACTCTTGTTCAGACTCTTGTTCAGTTTCTGGTACAGGTTCTTGCCCTTCTTCTTCTACACCTGAAGCTGTCTGGTTGCTAAAGGAAGGGTCGTCTTTTTCATATTCAGAGGCATCTAACTCAGGAACTGATATATCAACAGACTCCAGTTGGAAATCATCAAGTGAGTCAACAGATAGTTCCTCAACAGCTAACTCAGGGTCATTAACCTCTTCAAGGGTTGGTGCTTCGGCTGAAGGTATGATGTTAGCTGTGAATACCTCATCACATTGGCCGCAACGCACTTGGCCATCAGCCACTTGTAGTTGTTCATCGGTAACATGAAAAAGCGTTTGGCAATGTGGACATTGAGTGTGCATAGTAAGGTAACAATAGCATTGATTGGCGAGTAGTGTATTCTGCTAGCGTTTGACACCACTCAGGCAGATCCAGTCGCCTTGCTGAACAGGATCACCCACATCACAATGCTGGCGGTAAGCGGTCGCAACCGTGTCGGCTTGCTCTGCGAGGATACCGGATAAAACTAATTGGCCACCAGGGCGAAGTGTTGCACACAACATATCAGCAAGTTCAGCTAAAGGACCCGCCAAAATATTGGCCAACAACATGTCGTATCCCGCTTCGGGCAATTCCATTGGCAGATGGGTGGAGATTAAGTCATTGACTTGATTGCGCTTGGCGTTATCTTGGGTTGCTTGTAATGCTTGAGGATCAATATCGATAGCAGTCACTGTTTTCGCCCCAAGCTTAGCTGCTGCAATGGCCAAGATTCCTGAGCCACAACCGTAGTCGAGCACTTGCTTGCCTTTTAGGAATTGCCCATCAAGCCATTGTAAACAAAGTGAAGTAGTAGGGTGAGTCCCTGTACCAAAGGCAAGCCCAGGATCCAATAAGATATTAATTGCTTCTGGGTGGGGAGGTTTGCACCAGCTTGGAACAATCCAGACGCGTTCCCCAAATTGCATTGGGTGGTAATCCTCCATCCATACACGTGACCAGTCCTTGTCTTCTAGAGGCTCAAGGCGTCGACTGCTCATAATTTCGGTGGAGAGTAACTCAGTGAGTTGCTGCTCTAAGGCTAAGGTATCAATGTCGGCTTCAAACAATCCTGTTATTTCAAGATCTGCCCAGAGTGGTGTCTCACCAGGCAGCGGTTCGAACAGAGGTTGGTCTTCGGCATCGATGAGGGTGATGGCTTGAGCACCAGATTGCTCAAGTGCATCGCTGATTTTGTCAGCGTGCTCGGTATCAGAACGTAATGTTAGACGTAGCCATGGCATAGTTAGGAGTCATTAACGCAGAGCGCGCAAAGACGCAGAGGCCGCAAAGTATGAATAATTTTTAAATTATTATATCTTGCTCTTGTTTGCGTGCTTTGCATCTCCTCTATCTTTGCGTTGTTATTTTGACCTTTAAAATAAGTCGTTATGATAAACCAAGCTTCTTCTCAAGAAAGTGAATGTTCACTCCACCGGTTTGGAAAGCACTGTCATTAAGAATATCCAAATGCAAGGCGACATTAGTATTAATACCATCAATAACGAGCTCACTCAGGGCGCCACGCATACGTGCAATGGCTATGTCGCGAGTGTCACCGTGAGTGATGATTTTACCAATCATAGAATCATAATTAGGCGGCACGCTGTAGCCGTTATAAATATGCGAATCGACACGCACGCCAATACCACCGGGCGCGTGAAAGTTATTGATGGTGCCAGGTGAAGGAATAAACGTTTCTGCATGTTCAGCATTGATGCGGCACTCGATAGAGTGACCACGAATAGTGATGTCATCTTGTGTAACAGATAATGCCTTGCCAGCAGCAATGCGAATTTGCTCTTTAACAATGTCGACACCGGTAATCATTTCTGTGACAGGATGTTCCACTTGGATACGTGTGTTCATTTCGATGAAGTAGAATTCTCCATTTTCAAACAAAAACTCAAACGTACCTGCACCTAGATATTTAGTTTGACGGCAAGCCTCTGCACAACGTTCGCCAATAAATGCGCGTTGCTCTTCCGTGATACCAGGACCCGGCGCTTCTTCTAATACTTTTTGGTGACGACGTTGCATGGAACAATCTCGTTCAGCTAAATGAACAGCATTTCCATGTGAATCAGAAAGTATTTGGATTTCAATATGGCGCGGGTTGCCAAGAAATTTTTCCATGTAGACAACATCATTATTAAAAGCCACGCGAGCTTCACTACGCGTAAGTGAAATGGCATTGAGTAACGCCGCTTCGCTATGTACAACACGCATACCACGTCCACCTCCGCCGCCAGCTGCTTTAATGATAATAGGGTAGCCAATTTTGTGAGCTATTTTGGTGACATTGGGGTCGTCTTCAGTAATAGGACCGTCTGAGCCAGGTACGCACGGAATACCAGCCGCTTTCATTGTTTCAATCGCCGTGATTTTGTCACCCATGTTGCGAATTGCTTCAGCAGACGGGCCAATAAAAGTAAACCCACTTTGTTCAACGCGCTCAGCAAAATCTGCGTTCTCAGAGAGGAAACCATAACCAGGATGTATGGCCATGGCATCAGTAACTTCTGCAGCACTAATTAGTGCGGGAACATTTAAATAACTCTCAACTGAAGGCGCAGGGCCAATGCAAACAGCTTCGTCTGCGAGACGTACATGTTTTAGATCACGATCGGCAGTTGAGTAAACGGCGACGGTTTTAATGCCCATTTCGCGGCAAGCACGTAAGATACGAAGTGCGATTTCACCGCGATTAGCAATAACAAGTTTTTCAAACATAGTTGTGTGTACTTTGCTGTGGTTTATTCGATAACGAAAAGTGGTTCGTCGTATTCAACAGGTTCGCCGTTGTTGGCAAGGATTGATTTGATGGTACCGCTTTTATCCGCTTCAATTTGGTTAAGAATTTTCATCGCCTCAATAATACAGATGGTTTCCCCTTCACTAACAGTTTGGCCAATTTGTACAAACTCAGGTGAACCAGGTGCTGGTGAGCGATAAAAAGTACCTACCATGGGTGATTTAACTATATGGCCACTTGGCAGTGCATCCTTTGTTTCTGTTGTAGCAGGAGGTGTAATGGCAGGCGCTGCAGGTGCGGAAGCAGGTGCCGCGACCTGCATCATGGTAGGGGCAACAGCAGTACTACCACGAGTGATGCGAACCGATTCTTCACCTTCTTTAATTTCTATTTCGGCAATGCCGGATTCTTCCAATAACTCAATTAATTTTTTTACTTTGCGAATATCCATAATGATAACTCATCTCTATTGTTCAATTTGCTGCCGACTCGGTATGTTTAATTGCCGCTTGCAGTGCTAATTCATATCCGTGCGCGCCTAAACCGCAAATAACGCCAATAGCGATATCGGAAAAAAACGATTCGCGACGAAATTCTTCACGGGCATGCACATTGGATAAATGTAATTCGATAAAAGGGATTGCGACACCAGCGAGCGCATCGCGAACAGCCACACTGGTATGGGTAAATGCAGCAGGATTAATGATGATAAAAGCCACACCTTCTTGCTGAGCTTGTTGAATACGATTGACTAAATCGTGCTCGGCGTTACTTTGAAAACAATCAAGGTCATGACCTGCTGCGTTGGCTTGTTTGATTGCCGCTTGCTCAATATTTGCCAGCGTTGTTGCACCGTAGACATCTGGCTCGCGGGTGCCAAGTAAGTTGAGGTTTGGACCATTAAGTATCAGTAACTTAGCCATTAGTACGCCTAGTCAATTAAAATAGCTTCAAATAACGCCTAGATCGAAGCATTTAGCTGCATGATCAGACCACTTAATTCATTAATAATGCCTGGCTATTGTGCCGTAGCGAAGCGAGTTTGTCCAGTTCTACGCACGTTTTTAGAATTTAGCTTACAAATCGGCGAAATTGGCAGCAATTTGCAGTTTTTCAATCTTGGATCGGTGTTTAGTGACGATCAGGGGTTTATATCAGCTTAATAGTCTTGCTTAGAGTAGTGGCTATAGAATTAAAGTAATGCTCGAAGCTTTTCTTCAGAGCGTGACTTGATAATGTAGTTCTGAAAACCTGTGTACCTTGTTAATCTTGTCGGAATAGACATAGACGTTGATTTATTTTTATAACAGCGCTTTGATCTTTTCTTCTGCCGTTGTTTTAAGTAATTCACCGCGTTGAATGAAGTTAATTTTCCCCTGACGGTCAACAATAACGGTGTAAGGTAAAGTACCAAAACGGTTTCCATATTGTTTACTGGTGTTAATGGCATCCAGATCGCCAAGTAACATAGGGTAATTTACACCATAGGTATCTGCAAAAGCTTCCACATTGTCGCGTTCATCGATTGCAACGCCAATGAACTGTAGGCCTTGGGCACCATATTGTTCTTGCAGTGCAACAAAGGCGGGTGTTTCTTTACGACAGGGCGGGCACCATGTTGCCCAAAAATTTACCACCAACACCTTTCCGTTCCATTCAGATAGTTTTCGCGTGGTGCCTTCAAGGTCGGGTAGCGAAAACTCAGGGCGTTGAGAACCAATTTGCCCAGCAATGACCGGTGCTTCTGTATCTTGGCTGCTACTTGTATTTGAGGTTTCTGTATTGCTTGGTGCTGAATTTGAATCGCAGGCTGTCAGCGAAAAACCTAGTAGGGCAATAACAAGTAATGTTTTTTTATTCACGAATTTATTTCTCACTTTTTATAATGCTTGTTTTATATGTTCAGCAAATTCATTAGCATCTTTGTAGCCATAGAAATCTTTGCTTTTATTTCGTTGCCCTTCTGGCGTAAAAAATAATATCGCAGGTGGCCCAAAGACGCCTAATTTTTTCTGTACAGCGGAAGTATCCTCATTTGAAGGGTCAGTGACATCAATTTGTAGCGTAACGAATTTACTCATTAATTGTTGGACTGTAGGGTCAGCAAAAGTTGTTTTTTCTAATCGTAAACAGTCCGTACACCAAGTCGCAAAGAAGTCGATCATCACTGGTTTGCCTGCCGCCTTGGCATTACTTAATTCACGTTCCAAATCAGCAATTGAAGCGACTTGTGTAAATATTTCATGGCCGGAATTACTGCTAGTGTTAGTTGCGGACATGCTCGTTGCACTGGAACTAAATCCGTTGAAATCGACCGGCTGCATAATATCGCGGTTACCTTGTATACCGCCAAGCAGAGCTAATACACCCCAGATAAGGAGTACCGTACCGATGCCTTTCCAGAATACGCGCCAGCCACTACTACCGTCAGGTAAACTTTGTGTTGCACCAAGATAGACGGCTAAGGTAATAAAGAAAATACCCCATAGTAGTAATACCGGTACGCCTGGTAGTACCGTCAAAATGTAGATTGCAACGCCAATCAGTAACACGCCAAAGAAATATTTTACGTTGTCCATCCACGTACCGGCTTTAGGAATTAATGCACCAGCGCCAATACCAATGGCTAAAAGAACCATGCCCATACCCCATGACATGGAGAACATGATTAAGCCACCAAGAATAGGATCTTGCGACTCAATGGCAACAATTAATACTGACAAAAGAATGGGTGAAGCGCAGGCTCCTACGATCATGGATGACAAAACGCCCATGAGGAAAACACCAACTAAAGAACCGCCTTTAAGACCAGAGCTTTTGGTTTGCATACGAGACTGAATTGAAGCGGGCATTTGAATCGTGAATAGGCCAAACATCGACAAAGCAAGTATTACAAGAATGGCACTAACAACACCAATTAACCAAGGCTCTTGGAAATACTTTTGTAATTGCTCACCAGAGCTTCCAGCAAATACGCCAGCTGCGGTATACACAACCGAGGTGCCAAGCACGTAGCTTGCGGCGAGCATACCACCCTTAAATTTTGATATTTGCCCATCCTGACTTTGACCAACAATAATACTTGAGAGAATGGGAATCATTGGTAATACACAGGGTGTGAATGTCAGTCCAAGACCAACTGCAAAGGCGACTAGAATGTACCAGAGGTAGCTATTCTTTGAATCATCATTTGAATTATTGGTTGATGCTGTTGCGGGTACAGGCGTCGCCGCATTAGCAGTCGAAGACTTTGTTACTAAATTATTGCTGATTGTTAAATCAGTTTTCTTGGACATTGGCGGATAGCAAATACCCGCATCAGCACAGCCCTGGAACTTTGCAGTAAATGATAGGGTGCCAGCAGCCGGCGCATTATCAACGGGAATGACAACAGAGAGATTGTTGAGATAAACCTCAACTTCTCCTTCACTACCATCAGGAAGAATACCGTGATGCATTTTTCCTTTCGGCATTTCTACATCGCGAAGTTGTACGCCAGCTGTTTCGGTACTAAAACCAAATTTATCTTTATATAAGTAGTAACCTTCAGCAATTGTCCATTCAGCAACGATGTTGCCATTGTCGTCGAGGCGTGAGCTGTAACTAAATGCTTGTTCAGGGGGTAAAAATTCGCGTTGACCGCCAAGGAGGTTATCACCTAATGCACTAAGTTTTTGTAATCCGCTTTGTGCGGCAGCAGTTGGTAAGTTAAGCAAAATAGTTTTCTTTGCCGGTGGGTAACAAACACCTAAGTCAGCACAACCTTGAGCACCAACAGTGATGCGAAGAGAATCTGCATTGCCGGTTCGAATCAGTGGTACTTTAATCGCAAGCTTGTGGCGATAGATTTCAATTTCACCTTCAGTACCATCAGGGCGAATACCAATCTTTTTCTTTCCTGGTGGGAGAGTCACATCGCCTAATGCAATGCCGTCTGTTTCAGACTTAAAATTATACTTATCGTTATACATGTAATAACCGTCGGCGGCTGTCCATTCGACTTCGACGGTATTGGCATCAATTGCTCGAGCGTTAACACTAAAGGCCTGATCCGGTGGCAGTAAATCCTCTTCACTTAGTGCAAAGGCTTGTGAGGCAATGAATAGGCTAAGTAAGGCAACGAGTAGTTTTTTCATTATTTCGTGTCTCTAAATTATTAATGGACATTATTTATTGGGAGTAACACATTACATGGTTCAAGCATCAAGTCGAGGTGTTAATGCACATGATTCGCTTATCCAGTCGAGATACGAAGCTAACCCAACTTTAATAGGGACAGCGATTATCTCGGGAAGTTCGTAGGGGTGGTTGGTCGAGATATATTTTTCCAAAGCAGGGTACGCAGTCGAGCTGGTTTTTATTAATAATAGCTCTTCTGTGCCTTGTTGCCTTTCTCCTTGCCAACGATAGATAGAGATAAGGCCTGGAACAATATTGACACATGCTGCGAGCCCAGCAGCAATGATACCGTCGGCCAGCGTTATCGCGGCCTCGCGATCGGGGCAAGTGCAATACACGATTAGTAAGTTTTTTGTATCTTCCATAACCCAGTAAGATACAAGATATTGCCAAAAAGTGCTTGTAATCGGAATAAACGACCTTATCTGATAGATAATGCGCGCTTCCCATATCTTGATACTGCTCTTTTTGACCATTCCGCTTGTCGAAATTTACTTTTTGATTAGTGTTGGCCAAGTTATTGGCGCGATCCCTACGGTCTTTATGGTTGTGTTTACAGCGGTACTTGGCGGAATGTTATTGCGTGCGCAGGGATTATCGACCTTGCGCCGAGTTCAGGAAGTCACAGCAAGAGGCGGGGTGCCTGCGTTAGAAATGCTTGAAGGCCTAATGTTGCTGGTTGGTGGCGCGCTACTACTCACTCCCGGTTTTTTCACCGATGCAATAGGTTTTGTTTGTTTGATCACCCCACTGCGACAAGCGTTGATTCGTTACTGGATTAAACGTTATGGCTCGCCAATTTCTGGCCAACCAGGTTCTAATCAATCATCGTCAGGACCAAAAACACTGGATGGAGAATATTGGAAGGAAGATGACTAAATACCAAAATATATTTTGACATGACTAACAAGATATACCGGATTGAATTATAACAATAAGTATATAAATCAATTACTTAAATATTATTATAAGAATTTTTTTATTAATCATGTCTATCTTGTAAATCCTGTCTACGTTTTTAATTGTTTTTGAACAGACAGCCCTTGATTTTTCCAGTTTCGACCTTATTATTAGCACTCATTGATGGAGAGTGCTAACAGCGCCACCCAAATTTTAATAACTAATTGAATTCATTGTAAATTTTACTTGGAGAACTAATTGATGAACATTCGTCCTTTACACGACCGCGTTATTGTTCGACGCACGGAAGAAGAAACCACTAGTGCAGGCGGCATTGTGATCCCTGATTCAGCAACTGAAAAACCAGCGATGGGCGAAGTACTTGCAGTAGGCAAAGGCACTACAAACAATAATGGTGATGTCACGCCTCTTGACGTGAAAGTTGGCGACACAGTCATTTTTGGCAAGTTTGCAGGTAACGAAGTGAAGGCTGACGGCGAAACACTGCTGGTTATGCGTGAAGAAGACATCATGGGCGTGATTGAAGCGTAAGCCTCGTCACAATCATTACAAAACAGATTTTATAAAGGAATAAACATGACAGCTAAAGACGTAAGATTCGGAGACGAAGCCCGCCAAGGTATGGTTCGCGGCATTAACGTACTCGCCAATGCAGTAAAAGTAACGCTTGGTCCTAAAGGCCGTAACGTTGTACTAGAAAAAAGCTTCGGCGCACCAACCGTTACTAAAGATGGTGTGTCAGTTGCGAAAGAAGTTGAGTTACAAGATAAGTTTGAAAACATGGGCGCACAGATGGTGAAAGAAGTTGCTTCACAAACGTCTGATATCGCCGGTGACGGAACAACAACCGCAACCGTACTTGCACAAGCGATTGTTCGTGAAGGCATGAAATCGGTAGCTGCTGGCATGAACCCAATGGATTTAAAACGTGGTATTGATAAAGCCGTTGTTGCTGCTGTTGCAGAATTGAAAAAGATTTCTATTCCATGTGATGACAACAAATCTATCGCGCAAGTAGGCACAATTTCTGCCAACTCTGATGACAACATTGGTAACATCATTGCAGAAGCGATGGAAAAAGTAGGTAAAGAAGGCGTTATCACCGTTGAAGAAGGTTCAGCGCTGGATAATGAACTCGACGTTGTTGAAGGTATGCAGTTCGACCGTGGTTACCTATCGCCATACTTTGTGACTAACCAACAAAGCATGTCAGCAGAAATGGAATCTCCTTTAGTTTTAATCCATGACAAGAAAGTTTCAAACATTCGTGATTTACTACCAGTACTTGAAGCAGTCGCTAAAGCTGGTAAGCCACTATTAATTATCGCTGAAGATGTTGATGGCGAAGCATTGGCTACATTGGTTGTAAACAACATTCGCGGCATTGTTAAAGTTTGTGCAGTGAAAGCACCTGGTTTTGGTGATCGTCGTAAAGCGATGTTACAAGATCTTGCTATTCTAACTGGCGCGACTGTAATTGCTGAAGAAGTTGGTTTGACACTTGAGAAAGCCGGTTTAGATGAACTGGGTAGTGCAAAACGTATTGTTGTAACTAAAGATGAAACCATTGTTATCGATGGTGCGGGTAACCCGAAAGAAATTGAAGATCGTGTTAACCAGGTCCGCAGTCAAATGGAAGAAACATCTTCTGATTACGACCGTGAAAAAATGCAAGAACGTGTTGCCAAGTTAGCTGGCGGTGTTGCCGTTATTAAAGTTGGCGCAGCAACAGAAGTAGAAATGAAAGAGAAGAAAGCGCGCGTAGAAGATGCATTACATGCAACACGCGCAGCAGTCGGCGAAGGTGTTGTACCAGGTGGTGGTGTCGCACTGATTCGTGCCTTGCAAGCAATTAACGATCTTAAGGGTGACAACGAAGAGCAAAATGTGGGTATTTCAATCGCTCGTCGCTCAATGGAAGAACCACTTCGCCAAATCGTTAGCAATGCCGGTGAAGAAGCGTCCGTTGTATTGTCTAAAGTTGATGAAGGTAAAGGTAACTTTGGTTACAACGCTGGTAACGGTGAATACGGCGACATGATCGAAATGGGTATTCTTGATCCGACTAAGGTAACACGCAGTGCATTACAAAATGCAGCGTCTGTTGCAGGTCTACTTATTACCACTGAATGTATGATCGCTGAAGCGCCATCTGATAACGATGCTGCTGGTGCTGCACCTGATATGGGTGGCATGGGTGGTATGGGCGGTATGGGTGGCATGGGCGGCATGATGTAGTTCAGGCTCGTTCTTTTGCCGTGTGACGGCGTTGCATTTTTCGCTCCGCTGCTCATGTATTGCATATACATTGCGCTGCTCACTCGAATGCGCCTTGTCACACGACAAAATCCCTGACCCTGAAAACCTCGCTATTTTAGCGGGGTTTTCTTTTTCGGGGAGGTCATTGAGAGTATGGCGAAGAAATCTCTTACTTCGAATAGAATCTTAAAAATTGTTTCAGCTAATATTAAAATTTATTTTTAATAACGACTTCATCCATTGCTAATTGTGTGGGTCTTTCCCACGCGGCTTGGGTTGCTTTGCCAACAACAACCATCATGGTGACGACATGATCGTCTGGTAAGTTGATGAGTTTACCGACAGCATCAAAATCAAAACCGTCCATGGGGCAGGAGTCATAGCCCATGTCTTTAGCGGCGAGCATAATAGTTTGTGCGGCGATACCGCAGCTCCGCATGGCTTCATCGCGTTGTACTTGTTCGAGATCACGATAGTAAGGATCAATCGCTTCGACCATAAAATCTTGCACAGCTTCGGGGGCATTAGCCCAATAGCGTACCGGTTGTTTTTCCCATGCTTTTAAATCGGCACACATAATAATAAGTAAAGAAGCATCGGTAACTTGTGCTTGATCCCATGCTGCTACACGTAATTCTTTTCGTAGCTGTGGATCTTGTACTAAGACGAAACGTGAATTTTGTAGGTTAAAAGCGGTCGGTGATAATTTTGCTAATGACATGAGGTGATTAATTTCATCATCAGAAAATTGATGTGCTGCATCATAATGTTTTACAGCACGGCGTTGTTGAATTGCATCGGTTGTTTGCATGAGTGTTTCCTTTGTCGGTATTAAATTAATATGATTAAGCTAAATCAAAAATTAGCGCTTCAGTTTCTTGAACGCTTTTAAAGTTAATGTTGGTCATAGTATCAATAGTTGCTGCGTCTCCGGCAGTTAAAACTTGCCCATCAATATCAAGTTCACCGTTAACAACGTGTACATAGAGTGTTCGCCCATTACGAAGCGTGTGCGAGACTGATGCATTGGCATTTAACTTAAGTAGATACAAATAAGCATCTTGGTGGACTAAAAATGAGTCATCGCGTGCATCGGGCGATACAATTAATTGCAGTCCTTGTTTGGGTTCAAATCGCTTCTGTTGATAACTTGGCTCAATACCTAGCACATCGGGTTGTATCCATATCTGAAACAATTTTAGGGTTTTGTCTGCTGATGGATTGTATTCACTGTGCGTGATACCTGAACCTGCACTCATTAATTGAAATTCTCCTGCCGGTAGCACTTCGATGTTACCCATGCTGTCTTTGTGTTCGATGCATCCTTGCGTAACATAGGTAATGATCTCCATATCTTGATGTGAGTGCGAAGGAAAACCTTGCCCTGCCTGGATCTGGTCATCATTGATCACCCGTAGCGATGAAACACCCATATGCTCAGGATCGTAATAATTGCCAAAAGAGAAGCTGTGCTTGGCATGTAACCAGCCGTGGTTGACGATGCCGCGATCATCACTATGTCGAATTGTCACCATTTTGCGCTGCTCCTTGCTGTTCTAATTAACCGTGAACAAAGCATATCTGTCCTCTTTAAATAGATAAATAGACTATAAAAAGAATATTTGTTTCTTTATAATTGACAATATGGACCGTTTTCACAGTATGTCAGTGTTTGTTGAAGTCGTAGAGCACGGCGGTTTTACCGCCGCGGAAAGTAAACTGGGTTTGTCTCGCGCGCAAATAAGTAAATTGGTTATGCAGCTTGAAGCGCATTTAGGGACACGACTTCTTAACCGCACCACACGAAAAATAAGTGTGACCGAAATGGGCCAACTTTATTATGAGCGTTGTAAATCATTATTAATTGAAGTCGATGAAATCGAAGGCTTGGCAGGTGAACAAACCAGTAAACCACGCGGAACCTTAACAGTTGGTGCGCCGAGCTCATTTGGCACGTTACATTTTAAAAATGTTATCACCGAATACATGAAACGGTATCCGCAAGTGCAAATTTCACTGCAGTTAACAGATCGGTTTGTTGATGTTGTCGATGAAGGTTTTGATGTCGTTATTCGTATAGCAGAATTAGCGGATACAAGTTTAATCGCAAGAAAACTGTCAACGTGTAAATTAGTGTATTGCGCATCGCCTGCCTATTTAAAAGAACACGGTGTACCTAAGGTCCCGCAAGATTTGGCGTTACATCATTGCTTGTTGTATTCGAATGCAGATAAACCGGGCACATGGAAACTGCATGGGCCGGAAGGTATTGAGAACGTATCTGTCAGTGGCCCGCTTACCGCTGATAATGGTGATATTTTAAAAGCCGCAGCGCTTGCTGACTTAGGAATAGTATTTATGCCAAGTTTTATTGTGGGTGAAGATATCCGTAGCGGCGCTTTACAACAAGTACTCAGTAATTATTGTCCACCTGAGCTAACTATTAATGCGGTCTATCCCTCAAGAAGATATTTATCAGCAAAGGTGCGTACGTTTATTGATTTTGCAGCCGATTTTTTTAAGGATAGAACAGAGTGGGATTAAGCCTGTTCTTGTTTAACTGGTTCTGGTTCAAGACTTAAGCTAAAACTGGTCGCATTATCTGTAGCCGATTCTTCTTCCTCTTCGGGCTCTTCTTCAATCAAACTTAGAGTAGAAGAATCATCTTCAGGGTTTGCGCCTTCCGAAAGGCTTATTTTAAGTCTTATATTATTGGCAGAATCTGCATTACGAATAGCTTCTTCTTCAGAAATGCGCCCTTGTTTAAACAGTTCTAATAAAGCGTGGTCAAAGGTTTGCATGCCAAGATTGACGGATTTTTCCATAATCTCTTTTAGCTCACTCACACCACCGCGTTTAACGGTATCGCGCACAATCGGAGTACCAAGTAAAACTTCAACCGCTGCACAACGTTTACCATCAACCGTTGGAATCAGACGTTGAGAAATAAAGCCTTGTAAATTTAACGAAAGATCATTGAGCAATTGATTGCGTCGTTCTTCAGGGAAAAAATTGATAATACGGTCGATAGCCTGATTGGCATTATTAGCATGTAAAGTTGAAATAGCTAAATGGCCGGTCTCTGCAAAAGCAAGTGCATGCTCCATTGTTTCAGCATCACGAATTTCACCAATGAGAATAACATCGGGTGCTTGTCGTAGCGTATTTTTCAAAGCATCGGCGTAGCTGTCAGTATCCACGCCAACTTCACGTTGGTTGATAATAGATTTCTTATGAGAGTGAACATATTCAATAGGATCTTCAATGGTGATGATGTGCCCGGCACTATTAGTATTTCTGTAATCAATCAACGATGCAAGCGAGGTTGACTTACCTGATCCTGTTCCACCAACAAATAAAATGAGACCATTTTTGGCCATAACTAATTTTTGTAAAACTACAGGTAGTTTAAGCGATTCAAAACTGGGGATGTCAGCAACAATATTCCTGATGACCATTGAAAAGCTATTACGCTGCTTAAATATATTAATCCGAAATCGCCCGACACCCTTCTCCGAGATGGCAAGGTTCATTTCAGGTTTATTCTCAAAGTCAGCAATTTGCTCATCATTCATGACAGAATAAGCAATATCTTTGATATCTGTATCAGTTAGAATAGTTGAATCAATGGATTGAAGCGTGCCTTGGAATTTAGCAGACGGTTTTGCACCGACAGCAAGATATAGATCGGAACCATCTTTCATTGCGAGTATTTTCAAGTAATCTTTAAATTCCATGACGCCGCTCCAGCCATTAATAGTAACTCCTTATTATCTCGGCTGTGGCGGGTCGTTCTTTAGGGTAACTTTCACTTGTCATCAAGGGCCTTCCACACATAAGCTGTTGTTATGAATGAATTGACCCCCAATAATAAGCAGATATCAGAGGCTTTTACTGAGGAAAGTGAGGCACATTGGCAGCATTACCTAGACTCGTTGTCAGAATCGGGTTTTGCTTGTCCTACCGATCCCGCATTAATTTACCTATTGAAAAAGTTATTTATATGTTCTGAATTTGCACGAGAATTATGTCAACGCGAACCACAAATACTTGATGAGCTTCAACATAGTGGTGATTTATTTCGAAATTACCAATATGGCGAACAATTAGCTGCGTTGGTAGAACGGCTTGGCATCGTTAAAGAACAAAAAGCATTGATGCATGAGTTGCGTGTGTATCGCCAACGAGAAATGTTGCGCATTGCATTCCGTGATTTATCTGGTTGGAATGATCTTCACACCACCACAAACGAATTAAGTTGGCTTGCTGAAGCCTGTATTGAATCATCATTGGCATTGTTATCTCGTTGGCAGCAAAAAGAATTAGGAGTGCCAACAAATGATAAAGGTGAGCAGCAGTCACTCGTTGTTATTGGCATGGGAAAATTGGGTGCGCATGAACTTAATTATTCATCTGATATAGATTTGATTTTTACTTACCCGGAAGAAGGGTTCACAAAGGGTAAGCGACTCAAGATGGATAACAGCGAATATTTTATTCGTTTAAGCCGTGAGTTAATAAAAGTGCTAAATACAACGACCGAAGATGGTTTCGTATTTCGTGTTGATATGCGCCTGCGTCCTTTTGGAGAAAGTGGCCCACTTGCGGTGAGTGCGGCAGCCTTTGAAGACTATTATCAGGCTCATGGTCGCGAATGGGAACGCTATGCGATGATTAAGGCGCGTGTTGTTGCGGGTGACCGAAAACAAGGAGAGCCAATTCTCGCAAGCCTTAAACCCTTCGTATACCGACGATATATTGACTTTGGAGTGTTTGAATCATTACGCGAAATGAAACAATTGATTGAACGCCAGGTAGCAATAAAAGGTATGCAAAAGAATATTAAACTTGGTGCCGGCGGGATTCGTGAGATTGAATTTATCGGTCAGGTTTTTCAATTAGTGCATGGAGGAAGAAGAGAGGCGCTACGGCAGCGACCTATCTTAAAAATTCTTGATGAGTTGGTTGAGTTGGAATTATTACCCGAGTTTGTCGTAGAGGAATTAAACGCTGCTTACATCTTATTGCGCAACTGCGAACATCACTTGCAGATGTGGCGCGATCAACAAACCCATGACTTACCAGAGGATGAAAAATCTCAACAACGTTTAGCTTATTCGTTAGGTTTTAAGGATTGGGCATCACTGTCTTTAGAGTTAGCAGCAATACGTACACAGGTTGATGGTCATTTTCAACGTGTCTTCGCCGCACCGCAGACAGAGCATATAGCTGAATCAGGTGAAGATGAAAGTTTGCAAAGTCTTTGGCAAGCGGACGTATCGGATGAACAGGCAATTAAATTGCTTACCGCATCGGGTTATGAGGATGCCGAAGACATTCAGCGACGATTAACGTCTTTAAAAGAAAGTTTTACTTATCGTGCGCTAAGCCCACAGGGGCGTGCTCGATTCGATGCATTAATGCCATTATTACTTGGCGCTGCAGCAGCGATGGTCGATACGGATGTGGCCTTAGTTAGAGTGCTACATTTACTTGAGCAGATTGCGCGACGCACCGCTTACCTATCACTTCTGGTTGAAAATCCGGTGGCACTTTCACAGCTAGTCAGGCTTTGTGCGGCGAGTCCATGGATCAGTGAGCACCTTTCCAATCATCCGATTCTGCTAGATGAGCTGATTGACCCGCGCAGTTTATACGAACTTCCTACTTGGCAGCAGCGCCAGCATGAACTTGATGCACGCATGGAAGGCGTTGATGAGAATGATCTTGAGCAACAAATGGATATTCTCCGTCAATTTCAACAAGCAAGCATGCTAGGTGTTGCCGCTGCGGATGTGAATGCTGAAATGCCTTTGATGCGGGTGAGCGATCATCTTACTGACATAGCAGAAATTGTGTTGAGCTACGCACTGAGGCTAGCGTGGCAGCATCTGGTCAAAAAGCATGGCCAGCCGCCTTCCATTGTCGAAGGTCAGCCTTGTGATCCCGGTTTTGCTATCTTGGGGTACGGAAAATTAGGCGGAATAGAGCTTGGTTATGGCTCGGATTTAGACATGGTATTTTTACATGCCGCGCAAGAAGACAGCATGACAGATGGCAAGTATCCTATTGATTCTAATGTATTTTTTTCAAGGCTTGCGCAGCGTATTACGCATATCCTGAATACCCCCACCACAGCAGGTATTCTTTATGAGGTCGACTTACGATTGCGTCCTAGTGGTGCCTCAGGAATGTTGGTCTCATCCATTGCGGCGTTTAGCGATTACCAATTTCAAGATGCGTGGATATGGGAGCATCAAGCATTGGTGCGAGCTCGCGTAGTGGCAGGGGATGAACACTTGGCCGCAGAGTTTGTCGCATTGCGTTCGAAAATTTTAGCCCAGCATAGAGAGCAAAATGAGTTGAAGCAGCAAGTACGAGATATGCACGCTAAAATGACTCGGGAGCTGGGAAGCAATAAATCTGATGAATTTGACCTAAAGCAGGATGCTGGCGGTATCGTCGAAATCGAGTTTATGGTTCAATACGCAGTCCTGCAATGGGCGGAGAAATACCCGCAATTACTGGAATGGACGGACAATCTGCGTTTACTGCAAAAATTGGTCGAAGTAGGTTTACTTGAAGCAGAAGTTGGGCAAGCATTATCAAATGCTTATCAGGCATATCGTGCTGAAGTGCATAGACTAAAATTGCAGGAAAAACCGGCGCGCGTTTCGTCAGACAGGTTTACAGCTGAGCGAGCCAGCGTGCAGCAACAATGGCGGCAGTGGCTGGGCGCAGAATGAATAGCCGTATGAAAAATAATTTAACTTTATATATAACAGGAAGATTGCAGTGACTACACCAACAACAATGGCTGATCGTGATGGGCTTATCTGGCTAGATGGCGAGATGGTTCCATGGAGAGAAGCAAAGGTTCATGTACTGACCCATACATTTCATTACGGCATGGGTGTATTTGAGGGTGTGCGCGCCTACAAAGCTGAGCAAGGTACAGCGATCTTCCGTTTGAAAGAACACACCGATCGATTGTTTCGTTCAGCAAAAATTCTCAACATGCCAATGCCGTTTGATAAAGCAGCCATCAATGAAGCGACGTCTGCAGCGGTTCGAGAAAATAATCTTGAATCTGCTTATATTCGCCCGATGGTTTTTTACGGCTCGGAAGGCATGGGCTTACGCGCCGACAATTTGCAGGTGCACGTCATGATTGCTGCCTGGGAGTGGGGGTCTTATCTGGGTGATGATAATATGAAGAACGGGATTAAAGTACGCACGTCTTCCTATACGCGTCATCACGTTAACATCACCATGTGTAAAGCCAAGGCAAATGGTAATTACATGAACTCAATGATGGCTCTGCAAGAAGCCATGGCATGTGGTTGTGATGAGGCCTTGTTACTTGATGTTGATGGTTTCGTTGCTGAAGGCAGTGGCGAAAATTTCTTCCTGGTACGTGACGGAATTATTTATACGCCGGAATTAACTTCAGCACTGGAAGGCATCACTCGTGAAACAGTGATGCAAATTGCAGCTGAGTGTGGATATGAAGTGCGCGAAAAACGAATTACCCGCGACGAAGTTTATGTTGCTGATGAAGCCTTTTTTACAGGCACAGCAGCAGAAGTAACACCGATCCGAGAATTAGATGGACGCGCTATCGGTAATGGTGGCCGAGGTCCTGTTACGGAAAAATTACAAAGTTTATACTTTGACTACGTTCATGGTCGCAAAGCAGAACATCAAGATTGGTTAAGCGTCGTATAACTATATTAAAAATAAATAAATTTTGATTGGTTAAATTATTACATAACACAATCAAAGATTACGATTGGAGGAGAAAACATGGCTGAAGCACAAGCTAGTAAAGTACAGTCGCATTTTTTAGTGGATAGTAAAGACTTACCACTACACTGCCCAATGCCTGGTCAATCACTATGGAATTCACACCCACGCGTCTATCTGGCGATAGAAGAAACCGGTGAAGCGAAATGTCCCTATTGCGGCGCAGAATATAAACTTAAAGATCACAACGCCTGATTTTTCAGGCGTTGCTCATTGCTGCGTTATAAATGCAGCGAAGCATTTATTTTGGATACTTCCACAAAGTCGCAAAGTAATATTTTAGTCGTTGGTCCTTCCTGGGTCGGCGATATGGTCATGGCACAAAGTTTATTCATGACCTTGCAAAACCAAAACCCAGACTGTTCAATTGATGTGTTGGCACCTGCATGGAGCCGGCCGTTATTAGACAGAATGCCTGAAGTAAATAGTGCGATAGAGATGAGTCTTGGGCACGGCGAATTTGGTTTTTTTAAACGCCGAGACTTAGGTAAAAGCTTACGTGCTAATAACTATACGCAGGCGATAGTGCTACCCAATTCCTGGAAATCGGCGCTGGTTCCCTTTTTCGCGAATATTCCAACACGCACTGGCAACCTTGGTGAAATGCGCTATGGCTTGCTCAATGATGCGCGAAAACTAGATAAACATGCTTTACCGATGACGGTGCAGCGGTTTTGTGCACTGGCGTATCCAGCGAATTACAAAGAGATACCAACTAAAACGCCAGTACCAAAATTACAAGTAACGGACAAAGGCATATCTAATGCCTGCGCAAATCATGCCTTATATAGTGATGACAAAATTTTGGTGCTCTGCCCTGGTGCTGAATATGGTGCAGCAAAACGCTGGCCAACTAAATATTACGCACAAGTGGCTAAACACTGGTTAGAACAAGGTGGGCAGGTTTGGTTATTTGGTTCTCAAAAAGATCAAACTGTCACAGCTGAACTTAACGCTTATACAAAAGATAAATGTGTAGATCTCGCTGGTCGAACAAGTCTTGCTGAAGCGATTGATTTAATGTCGATGGCGGATTTTGTTGTAAGCAACGATTCGGGGTTAATGCATGTTGCCGCAAGCTTACAAAGACCATTAATTGCAGTGTATGGTTCTTCCGACCCCGGTTTTACACCGCCATTAAATAAACAAGCACACATATTAAATTTAGGGCTTGATTGCAGCCCCTGTTTTAAACGTGAATGCCCACTAGGGCATCTGGATTGTTTAAATAATTTAGATCCAAGTAAAGTGTTAGAGATTCTAGAGGCATGAGCAAGTCTCTTGATAATATAAAACGAATTGCGATTTTACGTTTGTCTGCATTGGGTGATGTTTGCATGGTCGTGCCTGTGATTCGCACTTTGCAAAAAGCCTTACCACAGGCACATATCACTTGGTTTATTTCTCGCCCTGCTTATGATTTGGTCAAAGGACTCGATGGTGTTGAGTTTATTGTGATTAATAAGCCACGTAACCCGTTAGATTATCTTAAATTACGAAAGCAGTTAAAGAACGCTCGCTTTGATGTGTTGCTGGCCATGCAGGCAGCGCTACGTACAAATTTAATTTATCCATTTATTAATGCACCGATTAAAATTGGTTTTGATAACGCACGTGCTCGTGATGGACAGCGTTGGTTTACAAATGTCCAAATCCCCTTTGCTAAACAACATTTAATGGATAGTTTTTTGTCTTTCGCAGAAGAGCTTGGTATTACAGAAAAAATCATTGAATGGAAATTGCCTTTATCAAACGACGATCGTGAATGGGCTAAGCAAATATTACCTGAAGGTGATGGGCCGCTATTAGTTATTAATCCGGCGGCCAGCAAATCAGAACGTAACTGGCCAGCAAAGCGTTATAGTAAAATTATAGAGTTAATGCACCAACGTGGAGTGAGAATAGTATTAACCGGTGGGCCGCATCCTGTCGAAAAAGCCTTAATTGATGATATAAAACAACAATTAGATTTCTCTGTTTCGGACCTATCTGGTCAAACCTCACCAAAACAATTAGCCGCACTTTTGGAATTAGCAGATTGCGTTCTGGCACCAGATACAGGGCCGGTTCACATGGCCGTCGCGCTTAATACACCTGTGGTTGGTATGTATGCAGTCGCCCCAGCTTGGTTAAGTGGCCCCTATCTGCAACGAGAAATTGCGATTGATAAATATGATGAAGCCGTTGTCACTATTCTTAAAAAAGATCCGGCCACTGTTCCGTGGGGAACGCGAGTGCACTCTATGGATGCGATGGCATTGATTAGCGTTGCAGAGGTTGAAGAAGCGTTGTTGCAGGTATTATTTTGAGTGAGGTGAAATATAAACTAGCCTTTGTGGTGTCGCTGTTTTTTGAATTTGGCGGTATGCAACGGAGTTTATTACGTATTGCGCAACAATGTGCGCAGCGTGGCCACGATGTACATATTTTTACAGGTGGATGGATCGGAGAAAAACCTGACACTATTGCTGTGCATGAAATGGACACACGCGCCCTCACCAATGTGCGCAGTAATGATGTGCTTGCTATAAAACTAGCTCAGGCAATACAACAGGATGGGCAATTTGACTGTGTGGTCGGCTTTACTAAATTGCCGGGGCTAGATGTCTATTATGCTGGTGATCCTTGTTATGCTGAACGAGTCGCGAAAAGCCGACCATGGTGGTATCGACTCACGCCTCGTTATTTCGGTTTTCGTCGCCAAGAAGCCGCCGTGTTTGCAAAAGGACTGAAAACTGAATTGATGTTGATTGCTCATAATGAACAACAACAATTTATGAAGCACTATCAGACTGAAGCCGAGCGCTTTCATTTAATGCCGCCAGGGATTAATCGACAACGTTTTGAACAAGCGCCCTCTAATGAGAGTATTGCAAAACTTCGCGCTGAACTAGATATTCAAGAAAATGAAAAAATGTTGTTGTTGGTTGGCGCGCGTTTTCAGACTAAAGGCTTAGATCGTGCACTAGAGGCCATCGCAAGTTTATCATCTGAACAGCAAGCGTCGGTTAAATTGGTTGTTGTTGGGGGTGATAAGCAAGCGCCGTACCGTAAGCTAGCCGAGCGTTTAAGAATTACTGATCGTATTGTCTTTACCGGTGCTCGTGAGGATGTGGTTCGTTTTTATCATGCCGCAGATTTATTAGTGCATCCACCATATACAGAGAATACCGGCACAATTCTAATTGAAGCGATGTTGTGCGACTTGCCTATTTTGGCGACCGGTGTGTGTGGGTTTGCCTTTCATGTAATTGATAGCCACGCGGGTAAAATTTGCCCAGAACCATTTGCCCAAACAGAATTTAATCACATGTTGTCTGACATGCTTAGTAAAAAAGCATTAGATAGTTTTGCAGGCAAAGGGCCTGAATACTGCGACAAGACTGATTTATACAGCCTGATAGAGCGTGCTGCCGATGTAATCATTTTACGGGCTGAGAAAAACAGGATGGCAGCATCGTGATTGGCGTTAGAGCTGACATGAAAGCACTCTTCCCTGAGCAGAACGTCGATGAGTTTTTTGCTATTGATGGTGAAACCGTAAAACACGTTGTTGCTTCACGGCGTATTTTTCGATTTGAACGTGGCGGCCGTCATTTCTACATGAAAGTTCATTATGGTGTTGGTTGGGCAGAGATATTCAAAAACCTACTGCAACTAAAGAAACCGATTATCGGTGCAGAAAATGAGTGGCGAGCGATCCGTGCCTTTAGTCAGCCAAGCGTCAATATTGACACCACACCACTGGTTGCATGGGGAAAACAGGGCTGGAATCCGGCAAGCCAACGTTCCTTTATTATTACAGACGCACTGGATAAAACGGTAGACCTCGAACATTGGCTACCAGAACTAGAACGTTGGCCACAGCAAGCTGAACGGATACGCTTGAAAAGAGCCATTATCCGCCAGGTCGGAGAAATTGCACGCCAGTTGCATAGCAATGGCATGAATCATCGAGATTTCTATCTGTGCCATTTCCGACTTGATATGACTGATGTAGTAGAGTTGCCTAATATCGAAAACTTGCGGCTGTATTTGATGGATTTGCATAGAGTTGAACAGCATGATCATTTACCACAACGATGGGCCGTGAAAGATATCGCGGGCCTATTGTTTTCGGCATTGTTTGACAGTAAAGGTATCGTACTTAACCGCAATGATATGATCAGGTTTATAGAAGCTTACACAGGGAAAAAATGGCGAGATGCATTGGCCAATCAGCCCGATTTTTGGGATCAGGTATTGCAGCGTATTGTGCGTACCTATAAAAAAGACCATGGTATTGCACCACCGTGGCCAAGATTTTTACAGAAAATGTATGAACAAAATAACGGTCTTTAATGAGGCGAGTAATGAAAACTAGCGAGTCTGAAAAAGAAATGCCAAAACTGGAACTCTCGACTAAGTATACGGATGACCATACATGTGAGCATTACTTTATCTTTCGGAAGAAAAAATAATTATGCGCGACTACTTGGCTGATAACTGGACAACACTACTAGAACGTAATGGTTTGAAAAGTTTTGATGACTGGTGGCAGCGTGAAGCAGAATGGTTTGAAGAACCAAATCAACGTCGGGGCGGTTGGAGTGGAGTCAGCCGCGTTGAATTAAAAAAAGAAGACGGCACAACGCGAGCTATCTTTCTCAAGCGGCAAGAAAACCATGTTGCAAGAACCTTGACTCATCCGCTGAAAGGAATTCCGACATTTATAAGAGAAATGCATAACATTTTACTTTTGCGTGATGCACAAGTGGCGGCATTAACGCCGGTGTATTTTGCGGTGCGAACCATTAATGGTGCGCAGCGTGCAGTATTGGTGACAGAAGCGCTGGATGGTTTTACACCACTCGATACAGTTGATCGCTCGACATTAACACTAAAACAACGGTCGAGTTTGATAAAATCAGTTGCTGAACTTATTCAGCGTTTTCATACGCAACACCTACAACATAACTGCCTGTACGCCAAGCATGTTTTTATTAAGCAAACAAATAATCACTTTGAGCCTCGCTTGATTGACTTAGAAAAAACTAAGTCTAAATTTTTGAAAAATACCGGAATGAATAGGGATCTTGATTCATTTAATCGTCATGCATATGGGTGGTCAAAGACAGATCGATTAAGATTTTTACACTATTATCTTAGAGCAGCAGGCCTGGAACATAAATTGCCTGAAATATGGCATAGATTGGTTAAACGACGGGCCCAGCGCAGCAAGCGGCGTTCATAGGTTATATGGTGAAAAGTCTTGACGTAAATATTTGGCATGAATCATACGATTTATCAATGCCATTACAGGTACCTATAACAAATACGAAGTCGTTGGTTTGTGAAGCTGTGGTGAGAGCTATGCCGGGACGTCGTTATGTATGTCGAGGTGTTTTTGACGGCAAACCTGTTTTCATTAAATTGTTTTCAACAACTAGTCAAGCAACGCGTGAATGGAAGAATGAGCAGCAAGGCATTCGCGATTTATCAGTGGCAAGAATTCCGGCACCAGAAATTGTCTACGCCGATAATCTTGATGATTTAAAGACGCGGGTTGTTGTTCTGGCAGAGTTGCCTAGTGCCGAAAGTGCGCAACAACGTTGGCAGCAAAGCAATGAAACGGCGCGGCAAATTTTACTATTGCAGTTAGTAGAATTAATGGCCAATCACCATGCAGCAGGAATACGACAAACAGATTGCCACTTGCTTAATTTTGTTTTCAGTGAAGATGTTCTCTACACACTTGATGCATCAGATATCGTAAAGTCAGCGTCCGCATTATCACGTAAAGATTCTATGAAAAGCCTGGCAGAGTTACTCGGTTTATTTTCTGAAAATTATGATGTCTTACTCCCTTCATTATATAAACATTATTGGGGATGTCGCGAGTTATCGGTTAACGAAGATGAGTTAAGCGAATTAAAGAGGCTCGTCATTAAAATACGTGGCTATAAGTTACACAAGTATCTAAATAAAATTTATAGAACGTGTTCGGCATTTGTGGCTAATCACAGGTGGAGTAAATTTTCGGTTTACCGGCGTGATGCACAAAACAGCTACTTGCAGGAACTTATTGAAAATCCTGATTCAGGAAGCCGAACGGTTATTAAGGCTGGAAATACATGTACAGTTAGTCTGCTAGAAATCTCAAAACAAACACTTATTTGTAAACGTTACAATATAAAAAATGCATGGCACGGTTTATTACGGGCCTTTCGTGAAAGTCGTGCATCGCGTTCATGGAGGAATGCCTACCGTTTACATGCATTCAAAATTGCTACACCTTTACCTGTTGCCCTAGTTGAACAGCGTTTTGGTCCAATTCGACGCAGAGCATGGTTGTTTATGCCATATATAAACGGTACCAGCGTGCATGATTTTTTTCGCGATGAGAGTAAAACCAATCAACAACAGGATGTCGCTAACCAGTTCGCACTATTGTTTGACAAAATGGTTCAAGCTAAGTTGTCGCATGGCGACATGAAAGCAACCAACTTTATTTACAGTGAGGAAAAGTTGTTCGTTATTGATCTTGATTCTATGAAGCAACATCAGCAGCATGCTGATTTTGCCGCTGCTTTTCGTGTCGACATGCAGCGCTTCATGCGAAATTGGGAGGGATTGCCCGAAGTGGCAACACTATTTGTTGAAAAACTGTCGGGCACCGACGCGGCAGAATTTTTACCTAAAGCCATAAAGGGCTAAAGTTGCAGAGGGTTTTGTTGTATTATTGCTCTGTTATCACACTCTGTAGGGCTGTACAAGTAACACTATGATTATCCTAGGAATTTCTGGTGCTGTGTTTCATGATGCATCCGCAGCACTCTTTATAGATGGTGAATTAGTCGCGGCAGCTGAAGAAGAGCGCTTTATCCGTGACAAGCACGCCAAAGGCCGTTTTCCGGTCGAAGCGACACGCTTTTGTCTTGAGCAAGCTGGTATCAGCCCGGAAGAAGTTGATATTGTTGCGATGCCGTACGCACCAATTAGTTTATTCAATCCTGCCCGTTGGCATTATGCTTTCCGTCATTGGTACGCTCCCGATCGTGGTTTAACGGCACTGTTTAATGGTAACCGTCGATTCCGTCGCAATGTTGGTATGGCCAAAGAAATGATGCGGGCGGTTAATATCGATCCCGCCCATGTGCGTCTGGTTCCTGTTGAACATCACTTAACCCATGCAAGTAGTGCTTACCACTTGAGCGGATTTGAAGGTAAAACTGCAGTACTAACTATTGATGGTAAGGGTGAATATGCCACGACCATGTTTGGTTATGCGGAGAATGGCAAGATTCACAAGATTAAGGAATTTTATGATCCAGATTCTCTTGGTGGTTTGTATGGTGCGCTAACTGAATATCTTGGTTTTGAAATGCTTGATGGTGAATTTAAAGTTATGGGCATGGCACCGTATGGTGATCCAACACGCTTCGATTTCTCACGTTTGATTGATTTTGATGGCAAAGAATTCCGTATTAACAACGAATATGCCAATGTAATTGGTTTACGTCGCCACAAAGAAAATGGCAAGAGCTATTACTTTAGCTCAAAATTAATTGATTGGTTAGGCCCTATTCGCAAGGGTGATGAAATTGATGATCCCTACATTGATTACGCAGCAAGTATGCAGCGCTTACTTGAAGATGTCGCATTAAAACTAATTGATTATTACCTTGGCGATATTATTCGCGAAACGGGTCGCATTTGTTATGCCGGTGGTGTTGCGCTTAACGTAAAACTTAACCAGCGCATCATTGCCATGGATGGTGTTAAGGAACTATATGTGCAACCTGCATCAAACGATGCCGGTACGGCATTAGGTGCAGCGTCTTTTGTTGCACAGCAACAAGGTGAACATGTTAAACCGATGCAACATGCCTACCTCGGTCCAGCATATACAAATGAACAATGTATTGCAGCCTGTAAAGCCCACGAACAATCACCTAGCTGGACAGTGCTTGAAGATGCGCCAGTTAAGGCCGGTGAATTACTCGCAGCGGGTAACCCGGTCGCCTGGTTTCAAGGTCGAATGGAATTTGGTCCACGTGCTTTAGGTAATCGCAGTATTCTTGGTAACCCATCGGAAAAAGGCGTGGCTGATCGTATCAATGCACAAATTAAGTACCGTGAGCGTTGGCGTCCATTTTGTCCAAGCATGCTTGATACCGTTGCACCGGAGATCTTACAAACAGATCATCCTTCGCCTTACATGACTTTCACGTTTGATGTGGCAGAGTCATGGAAGCCGCGTATTCCGGAAGTGGTCCATGAAGATGGTACGGCACGTGCGCAAGTTGTCAGCATGGATACCAACCCTCGCTACTACAAGTTAATTCAGGAACTAGAAAAGCATACAGGTAATGCAGTGGTATTAAATACATCCCTTAACCGCCGTGGTGAACCGATGGTATGTAGCCCCAAAGATGCACTGGATATGTTTTACGGCTCTGATCTTGAATACCTGATTATGGAAGACATCATGATCACCAAGAAACATAATTAACCATAACAGATGAAAGCACTTGTCATCATTAGTCGTGATAAAGATAAAGCCAGCACGCGGTTTCGTTTTGTTCAGTATGAAGAGCTATTAGCTGAACAAGGCATAACGCTTGACTATGTGCGCCGAGACGAAATTGACGAAAAAGTGCTAGCACGCATACCTGATTATGATGTGCTAATAAATCAAAAATGCCTGATGAAGAAAAATTTGGCGCGGAAAATTATTGAATCAAGTCGTCGTATAATATTTGATATGGATGACGCTATCTGGACACGACCAGGTCGAAATCATTCCTGGTTTACAGCATGGCGAGTAAAGTCACGTTTGTTGCAATGGATGAAAGCTGCAAATGTTGTCACGGTAGCGAATAATTACCTTGGTGACTATGCGCGACAGTTTTCAGAGCATGTTGAAGTAATTCACATGGCACTTGATATCGAAAAATGGTCACCAAGCGCACAAGGTGTAACTAAACAAGTGACAATGGGATGGGCAGGTTCACCTGCGACACTTGTGAATATAGAAAATATTGGTGGCGTGCTATGCGATTGTTTAATCGAAAACCCAACGCTAAACTTAGCTATATATAGTGGTAAACAGCCTGAATTCCCTTGTGAATTTGAGTATACGCCCTTTGTGGCAGGTACTGAGGCAGCCTTCGTCAAAAGATTAGAAATTGGTTTATTACCTATATCAAGTGATGATGCATTTACGCGAGGTAAGTCGCCCATAAAGGCGCTGCAATACATGGCAAGTGGAGTACCCGTTATCGGTCAGGTGCGTGGCGCGACGGCAGAAATATTAAACGAAACAAATAGCCTGCAAGTTGAAACAGAAACGGATTGGAAAATGGCAATTAGTTGCTTACTTAACGATGCTCAGAAAAGACGGCAGCTTGGTATGGCAGGCCGTGATTTTGTAGCACGTGAACATAATATGAAAAAAACAGTTAAGCAACTCATCACCGCAATGAATGGTGCATAAGGAAGATTCATGGCAAAAATATTATGGTCATTGCTTCGAAAGACAGCCTTTAAGAATAAAGGAAATTTGGTCTCACTTGATGATCATTATCAAGTGATGAATAAATTGTTAAAAAACCATAAGGTAAATGGCATTCTTGATGCAGGTGCCAGTAATGGACGTATCACAGGAAAATTTCTAAAAGTATTTCCTGATGCTAAAGCCTATGCGTTTGAACCTCAGCCTTTGTACCGTGAACGTTTAACTGTGTTATCAGAAAAAGACTCCCGTATTAGTCCACAATTTTTTGCCTTAGGAGAAAAAAAGGGAAACCTAGAATTACAGATAACAGAGTCGGCAGGTTGTACATCGCTATATAAACCAAGCAGTCGAATGAGTAAAATGTACCCTGCTGAGGCCGCGATTAAAGAAACCGCCGTAGTCGATGTTGTCACGATTGATGAATGGAGAGCAGAGCAGGGTAATCCTGGTATCGAGGTAATGAAGTTTGATATTCAAGGCGGTGAGCTGGCGGCATTACGAGGTGCACACAACACTTTACGCGAGTCTACCTTGTTAGTGTATACCGAGATTTTGTTTAACCCGCTTTATGAAGGTGGTGCAGTGTACAGCGAAATCGACCTATGCCTGCGCGAGGCTGGTTTCGTGTTATATAATATTTATAAACCCAAAACAGATAATAATGGCATGTTGATGTGGTCAAATGCTATTTTTGTGCATGCAGAGCGTCTTGGTTTATAACGTCATAAAATAATATAAAGATTTAATATTATGCTTAAACATTGGTTTTACAGTTTGTTAGAAGCGCGGCATTTTCGTTATGGGATGAAAATTCTACGCGATCTTGAACGTAAACTTATTTCGCGGGAAGCGCGTTTTGCGATTCCATTTGCTTACCGAGGCAAGGGCTATTTTCGAATTATTGAGCCGCGACAAAATCCTTTTGAGATTGAGTCACTTTATAAAGCTGTTTGTGAACTTGATGCAAAAAGAATACTAGAGATAGGAACAGCACGTGGCGGTACTTTATATTTATGGACTCAGGCTGCAGCACCTGATGCAACACTTGTTAGCGTTGATCTTCCCGGCGGAGATTTTGGTGGTGCGTATCCAGCTTGCCGAGTGCCTTTTTATAGTAAATTCGCACGTGAGCAACAAACGATGCACTTAATGCGTACTGATTCGCATCAATCAGAAACCCTAGCTGAAGTTAAACAACACTTTTCAGATCATGAAATCGACTTTGCTTTCATTGATGGCGATCATACCTATAAAGGCGTTAAACAAGATTTTGAAATGTACGGACCATTAGTGCGTCCGGGTGGGCTTATTGGGTTTCATGACATTGTTGACCGACCTGAAGTAGCTGGTTTGGATGTGCACCGCTTCTGGCTGGAATTAAAAGAAAAATATGATACCGTTGAATTTATTGGTCCAGATGGAACAGGCAAGAAGATTGGTATTGGTTTAGTACGCGTAGGTAGTGCAGGTATTTAACTAAATTTGATATTCATTTAGATGTTAGCGTGAACTTAAAGCTAATTTAAAATTCCGAAGTATTTTTTAATTCTGTTTATTCCGTTACAAATTAACTGCAAGCATAGACATAAAGCACCCAACTTATTTCATGACAGTCTACGCTTATAGCGTTACAGCTTGTCGTAGTATATTATAAAAAGTAGACATTTAAGCTTATTTCAGGGTGTGCAACCCATGGAAGGATCTCAGATTATAATGCAACAAATTTTACGCCCTATGCAACGAAACCCAATCTGGACAGTAGTCTTTATTGGTCTATTTATATCATTTGTTAATGTTATTACCGATGATGTTATTAATAGCGACGGGATCCTCTATAGCGAGGTTGCCAATAAACTACTGAATGGTGATTGGCAGGCTGCCTTAGCCCAATTTACCTGGCCATTCTATCCATTGTTAGTTGGTGCCATTAGCAAAATAATTTTCCTGGATTTCGAATTAACTGCGCAGTTAGTTAACGCAGGTTTATTAGCACTATTAGCATATATGTTTATTCGTTGTAGTCAGCTTATGGGTGGCGATAAATTAGTTATAATTGCTGCCGGCGTTTTATTGCTTACAAATGTCACCTTAAATGGTTATCGTGATTTAATTATTCGAGATCATGGTTATTGGGCCATGTTCTTTACCGCCGTATATTTTTTCCTGCAATACCATCATTCAAAAGCAACAAAGCATGCTTTAGGGTTTGGAATCAGCATTCTAATCGCAACTATGTTCAGAATAGAAGGGATTGTATTTGCTGTACTCGCGCCCACTATTTTTCTTTTTCATAAAGAGTCTTGGCATGTACGGTGGCGTAGATATTTAACACCAATGTTACCGTTAATGGCTGTTGGTCTAGCAGGACTATTGGCCATATTATCAGTACCAGAACTACAGAATAAAATTATCTCTGCGACACAGTTTGAAGGTGAATTACTTGGCCCACTGAATTACTTTCAGGCAAACATATTAGGTATTACCCAGGGGATTATTGAAAAGGGCAACCTGATTGAAGAGCACGTGTTTGAGATTCATTCTAGGAAATTGGGCACCCAGAGCATGGTTGCAATTTTGATTATGCTGTTAATCGTAAAAATAATTTCAGCAACAGGGTATCTTGCGCTGTTATTTTCGATTCTAGCAAGTTTTAGTAAGAAACTACGCCAAAGTATATTGGGTCTTGATGTTATAGCCGGTTTTCTGTTGATCAACCTGTTGGTATTAATAGTTGTTGTAACAAGCAAAACATTTTTGACGCCACGTTATGCAATGACATTTGCATTGCTTGTTACCTTACCTGCCGCATTTGCTTTAGCAGATTTTTTCCGCGTGTCGGTAGTACAACCTTCAGTATGGAAGAAACGAGCTAAAGTTTTCCTTATTGTTATTTTTTCCTACATGTTTTTGGACGGGTTAATTTCAACCGGTGCAAGTAAAAAATATCTACGTGAATCAGGTCAATGGTTAAAAGAAAATGCACCGGCTGAAGCTCGGTTATTTGCAAATGAAGAATCCGCTTATTACTATTCAGGCCGCGATGTTGATAGAAATATTCTTTTATTTGCTTTTAATGAAACACGTTTTTCGCGACTACCGCCGATAGGAGAAGCGCTTCGGTATGATTATGTGTCAATGAAAGTAAGTGCTAAGCAAAAAGGATTTGAAAGAAAAGTTATTGACTGGGTAGGTAGCCAACCAATATATCGTACTGCGAATAAAAGAGGCGATGCAGTTCTTATTTTTAAGGTATCGAAGTAGTCTTTCCCACTAGATAAACCGTAATGATGCAGAGCTTTACTGAGTTAACCATAAAAGCATCGAATTAATATTTACTTCCTGGTTCTAAATATGTATTTTTTTTCGATAGCTAATAGCTCAGGTTGCCGACTGGTCATAAATTTTTGCACTGAAACAAATAAATCCCTTGCAGTATAAGGGCACCCCGTAACATCTACATATCGTTGTAACCACCGCAACTGCTCATGAACAGGCAAATAACTCATTGCCAACCGCGCAAGTGAACCGATATCTACTAAGATGCGTCTTTTATTGCGCAGGCGCATGTACTCGGCACGCGGGCAATCGATCCAGGTGGTTTTATAAACGCCACCTTTTTCCTGAACGAGAATATTTCGCCATTTTAAATCATGATGGCAGAAGTTATGTTCATGGGCGGTTTTCAATTGCATCAGAATAGATTCTGATATTTGTAGGTACGCTTGGCTTCGTTGTGGTTCAGGCATGTTATACCATTGGTTGGCAGCGAAGGTTTCTAAATCGACACTGTTTTCAATGGAGCGGGTGACAATAAATCCTGCAATTAAACGACCATATTTTCTTCGCTCGCCTATGGCAAGAACATCGAGACTAGGGATGCCTATTTCATTAAGTGCATTAAATCCAAAGTTTTCAACTACAGGTTTACTTGGTAGTGGGTACGTGAATTGTGGTTTGCGTCTTCTAAGGACGTAACGTTTAAAATAAATGACTTCGCCATTTTCTAAACTACAACGGTAGCAATTCACTCTGGCAGAACCGCTGACTAACGTTCCCATTTCAAATGTATGCCAATCAGCATTTGTTTTTATACCAATTTCGCTAAGGACTTTCTCCCAGCCATCGGCGTAGAGGAGATGGTCACCATGAAAACCGAGGCCAATGCGAGGGTGTTTAATCATTTGTTAGTTTAAATTTGGGGTCAATATATTTATGCACGAACCATACAAATAAAGGTTGTTGTATGAAACCAAGCTTAGCATATTGTAAATAATCATTAAGGAAAGCATCTAATTTACCGTTTACTGATAATAACTCAACATCCTCTTTATACTTAAACAGGTGGCATAAATTTCGTACACGCCTGAAAGCCCCAAGGCTATATCTGCGGGTGCGCATATCAGCGATATCAATTAATCCGAGTTTACCACTTGGTTGTAAAACAATATTTTCAAGATGAATAGAACGAAAGTAGATCCCTTTTTTATGTAAGTCGGCGAGAAACTGAATAAGTTGTTGAATCAGTTTATTTGACGGGGAATTGGTTAGCACTGTGCGTAGCAGTTCACCTTCTAATTCATCATAGACGATAATAGTACGTTTAATCTCGGGGCAGTTATATAAAGCGTTTACATTAACGGTATCGATGCCGCGCTTCTTTAAGTGACGACTGTTTCTTTTAAAATGCTTAACGTACGGAAATATTGTCGACAAAGAGAAAAAACGTTTTTGTCGAAATAACTTTACATAGGTCGCATCAGAACGACGGTAGACCTTTGGTCCATGTCGATCGGATTTTAATAATTCAGCACCATCAATCAAGTCGTTAAATTCAATTTCAGTCAGCAATTTCATTTTACTGCTCTTTTACGGCGCACGCGACGTTTACGCTTTGGATAAGGGCGTTTCATTCCGTCAGGGCGAGTTTTAAAGCGGCGGTGCACCCACAAGTATTGAGCAGGTTGCAAACGTATTTCTTCCTCAATAATGTGATTGAGTAATGTTGCATCTGCCACATCTTCTTCTGAAGGAAAATTCTCTATGGCCGGTAACAGTTTAAGATCATAACCACTGCCATCTTCCCGTCGGGTTTGGAAAAAAGGCACCACTGGCGCCCCAGATAATTTTGATAGCCGCGCGGTAGCCGTAATCAAAGCAGCAGGTACGCCAAAGAAGGGCGCAAACACACTGTGCTGGCGACCATAATCTTGGTCAGCGGCATACCAAACGGCTTTGTTGGCTTTCAGGCTACGCAAGGTTCCGCGTACATCTTTTCGTTCGTGGGTTGCATCAAAATAACTTTCGCGGCGTTTTCGCATGACGGCGTCAAACAAGGGATTGTTGTGCTCGCGATACATGGCTGTGTAAGGAATATGTAAAGCAAGAAGCCGTGAGCCTATCTCAAGTGTTGTAAAATGTGCACCTAGTAGAATGACGCCGTTACCTTGCTCGAGCGCAGCATTTAAGTGGTTAAAGCCATCAACGTTATGGAGTTTTTGCAGTCGTCTTATAGGCGTCCACCATGCAATGGCGGTTTCAATCATGCCTTTACCCAATGCGTCAAAGTGCTTTCTTAGCAACGAGTGTCGTTGGGTCGGAGTCATTTCTGGGAAGCATAGCTCAAGATTAATCACGGCAAACGTCCGACGTTCACGGGCAAAATGGTACATGAACCAACCCAACGCACTACCCAAGGCCATTTGGAGTCGGTAAGGCAATAAGGCAACGAGTCGCATTACACCAAGTCCCATCCAAAGCAGCCAGTAGCGTGGATGAAGAAAATGGCTGGCCTTAAATTGAAAGGGTGTGCTCAAAACGGTGTCCGATTTGCAGGATTTACTGACATTATTCTGGCTAGCATTGCGATTTGGCTCAAAGCGTCCCGATGTATCCATTTATGAATCAATTTGATGCCATGAATCATTCCATGGCTGTGCTATTATATGCGAAATTATCAATAATCGCCGACAGTTACAGCCAGATCATGACAAACATGACATTAAGTTTACCTGATTTTTCTACCGCACACGTACTCGTGATCGGCGACATTATGCTCGATCGTTACTGGCATGGCGATACCTCGCGGATCTCGCCAGAAGCGCCTGTTCCCGTGGTACGTGTCGTTGATGCAGAAGAGCGACCAGGCGGTGCGGCGAATGTCGCACTGAATATTGTTGCCTTGGGTGCACGCGTAACCCTTTTAGGCGTGACAGGTAACGATGAACAAGCCGATACCCTCCAACAAACCCTTGAAGCAGCGGGCGTAGAATGCCATTTCGTGCGCATGAGCGGTTTGCCGACCATCACAAAATTACGTGTTCTAAGTCGTCATCAGCAATTAATTCGGCTTGATTTTGAAGACAGTTTTGCTGAGTTCGAACAGGCCGATCTACTGCAACAATACCAATCTTTGTTGGGCGATGCCGATGCCGTGGTGATGTCCGATTACGGCAAAGGGACACTTTCCGGCGCAGCGTCATTAATTGAGCATGCCCGCAAGACAAACAAACCGGTATTGGTTGATCCTAAAGGGCAAGATTTCTCACCTTATCGTGGTGCCAATTTTATTACCCCGAACTTATCAGAATTTGAAGCCGTGGTAGGGCACTGTAGTAACGAAGATGAACTCGTCGCACGTGGTGAAGCCTTATGCCAAGACATGGCTATTGAATCATTGCTGGTCACGCGCAGCGATAAAGGCATGAGCTTATTACGCAGTAATCAATCACCGGTGCATTTACCCACGCAAGCACGAGAAGTGTATGACGTTACCGGCGCAGGTGACACGGTAATTGCAGGGCTTGCAGCGAGTATCGCCGCAGGGCAAGCACCAGAACAAGCCATGCAAGTAGCCAATCTCGCCGCAGGAATTGTTGTCGGTAAACTGGGCACTGCAACAGCCAGCGTCAGCGAAATTCGCCGTGCCTTGCAAAGCCAACAATCGGTTGTCATGGGCAGCATTGATGAAGACAGCCTTTTACAATCAGTGCAGGATGCACGCGATCATGGTGAACGTATTATCATGACCAATGGTTGTTTTGATATTTTGCACGCAGGGCATGTAGGTTACTTAGAAGCGGCAAGAAAATTGGGCGACCGTTTAATCATCGCCGTGAATGACGACGATTCAGTGCGCCGACTAAAAGGCGAACAACGCCCCATTAATCCTCTCGAACAGCGCATGGCCGTTTTAGCCGGTTTAGGTTGTGTTGATTGGGTTGTCCCGTTTAGTGAAGACACACCGGAAAGACTTATCTGCAAACTCTTGCCGGATGTTTTAATTAAAGGTGGCGACTATCGCCCCGAAGATATTGCGGGTGGTAGTTGTGTACAAGAACACGGTGGCGAAGTGCTCGTGCTGGATTATGAAGAAGGCGTGTCAACCACACGCATTGTGGAAAGTATTCGGAGAGATTTACCATGATTATTGTTACCGGCGGCGCCGGCTTTATTGGTAGTAATATTGTTAAGGCACTTAACCAACGTGGCCGCACAGACATTATTGTGGTGGACGATCTCACCGACGGAAAAAAATTCCGTAACATAGTCGATTGCGACATTGCCGATTACATGGATCAAAATGATTTTCTGCAAGCAGTCAACGCTAACGATAATTTTGGTAGCAAGATAGATGCTATTTTTCATGAAGGTGCATGTTCATCAACCACCGAATGGGATGGCCGTTATGTCATGCATAACAATTATGACTACTCCAAATCACTGTTCCATTATTGCGTAGAACAAAACGCGGCTTTTCTATACGCGTCATCAGCATCGGTATACGGCGGCGGAAGTGTTTTTGTCGAAGACCGTGATAATGAAGCGCCACTTAACATGTATGGCTACTCGAAGTTTCAGTTTGATCAATACATACGTCAACATCTTGCCGACACTAACATCCAAGTAGCTGGTTTTCGTTACTTCAACGTATACGGCCCGCGCGAGCAACATAAAGGCAGTATGTCCAGTGTCGCTTTTCATTTAAACAATCAAATCAACGCAGGTGAAAATCCCAAGTTATTTGAAGGCACCGATGGGCATTATGACGGCGGCCAACTGCGTGACTTTATTTATATCGACGATGTAGTGGCAGTCAATCTATGGTTTATGGATAACCCGAATGCATCCGGTATCTTTAATGTTGGCACAGGCAAGGCACAATCATTCAACGATGTTGCTAACGCAGTGATTGCGCATCATGGTAAAGGACACATTGATTACATTCCGTTTCCTGATCATCTTAAGGGCTGTTACCAAAGTTTTACCGAAGCCAATATTACTAAGCTTCGTGATGCGGGCTACGCTAACGACTTTAAGACTGTAGAACAAGGTGTCGCAGCTTACATGAAATTGCTGAATTCGGATTGATGATCGATGAACGTTAAAAACATTGATCTTTTAATCTTCAATCACCGATCATAACTCACCAATCTGATTACCCATGGCAAGAGTCATATACAGTTCACTACTCTACCTTCTGACCCCGGTCTATTTGTTATACTTATATTGGCGCGGTCGTCGGGCACCCGCTTATCGTGATCGCATTGCAGAACGCTTTGGTTTTTATGACATTGAAATAGAAGCAAATCCAATTTGGATCCATGCGGTGTCTGTGGGTGAAGCGCAGGCTGCCTTACCGCTTATTCAAAAACTAAAAGAACAATTTCCAGATCATCCAATTTTAGTGACCACTACCACTCCAACAGGTTCAACACGGATTAAAGAAACCTTAGGTGATGAAGTACATCATGTTTATGTCCCTTACGATGTGCCTTATGCCGTGGGCCGTTTTATAGAAAAAATGAAACCGTCAGTAGCGATTTTAATGGAAACAGAAATCTGGCCGAATATCATTTATGCCTGCAACGAAGCAGAGATCCCTGTGGTGTTAGCGAATGCGCGCATGTCAAAGCGCTCAGCAAAAGGTTATCGCAAACTCGGTAAATTTATGCGCGACGTAATGAGTCACATTGATTTAATTGCTGCCCAATCCCAAAGTGATGGTGCGCGTCTTATCAGTTTAGGTGCACGTACTGATGCTGTGCATATTACCGGTAGTGTTAAATTTGATATGCACTTACCCGCCAGCATTAAAGAACAAGGTGAAGTGTTGCGTCGAGACTGGGGTGTAGATCGCAGCATTTGGATCGCAGCCAGCACACGCCAAGGGGAAGATGAACAAATTCTCGATGCCTTTGCACAAGTTTGTCATGCACGGCCTGAAGTTTTATTAGTGTTAGTGCCAAGACACCCTGAACGATTTGATAGTGTCGCCGCGTTATGCGAGAAACGTGGTTTTACTATACAGCGCCGTAGCGCTCATCAACCTTGCAGTCGTGACATTGATATTTACTTTGGCGACACGATGGGCGATCTCACTTTAATGTATGCCGCCTCCGATGTTGCTTTTGTCGGAGGAAGCCTAGTGCAAACAGGTGGGCAAAATCCGATTGAAGCCGCCGCATTAGGCTTGCCCGTCATTATGGGTTCCTCACTGTATAACTTTTCAGAAGTGACCCGCATGTTACGTGAGTGCGAAGCACTAGAAGTGATCAATGACAGCGAAGAACTTGCTGCAACCGTACTCGGTTATTTTGATGATCCCGCGTTGCGTACACAACGTGCTGAAAATGCTTATGCCGTTGTACAACGTAACCGTGGCGCGATGGAAAGACTGCTTAAACTCATTGATGATTTATAAATTTCCAGATCAAAAGTTTGTCGTCACTGAGACGCAATTTTTACGCACAAAGCATTCAAAATTTAGTCATAGCGTGACCGTGCCACGCTAACTTCCCAAGTAACAACCGACCTTTCCCATACATTAATTAAGTACAAAATGCCTATATTTATAGGTGCAAAATGAAACCCACCATGCAATATACAATATCGCATGATTTTGGTATCAAAATATTTAAAATCAATGACTTAAAAATTAAGAAATAAGTTAATTTGAAAAAAAGTAGTTATTTGCAACGTTTCATATACAAAAAGTGCAATTATTTTAGTTAATGTAAAAAATAATTTTGCCCACTAACTAGCTGTTATCAAATTGTTTTAATAAATGTAAGACAATCACTATATTACTATCCTTTTATATAGGGTCTTTACAGAGTCTAAATCGTTATTCATAGTGCCGCCTCATCATAAAAAATAATGAATACATAAAAATAATAAAAACCAGAATAATTATAGAAGTGGAAGGAGATCTCACTGTGAATAGAAGAAAGTTCTTGAAGTTCAGCAGTGCAGGGATAGCAAGCGCAATGTTAGGAACAGCCGGACTCATAAATTGGGCTCCACGCGCACACGCAGCAACCATTCGTAAAACTTATTACATCACCGAAGGTTTTATTACCCAGCCTGATGGCGTCGATGTTTATTTCCGAGGATTCAGTAGCAGCAGTAATAGCCTGAATACACCAGGCGAACATATCATTGCGCAAGAAGGCGACACCATCGACATCACCATCATCAACACACTCGGTACAAGCCATAGTTTTGTCGTTGACGGTATGGTCGATACAGGTCGTATCCGTGGCGGTGAAGCACGTCGCTTTACCTTTACTGCCAAAAACCCTGGCACGCATTTGTATTACGACGGACGCAATGCACCGTATAACCGAGTTACCGGTTTGCATGGCGGTTTGGCTGTTATGCCAAGTGGTCGCTCTGATCAACTTTATGCAGGTAGTAATCGATTCTCGAAGCAGCATTTTTGGATCTTTAATGAAGCAGATCCTGCTTGGAACAATGCCGTACGTAATGGTCAAACACCATCGAGTAGTTACACTCCACGTTATTTCACCATTAATGGCTTGAGCGGCCGGCCACCGAATTCAGTTGGCAATGGTGATCCGACTATCGACAGTATGCATGATCCGCGTTCCGCACTGCATGGGCATCTTGGTGATCGAACTTTGGTACGTTGTATTAACGCAGGCAGAGTACAACACTCCGTGCATACTCATGCCAACCACATGGAGTGGTTAACAACGAATGGACAAGCACGCCCCGATGTGTGGTTAAAAGATATAGTACCCCTTGATGGAAATGGCGGTATTACTGACGTTATTTTCCCATTTGAACCGGCCCCTGATGCATGGCCGCCTATGACGAACTCGACGTTGCAACAAGCAAAAAATGCAGGTCGTAAGTCAGCGTATCCAATGCACCTTCACAATGAGATGACACAAACTGCCGGTGGTGGTTTGTATATGTTCGGCGCAATGACCGACATCTTTTTTGAGCCGAACTAGGGGAGAATTAAAATGGGAAAAAGAAGAAAAAGTGAACCGGCACCAGAGCCAACTGACGACACAACGACTACTACCACGTCCGGTGGCGACGGTATGGGTGGTGGCGGAATGGGAGATGGTTGTTACATTTACCCTGTGACTGCAGCAGAAACAGCACCACTCGATAACAATCCAGACGTAGTGTTCAACCGTGGCATTTACATGAATGGCAATATGACAATGGATGATGGTCGCAACGTTACCATTTGGGGTTTCACAAATGGCGGTGACATGGGTGGTGGCGATACTGGTGGTATGGGCGGCGGTGGTATGGGTGGTGGTAATATTTTTCCATCGGCAGCTATGCGTCTCACACAAGGCCAACTTGCGCACACTAACTTAAACGTGCCAATGATGATGTATCACACTATTCATCACCACGGCATCGAACCTGAGTATCGAAGTGATGGTGTTGGCCATCTGTCCGGTGATGTTAATGGTAACTACACCTACCAGTGGAAGCCTGCACATGCCGGTACCTATTTTTATCATTGCCACACCAATACGGTGTTGCATGCAGAAATGGGCATGTATGGCGCGTTGATTGTTGATCCACCTGAGGGTCCTGGCACGGCATTTGAAAATGGCCCGACCTATGACGTGGAAGCTGTTTGGGCAGTTGATGAAATTGATTCGTCCTGGCATAACCTGGGTTGGACAGCAGGGACTTGTGGTGGCGATGTAGGTCTAAATGATCTCAACCCAGACTACTTTATCATCACCGGTGTAGATGGTGCGCAATCAGCGCTTACAGCGCCCGGTATTGCAGTGGACATGAATGTTGGGCAACGTTTATTAGTGCGTTATATCTGTGCAGGTTACTTGCCACAGGAAATGCGTTTCGATGGATTAAATGTTGAAATTATTGCATCAGACGGTCGTCCCTTACCAAACCCTGTCACCGTCAACAAAGTTAATGCGGTATCAGCAGAACGATATGACATTATTGTCGAACCAACATCAACGGGAACCTATACGGTTGAGATCGACATTAAAGATTGGGTAACAGGAAACGTGTTGGGCACAGCAAGAACACGCATCAACGTTAACTAATTAGTCATAACGCGTGAAATAAAAAAGGATGCCTCGGCATCCTTTTTTTATTTAAGCCAAGCATTAATCGCAGCAATATCTGATTGCGCGAGTGTCCCGGCAGCCTGCTTCAATCGTAGGGTATTTAAAATATAATCATAACGTGAGCGCGCAAAGTCACGTTTGGCACGAAACAGTTCACGCTGGCTTAACAGCACATCAACAATCGTACGTGTACCCACTTCAAAACCAACCTGAGTTGCTTCGTAAGCTTTCGCACTTGAGATAACTGCCTGGTTAAGCGCCTTAACTCGGCTGATTTCAGCGATAACACCAAGGTAAGCATTACGCGTTTGGCGCACTACACTGCGGCGGGTTTGTAATAGGGTTTGCTTGGCAGCTTCCGCGCGATAAGCCGCTTGGCGTGTACGCGAGTTAACTGCACCGCCTGCAAAAATCGGCACATTAAGTTGCAATGAAATTCTATCCGTTTCACTTTCACTACCAAAGTTACTGTTAGAATTAGAAATATTTCGGTTAGCAACAACATCTAAGGTAGGAAAATGGCCTGAGCGTTGTCGGTTAGTTTCTTCACTCGCAACCTCTCTGGCAAATTGTGCAGACTTTAAACCAAGATTTTGTTTAGTTGCTTTATTAACCCATTGTTCAATGTCGACAGGATCAGGGCTTAGTAGCGGGATCTCGGCTTGCAACAATTGCGGCGCTTGTTCGTACTGGCCGGTTATCTCTTGAAGCGACTCACGTGCATTAGCAAGCAAGTTATCGGCACTAATTTCTTGTGCAACGGTTAAATCATATTGCGCCTGCGCTTCATGCACATCGGTAATCGCAATTAAGCCGACTTCAAAACGTTGTTTGGCTTGTTCAAGCTGGCGCGACGTGGCCTCTTTTTCCGCCCGTGCAAAATCAAGATTATCTTGGGCGGCAAGCAAATCAAAATAACTACTGGATAAACGAATCATTAAGTCTTGTTTGGCCACACCGTAATCAGCTTCGGCTTGTGCAACCGTTGCATCGGCTTGGCGCAGACCCACCCAATAATCATGATGATAAACGGGTTGGGTTAAGGTTAGGCTATAACCATGAGTGTTAAAGTCTTCTTGGCGAGACGGGTTAAAAGCAAAGTTACTATCGGTATCAGTTGACACATCATCGGTGTTGGCCGAAAGCGAAATATTGGGCAGTAACAACGCGACACTTTGATCTTTAGTTTCACCTTGAGCAAGCCGTGTCGCATCGGCGGCTTTTAATTGCGGATCGTTATCACGAGCCAGCAGGTAATTATCGAGCAGACCACCTGCCATGGTATGGCCAGGCAATGCCAGCGCAACGATTAAACAACTTGAAGCTAAACGTATATTCATACTTTTATCCTAATAAACAGCCATGTTGACATCAACATCACGCGCCCACCCATCCACACCGCTACTTAGGTTTATGACATTCTCAAAGCCTTCACGTTCAAGGTAATTACCAACGTGACGGCTACGAATACCATGATGACATATCACGATAGTAACACGGTCCGGGTCAAGCTCATTGAGTTGGCTGGGGATCTGTCCCATGGGAATAAGCACCGAGCCTTCAATCTTGCAACGCTCAAACTCCCAGGCTTCGCGCACATCGAGCAGCAGCGGATCGCCTTCTTTTTTGCTTAAATATTCGTGTAATTGTGTGGCACTAAACTCTTGCATCTCAAATCCCGCTCGCAGGAAAAGCCCTGTAAAACAGGATTATACCGAAAAAAGGGCGAGCTGCTTAAAATTCGAAGTGTTGAGGGGCTGGGGCGTTTTGTAGTGGCGCAATACTAGTTTCAAATAATGACTTGTACTGCCATTCGTTGTCTGAGATGCGAGTAATAAGTACCGCTTCCATGGCAGGCGCTTGTCCAATAATCACGAATAAACGGCCACCAACCTTTAGGCAGTGTTGAAAACGCTCTTCAAGCAAGGGCAATGAGCCGGTCACCACAATCACATCGTAAGGAGAATGTTCTTCCCAACCGTTAATCGCGTCACCCACTTCAAGGCTCACATTCATAATGCCCTGTTCTTTTAGGTTGTGACCCGCCGCGGCGCTAAGTTCAGGAATAATTTCAATACTGTGCACATGACGCGCAGATTTGGCTAACAATGCCGTAACAAAACCACTACCGGTACCAATTTCAAGCACGGTTTCAGTCGGTTGCACATTCAGTGCCTGAAGCATATTCGCTTCAACCAACGGCTTCATCATGTACTGGCCATGACCTAATGGAATTTGCGTATCAGCAAAGGCTAAGTTCTCGCAATCAGCCGGAACAAATTTTTCACGGGGCACCGTTTCAAGCAAACCCAGCAGGTGATCATTCACAACATTACAAGGACGAATCTGTTGTACCACCATATTATGGCGAGCGAGTTGGTGATCAGTAGCGTGCATGATGGTATTCCTCGTTAAGCGTACATAGCGCGGTCAAAAGAGTATGAAGTTTCCACATCGGGGGCAAGTCTTTATGCACTGGAATTGTTTATAGGTACATAGGATAGCCCGTCATGGTTTAACCCTTAAAAACATAAGTAATTCATTCATAAGGGCTTTCGCCAAGGTGCTGGCGAAAGCCCAAGGCATCGTTTATCATGGCCACTCGGCTAGGGGTACCTACACTATATATAGAATACGAATATATAGCGTAAGTTGAGAAATACTCTTAGAACCTGAACTGACTAATATCAGCGAAGGGAAGCTGTGACTGTTTAATTGGCCATGCTTCCCTCGACTAAAACCCACCACAACGGGTAAGGAAGCAAAAGCATGAGTGCCATCCCAGAAGATTTTATTAAAAAAACCGCCCAACTGTCTGAAGACATCACTCGGCCGTTCCCAAATTCAAAAAAGATTTACGTGCAAGGCTCACGCCCGGACATTCAGGTACCGATGCGTGAAGTACAAACGCTGCCAACGCAAACTGCCAATGGCGAAGAACCTAACTTGCCTATCACCGTTTACGATACCTCGGGCCCGTACACCGATCCCAACGCAGACATCGATCTATTAAAAGGACTCGCACCGATGCGTGCGCCCTGGATTGAAGAACGCAATGACACCGAACTGCTCGATGGCCCAAGCTCAGAATTTGGCAACGAGCGTGCCACCGATCCTAAAACCAAGCATTTAAGGTTTGAACACATTAAAGCACCACGCCGTGCTAAGGCGCTGCCTGATGGTAAAACAGCAAATGTCACGCAAATGCATTACGCGCGCCAAGGCATCATTACGCCAGAGATGGAATTTATCGCCATCCGCGAAAACAACAAGCTGGTTGAAATGCGCGCCGATCCTGCTTACGAATCACTACTACGCCAACATAAAGGCGAGAAATTTGGTGCCAGCATTCCCGATGTGATCACCCCTGAATTTGTGCGAGAAGAAATCGCCATGGGTCGCGCGATTATCCCGGCTAACATCAACCACCCCGAACTCGAGCCAATGATCATTGGTCGTAACTTTCTGGTGAAAGTAAACACCAACATTGGTAACTCGGCAGTGACCTCCTCCATTGAAGAAGAAGTGGAAAAAATGGTTTGGTCAGCCCGTTGGGGCGGCGACACGCTGATGGATTTATCAACGGGTAAAAACATTCATGAAACACGCGAATGGATTTTGCGTAACAGCCCAATGCCAATTGGTACCGTACCAATTTACCAAGCGCTTGAAAAAGTAAACGGCGTGGCCGAAGACTTAACATGGGAAATTTTCCGTGACACCTTAATTGAACAAGCCGAACAAGGTGTGGATTACTTCACCATCCATGCCGGCGTATTACTGCGCTACGTACCGATGACCGCGAACCGTGTCACTGGCATTGTGAGTCGTGGTGGCAGCATCATGGCGAAGTGGTGTTTAAGTCATCACACGGAAAGTTTCCTTTACACTCACTTTGAAGACATTTGTGAGATCATGAAAGCCTACGACGTGTCCTTCTCACTTGGTGACGGCTTGCGCCCGGGTTCAATTGCCGATGCCAATGACGCCGCACAATTTGCAGAGCTAGAAACACTTGGCGAACTCACCAAGATTGCATGGGAACACGACATCCAAGTCATGATCGAAGGTCCTGGTCACGTGCCACTACAAATGATCAAAGAGAACATGGAAAAAGAACTCGAAGATTGTTACGAAGCGCCGTTCTACACCCTCGGCCCACTGACTACCGACATTGCCCCTGGTTACGATCACATCACCTCCGGCATCGGCGCCGCCAACATCGGTTGGTACGGTTGTGCCATGCTTTGTTATGTCACGCCAAAAGAACACCTTGGCCTACCCAACAAAGCCGACGTGCGTGAAGGCATCATCACCTACAAACTTGCCGCGCATGCAGGCGACTTAGCCAAAGGCTTCCCCGGTGCACAAGTAAGAGACAACGCACTTTCAAAAGCCCGCTTTGAATTCCGCTGGGAAGATCAGTTTAACTTAGGGTTAGATCCAGAACGGGCGCGTGAGTATCACGATGAAACCATGCCCAAAGATGCGCACAAAGTCGCGCATTTTTGCAGCATGTGTGGCCCAAAATTCTGCTCAATGAAAATCTCACAAGAAGTGCGAGATTACGCAGCAGAACAAGGTGTTGCTGTAGATCTATCGATTGAGTCTGGATTAAAGGCTAAGGCTGAAGAATTTAAAGACTCTGGATCAGAACTATATAAAAAGGCTTGAAGCGATTGATTTTGGTGCGACCAGAACCTGCATAGCTGGTTCAGGAAGTACTTAATGAAGCTCGTAGAGATTCTAAGTGAAGGAAAAAGCGAAGGAATTTACAGAGTCAGGTGCAGAAATCTACAAGAAGGCTTAGTCCGATCTATGACATGAAGCTTAGTGGAGAGGTGCCAGAAAAACTTCACAAAGATAATCACATGTAATATACTTTTCGTTAACCCGACCTTTATCGCACGCGGTTTCGCGTCTGGTGAGGTTGAGAAGGCCGCCTCCGGGCGGCTTTTTCATTAATTAGCTTAAGGACAAGCTATGCGCACAATAGTGTATGTTGATGGATACAACTTATTTTATTCTGCATTATCAAAATCTTCGCATAAGTGGCTAGATCTAGGCTTACTTTTTGACAAATACCTTCTTCGGCATAATTCTCCTCGAGCCGAACTTATAGGAATAAAATATTTTACCTCTCCTGCTCTTAGCAGCATGGCTAGTGACACTCGCGTTTCAGATCGACAAGCGCATTATCATAGGGCATTAAAGGCTCAGGGAAGGGTAGAAACAATAAAGGGTTATCACCAAAAAGCTGAAACTACAGGAATCATTTTAACGCCGATTGATGAAGCACCACATATAACTAAAATTAGGGTGCAAGTAATGGAAGAAAAACAAACGGACGTTAATATAGGCTTGCAAATGTACCGTGATGCTATCCGAGATCATTGTGACCAGATTGTTCTTTGTTCGAATGATGCCGATCTGGAACCTGCGTTAAAACTTATTAAAGAAGATTGCCCTAACATTCAAATAGGCGTTGTCTTACCACGTAAGCAAATAAATAAAAGTCGTCTATCAAGAAAATTGGTACAACATGCACATTGGAACAGACCATATATTTCAGATGAAGAATTGATAAGTTCGCAGTTACCCAATAGTTTGATAGATAGGCGTGGGAGAACGATTACAAAGCCTGAAGAATGGTGATTTTTTTCTTTATCACTGCATACGAACTAAACGCCCCTCACCCTGTCGAAACACACATCCATCGTGCCCATCCAGCATCATGAATTTTAAGAGAGGCCTTATGAAGTTTAAAACCCATTTATTGTTACTGCTGTGCCTGTTTTATGGCAACAGCGCCCTGGCAGATGAAGCCGTGTTTGCCGGTGGCTGTTTCTGGTGCATGGAAGCCGACTTTGAAAAAGTGAAAGGGGTCAGCGATGTGATCTCGGGCTTTACCGGCGGCACGCACAAAAACCCAACCTACAGCGGCGGCCATGACGGGCACTATGAAGCCGTATTAGTGACCTACGACCCAAAGATTGTCAGTTACCAACAGCTGCTGGATCATTACTGGGTGAACATCGACCCCTTAGATCCACGCGGCCAGTTTTGCGATAAGGGCTCGGCCTATTTAAGCGCCATTTTCGTCGCCGATAAAACACAGCGAGAGTTAGCGCAAGCCTCACTTAAAAAAGTGGTCGAAAAATTCAAAGGCCAAATCGTCGCCACCCCCGTGTTACCGCTAACGACTTTTTACCCGATTAAAGGCAAAGAAAGCTATCACCAGGATTATTACAAAAACAATCCAGTGCGTTACAAATTCTATCGATTCAGCTGTGGCCGAGATCGGCGTTTAAATGAACTTTGGGGTGAACAGCAACAATCAAAGTGATTTATCGTGGTTGAAAAAGCCGAATGATATAAGTTAATACTTAAGTAGTACAAAAAAGCTCGCATATTGCGGGCTTTTTTATGGATTTCTGTCCGTTGTATGCAATACTGCATTAAGGGTAGGGAAATAAAAATAAGCAGTGGATGCAGTCTCATGTTCGAGTTCATTTCAGGGCTAATGGAAGTACTCGAATATCTATTCCGCGGCTTGTGCGGTTTTCGTTATATCTTTTCTAATAAATATCGTCGTTATGCGCATGCGCGTTGGCGCAATCATAAATTTGAGGCAGCGGGTGAAATTTTTTTTCGTTGCGTGGGTTAGTATTGATTGGGATGATTGTTTGGTGGGGAATAAAAGCGGGCTGATCTTTTTATGTTGACCATAGCGTTACCTCGGGGTTTACGGGCAGGGGAATGAAAAAATATAATAGGATGTTTGTCTGCTATTTTGCCTGATATCAGTACGAACTGATAATTTATTTATTTAAAGTTTATTTTATATTTTTATTAGAGTGACAGTTTGTGAGTCAATAATATTTGTTATAAAGAATTTATTAAAAGAGTTGAGATTATGAGTGTTTTTCTAAGGACAATTATTGTATTTTTATTAATGTTATCTAACGGCGTATTAATGGCTGAAGAGAATCCTAGAATTGGAATTAGTGATGATTTAAAAAATAATACACAGCTAAGAGGAGAAAATAATACAGATAATATTTCTCTATTAAAGATTATTAGTATATTAGATTCTAGGATAGAGAATTCAAAAAATAAAGATATTATAAACTCTTTAAAAGAGATAGAAAAAAAACAAGAAAAAATAAATGATGAGTTACATAAACAACAGCTTGATACGATCAATAAAATCAATGAACAGAAACAAGTTGTCTATAACTATATATTTGCAGCGGCATCTATCTTATTAGCCTTATTAGGATTAATTGGGTTTGGTGGGTATAAGTTTATTATAAGTGTAGTTTCAAAGAGAGTTGAGGATAACGTTGTAGAAGTAGCTAATGTAAAAATGAGGATGGCACAAGCTGCGATATATAGTCATATAGGTTATTTTCAATATTGCGAATCAATACAAGATGGCTATGAGGATCAACGTAAAAAGTTTGAGTTGAATCAGTCAATAAGATCTACTCTTGAAGCATTAGATGCTTTGCGTAATACAGAGAGTAAAGATAAGGACATTAAAAATAAGTTAAATAAGTTAAGAGGGCAGATAAAAAATAATTTAGCGTACTATTATGCTATGAGGTGTGAGAGTTGTGATAAGCATGATGCAATTATCTTATCTAAAGATGCATACCAGCTGTCTAAAGCAAAAGATTTTGGTAGCTGGTATTCTTGGCAAGAAACATATGCATTTGTGTTATTTAAATGTGGTGACAGTAATCAAAAAGCTGATGCAATAGAGATAAAAGAGAGATTAATGGTTGATGAATGTATCGATGATGAGTGGAGAAAGCGAATAAAAGAAAAGTGGGTAAAGTTAGAGGAGTAGAGAATAGTAAGGTGGCGATGAAAAGCATTCATCACCACCTTAGAAAACCTAGCGGATAGGGCCGGTATCTCCTGGCTCGATAATATTATTCATCTTAGTATCCCTCATTGATTTTAATATTCTATATTTGGACCGCAATCATATGGGTTAGATTGAACCCTTACAAGTAGTATATACCTATATTTAGTATCGGCCAGTATGCCAATTCACTTAAATAGAATAATTAGTAAAGTACCAAATACGGTTGTAAAAAAGCAGATATCAGTTCAACTTATTGATTTATATATAATTTGTTACAAGATAATCTAGAATACAGTATAGTGTAATAGATAGTTAACATAGTCACGCCGTGACTATTGACAGCATGACGTGATTGATCTATGATTCACTTCAATGATGAAAAGGAGGTGACCCGTGGCAAAAACAAGACATATTCAAAAACGCATGTCTCAACGTGCAATTAAGGAAGAAATGCTAGAAACCGTGATGAATTATGGGGTTAAACAGGGCGATAAGATCGTCTTAAATAGAAAGGCATGTGATGCGCTGCTGGCAGAGCTCGAAAGTCTAAAAAAGACAGTGATCAAGGCAAGAGAACGAGGTGGCTTTGTCCTAGTAAGTGATAAGCAAACATTAGTTACAGCGTATAGACTGGATAGTTATAAACGAACAAAAGCAAGTAACGACGATGTTTACTAATGGAAAATAATATAAATAATCGCCTAAAACAGGTAATGAATTGGTTAAGAATGTCCATATATGGGCAAGACGCTGTATATGTATTAATTGAGATACTAGCGTTTAAGTCGAAGGCGAAGGATAACGAAGAAATTAATGGTCAATGGGCTAGATTTGTAGACCCTGCGAATGGAAGAGATGAACAGATAGAAACAATTAAACATACCTTTTCTATGATTGGTTGGGAATCTCTATATTTACAGAGACTATTTGTAGAATCAAAGGAAGAGTTAGTTATAAGAGACCTTCTTAGTTTTGTAGATGGTCTTAATCTAAATAAGTATGGCGACAAGATAGCTTGGGAATTAATAAATTATTTTGAGGCTAATTATAGGCAAGCACAAGCACCAATATCATTGCCACATGAGCTATCTAAGTTGATTGGTGAATTATTAGATCTTAGTAGAGAAGACAGTGTAAATTGTATAGGTGAAATGAGTGCGGGGATTGCTCTAGAAATAAATAGTAAGGTTAATGATATACGTATACAGACTCAATTATCTAATTACTTATTAGAGATGCTGCTAACGATAGCGGGGGTGAGAGCTGAAGTTATACACTCGTCACTGTCATATGAGGCAGGAGCTGAGCTAAGTAATATCCAATTTACTAAAAGTGTCATTTTACCACCGTGGTATAGTCGCATAGATAGAGATATGCATAGGGCGCTAGAATTTTCATCGTTCTATATAAAACCAAGCAGCATAGAGTCATATTACATACAGAAGGCGCTTAGAAACACGAAGAGTAGAGTAGTTGTCGTAATGCCTCCTGGTTTTTTATTTAAAACAGCAGGTACAGATCAAGATCTCAAGAAGTATCTTATTGAGGAAGGATTAATAGAAGGAATAATTAAATTACCAGCTAGATTGTTTTCTACTACTGGGGTAATGCCAGCAGTCATGATTATTAATAAGATGAATAGAACGGACAAAATCCTATTTGTAGATGCAACTAGTGAAAAATATTATGAGGAAGTATCGAGATCCTTAAATAAGTTGAGGAATATTGAGTCAATAATAAAGTTAATTCTTAATAAAGAAGACACTAGCGATAGTCGATTAATAGATAACGAGACTTTGAGAGAGAATGAATACAATCTTGATCCTAATAGGTATGTATTATCATCAGAAGAAGAAAAACTTTATAAGATATTAAAAGAAGAAAATACAAGAGCCTTAGGAGATTTGGTAAATATTAAGAGAGCCCAATCAGTAAAGGGAGAAGAGGAAGGCTCTAAAGTTAAAGAGGTAAATCCTGCAGATATAGATAAAACGGGTTACCTAAAGAATCCTAAAAAAGAAGTCATGCTTAGCATTGAAACTGAAAGTAAATTTGCTAAACAAAAACTGCAACCAGGGAATATTGTTTTGGCTGTAAAAGGTAGTGTGGGGCGGGTTGGTATGATTCCAGAGGATGTGGAGAATAATTGGTATGCGGGCCAGTCTTTTGTGGTTTTGGAAGTTAAAAAAGATTCTCCGATAAAAGATCCAATTGTACTTTATCGCTACTTAGCATCAGATCTAGCCCAATCACAGCTATTATCAAAAGCAGCAGGGGCAACCGTTAAATTAATAAAAATGAATGATATTAAATCAATGCCGATTATTGTGCCTACAATGGAAGAGCAAGATAAGATAATTGAAAATCAAAGAAACATTGAGAGGCTATATCAAACAATTGAGCAAACAAATGAAAAAATATCTGATTTAAGATCAGAATATTGGGGATTAAAGTAATGTATTTTCTAAATATAGATTTTAGAGTAGGTAAACAATGATCACCGGTGAAATAAAGAACAAAGTCGACCAGCTCTGGAATGCTTTCTGGTCAGGAGGGGTATCTAACCCTCTATCTGTAATAGAACAAATTACCTATTTGTTATTCGCCAAGCGATTGGATGATATTCAAACCACCAAAGAGGCGCAGGCCAATCTGCTGGGTGAGGCCATTGAAAACCCTATCTTTGAGAAGGGGCAGGATGATCTACGTTGGTCGCGTTTTAAAGATTTTGAACCAGAGCGTAAATTCGAGTTGTTCAGGGATGAGGTTTTCCCTTTTATCAAGTCACTGAATGGGCGTGCAGGTAGTTCTTATACCAAGTTTATGAAAGACGCGGTGTTTATCATGCCGAATCCGGCCTTGCTGGATAAGGTCGTTAATATGATTGATGCCATCCCGATGGAAGACAGGGATACAAAGGGTGACTTATACGAATACATGCTCTCAAAGATTGCTACCGCAGGGCAAAATGGTCAGTTCCGTACCCCTCGGCATATTATTAAAATGATGGTTGAACTAACCGCACCAACACCGAAAGATGTTATTTGCGATCCGGCCTGTGGTACTTGTGGCTTTTTGGTTGCCGCAGCTGAATATCTAGAAGATCACCATAAAGACATAATGCGAGATGATGAACTAAAAGAGCATTTCCATCATCACATGTTTCATGGCTCAGATTTCGATTCATCCATGCTGCGTATCGGCGCAATGAATATGACCTTACACGGCATCGATAACCCGTTGATTGAAGATCGTGATTCACTCAGTGAAGACCATGCAGATAAGCGCGATGCCTACACCCTAATTCTTGCTAACCCGCCGTTCAAAGGTTCGCTGGATTACGATGGCACAGCTAAAGACCTGCTACAGGTAAGCAAAACAAAAAAAACTGAGCTGTTGTTCATTAGCTTGTTTTTAAAACAACTCAAACCCGGTGGCCGCTGTGCCTGTATCGTGCCTGACGGTGTGTTATTTGGTTCTTCTAAAGCCCATCAGCAATTACGCCAAACATTGGTTGAAGATCAAAAGCTCGATGCGGTTATCTCCATGCCTTCCGGTGTGTTTAAACCTTATGCGGGTGTCTCTACTGCCATACTTATCTTTACCCGTACGGATTCCGGTGGAACAGACGAAGTCTGGTTTTATGATATGCAGGCCGATGGCCTTAGTCTTGATGATAAGCGAGATAAAATAGAAGCCAACGATATTCCAGATGCTATTGAGAAGTACCAGCAATACAAACAAGGAAAGGGCGATTTCACTGATAAAAAAGCGAAAGCCTTTACGGTGGATAAGCAAGATATTGCCGATAATAAATATGATCTCTCACTTAATCGTTATAAAGAAATTGAATATGAAGAAGTAGTGTTTGAGCCGCCATCGGTGATGCTGGATAAGTTGGATGCGTTGGAAATTGATATACAGAAAGACTTGAAAGATCTGAGAGGAATGTTGTGATCAGGCCAGATTCATTAAGTGAGAATTGGCCTAAAGTTCACTTAGGTGATGTTGTTGAATTTTTAGATCATAAGCGAAAGCCAATTACAGCCAAGGATCGAGTATCAGGGCCGTATCCATATTATGGAGCAAATGGTCAACAAGATTCAGTTGAGAGTTATATTTTTGATGAGCCATTAGTTTTATTAGCCGAGGATGGTGGGAATTTTGGCGATCCAAGCAGAACTATTGCTTATCAGGTCGAAGGTAAATGCTGGGTTAATAATCATGCACATGTTCTAAGGCCAACAGAAAAAGTTGATATACGTTATTTATGCAGACATTTGGAAATGTATGATGTACGTACGCACATAAATGGCGCAACGAGAGAAAAGCTAAATAAAGGTGCTGCACAAAAGATTCTAATTTCACTCCCTCCCCTAGAAGAACAAAAACGTATCGCCGCGATACTGGACAAGGCCGTTGCCATACGCGACAAACGCCAACAAGCCATTGAACTCACAGACCAACTCCTTCGCTCCGTATTTCTAGATATGTTTGGTGATCCACTTACTAATACGAAAGGAATACCAACCGCTAAATTATCAGATATTGGTGAAATTATTACTGGAAATACCCCGTCTAGGAAAAAGCCAGAATATTATGGTGACCATATCGAGTGGGTTAAATCGAATAATATTAATACCCCAAATCATTATTTGACGAAAGCAGAGGAGTATTTGTCGCATAAGGGACTGGAAGTAGGAAGAAGCGTTCCTGAAAATTCGATATTAGTCACATGTATAGCAGGCAGTAAAGCCTGTATTGGTAATATAGCAATGACAGATAGGTCAGTCGCATTTAATCAGCAAATAAATGCCATTGTCCCCAATCAGTCTATCTCGACTTTATTTCTTTACGCACAAATATGCTTCAACAAAAAACTGGTTCAGAGAGCATCAACTGAAAGTATGAAAGGTCTTGTCAGTAAGTCAAAATTTTCTGACATTGAAATTTTATTGCCAGCGAAAAATGAACAAGAAAAGTATGTTGATTTTTTCGTTAAATCAATTGAAAAAATAAAGAGCATGAATGAGGCAAAGATTAAAGCTGATGAGTTATTTAACGCTTTAATCCAAAATTTTTTTAATGGAAAATTAAGTAAACAAACCAAAGCGGCATAAAGGCAAACCAAGGATGGCAGATAGCAACAAAAGCAATTTTTCGTTCTTGACCGAGCACTGGACTTTCCTGTTGCAAGATGCGCAGCAGGTAGAAGGTTATGCCTTGCGTGATCCTCGTGCTGCCTCCATTTATGCTCGCCGCACATTAGAAATTGCTCTTAAATGGTTATATGCCAATGACACAGCCTTAAAAGCCCCTTATGAAAAAAGCCTAGCGGCGATGATTCATGAACCGACCTTTTCTAAGAATATTAAAAAAGGGTTATTCCTCGACATTAAATTTATTCATCGCTTGGGTAATATTGCTGTTCATGGCGATCAAGCTATCTCTTCACAAGAAAGTTATAAAGCCACAGTAGCACTTCATACCTTCTTAGGCTGGTTGGCACGTGTTTATACACGTGGTAGCGCAGCCCCTGGGCAGTTTCAAATAAGTTGGCTGCCTAAAGCGGAGCCAGAAGCCCCCGTGCTAACCACCCAACAACTGGAAAAGATTCAGGATGAGCTAAAAGAGAAAGACATCGCTGCTCAGAAAGCATTTCAGAATGAAAAATTAGCAAAAGAAGAGTTGAAAATATTAAAAGAGAAATTGGCAAGATTACAAAAGAAACACCAAACAGAAGACGATGCACATTTCTACATGCATGAAACATTATTCAGTGTTAACGAGACGATTAGCGCAAAAGCCATTCAAGATAAACTCGAAGATGTTCAGGCTGTAAAAAATAATAATCTTTCAAATATTGGTAGTGAAGAATATACAGAGGCACAGACACGTGAGTTAATCATCGATGTGATGCTACGTGAAGCTGGCTGGGATCCAAAGGCTGAAAATGTCGAAGAGTACGAAGTGCTTGATTGTATGCCTACCTCAACGGGAGAACGTACTGGAGCAGGCCGTGTCGACTATGTGTTGTGGGGAAATGACCGTAAACCTATTGCATTGGTTGAAGCCAAGCGCACTCGTAGCGATCCTCAAGTAGGTAAACGCCAAGCAGAACTGTATGCGGATTGCTTAGAGAAACATCATGGGCAACGTCCAATTATCTATTATTCAAATGGATACACCACTTGGCTATGGGATGATCAGTTTTATCCACCTAGAGAAGTGCAAGGGTTCGCCACACGTGATGAGTTGCAGTGGAAAATAAATCAGCGCTCAAGTCGACAAGACCTAGCATTGATGCAGCCTAAGAAGGAAATTACAGGCCGTTATTACCAAATGGAAGCTGCTGCACGTGTAATGGATGAGTTTGGCGCGAAGCGAAAGCGCAAGAGCCTGATTGTAATGGCGACCGGTACGGGTAAGACGCGTTTATCGATTACCTTAGTGGATATGCTAATGCGTGCTAATTGGGCAAGAAAGGTATTATTCCTTGCCGATCGTATTGCTCTGGTTAATCAGGCCAAACGTGAATTTAATGCACACTTGCCACATGTGTCTGTTGCGAGCTTATTAGACAAGAAACTAGAAGAAGCCCGAGTTACCTTTTCAACCTATCCAACCATGCTGAATTGTATTGATGGAACGAAAAAAGACCAGAAAGAAACGTTTAGTGCGGCACATTTTGATTTAATTATTATTGATGAAGCGCATCGTTCGGTATATCAAAAATACGGTGCCATCTTTGATTACTTCGATTCGCTATTGTTGGGTCTAACGGCAACGCCAAGAGGCGAGGTAGATCGAAATACCTACAAGCTGTTTGAACTTGAAGACCATCAACCTACTTATTCATACGAATTAGAACAAGCGGTAGATGATGAATTTCTTGTGCCGCCGCGTGCTATCTCTGTGCCACTTAAATTTCAGCGTGAAGGGATTAAATATAATGAACTGCCACCTGAAGAGCAGGAAGAATATGAGGAACAGGAAGAGTTCTACGATAAAGAAACTGGTGAGCTAAAAGAAGAAATTGGTTCAGCGGCATTAAATAAATGGTTATTCAATATTGATACTGTGAACAAGGTGCTGATGCACTTAATGGAACACGGTATTAAGGTAGAAGGTGGAGATAAGTTAGGTAAAACTATTATCTTTGCCAAGAACAGCAAACATGCTGATTTTATTGTTGAGCAATTTGATAAAAACTATCCAGCAATGGCAGGTAAGTTCTGCCAGAAAGTAGATTACTCCGTTAAATATGCACAAAGTCTGATTGACGACTTTAGTGTAAAGAATAAAGACCCGTATATCGTTGCGTCGGTAGACATGCTAGATACAGGTATCGATGTGCCGGAAGTCGTCAACTTAGTATTCTTTAAATTAGTGCGTTCTAAAACCAAGTTTTGGCAAATGATTGGTCGTGGGACGCGCTTATGTGAGGACTTATTTTCCCCAGGTGAAGATAAAGAAGAGTTTGTTGTCTTTGATTATTGCCAAAATTTAGAATTCTTCGATGCAAATCCTGATGGTTACGACTCTGGCGTACAAGAGTCTGTTAAGCAGAAGATATTTAAGCGTCGTTTAGAACTTGCTGTGGCCCTACAGGAAGGGAAACCAGACGATGACGTATTAGAGGCTTTTTCCGGTGAGCTAAAAGACCAGATGCATGAAGTTGTTACTGTAATGAATTTGGATAACTTCATTGTTCGCAAACAACGCAAAGAAGTTGAAATGTTTTCTAAGCGAGATAGATGGCAGAACATCAGCGAGGATGATCTTGCGGTACTCTCAGTCAAGATTAGTGGCTTGCCATCCACGGATGATGACGAAGAATACGCGCGTCGATTTGATTTGTTAATACTAAATTTACAAACTGCTCTTCTGCAAAATAGTGCAGCGCAAGCTAATTATCAAGAGAAAGTACAAACAATTGCCAAGGGCTTGGAGGATAAGTCTGCAATTCCTGCCGTAGCAGAACAAATGGAATTGATACTGGCATTGCAGACTGATGAATGGTGGCAGGATGTGACTTTGCCTATTCTAGAGGATGTACGGAAAAAGCTACGCAACTTAGCACGGTTTATTGATAAAGAAGGAGGCATAGGTGATGTCTTTACTAATTTTGAAGATGAAATTGGTGAAGAGCATGGTGATTACACATTAGTTAAAAATGATCCAAATCTAAAAGAGTATCGTAAACGGGTGCAGCGTTTTATTCGTGATAACCAGAACCATGTGACGATAAAACGATTAAAAAACAATGAACCTATATCTGATACCGATATTTCAGCGTTGGAAGATATTCTTTTCTCAGATGAGGGTCCGATCCCACGAGAGATATATGAAAAGGTTTATGGAGATAGACCACTAGGAGTATTAGTCCGCTCTGTTGTCGGGCTTAGCCGCAATTCAGCTAAGACCGCTTTTGCTGAGTTCTTAGAAGGTGCACCGTTACACCCAGATCAAATGGCGTTTCTTAATGAAGTAGTAGACTACTTAGTTAAAAATGGTGTTATGGAGCCAAAGGCAATGTTCGACACACCGTTTACTCACATTAACGATCAAGGCATTGCTGGCATATTTGATGATGCATCAAGCAAAAAAGTCATCGAGCTTGTGCGACATATTAATGACAATGCGGGTGTCGCTTAGGATGCACAAGAGCAAATAGGGGACAGACCACGATTTATTTATAGTATAGTTTAAATAAGTGGGGTCAGAGCACAGTTTTTTCTAATATAAATCTCTGATTAAATTTTTAAAGAAAATTACAAGTAGGTAGAAATGGCACGTAAACCAACAAGTAATAGGGGACAGACCACGGTTTATTTATAAGATAGTTTAGGAAGTTAAGAAATAATCGTGGTCTGTCCCTAATTACTATGCTTTCTTCCAAACAAGGCAATCAAGGGGCCAATCTACTTGAAAGCAAGGTGTTACAATAATCAAGTATACTGACCACTTTGATTAGTGGATAAAAGGGGGGTAGTAACAAATGTATACCACCCTTATTTTTGACTATCCCTTAACACTCACTATCTAAAGATTTCATATTTATAATAAAGCCCAAAGGTTCGCTATGAAAAAACCAGGATCGGTTAAGTCTTTAGAGGATTTGGGTCGAGTCCGGTTATCTAATTCATTTTTTATGCGTGACTTTTTGTATAGTGAAGTTGCGAATAATTATGGTATGCCAAATATACCCGATGATCCTGATCTAGCTATAGAAACCTTACAGGTACTTTGTGAAACTATTCTTGAGCCTCTAAATAATACATTTGGCAGAGTCATTATTTTTTCAGGTTATCGCTCGCCTTCAGTTAACAGTTTCTGTAATGAGAAGAAGCTAAATTGCGCTTCTAATGAAAGTAATCATGCCCGTCATATATGTGACCATTTAGATTCAAATGGCCTCAAGGGTGCAGCTGTGAGTATTGTTATTCCTTGGTTGTCTGATAGATATGAAAAAGACAGTAACTGGCAAGCTATGGCATGGTGGATCCATGATAATTTGCCATATCATGAGATTCAGTTCTTTCCAAAATTGGCTGCTTTTAATATTGGTTGGCACGAAAACCCTGAGCGTACTATTTATAGTTATATACCATCGGATAAGGGTTATCTGACAAAGCCAGGAATGGAGAATCATGAGGGGAATCATAAAGACCAATACTTAGATTATCCGTCAATATAAGTAGTACCAATAAGTTAGAATAAAAGGGAAATAGGGGACAGACCACGGTTTATTTATAGTAATAAGGGACAGACCACGTTTTCAGGTAAGAAGTATAAAAGGGGTACTCTATAGTCCTTTAGTAAGAAACGCTTTATTCAATACTTCTCGGGTATGGTGCAGAACAAGTCTTCAGCCGCATCTTTACCAATACGATTTGATATTGACCGGATGGCCTGGTTATCCGTAGCAAATATGTTTTCTCTACCGATCAGTTCAAGCAAGCCAGTGGCTCTCATTACATCAAGCACTTGTTTTTTTAGGCCCGCGAATATGACTTTGGTACCACTTTTTTGCAATCGTTCTACCAGGTGGCGTATCACTTCCTCACCGGACGAGTCGATATAATTAATAGCGCCTCCCGAGACTAGCAGGTACTTGGCATCAGGTCTTTTTGCAATTGCTTCGAGAATATTATCTTCAAAATAGGCGACATTGGCGAAGTATAGCGAGCCATCAAAACGCAGCGCAACGATGTGTGGGCTGGTGGGTATTGAAGGGTTAACCTTTACATCACGCAAGGTACCATCTTCGTAACGGCCTAGTTGTACTACCCGTGGTTTCATTGAGCGATACAGGTGTAGAAGGATGGCTAATCCCGCGCCGACCATGACGCCTGTATCCAGGTGTGGGGCAGAAACTAATGTAATGAAGAAGGTGGAGATGGCAACAATGCCGTCGGTACGGCTCGCTTTCCAGGTATGCATAAACACTTTGGGTGTGATTAAACTAGTCACGGCAAGCAAAATAATAACGGCCAAAACAGCTTTTGGTAGGTGATACAGCAGTGGTGTTAAGAACAGCAAAACGATCATGACAAAGGTTGCGTTAAACACCATGGCAAAACCAGTTTTGGCGCCTGCTTGCAAATTGATGGCTGAGCCGGTGAAGGAGCCACAAGAGGGATAGGCCTGGAATAATGAACCGCCCAAGTTGGCCAGGCCCTGGCCAATGAGCTCCTGGTTAGGGTCGAGGCGCTGCTTGGTTTTGGCGACGATGGCCTTGGCCATGGAGATGGATTCCATGAAGGCAACCAGTGAAATGACAAAGGCCGCTGAGATCAATGAAAGGATGGCATCAAGGTTCAAGTCAGGCATGCGGAATGAGGGCAGACCTTGCGGGATATAGCCAACGACATCACCGCCTCCAATGAACTTGATGTTACTGCCTTCGATCTTCTTGATACGCCAGTTGTGATTATCGGCTTCGAAAGTTAATGGTGTTCCATCACTTAAGTAAAACTCAGATGCTTCACCATCCTGGTTGTTTGTTTTTGCGAAACGTAATGTGTTGATACGACCGAGCCGAATTATGTTTTGTTCTTTGAGTGAGACAATATCAAGCTTAATAACTTCGATGTCGTATTTCATGGAAGCGGCAGCATGCAGGTCTTTTGACTCTTTTAAAGCGCGTAGTTGAGCTGATTTTTCTGTTACCTCAACGACCATTTTCTTAATTTTGCTGACATCATTGATGTAGTTTTCGATAAGGGCTCTGCTTTCTGCATGTATTATTTGTACGGGTGTAGCCTTTGCCTTCTGGTCGTAGCCGAAAGCCATGCTGATGAGGGTAGTGATTGCCACTGCAATGAGTACACAAAGCTTGGTAACGCATGCAACTTTTTTAATCGATACCATTAATACCAGTGCAAACACTGACATGGCCAGTGTAGGTAAATGTGTTTGTGGTAGATAACGGAGCATTTCCCAGATGTCTTTGAGGAAAAAGTCACTACGTGGCTTGGGTATGCCAAGTAAATTGTCGAGCTGCGACAGGGCAATAATAATAGCCGCTGCGTTCATAAAACCAAGTATGACGGGGTGGGACACGAAGTTAACAATGGTGCCCAGCTTGACCGCACCGAGGGTAAACTGGATGACCCCAACCATTAACGTGAGCAATAAGGCGAGGGCAATATAGTCATCAGAATAAGGAACGGCTAATGGAGCTACCGCCGCGGCAGTCATCAGCGAGACAATAGCAACCGGCCCCGTTGCCAGTTGCCGAGACGATCCCCATAAGGCGCCAAGCAGGGCGGGTATGAATGCAGTATAAAGGCCGAAATAAAGCGGTAGGCCCGACAATTGCGCATAGGCCATGGCCTTGGGGACCAGCACCAGTCCACCGGTAATGCCAGCAATCACATCACCGCGCAATAAAACGGAAGTAACAGGGAACCAATGCAAAAAAGGAAACAGCTTGAATAACCAACGATTATACATCGCTATACTTTTTATGATGTAGGTGTATTCACTGTATTTCAGTAGAGAATATGTGTCAAATTCTTTGTTAGCGCAAATAGGGGACAGACCACGATTTATTTACAGGATAGTTTAGGAAGTTAAGAAATAATCGTGGTCTGTCCCTAATTACCCGTCCCTTTAATATTTTTTAAAATTAATTGTAAGGAATTCCCTGTTTGCCGTGTCTAGTATGTATGGGCAAGCAATAAAAGGGGACAAACCACGTCTTCTTTGATTTTCTGCCCTGTTCTTACTTTGGAGGTGTTTTAGTAGCACTCGACTAATAATATGAATTAAATATAAGGAAAATCTAAAATGAAAAACACTATGAATAAAGCAACGACGTTTGCAACAGCTGCCTTGGCAGTGGCGTTGAGCTCATCTGTAATGGCCGCACCGTCACCTGCTGGAAGCTCTGGCGCCGCTATTGCTGCGGGCGATAAAGTGCATTGTTACGGTGTACATTCTTGTAAAGGCAACTCAGACTGTAAGACGGCGGAGCATAGCTGTAAAGGCCACAACAAGTGTAAAACACATGGCTTCAAAGGCATGCCTGCTCAAACTTGCCTAGATAAGGGCGGTGTTATCGCTGATATTAAGAAGTAATTTCTTAATATTATGAAAATGGAAATGACTTCCGGTTTTGGGCTTGGGCTACGCACCGAGCACTACAATGATTTTTTGGATGAGCCTCAGCCCGTGGAATGGCTGGAAGTCATTTCTGATAATTATATGGTCGATGGCGGGAAGCCATTGGCCATGCTTGATCAAATTCGTGCCAATTACCCGATGGTTATGCATGGTGTATCCATGTCGATCGGTGCAGTGAATGGTCTGGATAAAGACTATTTACGTAAACTCAAGATACTTGAACAACGCGTAGAACCGATGTGGGTATCCGATCATTTGTGTTGGTCAGGTGTTCACGGCCGAAATGTGCATGATCTGCTGCCGCTTCCCTATACCCAAGAAGCATTACAGGTTGTTAAACGTAATGTAGAGCAGGCACAAGAAGTGCTTCAACGTCCCCTGGTTTTAGAAAATGTTTCCAGCTACGTAGAATACGAATCGTCTGAAATGACCGAATGGGAATTTCTAACGGAGGTTTGTCAGGCAACAGGTTGCGGGTTATTACTGGACATTAATAACATCTACGTCAGTGCTTTTAATCATAATTTCTCGCCTACCCATTTTATCGAAGGTGTCCCGATAGAAAGCGTTACCCAATTTCATTTGGCTGGCCATTTGAACAATGGTAACCATTTGATCGATACCCATGACCACCCAGTCTGTGACGATGTTTGGGACCTTTACCGGCAGGCACTGCTTCACTTTGGTTATGTGCCCACCATGATCGAGCGCGATGACAATATTCCAGCACTGCCAGAGCTGATTGCTGAGCTTGATATGGCTCGTGCGATTGCCGATGATGTGCTCAACGCAAAAGTCGCATTATGAATCTGAGAGAATTACAAATCGATTTTCAACGCGCTTTGTTCGATACCGAGTGCAAAGGCGCAGATTGGATTAGCGAATCAGCGCGTGGACTGTCAGCACGAAATCGCCTGGATATTTATTACAACGCCTATCGTTTCCGTTTGATTGATGTGTTGTTGGACACTTTTGAACACACGGCCATTTACTTGGGTGATGACTGGTTTAACCAGCTCGCTACGGACTATGTACAGTCGCACCATTCGACTTACACCAATATTGGCTTGTATGGTAAAGAGTTTCCTAATTTTCTTGCTGAACAACTTCCGAAAGACAAGGAGGTCTCAGAGCTTGCGCTGATGGACTGGAAACTACGCAGAGCGTTTGATGGCGCCAACAGTACCGTCATGACACAAGATGAATTGCAACAGCTTGCCAGCGAGGGAAGTAGCATCTGTTTGCAACCAGTGCCGACACTCACTACCTGTACGCAACACTTCAATACCTTGGATATATGGCATGCCATCAACCAGGATCAAACGCCGCCAGTGGTAGAGCCGTTGGCAGACGCCATCGATATATTGATTTGGCGCAAAGGCCATTCACCCCATTTCCGAAGTCTGTCAAAGATTGAATCGGCGGCAATAGCCCGCGTCTGTTCCGCAGATACGCTTGAAGCCATTGGTGCAGCACTGGCACAAGATTTTCCGGATGTCGATGTCGCGACTGAATTTGGTGGCATGCTGCATCGCTGGTTAGACGATGAAATTCTTAGCAAATAGGGGACAGACCACGTTTTCTTACCAATAGGAAAGGTCAATAGGATCAGACTCGATTGATCTGATGTGAAATGGACATTTCAATGGTGTCTAATCCAGGTATAATTAGCCCCCGAATTTTTACTTGAGATATCATCATCAATTCCAAAGATACTAAAGAAATAAATCAGATACCCGCACCTGTAACTTTATCAAATTCTGCTGAAGCTGTATCAGTAGCCAATACACAGTTTAAGATTGCCACTTTCAATTTATTTAACTACCTTGAGCCACCCAATGCTTACTACGATTTTGATCGTATTTACAGTGCTGAGCAATGGCAGAAAAAACAACGCTGGGTGACTGAATACTTGCGTGAATATGAGCCTGATATTATTGGGTTTCAAGAGGTTTTTAGTGCTGAGTCATTAAAAGCGTTAGTTGCCTCGCAAGGTTATGGTTATTTTGAAGTGGTTGATGAACCTGAAGTGATTGATGATTTTATTTATAAGTCTCCTGTTGTCGCCATTGCATCTCGTTTTCCTATCGTTGATATTAATTCGGTCAAATTAAACACTGAGCTCGCACAAACATTAGGCTTGACTGACGAGTTCTCTTTTAGTCGAAAAATATTAAGAGCAACGATTGACGTTCCGCATATCGGTAACTGCGATTGTTATGTTGCGCACTTTAAATCGAAACGTCCAATGATTGAAATTGATAAGCAAGATACAACTCGTTCGGCAGAACAAACGATTATTGAAAGCTTAAAAGCCGATGTGGCAGGTGGTTGGGGCTCAACCATACGGCGGGGCAGTGAAGCGACGTTGTTAATGATTGATATGATTGAGCGGCGTGAGAGTACGGGTTACCCGATGGTATTAATGGGTGATTTTAATAATACCTTGGCGGATGGTGTGTTAAGCCATTTACTCACTAACCGCTTACGTTTTGTTTCTGAAATTGACTCTGAAGCCTATCTTGCTAAGTATTGTTTAAACGATGTCTGGGATTTATTTAAAGAGGCTCCATTTAATGAGGCCGATGAAATGTATGACCCAAATGAAGTTGATGACATGGATTTAGCCGTCAACCAAAATGCAAAAATAGAGCGCACCCCAACACATTATTTTGGCGGCCATGGCTCGGTACTCGATTACATTTTATTGTCATGTGAATTTGATACCCATTATCTAGACAGTGTTTTTGAGGTCAGCGCTTATCATACCTACAATCGGCATTTAATTAATCCTATTTTCGATCGTGATGGCGAAAGTACAGATCATGGTATTGTGTTAGCGACATTAACGTTAAGATCATGACCTTAATTGGGGACAGACCAGGTTTTCTTCCCACTAGCCATTTGATGGTTTAATCTAAAAATCAAGGGGTCAAAAAACCAAGGGGCTAGACCCCTTGATTCCGAAAATATCCAAAGGAAATAATAAAAATGATAAACGTTGATAAAGTTCGTGAAGTCATTAGTACCGAGTTAAAATTTCTCTTCTTTCGGCCTGTGAAGCCCGATATGAAAAATCTGGGTAATTATTATTTAGCCTTGGGACTTTTGACTTCATGGCTCGCGGGTGTGGGGCGTTATTGGGATAACCCGCGAGCCGAGTTATGGCAATATCTGGGGCTCGGCTCACTTGCGTATATATTTATTCTTGCTTTAATTCTCTGGCTGCTTATTCTCCCGCTTCGTCCTGAAAACTGGAGTTATAAGTCAGTCTTGATATTTGTTGGTATGACGGCACCGCCAGCAATGTTGTATGCAATTCCGGTTGAACGATACTTTTCGTTAAGTACCGCCCAGACGATGAATGTTTGGTTTTTAGCCATTGTCGCTACATGGCGAGTGATTTTATTGTTTAAATATCTTCGGTACTCAGCCAGATTGTCAGGGTTTACAATTATTGTCGCAGCAGTTCTACCTCTGGCGATTATTGTTAGTGCGCTTGCCATGCTAAATCTAGAACACGTCGTCTTTAGAATAATGGCCGGTCTCACTGAAGATGAAAAATCTGCGAATGATGCCGCGTACACTATATTATTGTTGTTAACCTATGGTTCATTTATGGCATCACCGGTGCTACTAATAGCATATGTGACGATGATTATAAGAAGAAGAAAGGCCATGAAAGTAGATGATGAGAATACACGGTCATAAGATATGAAACTTGGCTTGATAGCAATGAGTGGTTTGCGCGTTCAAAATGAAGCGTTGGCAAAACTTGGGCTAACGTTACCTGGATTTATTGAACGAAAGAACGTCATCGCTTCATTGCCTAGTCTTGGATTATTGACCCTGGCTGGATTAACATCACCCGATGTTGATATAACATATATAGAGCTTAACGACTTTAAAAGTGATTCTGTAATTCCTGAAGAATTTGATGTTGTGGCTATATCCAGTTTCACCGCACAGATCAATGCTGCATATCAACTTGCAGACAAATACCGGCAGCACGGTACGAAAGTAATATTGGGTGGGCTTCATGTCACCGCCTTACCTGATGAAGCCGCGCAGCATGCCGACGCGGTATTGATAGGGGAAGGTGAAGTATATTGGCAACAAATACTGAATGATTTGAAAAAGGGAAATCTTAAGGCAGTTTATGATGCAAGGGGTAAAGAATATGATCTTGCTCTGTCACCACTTCCTCGATACGAACTGTTAGATATCGATCGTTATAATAGGCTCACTGTTCAAACGCAGCGCGGTTGTACCTTTAAGTGTGAGTTTTGTGCGTCCTCTATATTATTAACACCTAAATATAAAACCAAGCCAATTCAAAATGTGATTGATGAAATAAATCATATTAAGTCGATATGGCATAACCCTTTTATTGAATTAGCTGATGATAACTCCTTTGCTAATAAGGCCCATGCAAAAAGGTTGGTTAGCGCGTTGTCCGCACTTGATGTTAAGTGGTTTACAGAAACAGATGTATCTGTGGCTGATGATAACGAATTGCTATCGATGCTAGCGGACAGTGGCTGCCGGCAATTATTGATTGGTTTTGAAAGCCCTACATCGCAAGGCTTGCATGGTATTGAGCTCAAAACAAACTGGAAAGAAAAGCAACGTGACCGATACATGGAAGCGATCTATAAAATACAAAATCACGGAATATCGGTGAATGGTTGTTTTATTTTGGGTCTTGATGGGCAAGATACCTCGATATTTGATGAAACGCTGTCATTCGTAAATGACAGCGAGTTATCCGAGGTACAAATTACGCTCCAGACACCATTTCCAGGAACAGAGCTATACCAGCGGTTACACCGATCAGGCAGACTGCTCGAAGATACTTTTTGGGATAAATGCACGCTCTTTGATGTGACCTATCAGCCGAATCAAATGTCGGTAGAGGAATTAGAGTCAGGGTTTCACAAATTGATGAAATCGATCTATCGTGACGAGCTTGTGCACAATAGAAAGCAGACGTTTATTCGTAATGCAAGACAGCAGAGAAAGATAAAGCAGGGTACGTTACGCATATAATGATTGAACTAACGCAAGTATCACTTAGAAACTTTTGATAAATATTAAAAGTTTATTAGTAGAGAATTAATTTATGTCACTTTATACTGATGGAATGGAAATGATCAGTATTTTTATGATCGGTTTTTCGATCATTATCGCCATTACGCTCTGTGTAAGCTATTTGTTCTTTATTAAGCATGAGAACAAGAACTGGTTGACGATCTTTTCGTGTGTGGGGCTGTTAGGGGGGCTGGTTGTTGCGCAGTCTTACCATTATGACTTTTATATATCAGGGTCTGATCCGCTTTCGACGATCCCGTATCGGCTGCTGATCCTTTTCCTGCCAGCGATGTTTTACTTTTTTAGCCGCTCTATTTTGTTTCCCGATCTAAAGGTGACATTGGTGCACTTACTGCATTTTTTACCGTTACCGTTGGCTTTTCTTGCGCCACTTGAATTTACAGTGCCAATCGCTTTTCTTATCGGTACGAGTTATTGCCTTTGGTTAACGAACATTGCCTACCACCTGCGAGGTGTACGCAAACGTTTTGGGCTGGTATTCATTTTCTTTACCTTTTTCACGGTTGTGGCAATTTTTGTGTTGATATTTGGGTTTGTTGCGACTTATATTGATGCGGCCTATTTTTATCATTTTTACACCGCAGGTATTGGGGTAAGTTTGATTTTGGTGACAGGCACGTTGTTGGTGTTCCCCAATGTATTGAGTGAGATTGATGAGGTGGTGCGACTGGGCTATTCGAATTCGACATTGGCTAACATCGATGTGGAAGCCTGCAAGCAGAAGCTCAATGAACTCATCACGCATGCGAAGCTGTACCAGAATGAGAACCTGAGTCTGGCGATGTTGGCCGATGCGATGACAATCTCTCATCATCAGCTCTCCGAATTGATTAACTCCCAGTATGAGATGGGCTTTTCACAATACATTCGTTTGCAGCGTATTGAGGCAGCAAAACAGCTATTAAAGTCTGAAGCCGATGCCTCGATATTGTCGATCAGCATGGAAGTCGGCTTTAAGTCACAATCCAATTTCTACGCCGCCTTTAAGGAATTAACCGGCGATTCCCCCGGAAATTATCGAAAAGCAGTACTCAATTAGTCTTTCTCTTCTTCTTTTATCATTCTGGAATACTTTAAGTTATTGAATTGAAATGACTTAATCTTTTTATATTCATTTTTTATCATTTGGGAAGCGATACCGTTTATTCATCCCTAATGTTGGTCATGACAGTTAAAAAATGACCAAGGAGAACAAAATGATGATTGAAATGACGTACGCCACTTATATTGTAATTAGCATCGCGATGACCATCTGGGTCGCTCGCACCTTAAGTAAAAACGGCCAGATATTTTTGGTTGATAGTTTTGACGGCAATGAAAACCTGGCTGAATCCGTTAACCATTTGTTGGTGGTTGGTTTTTACTTACTTAATATCGGTTACATCCTGCTCGCACTAAAGACATATAAACAAATAGATACATTAAGAGTCTCTATCGAATTTTTAAGTGAGCAAATTGGGCTTGTTCTGCTCGTGCTCGGTGCGCTGCATATTATTAATGTCATCGTGATTGCTAAATGGCGTCATCGTGCCGTGAGTAATAAATCACTGCGCGAAGCGGGCGTGCTTACCGATGCGTGATAACGATACCAAGATGGAACACCTCAAAGTGTTTTATAACAGTGCATGCCCCGTATGTAATACGGGGGTGTCTTACCAAAAACACCGGATGAGACGCTGTGATGTTGAGTGGGCTGATGTGCATGTCGATCGGAATTCGGTTGATGAATTAGATGCAGATCTAGACTTTATTCGAGAGCGACTGCATGTCAAAGACGCAGATGGCAATGTACGTGTCGGGATCGATGCCTTTATTGCGCTATGGGAGCATTCACCCGGTGAGCGATGGAAGGCGAGGGTTGTCAAAACACCTATCATTCACGGTTTGGCTCATACCTCTTATAACATTTTTGCTCGGTACTTAACCCGCTGGAATAGATCACGGGGGAACTGGTAATGAATACACAAAGCGGTGCAAATAGAACGAATATATCACAGCGTTATTTTAATCCTTTGATGATGAGCCTGTATGATTTTTTTGTATATCGCATTGTCAGTCACACTATTTGGGGTTGCCCGACAACGTTACTTATTCAACGCTATCAGCATTACGTTAGCCCTCACCATCTGGAGGTGGGTGTAGGGACGGGCTACCTTATCGATAAAAGTGGCGCCAATATTTCAAGGCTGGATTTAATGGATTTAAGTTTTGCCTGTTTGCGTAAAGCGAGTAAACGCTTAAGGCGGTATTCACCGAATATAATTCGGCACAATGTGCTTGAAAAACCACTTGAAGAAGATAAGCGGTATGATTCTATTGGTATCAATTACGTGATGCATTGTGTGGCAGGGGATTTTAAAGAAAAAGGCCATGTATTTGGCAACTTAAAAAAATTATTAACAAAGCGCGGTGTGATCTTTGGCGCCACGGTATTGAAAACAGATCAATCCACTATCCGCGCCAGTCTATTTATGCGGTTTCTAAATCAAATTGGCATATTTAATAATGCGAATGATAGCTATGACGATCTTAAGCATGCATTAGAAAAACACTTTCGGCATGTTCGGGTTTTCATAAGCGATAATTCATCAGTGGCCTTATTTGCCGTTAGTGATGAACTAGAAACCGGTCCAAGTAAAATCAATAAAGAGGTGTAGGTATGTCTGACAATAAAGCAGAAAAACTATCAAAACGGCAGAAGACGTTGATCGCCATTATTTTGCTATCAGCGCTGACGGGCATAGGCATTGGGTTAATGCGAGTTCGAGGCATTGATAATTCAGCATTACTCTACATTGGCTTACCCACAATCATTGCACTTGTTTTTGCGACGACATCCAGCTCAAAGACGATCATGGGATCAACACTAAAGGCCATTACCTTTGTGATTCTTATTTCTGGGCCACTTTTGCAGGAGGGCTATATCTGCATGATTATGGCGGCACCGATTCTTTATATTGCAGGTGCGCTCGCTGCTTGGACATTTAGTCACTTTAGCGACAAGAAGAAAAAATCATCCAGGTTAAACGTGTTTGTCCTACCACCACTTTTGGTGCTGATGTCAATGGAGGGTGTTATTGATGAAACCAGTTTCAATCGATTTAATACGGTAGCGCATGTTCAAATCATTGATGGCAGTGTCTCTGATATAAAGAAAAGAATTGCGACGACGCGCTCATTGAGTACACCTGACTCACTCTTTGCAAAGTTTTTTCCACGACCAGAAGTGATTAATGCGAATGGTCTATCAGTGGGTGATAAGCAATGGATTGATGTTAGTTATTATAAATGGATTTATTGGAATGAAAAACGAGGCAAGGTTCAGTACGAAGTGGTTGAACATGACGACAACTACCTCAGGTTCAGACCATCGGTTGATACTAGTTATTTCAGTTCATACATGACATGGAAAGATACGGTTGTGTCCTTTGAGCCCATAACGGATAAACGTACCCGGGTTAGATGGCAGATTAGTTTTCAGCGAGATATTGATCCAGCCTGGTATGCACAGCCACTACAGCGTTATGCCGTTACACAAGCCGCAAAAGTAATGGTGGAGTCATTACAATGATCGTTCGCGGGCTACTTTTCTTGTTACCGTTAGCATTGTGGGCCTATGTCTTCATCAATCAACGAGTAGCTAGAAAAGAGATCACAGGATCCTTTATGGGTTTTGTATGGGCATTTCATGTCGTTTTGTTATTAAACGTTATCTTTATTAATAAAGGGTTTTGGTCTCCCTCAATTCAGGAAAATATGTTTTATGGTGTCCCACTGGATTGGGTGTTTTCACAGGCGGTTATACTTGGCGCAATTATCCCATTGGGTCGTTTGCTTTCTATAAGTGCGATTGTTCGCCACCTGGCGCAGATAGGCATGATTATCGTCATTTACTATAGTGCTGGGCTCGCATTAAACGATCTAAACGCATTTATTATTGTGACAAGTGTTTATGTTAGTTGTGCGACGTTGGCGATGGCCTTATCTGATTGGACTGCAAATGACACACATATTCGTGCTCGTTCATTATTGCAGGCGATAGCATGGGCATTGCTATTGTTGTGGCTGTTTCCTTCAACCGTATTGTATTTAACCGTAGATAGTTGGAGTGCGGTGTTGCAACGCGACTTAGCAACGACAGTGCTGTATTTGTTGCCGCTGTTAATACCTGGCTTTTTGCTAGTGAGTGCATTAGTCCAATTTGCTATTGAGGGTAATGGCACGGCCTTTCCTTATGACCCACCAAAGCGATTGGTGACAGGCGGTGTATATCAGTATCTTTCGAATCCAATGCAAGTGGGGATTTGTCTAATGATGTGTTGGTGGGGTGTTTTTATTCAAAGCATATGGATATCTATTTCATCATTTGTTGCAGTTATTTTATTTATTGTTTTTAAAGATGTCTGTAATGGTAGTTGCGCCATTGGTAAAGGAAATAAGGAATGGGAAGCGTATCAACAGGCAGTACCTAAATGGATCCCACGGTTAAAAACCCGGTTGGAAAATTAAAAGGGGTGAACAATGAATAAATCAAATAGCACACGCAAATGGTTTGATAAAAATTTCGATGAACTAAACCCGCATTTACAGAATTTGCATATCAACGGTGGGCAATTAACAGGACCGGTGTCTATTAATATATCGAAGGGTATTGCTGGGTTGTTCGGCAGACGAGTGGCAAAGAAATTAGGCGTCCCAGTGGATGAAGGGGAGCACTCTTTGCAGGTCAACATAACGCCATGTGAAGACGGATTGCATTGGGATAGGTGCTTTGATCAACATCATGAAATGAAGTCCGTATTTCAACCTGTTGGTAATAAGACTGACGGTTATTGGGTTGAAAGTACGGGTGCAATCAAATTGCACTTAACTGTTGATGTAAAAGAAGGTGGCTGGTACTGGCGCTGCTTGCAGGCCAGGATTAAAGGCATAAACATTCCGCTGTGGTTGCTGCCAAGAACAACGGCTTACAAAGTCATCGAAAACGAGTCATATCGTTTCTATGTAGGATTCTCGTTGCCATTACTTGGAGATATCTTTTCTTATAGTGGCCTGCTAATCATGAGTAACGATCACGCACAGGCGATCACATGAAAATATTATTAACCGGTGGCAGTGGATTTATTGGTAGCGAAATAGCAAAGGCATTGCAGTCAGCAGGCTATGAGCTTGTGATTGCCAGCCGGCGCAATGGTGTGGATTTTAACCAGATGTTACGCGCAGAAGATTGGTTGCCTTACTTGCATGACGTTGATGCAGTCATTAACAGTGTCGGCATTATCGCACAGACACGTGGTCAACGTTTCCATGTGCTGCATACACAGGCGCCTATTGCGTTGTTTCAGGCGTGTGAGATGGCGGGCGTCAATCGCGTTGTCCAAATTTCTGCATTAGGTGCAGATGAAAAGGGGTTTACACCATATCAATTAAGTAAAAAGGCAGCGGATGATTATTTACGCAGTCTGCCATTAGCGTGGTTTATTTTACGACCCTCATTGGTATACGGGAAAGGTGGAAAGAGTACCGCGTTATTTGAACGCATGGCGAACTTACCGCTGATCCCCGTGGTTGAGCAGGGCACACAAATTATTCAGCCTGTTCATATAATAGACTTGGTGGATGCGGTGCTGGCATGTCTTAAGACGACATCAACGCAACGTACCATTGATGTGGTGGGTCCAACAGTGCTGCGCTTTGCTGAGTGGTTGCAACGGTTACGTACGAAGAGCGGTAAACAAACAGCACAGACTTTATCCGCTCCTTTCAAGTTGGTGTTAGCTTTTTCGTACCTTGGTCATTTTGTTGTTCCGCTATTGCATCCCGATAATTTGCGCATGCTTCAGCAGGGCAATACCGCAGATGCACAGCCATTAAGCGAGTTACTCGGGAGGAAGCCGCATGATCTACCTTAGTCTGAAGACGATACATTTACTCAGTATGGTCGTGTTATTTGGAACCGGCTTAGGCAGTGCCTGGTATAAATGGATGTCTGATCGCAGTGGCAATGTGGCGCATATTGCACAGACCAATCGGCAGGTCGTGTTGGCAGATTGGCTATTTACCACACCGACTATCCTCATTCAGCCGCTGACGGGGGTTGGTATGTTAGTGGTGCTGGACATTCCGTATACGACGCTTTGGGTGGTAATGAGTGTGTTGTTATATGGGTTTGCCGGTGCCTGTTGGATCCCCGTGGTGTGGTTACAGATCAAAATGCAGAAATTATCTGAACACGCCAGCAAGACAGGGACTGTCTTACCTGAACAATACTGGCGTTATGCGCGGTACTGGTTTTGGTTAGGCGTGCCGGCATTTATATCCATGGTGTTGATTGTTTTATTGATGGTGTACAAGTTTAGCTAGGAGGTGATAGATGAAAGAACAAAACATTATGCGCCAGGCGTTGGGTGAACAGTGGGATGCATTGCCTGCTTCATTGCGAGCGCATTATCAGGATGATGATAATACCGATCTTGGTACGTTGGATATTGAGTACCCGCGTGCGATGCAGTTATTTTTAAATCTGTTGCATTTATTCGGTGCATTGCTGAACAGGCGTGGCAAGGCGATCGCGACCATGGTCGAAAAGGTAATGAAAGGCGAGACACAATACTGGAAACGGACATTATGTTTTCCTGATGGTGAAACGATGTTGTTCACAAGCCGCTGGGTTTATGCGGGCGAAAATCAGCTTATCGAGTATGTGAATGCATTTCTAGGTTTGCGGATGGCCGTTAGCGTGAAAGACAGTAAGTTATATTATGAAGGTGTGCATTATGTGATTCGGTTAGGTCGGTTGCGTATACCGTTACCAGAATGGCTTCTGCTCGGCCATACGACGATAGTTGAAACTCAGCTGGATGAGACACATTTTGCGATGGACTTTCGGTTACGCCACCCGCTGTTTGGCCAGATATACCGTTATGCAGGAAAGTTTGAGACAAAAGCAAAAGCCCAGGGTGAGAGCCATGACTAAGACGTCGTCCCACGATAACGATATAGAGGATCGCTACGTGGTCATATTTGATGGGGTGTGCAACTTTTGTAACGGGTCGGTTAACTTCATTATTAACCGTGATGCAAACGGTGTATTTTGTTTTACTCCCATGCAAAGTGAACTCGCAAAAGAACTGGCGGGTCATCACTATCTGGATAAAGTTGGTATCGACACGATATTACTTATAAAAAACAATAAAACATATGTTCGAACAGATGCGGCACTAGAGATTACGAAAGATTTATCAGGCTATTGGTTTTTATTGAACATCTTAAGGGTGATACCCCGACCAATTAGAGATTTTCTATACAAGCTATTTGCAAAGCATCGTTATGCCTTATTCGGGAAACGCAGTCATTGCATGGTGCCTACGGAATCGCTTGCAAATCGATTTGTGGGGTGAGGGGATAGGCAGTGAAGACCTTCTTAAATGTCTATAAATATGCACCAGAGACCAATTGTTTCTAGTGTAGTACTTCCCATTTTCGACTTTCTACAGAACCCAGTTGCATGTCATTAGCCATTCGTTACGTGGCACCCTCTAACCGGATTAACCCCACTATTAAAAGTAAACTATTTTTGTTAGCTGTCTTCGTATAGAATCCGCCATGAAATTTTTGCTTATTAAACCTTCTCAAAACAGACGCGTTTAACTAGCGACTCCTTATTACCTCTTTCAAAGATGACACAAAACAAATGACAGATAAAACGATAGCCACGCATAACGGTAATTTTCATGCAGATGATGTGTTCAGTATCGCTGCGTTTAAGCACATATTTCCTTCTTTTAAGCTGGTTCGAACCCGCGATTTAACCGTTATCGCAAAGGCAGATATTGTGGTTGATGTGGGCGGTGAGTATGATGAGGAAACAGACCGTTTTGATCACCACCAACGTGGTGGTGCAGGGGAGCGAGAAAATGGTATTCCCTATTCTTCGTTTGGTTTAATTTGGAAAAAATATGGCGTAGAAATATGCCAAGGTAACCAAGACGTCGCCAATGCGGTGGATGCGGGTCTCGTATCATCAATTGATGCTATCGATTGCGGCCATGTAGAAGGGATTTATAAAGGTATTAGCCTTAGCCAAACGATTGGAATGTTTAATCCGACTTGGCAAGAAGACAGTCACTTTGATAGTTGTTTTGATGATGCGGTTGATTTTGCATCACGGGTGTTAACACGATTCATCGCATCGGCTAAGGGTGGCATTAGTGCAAAAGAAATTGTGGCCAAAGCTATTGATGATGCTGAAGATCCAAGAGTGGTTGTGTTAGAAAAATATACCCCGTGGAAACGAACGGTTCATTCTTTATCTAAAGAAGCGTTATATGTGGTTTACCCTTCTCAGACGGGTCAATGGCGAGTTCAAACTGTACCGGTTGAACTAGGTTCATTTGAAGACAGAAAGTCGCTGCCTAAAAAATGGGCGGGCTTATCTGATGATGAGCTTAAAGAAGTGACTGGTATTGAAGATGCCATGTTTTGCCATAATGGTTTATTTATTGCAGGTGCAGAATCATTTGAAAGCACAATGAAAATGGCCACTATCGCACTGAATGAATAAAAGCGTGTAGATCATAGTTTTTACTAATATTGTAAATAACAAGAATGAGATAATGTGATGGCAAAATTAATCATGATCATCGCCGGAATATCTGGTGGCCTATCCGTCATGCTGGGCGCATTTGCCTCGCATGGCTTAAAGAAGAAGATATCACCGGATATGTTGTCTGTTTTCAAAACCGGTGTTGATTACCAGTTTTATCACTCTTTCGCGCTGGGGATGGTTGGATTGTCATTGATTGCCCAAGGTATTGAGCAAAGCATGTATTTAACTTGGGCGTTTGTCTGTTTTGGTATGGGTATTATTCTTTTTAGCGGTTCACTTTATTTGCTGGCGTTAACTCAAAAGAAAATATTTGGTCCAATCACACCACTGGGCGGTTTGTTTTTTATTCTCGGCTGGGTGTTCTTTACCCTTCACTGGGTGTAGGGAATAAACGGGGACACGACTACTTGGGCGTAGGAGATAGAATTACGTTAGGTAGTAGTCGAGCCCACGTTTTAAAGAAAAAAGTTAAACCGTGATCCACTTCTATTTTTAATCAGTAGCAAAACAATATAGCAACCCAGCACCGCCTGAGCTTTCGAGCGCTTTCAGGCCACAGCCCCTACTGAAATGTGCGAAGTTCCAGGATTTTGCCCAGTTATCTTCTGTCGGGCCGGCTTTATCATGATGCCCGACCGCCGCGGCACCTTCTTCGTTGTTAGTCCAATTCTTGCAGGTGAAGTTCATATGAGGCGAGAATGCAGTACCATCTGAACGAGTGCCGGTAAGGATATCGTGTTGATTTGGCGTATCACCGCGTCCATTGATTACCTCACCTTTTTCGTTCAATCCTGTCTGTTTATTGATGTTGTTATTGCTATGCAGGTGTTCCACATCTCGAGCAATCAGTTCGCCTTTCGCATTAAACCAAGGCCCCGCTCCTATACGATCACGCGCATGTATAGAGGGCGTGTTATTTTCCGGGTTTTTGAAATCGACTCTTCCAGTGGTACTAAGATAGGCACGCCAAGTCTTATTACCCGCACCCACATCACTGGCAAGATCCTGACAATGCTCATCGGCGCCTTCTATGCCACCGAAATTAGCCCCATCACCCGCACCGGTACTGGTAATGAAAAAACTCATGGACCCTGTTGTTTGGGGTGTTTTTGATTCTGTCGCTGATGCCGGTGCATCAGTGGTGGCGGTAGTGTCTTGTGGTTTGTCGCAAGCACTGACCATGACCAGCATGGTTGAAACGAGAATGATTTTTTTCACGGTAACCTCCCAATAATAAGGCAACAATTATAGGGTACCTATAATAGGGTACTAGGCGCGTTTCTCAAAATTATGGGGAGGGTTGAACTATTCACAGTCTAATTCGCATAGAAATAAAAGGAGGTTCTCTATACTGACTTCCTTTTCCTTTTTTTCAAGTAAAAGTAATAAATGCGGTCAGAGCACAATTGACGCTAAAACTCTCGAGTTTTTATATTAATAAATAATCTACTCTGCCACCAATTTCTTGTTGAGGCTTTGTTGGTAAGCTAGTGGTAATAGCGAAGTATTAGAAAGAGGCAGACTTGGTACTCTCTTATTTCTCGCTCTTTGTTTTTCCAAAGAATCTAGCCGCATTGTCATAAGCCAGTTGATGCGCGACATCATCGGGGAGTTGTGCCAGCCAATTGCGTATACTTGCCACCACAGAATCATAATCTTGCCAGCGAGATAGGCTATAGGTATCTACGCCAACAATAAATCGGTCGGGGTAGCGAACGAAGAGTTCATACCAGTCATCACTGATCTCGCCATTTGGCGCAATGCGCTCATCGCGTACTGAGAGATCGATCATTAATTTTGAATAGCGTTGTAAGTAATCAGCAATAAGATCAGGGTAAGGAAAGGTACCTGCGTGCGCCCAGATCACAGGTTGGTTGGGTGCTATGTCGTAAACAGTATCGATGACGGCTGGATCAGTATGAAGTTGTAAGGGCAATTTGTATTGCATAGCGATTTCAACAACACGGCGAAAAACAGGGCTGTGGCGATCTTTGGCAAAGAGGTGCAATTCACCAATGCCGCGCCAATGTCCTTTGCTCAATTCAATTTCAATTCGCTTTGGTAAACTGGCATCGTTTGGCCAGATAATTTTGTCTGCATGGCTTCGGTATATGTTAAGAAACGGCACGATACGTTTAGGAGCATGGCGAAATAGGTGTGCAGTGTGTATAGATGGCGTACCGTTGATAACGGCATACTTGATTTGGTTGCGATCCAGTATTTGAATGATGTGCTGCGGAGAATATTGTTTTGCGTCGGCTGCGTTGTAATGCAAATGGCCATCAAACAACGGCTCGGCATAAAGCGCAGCCGGTAGCAACACGATAGAGCAAAAAAGCATAAAGTTGCGTAGAGTCTGTTTCAATATATTAAATATTCCTGGTTCGTTATCGCACATTGTACGGTGATGGTTTCAGAACTAGCCGCGTAGGTGTATTGTGGGCACATGCTTAGAGTGTAGCATTTCAGGTATTAGAGGACAGACTACGTTTTCTTCCAAATAAAAATAAGAACATCTTGGTTCTTTTAAAGGGTGGGGTGTAAGGATGACCACAATCATAGTGCATGGGACGTTTGCGCCCACAGAAGATTGGTATTGGAATTCATGGCACGACAATGGATTCTGCCAAAGCTTATCAGCAGCAATGGTGGATACGACCGGGCAAGACGATATATGGCGAGTGCGTGGTACGCCTGTTAATGAGATAGATGAACTTAATCCAGAGCGAAGCTTTTGGACGGGTAGTATGGGGCAAATTGCCCAACAGCAAGGTCACTTTATTTGGTCGGGTGATTATAATGCTATCTCCAGAAAACTGGCTGCAACTGAGTTTGCAAAGTATTTGAACGTGATACGTGAACTCACAGACGAACCAATCAGAATTATTGCTCATAGCCACGGCTGTAATGTAGTAAAGCAAGCCAGTGCCAGCTCAAAACTTAACCCACAAGTATATATAGATCGTGCAGTATTTCTGGCTTGCCCACATTTTATGACAGACGACTACCGGCAAAAAGGCGCCTTCGATTTACAACAGGAGTGGGTGGGTAAAAAGTACTTATATCCGGTACAACCTGAACGGTTTGGGTGCATTGCGAATATGTATTCAACCCGGGATGCGGTGGTTGGCCAACTGGCTGATAAACTCGCAACATCCAGCGGATGGGAGTATGAAGTCCCGGAGGTCTCGTTTATTGATCAAGACCCAAACGCTGTGAATTTGTATGAGAATGTTGAAATGAAGGTGCCTGATCATGTTAATGGCACGGCTGTACATGGTTGGTTACATGGCCCTGAAATGGGATATACCGTGGGTGTATGGCTTGAAACAGGTCAATTCAACTGAAAACATAAAAGGGAACGATAACAAATGACAAGAACTTTCATTAGTATGAGCAAAATGTTTGAAAGGATAGGAAATGCCAGCCAAGGTTGAAATCTACGCCACGAGTTTTTGCAGGCACTGCATGGATGCAAGAGAATTTCTGCAAACAAAAGGCATTGAGTATGAGGAATATCTATTAGATTTAATGCCACTTGAAAAAGACGCGATGATAAAACGCTGCGGCCAGAAATCCGTGCCGCAAATATTTATTAATGATCAGCACATTGGTGGCTTGAGCGATTTAAAGGACTTAGATAATAGCGGAAAATTAGACAAGCTACTCTAGTTGAAAATAGGTGATAACTAATTGTTATTCACTACAGACCTAGTTGTTCTGCTGCATAGGGTGCTTTGGACTTGATGTGAGCCTTTAGCTGCGCGTCGAAATCATCTACTACAGAGTCCGGTAACTCGGGCATGGTAAGTAGTTTGTCAGCCCAAGTAGCGACTTTTGGCAGGGCGTTAGCGGGATAAAGTAAATCGGTAAGGTTTAATAAGTCTGCACGCATGAATAGCGGTGCGTAGGCGATATCCACGAGAGAGAGTTCATCGCCGTTAAAGTACGGTCCACGTTCGAGTTTATTTTCGAGCCAGCCAAGTTCTTTTCGCGTCTGTTCAAGTTTCGCATCAAAACCTGTTTTATCGACGGCATGAATCAGCCCGGAAAAATTCAGTGTCAGGTTAGTACCAAATTCTATCCAACTTCTGTCAACGCCACGCAGCAGAGGATCACTTGGGAGAAGAGTACCTGTACCGATTTCATTCAGATACTCGTCAATAATCGCAGATTCAAATATCACGTGCTTATCATCCACTTTCAACACAGGTACCTTGCCAAAAGGCGAGATTTTATTGAACCAATCAGGAGGAGAGCCCAAGTTGATATAGGTGACGTTGTAAGGTGTGTTCATATGGATCAGGGTAATAACCGCTCGCTGCACGAAGGGGCATATTTTGAAGCTGATTAATTCAAGTTTCATGGTATGGGTTTCCGGATAAGTACCACGCAATAAAGATATGTAATTAAGATTATTCGATATCGCATTAAACTTCTACACATAAAAGAATCTATGAAGCCCTTTACCCTGACAGAAGGGGATTTATTATTGATATAATAGCTTGCAGCAGCAATTCAACATCCACTATCAGGGTGTTTCATTAATAAGGGTCAACAATGTCTTTTTGCGGTTTAGATTTTGGTACATCCAATTCAACGATTGGTGTGGTTAATAATGATGCAATAGCAATGATTCCATTGGAGTCAGATGAAACGCTTATGCGTACAGCAATTTTTATTGATGAAGAAGAAAAGGCTTTCCTTTATGGCCGCGAAGGCGTTAATGCTTATCTGGACGGTGACGAGGGGCGCTTGATGTTGTCGATTAAGTCAGTACTTGGCACGCCATTAATGCATGAAAAAACCAATGTACTGAATGAAATGGTGCCATTTACAAGCATCATTGGGCTGTTTATCTCAGAAGTAAAAGCACGTGCGGAGCAGGTTCGCGGGCATGAGATAACTGATGTCGTAATGGGAAGACCCGTCAGGTTTAATGATGATAATGACGTGTTGGATAAGCAGGCCGAGAACGCCTTACGAGACGTTGCCGAAAAACAGGGCTTCAAAAATATTGAATTTCAATTAGAGCCGATAGCGGCGGCAAAAGCATTTCGATCAAACCATCATATTGAAGGTAATCTACTCATCGTTGATATTGGCGGTGGTACATCTGATTTCACTATTTTAACATCTGATGTTTCAAACCCTAGCGAGGATTTTAAAGTGCTAGGCACGTCCGGCATTCATATTGGTGGTACAAATCTAGATCAGGCGTTAGCACTCAGTAAAGTAATGCCCGAGCTTGGAATGAACTCTCTAATGCGCACGATGAATGGCTCCGATATCACCATTCCCACTGCCTGGTTTCACCAACTTTCCACATGGCATGAAATAAACAGACTCTATCCCGCTGCCACGATTAAGAGTATTCAACAAGCATTGATCTCTGCACTAGACAAAAAGCGCACTAACAGACTAATTCATGTGCTAACTAATCAACAGGGACATCGTATTCTGGAAGATGTAGAACACTGTAAAAGGCATTTATCAAGTTTGGATAAAGCCGCTATCTCATTAGAAGTCATCGAAGCCGATCTCAATATAGAGGTTGGAAAAGAAGAATTTGAACAGGCTATCGACGCTAGCATTACTTTAATTAGAAATAAAATCAATGAACTGGTTATGCAGTGTGGCCTACGGAAGGATAAAATTAATTATGTTTTCTATACAGGAGGAACAACGTTAATTCCTATGGTACAAAATACCATTAATCACATGCTCCCCAATGCCAAGGCATTAACAGGTGACATGTTGCACAGTGTTGGAATTGGCTTAACCTTGGATGCGAAAGAAAAATTTGTGGAAAAAAGTTAGTAACAAATAAAAGTGATTCGTATTTCCATCTATTAGAAAACAGTGATTAATGAATCAAATCAACATTACATTTACTACCGACTCCCTTAATGTTCTTTAATGCTATAATATAAAGATACGGTATAACTTTTTTAAAAAGGTTAGGCACCATGTCAAATAAGGCCAGGGAAACGTGTTACGAGTATTTCGACTGCAAGGAGGTCGATTGTACTCGGCGTGAATATCCCGAGATGAATTGTTGGGATATAGATGATGACAACTGTTATTGTCATAGCGATGGATTCTCAAAGTTAAGAGAACAACTCGTAAGTAAGCTAGAAGCTTGTAAGCTCTGCGTTTACTATCAATTAAATAATGGAAAGGGTTAGTGATAAATAATAATTATTTGCCTTAGAGTAACAGTCTATCTTCTAATTATTAAAATTAAAAAAATAGGCGCAGAAATGTATCAACATTGGAAATCATATTCTCTTTTATGTGCATTGTGCTTAATGTTATATGCGCCACAACATTTACTTGCGAGTGATTATCAATATTCCTTAGACGCATTGTCTGATGTGGTTAAAGAAGTTAATTGGCAATTACGAGACCTGGCATTGATAAGCCAATCTGATCCCAGATATCAACAAGAGCGCATTAGAATTGCCAATTTTGTGCGCAAGATAGCTAGACGACAAATCGTTACCTGCAATCAACTAAGAGAGTGGGGAAGGCTTTACCCTAAAAACCTTTCTCTTTGTCATAGTGGCTTAGACAGAGCGAGACAACGATATAAATTTGATCATGAAGGTGCTGCATTGTGGGCATGGCAAAATGGAGTGGGGCGATGTAATGAGCATGCGAGTCTTGTCTATTACATTTTAAAAAAAGCTGGCGCATCGGATGATTTAAGAATCCTTGCAAAAGATGCCTCTCATTTGTTTGTTGCATGGGGTGTTGTTCAGCGAGCCGATCCTAATGATCATGCAAGCTGGGGGTATAATTCACTTGTCATCGACAGTTGGATTGATTACGTTGATTATCCTTGGAATCTTGATTCAAGTTATAGAAACACAGATATTTTCGATGAAACTAAAAAGCGTGATCGGTACGCCAGAGATAACTGGATGTTATTTACATCACGAAAAATAATTGTACCGCCTCGCCCTTTACCGCAACCATCTCAACCATTTAAACGATCAGAGCCAACGTTAAGTTGCCGGTATACATCAGGTTCACTCACCAAGTACAACACGCATGAGCTTAAAGAAGTACGTAACAAAATTAGAAATGCGCTTTACAAAGGCTCTATTAGTAACGAGTCCGAAAGAGAGGCATGTCATAAGCAGTTAGGGCGAGCTCATGATGAGCTGCGTCGGCGTGAGCTTAAGAATAGTGGATGGTGAGTAGGAAGCAGAACAAGCGAACATAAGGGGGCAGTATGGCTTTCATTATCAAGGCTAAAGGGTTTATCAGCGCATTTATCCTCAGTAGTACGCTGATACTGGCTATGCCGATCTTGTCTGACAATAGCCTTGAAACAATTAACCAGCGCATTAATGCACTTGAACAGGAAGCGGCACAGACAACTGATTTGAATCGGCTTATGCAAATTGCTGATGAACTGACAGAACTTGCTGGCATGATTTCACCAAACCCGGGGACATCTTTTTCAATTCCGACCGGTCGTGGCAGAACGCCTGATGAGCAGATTAATTATGAAATCAATGCCATCAACAGCAGCTATGAGCGACAAAAGATTGCAGTTGTGGGTTATCGAGATCCGAATGCACCATTAGTCCCCTTTCTTAGTGCACGGAAATTGCGTGGAACCAATGAGGTAAATGGAAGTAATCAACGCCTACCTGGCGAGACCCCTTACAATGGCGGTGTATTGCGTACGATAACTTATATGATAAGGGAGGATTTTGTTGGCTACTTGGTAACAACAGAATTCTATAATCCCAAGACGGGCAAGTTTACGGATAAAAAAGAATACTCATTAAAATCAATTTCCACACGAGTACGACCCCCTTCTTTCTCTGGTAAGGAATGTATTGAAACCATTGGTAACAATTGGAAGGCTTGCCAAAAGTGGGAGCAATACGGCTTATACGAAATTGATGAGCTCAATAATTACCAGTCTATTCATGAGTGGGCGGTGGGTGGAACTGCCAATAGTGATGGCATAATGATCCGTGTAGATACCCCAACCATTGTTTTCAGAACCACAAAAAAAAATCGCAGCCGCAGCCCTGGTTGCTTTGGTGCAGATATTTTTATCTCTAATGTAAACTTTGAGGCGGATATCGAAGACAATAAAGTTAAGGCACAACAGCAAACAGGTCGTGATTTTGGTGGCACACCACATTGCGGTAAAGGCTCAGTGGTTAGTACGAACCTCGAGTTATGTAAAGAAAAGCCACGTTGTGCGCAGTTAGAGGCGCTGTTGGATAATGTATTGTGGGCCATCGACCTGCGAGATAAATTCCTTGCGAAGTCGGCTATCGCTAGCAGTGAAGAACAACTTGTACAGTTGGTGAATATTGATCTCGGGGCACGCTATCCAGGACTTGATATTACTGACAAAGAATACCTGCAGAAAAATGCAGGGGGGTATAATTATTATACGGGTAAGACGACCTTGCCAAATCTTTGCCGGGGTTGTGCAACAAGGCCGCTATGCAGGTGGGATATGGAAGCGTTGGGAGTGCATGAAAAAACGCACGAACTGGATGTATTGGCTAACCCGGTGCTTAAGAGAATTTTTATTGATACGCACTTTCAACAGGTGAATTACACAGCTACTCAGTTGGCAAAGGAACAGGCGCGCGTCAGAGGGGAAATGGAACACCATGCCTATGATGAACAGGCACGTTACCTGATGGACATACTAGATTTTGAGCTGAGCAAGAGTGCTTGTAGTTTTCCGGCAAGTTTTTATGAGAAGCACAACAACGCGAAGAACAAGCTGAAATAACAACGTGATAGAAGAAATCTGTGACAGCAGGAAATACTCGGTGTTTATTTGTCACTTCCCTCCAGGGATGCTTACCCTATAAACGCGTCCCGCCTGATTGTTGCGGCAGGGTCAACTCACCCTCACTGGAAAAGCGTGTGCTTCCTAGACCGGCGCTAGCCAAGCGACCTCGCAGCCGATAATTTATCTGGGGTTCACCACGGCTCTCCGCGATGGCCATCAGCTGTCGAACGATGGCAAAGGCTGATACGGTGACAGGCACTGTGATCAGGGTTTCGCCGAAACGCGGTATGCTGCCATGCTGATCGCTGACACCACTACCGAAATTCTTGCCGGCCAGCTCCAGGTCGAGCGACACGCCATCGAAGTTGAGTGGAGTGTCATCGGGATTTTGTACCCGCAGGGTGACCGCAAAGCGAGCCTCAAGCCCCTGAGTGGGTAACGACTTTAGACCAGCGACAGTGACCCGGATCGACTCGCGTTGCTCCAGGCTGGCGCAGCCGCCAAGTAATACGAGTACTAGGCTCAATATAAGGTAACGACGTATCACTGGCATGTTGAACACTCCTAAAATCTTCACAAAATATGTTGATAGCATATACCAGAAATGAAACGAGATGAAAGAAACGTGGTCTATATCCTGTATCTTGCCGGTATATATGTAAATAATTATATGCAACAGGTATTCGTGGGCCGAGGCGTGGGTCACAAACCGAATTAATTCAACTAAGAATAGAAGGTTGCAATGAAAAAATTGGTTCAGAGTACCGTTGTAATGATGATGCTATTTATTGGCAGTGCTGATGTAATGGCAATCGAAGAGGCTAAGTACACGGTTGTAACGAAACAGGATGATTTTGAAATCCGTGATTATGCGCCACATGTTCTCGCAGAAGTTATGGTGAGCGGTAATCTTGAAGACGCAGGCAAAGAGGCGTTCAGGGTTCTTTTTAAATACATTTCTGGTGACAATGAGCGACAAGATAAGCTTGCAATGACCGCACCTGTATCTCAGCAAGGCACCAGCGAGAAAATCGACATGACAGCGCCTGTTGGGCAACAGCGTTTTAAAGGAAAATGGCTAGTCAGTTTCACAATGCCCGCTTCTTATACTCTGGAAACGTTACCCAAACCATTAAATTCAAGCGTAGTATTGCGTGAGATACCGTCAAGAAAACTTGCCGCTGTGCAATACTCAGGTTTTTGGAGTGAAGAAGGTTACTTAAGTAACAAAGCAAGATTGGAGTCATGGATTAAGAAAAAAGACCTAGAGGTGGTTGGGGAACCTATTTGGGCTCGCTATAATGCACCTTTTAGCCTTTGGTTCTTAAGGCGTAATGAAGTGTTAATTCCAATTTCAGATAATGTAAAAAATTAGTACGGCTTTAGCATCCGCTTTTGAGAGGGAAAATGCAGTTATTACGTGTTTCGTTTATTTTATTACTGCTAACTAGCAGTATGACTATTCAAGCTGATGGGGCGGCTTGCCCAACGGCATTGAGTCATACTGTTCAAACGTTGGTAGATAACAAACCGGTTAACCTATGCAAAGCATATTTGGGCAAAGTTGTCTTGATTGTTAATACTGCAAGCAAGTGTGCTTTTACCTATCAATATGAAAGGTTAGAGAAGATGTATGATCGATACAAGTCGCAAGGCTTAGTCGTGCTTGGTTTTCCCTCAAATGATTTTGCTGCACAAGAACCAGGTACCGAGAAAAAAATTCGTAATTTCTGTCGTATGACCTATGGTGTGCAATTTCCAATGTTTAGTAAATCGCGAGTGGCTGCAGATAACCCAGATCCTTTGTACGCAACGTTAGGAAAACTTTCCGGTGAATTTCCACGCTGGAATTTTCATAAGTACTTGATCAATAGACAAGGCGAATTGGTGGCTAGTTACGCAAGCCATATTGAACCAAACGATAAACAATTAGTAAATAAAATTGAAGCGCTACTTCGCTGATAGAATGTTTAAAGAGATAAAGGCTAGTGCCCAATGAGTAACGACACCAGAAAATCAAAACGTAATATAAATAAAAACGCTAAGAGTCAAAATGATTTGTTGAAAGAATTAGTGTTGTTACGTAATGATCCAGAATTAATTGATGAGATGATGCCTCATGCTATGTCGGGCAGCCTTGATGCGCAATATGCACTTGGATTGATTTTTGCTGAAGGCAGGGGCACCGATGAGGACTTGGTTAAGTCGTTTGCATGGTTAAGTATTGCGGTGACCGAAGGTGATCAAGATGCGGAAAGCTTGCGATATATTGTTGGTGAGCGCATGTCATCGAGCCAGTTTGATGAATCGCTTCTATTAATTGAAAAACTTACCCAACAATTGGCTACAAAGCAGGATGAGAAAATAGTCATTAACTAGCCATTATTAAAACAATTATTCTCTGACGTCATTTTATAAATAAGGGAATTTAATATTTGAACAGTCACTCTCTTTGGGTTAATACCATTCAGCGTTTCCTACGCGTTAAACCCTATGAAATACGTGCTGTTTTGTGGTCATTCCTTTATTTTTTCTCATTACTATGTGCCTATTACATCATTCGACCGATGCGCGATGAAATGGGGGTAGCGGGGGGTGTAGAAAACTTACAATGGCTCTTTACCGGCACATTCTTTGTTATGTTAGCGGCGATGCCTTTATTTGGCTGGGTAACATCCCGATTTTCACGTAAACAATTTTTACCATATGTCTATTATTTTTTTATTAGCAATTTGCTCATTTTTTACTTTCTTTTCGAGCTTGACTGGTCACCCGTTTATATTGCGCGCGCATTTTTTATTTGGGCGAGCGTATTTAATTTGTTTGTCGTGTCGGTATTTTGGAGTTTTATGACTGACCTTTATACTGATACTCAGGCAAAACGGCTGTTTGGTTTTATTGCGGCAGGTGGTACGGTGGGCGCACTCACCGGTCCGGCACTCACTGCCGTATTAGCTATCCCGCTTGGAGGGATGAATCTGTTGTTGCTGTCTGCGCTCTTTCTTGGGTGTGCAGTACTGTGTATCCAACGACTCATTGCGTGGAATCAACACTCGGAAGATGCTAGCCAATCAAGTCAAAAGAATCTGTCAGTAAAGAGTCAACCCCTTGGCGGGAGTGTCATTGCAGGTATTCAATTGGTGGTTAAGTCACCGTATTTGATTGGAATTTGTTTTTTGATGTTATTGTTCACGGCGTTGGCAACTTTTCTTTATTTTCAACAGGCGCAAATTATTCGTGACGCATTTTCGGACCCAAACGAACGCACCGCCGTTTTTGCTGCGATTGACTTTGCGGTGAATGCATTAACAATTTTGCTACAAGTGTTTCTAACAGGTCGGTTGATTTCCTGGATTGGTTTAAAGTGGACGCTAGCGCTTGTTCCAGTTTTATTAGGCGTTGGATTTCTGGTGATAGGGTTTTCACCAATACTTGCCGTTCTAGTGGTTGTTCAGGTTGTTCGACGCGCTGGCAACTACGCTATTATGCGGCCAGCGCGCGAAATGTTGTATGTGGTGTTATCGCGAGAAGAAAAATACAAAGCCAAAAACTTTATAGACACGGTGGTTTATCGCGGCGGAGATGCAGTCAGTTCCTGGATTTATACAGGATTGAAATCCATAGGTTTAAGCCTGGGTGCTATCGCATGGACCGCAGTTCCTCTGGCTGCAATATGGGCAGTAGTGGCATACTGGTTAGGCAAACGACAATCTGAACTGGCAACTCATCAGGAGACAAGGACATGAAAAATAATCGTCATGGCATCAGCAGAAGACAGTTTATTCAATCCGTTGTGGGAGCTACGGCCGGGTTGACACTTTTCCCATCATTAGGGATGACCGCAGAGCAGAAGAAGATACTAAAAGCAATTCCATCATCAGGAGAATTATTACCGGTGATTGGAATGGGATCGTCGCGCACCTTTGATGTAGGTGATGATGATGAATTAAAAGCAAGGCTGCGAGATGTACTGCAAACCTTCTCCAATAAAGGTGGTGCGATGATTGATTCATCACCGATGTACGGAAACGCTGAGCAAGTGATTGGCGAACTACTTAAGACGGTAACAAATAAAAAAGAATTATTTATGGCCACCAAAGTGTGGACCGAAGGAAAAACAGAAGGCATTGCACAAATGCAACGTTCGATGCGACGCATGGGCGTGTCGGCATTTGACCTGATTCAAATTCATAATCTGGTGGATTGGACTACACAACTGGAGACACTTAAAGAGTGGAAAGCAGCAGGTAAGGTACGTTATATCGGCATTACTACGTCACATGGCCGTTATCATCAGGAGCTGGAGCGTATATTAGCGAAGGAACCATTTGATTTTGTGCAATTTAGTTACAGCATCGGGAATCGAGATGTTGAAAAGAGATTACTACCATTAGCAAAAGAACGAGGTATCGCCACCATCATTAATCGTCCTTTCCAGCGAGGCAGCCTGTTCCAACAAGTAAAAGGCAAGCCATTGCCTGCGTATGCTTCTGAAATTGATTGCGACAGCTGGGGGCAGTTTTTTCTAAAATTTGTGGTGTCGCATCCAGCTGTCACTTGCGCAATACCTGCAACATCAAAGGTGCATCACATGATAGATAATATGGGGGCTTGTTATGGAAGGTTGCCAGATGAAAAACTGCGACTTCGAATGGCCGATACATTTAATTCGTTGTAAGTAGCGTTGTAGAATTCGGGGCAAGGTACAGTTGTTCTTTTTTATTACGACTGGTGATAATGAATTTAACGACTGCCCTAACCCTGTAAAAGCGCGAGCTCTTTTAAAAAGTTTATTTTAGGCTACCCCTCGTCAGGGATATTGATAAACAAGAGGAATGAGAAAGATTAGATAGTCAGAACAGTTTTCAATACTATTGGCTAGTGATAGATTCAAGAATCAGTTCGAGATAGCATTGATTAGAAAATATAGATACTCTAAGACAAGATAATCCTAACATTATGAAAATGAGAGTGGTTATTTCAAGCACGAATGAAATATATTTGTCACTGAATCCTTACGTCTATATTTATGAGGTTTTATCACATCTTATCATGGAGGTTCATTGTGAGTGGTAAAGACAAGACCAGAAAAATGAATAAGAAAAACTATGAAAAAGAGTTGTTCAGGCTTCAACTTGAATTGGTAAAACTCCAGGCCTGGATTAACCATACCGGGTTAAAAGTTGTTGTCGTATTTGAAGGTCGCGATGCTGCTGGTAAGGGCGGGGTCATTAAACGAATTTCACAACATCTCAACCCACGTATTTGTCGGGTGGCTGCGTTACCTGTGCCAACTGAAAGAGAAAAATCACAGTGGTATTTTCAACGTTATGCATCTCATCTGCCAGCGGCAGGTGAGATGGTTCTATTTGATCGCAGTTGGTACAACCGAGCAGGTGTTGAAAAGGTTATGGGATTTTGTAGTGAAGCAGAATACCAAGAGTTTATGCGTTCCTGTCCAGAGTTTGAACGCATGCTGGTTCGTTCCGGAATTATTTTAATCAAATACTGGTTTTCGGTTTCAGATGAAGAACAGGAAAAACGATTCCAGAGCCGTATCAAAGAGCCGCATAAACGCTGGAAACTGAGCCCGATGGATTTAAAGTCGCGCACACGTTGGGTAGAGTATTCAAAAGCAAAAGATCAGATGTTTGCTCATACCGATATTAAGCAAGCACCCTGGTATGTAGTTAAGTCAGATATCAAAAGGCATGCGAGGCTTAACTGTATCGCGCACTTGTTGAGTATGATCCCTTATGAGGATTTAACACCAGATCCAGTCGAATTACCCAAGCGAGTAGAAGGTGTTAGTTATGTTAGATCGCCTATGTCTGATCAGACGTTTGTTCCTGATGTATATCCAGAACAAATAAAATAAAAATGTGCTATCTAAGAATAAGGCACACAATTAGTGTGCCCTTATTTATTTTGTTAAGCTTTGAATTTTCCCTTGCGTAAGCGTTGCGCTTCCATCATCTCTAATTCTCTTGAACCTGAAATGACGATATCGGGATCGGGTACATAATCTAGATCTGGATCGCCTCCTTCATAGGGGACAGAATTCAAAATCACTTTCATGGCGCCCAATCTGGCCAAGTGTTTATTGTTAGATCGGATCACTTTCCATGGCGCATGGGTGGTATGTGTTTTTTTCAACATTTGATATTTCACATTAGTGAAATCATCCCAACGCTCTTGTGCTTGAACATCAATCTCGCTTAGTTTCCATTGACTAAGTGGATCAGTTTTTCGTTTTTCAAATCGACGAGCTTGTTCTGGTTTGGTAACGCTGAAATAAAGTTTGACAAGAATAGTGCCTTGTCTGATAAGTTCCTTCTCAAAACCAGTCACACCACGGTTAAAATTCTTATATTCTTCATTAGTACAGAAACCGAAAACCGGCTCGACCATCGCGCGGTTATACCAGCTGCGATCGAACATAACGACTTCTCCGCCCTGAGGAAACTGGCGTACATATTTTTGGAAAAACCATTCACTTTTCTCGCGCTCTGTCGGTTTACCTAACGCGACGACACGATAATGTTTTACATTCATATATCGTGTGACACGACGGATGGTACCGCCTTTTCCTGCAGCATCTCTACCTTCAAATAAAATGATCATACGCGTATTAGTATCTTCCAAATACTTCTGCATTTTAATAAGTTCAGCTTGATAAGGTTTGAGTTCTTCTTCCCGTAAATACTTACGGTATGCTCTTTCTTTGATTTGTTGATGTTCATCCGCCTCAGAAACTGGCTCAATTGGATCAGCATTTTGGACTAAAGTTAGATTGTCTTCAGTTTTAATGGGATTATCTTGTTCGTTATTCATATATCATCTTTCCAAAGTCAGAGGCGATATGCCATTGGTGAGATAGTTACCTATAAACACCATACTACGCTGACCTGTTTTATATATCAAAGTGATTAAAGGCGGTTGATATAATTTAAAAAATATTAAAATAAGTCCTTAATTAACAAGTGCTATTTCATTCGAGGAGATTTAACATTGACTTGGCAATCTCTCGGGGGTTAATACCATTCAGCGTTTTCTGCGCGTTGAACCTAGTGAAATAAGTGTTGTTTTGTGGTCATTTCTTTATTTCTTCTCACTGCTTTGAGCTTATTACATCATTCGACCGATGCGGGATGAAATGGGAGTGGCGGGGGCGTAGAAAATTTACAATGGCTGTTTACCGGTGCTTTCGTAGTGTTGTTAGCGGCAATGCTGTTATTTGGCTGGGTAACATCTCGATTTTCACGCAAACAATTCCTGCCCTATGTCTATTACTTTTTTCTCGAACTAGGCGGGTCACCCGTATACATTGCGCGCGCATTTTTTATTTGGGCTAGTGTATTTAATTTGTTTGTTGTGTCGGTGTTTTGGAGTTTTATGACTGACCTTTATAGTGACACTCAAGAAAAACGCTTGTTTGGATTTATTGTGGCAGCTGGGGGCAGTTTTTTCTAAAATTTGTGGTGGCGCATCCGGCCGTTACTAGCGCGATACCTGCAACATCAAAGGTGCATCACATGGTGAATAATATGAAGGCCTGTTATGGAAGCTTACAAGACGAAAAAATGCGCTTGCAAATGGCTGAAACATTCAATACGTTGTGACTTAATATGATTTTTAAAAAGCACAGTAATAAAAAATATATGATAAATGGCGTAACAGGATAGCGTTAGTAGCGTGGATTGAACTATAACAAGCCTGTTTATAATTAAACCTTTTTATACTGATGACTTTGAATCCAAACTGATATGGGATACATTTGTCATTACTGAGTGATTACGCAACCAGGGATGTGATAAAAATGAATATAATTAAAACCTTTCTCGTTTACATCAGTTTGGCACTGTTGGTTTCTTCTCTTTCCGGTTGTGGTGTGAATAGCATTCCTACATATGATGAAGACGCAAAAGCAAAATGGTCTCAGGTGTTGAATACGTATCAACGGCGCGCTGATTTGATACCAAATTTAATTGCTACTGTAAAAGGGTTTGCTGCTCATGAAAAAGATGTATTAACAGCAGTGGTTGAAGCGCGATCAAATGTATCAAACATGAAGATAGATGCCTCAGTGATTAATAATCCTCAGGCTTTTAAAGCGTTTCAGCAGAACCAGGCCGCATTAGGTTCTGCACTTTCACGATTGTTGGTAACAGTTGAGCGTTATCCAGAATTAAAGTCATCACAAAATTTCATTACCTTACAATCGCAACTTGAAGGCACAGAAAACCGCATTGCGGTGGCTAGACGTGATTATATCGAAGCCGTGAAGCGATATAATACCGAGTTGAGAACCATACCAGGTCGCTGGTGGCATGCTTTACTATATAGCGATAGCGTGCCAATGGAGACATTTACCGTTGAAAAATCAGCAACAAAAGTGCCTGAAGTTAAATTTTAATGTGTGCCTGACGTTATGTTTCACATAACAATCGCCCGATACCTTTATGTTTTAGTAGTATTTGCTGTTTGCCTGTCTGTTAATTCAGCTTTAGCGGCTCCTTCCTTTCCTGAATTAACAGGACGTGTGGTTGATAACGCAGGGTTACTTTCCCATTCAAAACAACAAGCGATTACACAGCAATTAGCTGCACACGAACAAGAAACTTCTAATCAAGTTGTTGTCGTTACAGTCCCATCACTACAAGGTTATGACATTGCCGATTTTGGCTACCAACTTGGTCGGCATTGGGGAATTGGCCAAGCCAAAAAAAATAACGGTACGTTGCTAATCATCGCGCCAGAGCAAAGAAAGTTACGGATTGAAGTTGGCTATGGATTGGAAGCAACGTTAACAGATGCACTTTCGAAACAAATTATAGATAAAGAAATTGTCCCTTATTTTAAAAAGAAGCAGTATGAAAAGGGAATTCAGGCGGGTGTGGATTCCATATTAGGTGCAATTGGCGGAACCTATAAGGCTAAGAAATTTAAACAAAAATCATCGTCAAAGCTTCCTGACGAAATATTTGTACTGGTTGTCGTTATCATTATGCTTGGCAATATCTTTGCAAGGATGATGGGATTGAAGATTTCTACCATTGTTGCATTTATCGCAGGCTTTAGTGTCGGAGGGGGCTATACAGGGTCGTGGTTATTGGCCTTATATATTGCGATCGCTACGGCATTTTTTCATGTCCTAATGTATTTCTTGGGTGAAGGAGGTCATGGTGGAGGAGGCTCTGGGGGCTCTGGAGGATATGGAGGCTCATTTGGCAGTAGTGGATCTTTCGGCGGTGGTTCGTTTGGGGGTGGAGGCGGATCATTCGGAGGCGGTGGCGCCTCAGGAGGCTGGTAATGTCAGATTTACTTACGGGTTTAGATAAACAATTGGTGAGTGATGCTATAAAAGAAATAGAAAGTCACACCAGTGGAGAACTTATCACATTGATTACTCCTCGAAGTGATGAGTACATTTATATTCCTACGTTATGGGCGGGGCTTGTTGCGTTGATGGTGCCAGCACTAATGTTTTTTTTAGATGCTTGGGACGATACATTGATTGTGTTTCTTAGTCAGATAGCCGTGTTTATATTTTGCAGCATTGTTTTTCAATTTCCATTTATAAAATATGCATTAGTGCCAAATTATATAAAACGTATGCGTGCTTCCAGATTGGCGAGAGACCAGTTTTTCATACAAGGCTTACACCATACAAAAGCACGAACTGGAATATTAATTTATGTGTCTGTTGCGGAACATTATGTAGAAATAATTGCAGACAAAGGTATTAATGATATTGTTTCTGAGAGTGCATGGGTAAATGTTGTTAACGATTTTGTTAGTGAAATCAAAAACAAAAATTATACGCAAGGTTTTGTTAAAGCGATAAAATCATGCGGAACCATCTTGGTTGAGCATTTTCCTGCAGAGATTGATAATGTTGATGAATTACCAAATCACCTTATTGAGCTAAACTCAAAAGGAGAGACGATAAAAGGATAAGATAGAGATATTGTGTGATAGGGCTACGACAAATCATCTGGTCGATGAGATGGTTTGCTTAATACAAAATACATTCCATAAAGCATGGGAACAATGGCCGCAATTTTAAAGCCGTAATGAATACTGGAGAAAAAAAGTAAATAAGTACAACTTAGTAGCATGACACTCACCGACATGATTTTAGCCGAAGTAGGAATCACACGGTATTGTTGCCAAGCTTGTAATGGAGGGCCAAAAAATCGGTGGTAATACAACCAGTCATGGAAGCGTTGAGAACTACGTGAAAAAGCCCAAAGTGCTAACAGCATAAAAGGGGTTGTAGGAAGAACAGGCAAAACAGCACCGATTGCGCCCGTTACAAAAAAAAGCCAACCGAGAATAAAATAAAGTGTCCGATTCATTGTGCCTAAGCCTTGCGAAACCATCATACTAACGAAGATTTGATTAAATTGTTACGATAGGAAAGTAAAAAGCCTAGGTCTAGTGATATTAAAGAGAGTTAATAAATGGATAATGACAAATTAGATGAAATAGTCGCAAAAGCCAATAAGGCCAAGGATAAACGAGAGTTAGGTTATCGTGAGCGCGCACTTAAGATGTATCCACATATTTGTGGGCGATGTGCAAGGGAGTTTTCAGGAAAAAATCTGTCAGAACTAACCGTTCATCATCGTGATCATGACCATGACAACAACCCTGCCGATGGAAGTAATTGGGAGTTACTGTGCTTGTATTGCCACGATAACGAACACCAGCGTCAGCAGGTGGCGGGCCAGAATTTAAATTCCTCCGCTAAAGCTGATGCTGCAACGTTTAGCCCTTTTGCAGACCTTAAGGCAATGATAGATAAAAAGTAATAAAAAAGGGATCAAAGTAGTATGAAGTTAATCTTTGATATTATTAAAAGCCTCTTTTCCCGTGTCGTTATTTTGTTGTTGGTCGCGCTGGTGCTAGTAGCATGGGATGTTAGTGAGCAAAATGAGAAGAATATAACGCTGGCGGGTGAGCTATTAAAACAAAAAGAAGCCTGGGTGCTGGCTAACAAAGAAAAACTAGAAGAACAGGTAAAAAAACAGTCTGCTGAGCAAGCACAGTACCTAAAAGCATACACTGATTATAAAACCAAACAGGGAAACTTTAATTTATCGCTCAGTGAAATTGATCTGGAAATATTCACAATAGAAAGTCGGTTGTTTTGGTTTAACAAACCGCTCGCATTTAAAAAGAAAAAGCAACTTAAAGCGTTAAAAAAGGAAAGAAAAAAGGTTGCTAACGATCTGAAAAACCTAAAAGCACCTAAAAATACCGCAGGTGAAATTACTTTGCTTGAAGAACCTTTGCCTGATCAATTTCAAGAAGAATATCTGTATCGGCTACAACACGAATCAATTTGGAATAAACAGTTTATAGAAAATTCTGTGATAAATAATCACGGCAAGTTACTGCTAACGTTATTTCTAGCATTATTTTTTGGACCTGTAATACTGAAATCAATAAATTTTTATTTATTAGCACCCTTAGCTAAAAAAGCGGATTCAATCAAACTAAATTCAGATAATCATCACAATGAATTAGTGCATTACGGAGATAATCAAAAAGAGATATTGGTAGACGTGTTAAAGGCAACCAGCTTGTTTGTTAAACCAGGCTGGTTCAATTTAAATACTGAGGGATTAACGCGGACATGTTTATTGTGGGATTGGCGTAATCCTTTTTTATCTTATGCATTGGGTTTAGTTGGCATGACAGAATTTGTTGGCGGAGAACAACAAACAAGACAAGTAAAACTGGCATCAGAAGATGATCCAAACCAAGAAATTGTACCTATTACCTTGAATGAACATCCAGGTTACGTTGTGAAACATGGACATGTGGTCGCCATGATTGGGGATAAGCTTAAAATGAAAAAACAATGGCGGCTTCTGGACTGGAAAAGTTGGTTGTTTGGTAATGTTCGTTATGTTTACTTCCAGGGCACTGGCACGCTCTATGTGCATGGCTATGGCAATATCTCTACTAGTCTTACGAGCAATGATGTTCGAATTAAAGAACGACATATTATCGGTTTTGATACAAGATCGCCTTTCAAATTAGTAAGGACTGAAACCTTTATCAACTATTGGTTATACAACAAATCACTTTATGATGTTCACTTCCCTGAGCAAGGCCAATTTCTACAGCAGCAGGCATTTGGAAAGAAAGATGAGAAAATATTCAGAAGTTTGTTAGAGGATGTTCTAGGATCAATTGGAAAAGTCATTGGTTTTTAAAAACATGTGCAGACACTGGTGCAATGCTAGCCTTGATATAAGACATTAATCGAATAGAAAAAAACTGATACCAGTGACGAGTGTATGCCGGTTTTCCCATTCGCCATTGAATTTTTGAGATTGCAGGCGATACCCCAGTTTCCATTTTCTACCTTTTCCCCAGGATTTCGAAACACCGAGCGTAACCCAGTTCACATTAAGTTCATTGCCAGTTACATCATAAAAGAACTCTTCCTCGATGAAGGGAGATAGCTGATAGTCGGTATATTTTTTTCGCGATCGCCATACGGACTCATTACGGTAACGTAAGCGATCTTGCGCATCACCTTCAAAATAGCGAAATTCAAGGCGATGACGGTTTGAAAATTGGCCACCCCAGAGAGTGTCGCGCCAATAGAGAGATAGCATAGGACGGTACTCTTCACGCCATTGGTCACCTATTTTTAAAAATGCCTGACGATACCCAGCTTCAATAGACCATGGGCCAGATAATGTGTGACGGTAATTCGCATCGGCATAGCCAAAAAAAATGTCTTTGAAACCATCACGTGTGACCATATTGGCACGAAAAACGAGCGACGAATCGTCATCTAATTTATTAAGGATGAATAGATTGTGACTGGATCCCGTTTCAGCTGCTAGAGCAAATGAAGAAGTAAGGCTGTTAAACAGGATAAAGCAGAGCAGCAGGGCATTACGCGTCGTATTCATCTACGTATAGTAAGTAGCTGATGCTAAAACAGCAAGGTACAGCGCCGAATATCCATACAAACAACCTCTTGTAATATGGGTAACCAGCCACCATTTAAAAATCTGGATTATCAGAGTGAACCTGCGTATAAACAGTGGGTCAAAGCAAGACAACTTACAATCGACATAGGTAAAACAATGAAACGTATCTTTTTATTTATCGCTACCAACATCGCTATTATGGCGGTATTGAGCATTACGTTAAGACTATTGGGCGTAGACAGTATTTTGGCCGAAAATGGCTCAGATCTGAATATCCAGGCCTTAGTAATACTCTCCGGCGTGATTGGTTTTGGTGGCTCGTTCATTTCTTTGTTTATGTCTAAATGGATGGCGAAGCGGATGACCGGCGCAGTAGTGATTACTAACCCGAGCAACAATATAGAAAGATGGTTAGTCAACACAGTTGAAAAGCAGGCGAAGATTGTGGGTGTTAAAATGCCAGAGGTCGCAATATTCCCATCGGCTGACATGAATGCATTCGCGACCGGCGCAAGTAAAAATAATTCCCTGATGGCAGTGTCTCAAGGATTGTTGGATGGCATGTCTCAAGGTGAAGTTGAGGCGGTGGTAGGGCACGAAATGAGTCATATTGCCAACGGTGATATGGTGACGTTGACATTGATTCAAGGCGTAGTGAATACGTTTGTAGTGTTTTTATCACGGGTTATCGGGCATGTGGTAGATCGCGTCATTCTAAAAAACAATCAGGGTCATGGTATTGGTTATTTTGTTACCGTCATGATATCTCAGGTCGTGATATCTATTTTGGCGTCAACGATTGTTATGTATTTCTCACGAAAGCGAGAGTTTGTTGCTGACACAGGCGGCGCAGATTTAGCAGGGCATCAGAATATGATTAACGCGCTAAAGCGGCTAGGCCAAGTGGAACCTGAAGCATTACCAGAGCAAATGGCTGCTTTCGGTATTAGTGATAAAGCCGGAATAATGGCATTGTTTTCATCTCACCCGCCTATTCAAGACAGAATAGCAGCACTAGAAAAACGTGCTATGGGACGCACTTAAAAATTTAGTATTGGGCTCCTCTTCTTTGGCATGAAACCAAAGAAGCAGGAGATAACCAGTTTATTCATTACTCAGACAGTCGTTAAGCAAGCGTACATCTATTTGGCAAGATAAGTTTTTTATTGTTCACAAAGCTTGTTGAAATAATAGTAAAATAAGTTAATAGAAATAAGCGAGCATTAAAGTCAGCTAAAGTAAGAATTTAAAAATATCTTTCTTGGGGTAGTGAAAGTAGATTTTTAGGTGTTAAATAGACTGACTGAATTGACCTTAATTGGGCCTGTAGATGAAAATAATTAGAATAAATGCAGAGCTGCTTACCTTTGTTCTAGCATTGCTAGCGATCCCAACAGGCTATTACTTTAAAGACATCGCTATTAATCTGGCATTTATTGGTCAGATTTTCATTTTACTGCTAAAAGTACTTATTATTCCTCTAGTCATATCATCGCTGTTTTTAGCGATAACAAATCTAAACACCTACGACTTAAAAAAACTAGGTTTACGCACTATTGCTTATTATGTTTCGACAAGTGCACTGGCTTGCCTTGTTGGTTTAACGCTCGCCAATTTAATGGGAATTGGTAGTACTGAAGAAGTGATGAGCCACGCTAATTTTAATGAAAATACAATTGAAAGTTTTTCAATTTCAGCATTATTTGTGAGTTTCTTTTCTGGGAATATAATTAAATCGATAGCTGATGGAAATATCATTCAAATTATTGTATTTACGTTTATGATGGCATTTGGCGCATTATCGTTATCAGAAAAAAGCCAACGTCCGCTTATTGATTTTTCGCAGAGTACACAAGATGCCGTCATGCAGGTGATTAAGTGGGTTATCACCTACATAGCACCAATAGGTGTTTTCTCGTTAGTGGCAACATTGGTTGCTCAAACAGAAATGAAAATTTTTATCGGTTTTGGTTCGCTCTTTACAGCGATAACGGTGGCAATAATTATCCATGCTTTTGTGACATTACCCACAATTGGTTATTTCATCGGACGGTTTAACCCCTACCGTTTTATTATTCAGGTAAAAGAAGCATTGTTAGTAGCACTAACAACCGCATCAAGTGCAGCAACACTGCCAGTGTCTATGCGAGTCGTCAAAGACAATGCGGGTGTTAAGAAAAAGACGGCCAACTTTTTACTTCCTATAGGCGCAACGCTTAATATGGATGGCTCAGCGTTGTATCAAGGTATTGTGATTCTTTTTTTTGCAGAGATGGCCGGTGTTTCATTAGGGCTCAGTGAGCAAATGTTAGTTTTCTTTGTTGTAATGATATCTTCTGCGGGTACAGCAGGTGTTCCTAACGGTGGAATCGTGATGATGGGAGCAGTTATGGGGATGCTTGGAATTCCATTGGAATATATTGGTATTTATCTGTTGATAGATCGGTTGTGGGATTATCCGGTCACCATGGTCAATGTACTTGGTGATCTTATTGGGGCCAAAACGGTCGATAGATTTAAATAAAGAAGGTTGTGAGTTATCACGGCAATTAAAAATACTGGAGTTTATATGAAAGAAGAAGATGCCCAACAGATCGCGGAACAGTGGTTAACAGATTCAGCAGAAAGTGCTGCGCAAAGAAACCTGCAAAGCCACATGGGAATGATATCCAAGCGCATTAGTCTTGAAGGAGTTCCTGGCTTTGATAGCATTGATTATGACAAATGGTATATGCAGTGCAGACATCAGTTCGAAAATGCGATGATAAAAAGCATTGCTTATAAAGGCTTCAACCTTGTTACTGCGGAGGAAGCTCGGATTGTGTTCACTGTTTTTGAAACGGTTATCGGCACCGATGAAACCTTAAATGAGCAGATAGTTGAAATGTCACTAGAGAAAGAAGACGATGAGGTATGGCGATTGGTATTGGAACGCGTACTTATCGAGAATGATGCAATGCGTAATCATGAATTAAAACAATAATACACAGTAGTGTATTAACGTCTTAGTGAAATTTCACCAAACTGAGCATAGCTATTATGCCAATTGTCTAATTCGGTAAAGTTTCGAGACTAGCAGAAGCCTGGATACTTAGGTTTTTACTCAAGCTGGCCCAATTATTTCCTATATGTGCTTATTTCAAATAGAATTCATAGATGACTGAATCAAAACGCATGCCATCCGATACTGACTGGATGTTAATTTTCACTTGCTGGTTAATTGCTACTGCAGGGACGTTAGGTAGCTTGTTTTTCAGCGAGGTAATGGGTCTGAAACCGTGCATACTGTGCTGGTATCAACGTATTTTTATGTATCCGCTGGTGATCATTTTTCTAGTGGGGCTATTTCCGCTTGATCGCAGTGTTATTCGCTATGCTTTGCCAACAGCGATAGTTGGTTGGAGCTTTGCTATCTATCATTATCTTGTTTACTCAGGCTATGTTCCTGAAAATATGCAACCTTGCAGTGAAGATGCTTCTTGCGCGGAAATTAATTTAGAGTTGTTTGGCCTTATTACCATCCCAATGATGTCAATACTGTCATATTCGGCAATTATTATATTGCTGGATATTTATCGGAGAAGAACACAATCATGAAAAAACTATCCTTCGTTATCGGCGCAGTTATCTTACTTTTATCTGTGTTTGCTATTGCCACTTATCTTTTTAAAAGCCAGAAAGCAGATGATGCCAACGCCAATGCGCAAAAATATAATTCAGTGCTAGAGCGAGATTACTCTCCTACTTTGGGCGATAAGAATGCGAAAGTCACTATCGTAGAATTTTTCGATCCGGCATGTGGTACGTGTAAGGCTTTCTCACCTTTTCTTAAGGATGTTATGGAGGCTTATCCGGGTAAGGTAAGGCTAGTGATGCGTTACTTACCATTACATCAAGGCTCTGAGGAAGTGGTTAAGATGCTAGAGGCTGCCCATAAACAGAATAAATTTTGGGAAATTCTAGACACAGCCTATGCTTCCCAGTCTTTTTGGACACAGCACCACGTTGCACAACCAGACAAATTCTGGGAAGTGTTGGCTGAGACAAAACTGGATATCAACAAAGCAAAGAAAGACGTAGAAAGCACGGTAATCGCACAACGAATACAACAAGATATTGATGATGCGAAGAAATTAAATGTAAATAAGACGCCAGGTTTTTATGTGAATGGAAAACCATTGGTTACCTTTGGCTATCAGCCATTACTGGATTTAATCGAAATGGAACTACGTGCAAATTATTAGCAATGTGCGCAAAAAGAATTGAAGCCAGATTGAGTGAAAGTGTATGAGTGTGATTGATAAATTAGTAGCCTTACTAGAACGTTTGTACAATGAATCAGAGGGTTATGAGCAAGACCATTCGGAAGGTCAACTTTGGTATAACCGTGGCTATGCCAACGGCATGGCATCATTTTTACGGTTGAAAGGTTACACTGCTAAAATTGAACACCTTAATTTGGATGCTGAGAATTTATATCATAACGATCAAGTTATGGAGTGGCATAAAGCCTACCACCACGGCTTTGAGATGGGTTTACGTGAATCAGAAGAAATTACTAGTAAATAGGCAGGGTACTTTTATATAGTAATCATGTGGTAACAAGTACTCTGAATAATGATGTTTTGATAGTTACCCTTTTATTAGGAGAATAACAATGAATTTTCGCCAACTTTTTTTAGGACTTTCTCTAATTTCATTAATGTCACCTTGTTTTGCGAACCCATACCAAGAAAACCGATCATATAATTCGGCACAACAATCCCCAGCTATGGTGCTGAAGCAGGGCATAGATAAATTAACAAATTTTCTTGCAAGCGGTAATGGCCCGAATATACCGCCACTTGACGTTTTTGTGGAAAACAATATTGCGCCTTTTTTTGATTTCACCTATATGGCGAGATGGACAGCAGGATCACAAGCGCGATTTATGAATGAACAGCAACAAAAAGCTATGGAGCAAAAGTTACGGCAACTTTTCTTAACTGCAATGATAGAAAAACTGTCGGAATACCGTCACGGCAGAGTGCAGTACTTACGCCCGACAGGTAACCCAAGAATGGGTCAAATGACGTTACGCTTAATGGCCTTCCAACAAGGAAACCCTTACCCGCAACGTTTAAGTTTTCGTATGTATCGTTCTAATCAAGGCTGGAAAGTGTTTGACGTATCTGCAAACGGTCAAAGTGCATTAGCCTTCTTCCGTACGCAATTTGCGCTTGAAGCCCAGCAAGACCGTCGACGTCAGCGAGGTTCTTACCCTTCTAACATGCAACAATTTAGCTATCCACGATATTGAGTAAAGAAAAGGAACGTGGGTGCAGTTTCATTTTCATAAATTCACTTACTGATAATGTAGAGTCGGACTCGTAACAATTCAGTTTAATAAATTTTTTTATATAAGCATGACTTTATATTTTGATCTAACTCAATGAAACCAATGTTTTGAATGGTTATATTAAAGCTTTAGTAATACAATTAATGAGGTATTTAAAATGTTTGGTGAACATCATCATTTAGCGAAAGAGTTTCCGGAACATAAAGCGCGGATACATGAACTTAAAGTTGGAAACAATGCTCATTTCAATCGCCTCTACGGCGAATACAATGAAATTGATAACAACATCTACCGTATTGAAGAAGGGATAGAGAATACCGATGATGCATATTTAGAAACGCTGAAAAGAAAGCGTCTTGCCCTAAAAGATGAACTGCTTTCCATTATTAAACAAGTTTAAGTTTTCAGTGGGGCATAGGACATTCGTTATGCTTCACTTCCTTTGGAGGCACGACTTAAGATAGATAGGGTGAATATACTTAAACAAAGGGCTTAGTAACAAATGGCGTTTAATCTAGTAAAAAAGCTTAAGTCCGTTCAATCCCACCTGTCTTAGGCAGACATCCCGTTCGTTTACCCACTTTTTTCAGCAAAACCGGAATATGACTGCAATACTTGAAAGTTCATTATATGTGTACTATAGTTCACTTATAATGAACTTTGAGTGGTGTCATGTCACAGCTAGCTAATGCTTTATTTACAACTACACAGCAAAAAGTGTTGGGTTTGCTCTATGCACAGCCGGAGAAAAGCTTTTATTTGAAAGAAGTTATTCGACTCAGCGGCATGGGGGTTGCGACGATAAAGCGCGAGTTGGATCGCATGCTGGCGGCCGGTATTTTGAGTATGAACCGTGTAGGCAATCAACATCATTACCAAGCAAATCCAAATTGCCCGGTATATGAAGAATTACTCGGCATCGTAAAGAAAACGGTCGGCGTCGTGGGCGCAATTCAGTCGGCACTCTTGCCTTTAGACACAAGCATAGAAGCAGCCTTTATATATGGTTCGATTGCCAAAAATGAAGAGACAGCCAATAGCGATATTGATTTGCTGGTTGTAACAGCGTCTTTGGAATACACCGATGTCATGGATGTACTTGCCAGTGCTGAAGAGCTTATTGGCCGACCAGTTAACCCGTCAATTTATACATTGGAACAAATTAAACAAAAGCTTGAGCAAAAAAATGCATTTCTAACCAGATTAATGGAGCAGCCCAAATTATGGGTGAAGGGAAGTGAGGATGACATTAAGTAATTTAGATAATCTGGTAAAAATTAATAAACTAAAAGTTGAGCCACCAGATCAAACTGAATTTAATGGAATGATTGCCTCAGCAAAACGGCGTTTGGACGATGCCGTAGTAGTAAATGTATCTGAAGAAGGGCGTTTCCTCTCTGCTTATGGTGCAGCACATGTTTTATCATTAGCTGCTATGCGCTGGCATGGTTACCGTTCTGATAACCGTTACTTAGTGTTTCAATGTTTAGAACACACAATCGGATTTGAAAAAGTAAAATGGCGGTTATTAGCGAAATGTCATCATCAACGAAATTTAGCTGAGTATGAAGGTCACTTAGAAATAACTCCGCAACTGTTGAAAGAATTAATCGAGATTACCACCGAGCTGCTAGCGATGGTTGAAAAACTAGGACCAATTGCAAAAAAATAGATTCAAAGCAATAAGAGTATGGTCGAAATTTCAGGAATGAAACAATTTCCTTCGAGCATCGCCATATAACATTAATGTGAAGTTGATTAAGTGAACTATGTGCTTGCACCCGCTCAGGAGTACAGGCTAATCGTTTACTTCACAATCTTGTAACAAGGGGTATATTTTTTCCCATCAAGTTTCATTCTTTTTTGTTCGACAAATGAAGCCAATAAAGTATCCATGTGTGTCATGATTTCAGCATCACCCTGTATTTCAAAATGACCATATTCTTCTATAGCTCGGATGCCTTCTTCTTTTACATTACCGGCAACGACACCAGAAAAGGCACGACGAAGATTTGCAGCAAGGAGGTGTTTGTCTTGATCGGAGCGAAGTACTAGATTACGCATACTCTCATGAGTAGGGTTGAAAGGACGCTGAAATTCTTCATCAATTTTGAGTAGCCAATTAAAATAGTAGGCATCTTTTTGATGTTGACGGAATTCACGCACATGGTTAATGCCTTGAGAAATTTTTTCTGCCACTTTTTGTGGATCGTTAACAATAATCTCGTAGCAGTTTTGGGCTTGTTCACCCAATGTAGCGCCAATGAAGCGGTTAATGCCCTCGAAGTATTCTTTGGCACTGCTGGGGCCAGTGAAAATTAATGGGAAGGGGACATGCTTATTCTCAGGGTGTAATAGCACGCCAAGTAAATAAAGAATTTCTTCGGCTGTGCCCACACCACCAGGAAAAACAAGAATGCCATGGCCCATACGAACAAACGCTTCAAGTCGTTTTTCAATGTCCGGCATAATCACCAGATCATTTACGATTGGGTTGGGTGACTCTGCAGCAATAATGCCAGGTTCTGTAATACCAAGGTACTGACCATCAGTAATACGTTGCTTGGAGTGGCCAATGGTGGCACCTTTCATAGGGCCTTTCATCACACCAGGACCACAACCAGTACAGATATTTAAACCACGCAGACCTAATTGGTAACCAATTTCTTTCGTGTAGTCGTATTCTTTTCGACTAATTGAGTGTCCGCCCCAGCAAACAACAAGGTTCGGATCAGCATTTGGGTGCATAATATTAGCGTTTCTTAGAATATGAAATACGGCGTTGGTAATGCCATCGGTGGTGTCGAGATCAAAGTTGGGGTTTGCATTTATTTCATCCGAGACGAAAATAACATCACGTAGCACAGAAAAAAGGTGTTCATTAATGCCTTTAATCATCTCGCCATCAACAAAGGCATGGGCGGGCGCATTTCGTACCTCCAGCTTGATACCACGCTCTTGTTGCACAACGCGGATGTCGAAGGACTTATAACGATCCATAAGTTCCTTACCGTCATCAAGGTTGCTACCAGAATTTAAAACTGCTAATGAGCAACTGCGTAAGAGCTTGTATAATCCTCCTTGGCTAGTATCAAGTAGTTTTGCAACTTCGGCCTTTGAAAGTAGAGCCATACGTCCAACTGGAGATATTCTTGCATCAATGACGTTGTATTTCATTTGTTACCTGTATGTGAAGTTAAAGTTTAATTGACTAATGTAGTGCATATGAGGCCTGTGTGACAATATTTACTTTGATAATAATACTAAATACAACGAAATTAGTAAGACCAGATAATTATGTACCGCAGAATATAACATTTACTATGTGCATTAATGCAAACACTGGTGTCAATAGGTATCCAATTACATTAAAATGCAATCAGAGATAAGCTGTGGAATATACGCATTATATGTTGGTTTATAAACGTTAAGTAACGAATTTTGTGATAGGAAAATACAAATGAAAGCATTATTACTTATTGCTCATGGGAGTCGGAGAAAACAATCAAATGATGAGGTTGTTGTCATAGCAGATAAATTGAGATCAAGTTGTTCTGGGCAATACGATATTATTCATGCTGGGTTTCTGGAACTTGCTGAAACCTTAATACCAGATGGTATAAAGCAATGCGTTGATGATGGCGCGACATCTATTATTATATTGCCATATTTTCTAAATTCTGGTCGCCATGTGATTGAAGATATTCCGAATATAGTCAACGAAACTATTCCGAATTACCCCGATGTTGATATAAAAATTGCACAGCATCTTGGTGCGTCGTCGATGATGATGGATCTGCTAGTCTCTTCTGCCAATGCAACTCAATAGCCTGTTTAAATTTAGATCGTTATATTTTATTAGAATGAACTAACAATGTGCCTTTACGATGAAAGCGATCTTAATAATGGCGAGTAATGTTAATTAACAGCTATTAGTGACAAGACCGTCGACCTTCAATCTGCTTAGCAATGTGTAAAATATCTCGGTAAATAAAATGGAACTACAAACAACACTGAAAGAAAGCATTTCTTTACAACGAGAAGCGCTTATTAAAATACTATCGGTTCCACTAAAGCAAGCCGCAATCTCATGCGCTAAAAGTTGGGGTGATCGTCAAAAGCTTAATACGGTATTAGAAGAAATACTTCCTACCGTTCCCTATTGCAAATATCTTTATGCGTTGGATATGAAAGGCGTTCAAATTAGTGATAATGTCAGCGACAAAGGACTACTCACTCGACACTTTGGACGTGATCGTTCAGACCGTTCATATATAAAGAATATCATCCCTGGCAATGAATTTACGCTATCTGCAGCTTATATCAGTCTGCGGGCAAAGCGCCCATCGCTAACGGCAGTTCAAATGATTCGAGATCAAGAATCAAATCAATTGGGCTTGCTATGCGCTGATTTTGATTTGCGTAACTTACCTTTAACACGCAATTTATATGAAGAGCCGCGTCAGTGGACGCAAATTAAAGGCGACCCATCTATTCGAAGCGGTGTTTTTTCGCAAACACGTTGCAATAGCGATATGGATAGTAATATAGATACAGTGTTAGGCGTGACAGAAGAGCTGATCGTTGATCATGGTGTGTTTCATGCAAAATTACATTTTTCAAGTAATCGGGCAGTGATTTGGCATTTTCATGATCCCTTTCGATATCGTTTGCTGGGCTTAGACATTATGATAGATCCAAATATTTGTTTGGCATACCCAGTCAGTGCATATCCCAAGGACGCAACCATTCCAAGATCTAAAGTACGTCCAATTCTGGAAAGTTTACGTCAACTACGGTACATGGATGACACGTTGTATTTAAGAGCAGGTGCATTAAATATTTTTAACGGAATAGTTAGTCTAAATTTCTCCTGTGATGGATCTCACTATATGCCTTATGATGAATTTCTTAACAAAGAGCATGCTTTTTGGAGTAGTGGCACAAATAAGTAATGACAGACGTGAATCATTAGATGTTATTTACTTAATACAATGAATTTAATATAGGTTTTACGTATCTGTTAGCGAGAAATAGTAATTTAGGATAAATTCACTTGAACCCAGAAACGGCTCCCTTTGCCAATTTGGCTTTCAACACCAATTGTTCCGCCCATCAGCTCAACTAAACGTTTGCAAATGACTAGCCCAATCCCCGAGCCTTCAATACCAGCATGTTTTTCGATTCGCTCAAAGGGTTTAAATAATAGTTGTAGTTCATGTTCGGTTAATCCGTTACCCGTATCACTTACCGTGATGCGGAGCTGATTATTATTCATGACAGTGCTGGTTAACGTAACGGAGCCTTTGTCCTGATTATATTTTATCGCATTAGACATCAGGTTAAGTATTATTTGTTTGAAGCGAGTTTTGTCGACGTTAATGGAATAGTTGAACGCTGAATTAATATCATTGTATATTTTTATTTCACGTTTTTCTGCTAATGGCTCTATGAGTGAAAAGCATTCTAATAAAATGTCATCGAGCTCACAATCTTCAAGTGAGCAGCGTAATTTTCCTGCTTCTATATTAGACAAGTCAAGCAATTCATTAATCAGTTGTAATAGATGATTACCACCATTCATGATTTCACGTACATTATTTTTTTGCTCGGTGGTCAAGGTATCGTCTAATTCCATAATTTGCCCAAACCCGAGAATGGCATTCATAGGAGTGCGAAGTTCGTGGCTCATTGATGATAGGAAATCTGTTTTAGCTTGGTTAGATTTATCAGCTGTTTTCTTAGAGAGCAAAATTTCATCTCTAGAAGATTTTAATGCCTCACACATATGGTTAAAAGATAGTCCTAGTTCAGAAAACTCATCTTTTGTTTTAAATGAAGAATTGACCTCAATATTACCCTTACCAATTTCACTAGACATGGCGGTTAATGTTTTTAATGGGGTTGTAACAGATTTGTACAATACATAACCTAGAAAAACAGCAAAAGAAATACAAATAATAATTAACGCAACGATGTAGGATTGTATCGTGGCTGCTTGAGATCGGGCTGTCTTTGTTTTTAGTGTTTCCCAGTCAAAGTTATATAACATCACTTGGCTGCTCTGTTTTTGTATCGTCGAAGCAGTTGAAGAAAAGTTTTTTATAGAATCAATGTGCTTGTATATTTTGAAATCAGTATTGATTTTATTATCTCGATCATATGTTTTGAGTAGGTAGTTCCCCATGTGTAAGATTTTATCCACATTAATCTCTAGTTTATTAATCAACATTCCAGCATCAGGTTGGTTTGTCATTTTCTTAAGTTCTGAGAGTCGTTGAACTAATGAAGCATGCCGCTTGAAAAATTTTGTTCTGTCTACAGGATCACCTAATGTCAAAAACAACATCAAATGACCTTCAGTTCTTTTAGCATAACTACCAACCTCAGTGGCAACTGTTATGGGCTTTTGTCTATTAAGGAATAACGTATTTTCATCTGCGATTTTAACTCCCAGCTTTCTCACATAGGAGCAACTATCATGGAAGTTTCTTATTTGCTTAGTATAGTTTTTAAACTTAAATTCTTCTTCGTTGGTGATTCTATTGGTATGTATGCCTATTAGGAATAAACCTTGTTGCTGTATATTTTTTAATTCAGTATCAAGCTGTTTTGGTAGTTCAAATTTTTGAGGTATGAAAGATAATTTTTTCTTTATATTTTGTATTTGATTAAGTAGTAATTGGTGATGTTGAATAAACTTATCTTTGTTTATGAGGGAATTTAAAGTTAGGCTTGCGATTAATGTGCCTTCAAGTTCTTTTACCTCACCGCTAATTTTAGTCGCTGCTAAAGCGATCGCTCTGTATTGTTCATCGTTGCCTTCGTATAATTTTGCTACGTAATTACTTGCAGATATACCAAGATAACCAATGATGGCCATCAGGCCAACAAGGCTTGAAAAAGATAAAATTATTTTGTGTTTAACTCGCATGCTTTAATTTTTTTGATAGCGTTGTGTTCCAATAATGTTTGTTGGCTAAACATTACTGTTTCATCAATTCCTTAAGTTAATACATTATTGATACTAGAACATTTTTATGTGTAAACACTATTTAGTGGCGTAGTTTTATTTAAAACACTGAAATATCAATATTACTAAGGATATCGACCAGTTAGTTAAATCATTAATAAACCTTATTAACCGTAATGGCTTTGTGTAAATAGTCAGGTCGCATCAAGATTTGTACAGATGCGCATAATTTAGCTGCACTACCCGATAAATGTAGGGTTATACAAAAGACTGGTATTAATGCTGCTATTCAAGCTGTGGTCTGAAGTCCGTTCTTTTATAGATGCTTAAATGGTAAAAATGGTTTACCTTACTACCCCGTGAAAATTGACCAACCCTTTTGTTATTTTTTCCTTTGTGTAGCCATGTTGATATGGCCATTTTTTAGTATGGCAGATGCGCCGCATGACCATGGCATTGGGATTTACTACGATCAAGATCTACTCACCCCGGGCTTCAACGAAGATCGCGATTACACGACGGGAATAGCATTAGAATTCTTTTGGCAACAAGATGGTATTTATCCGATGGATCGGTTGGTTAAATCACTAGGCCACAAACTTGGTATTCATACAGACAGTGACGATACCGTACGTAGTTTCATGATTGGTTCAGTTAACTTTACGCCCGATAATCTTTCTGCTAGTGAACCAATCTTCAATGATCGTCCTTATGCTTCGCTTATCTATTTAAGTAACAAACGAGTTTATGCCGGCGATGAAAGTGCGGTGGGGCTTGAAATGCGGTTTGGAATATTGGGTACAGGTATTGCGCGTGAAGTACAGCAAGCGCTGCACAGTGTGTGGCGAGATGCGACGAACAGCAGAACACCGGTTGATCCAAAAGGGTGGAGTAATCAGATATCTAACGGTGGAGAGCCTACGCTGCGGTTACGGCTTGCTTATTCAACACTTTTAGCTGAATCGGCAGGACACTGGGATATTGGAGGTACTGTAAGCGCGAATGTAGGTTACCAAACTAATCTTGGTTTTGGCTTGTCGGCCCGGGCTGGGCGCATTACTAGTGATGTCTGGACATTACCGTATGATCCCATCAATCGCGGTAATTTTTTACCGTCGTTAGCCGGTGATGAATGGTACCTGTGGGCGGCCTACCGAGGTATTGCCGTGGGTTATGATGCGTTACTGCAGGGCCAGTTTCGTGATAGCGAAGTCACCTATGATCAGGATGAAATCAAAAATTTTGTACACAATGCCGCTGTTGGTCTGACAGTGACCTATAAGCCAGCGCAAGTGACTTTTGCTATTAATGCAAAGTCATCAGAACTTGACGCCAGTGTTGCTGATCGTAATCAAGTTTGGGGCGGAATTTATACAACGCTGCGTTTCTGATTCTTGTTTTAGGCTTTAGTTATTCTTTACTGTATTAGGTCACAGAATAGATAATTCAGCTGCTATTTGACGTGCACAAGCTCTTCCCATCGGGTAGTGGCTCGTGGTGATAACCTGTCTCGATTCATTTGCCAGCTTTGTTTGTCGCTTCCCCTATGTTTAATACCTTCAGCGGCAAACTGAATGCTGCCTTTACCCATTTGTTGGTTGATATGGTCAAAGGTAGTCATTAACTGTTTATCCTTGCGGGCATTGCGCATTGGCGGATTGAATAAATCTGCTTGTACTGGAATATTCTCTTGGATATTACCCAACATCACCATCGCTTTTTTGTATTGAAAGCCTTTTTTAAAAATAAGCTGCAGTGCCTTTTTAGCAATATGTATGAGTTCATTGGTGTTACTGGACGGATAGCGTAAATCCACGGTATGCCAGTTATTGTATTGTGGGCAATTGGGTTTGAAGGTATTAGTAGTAACCATAACGCTTAATTGCATGCATTGTGTTTGCTGTTGGCGAAGCTTAACCGCAGCCCTTGCCGTGTAGGTTGCGACAGCTTTTTGCATTGATGCAAAATCAGTGACGAGTGTGCCAAATGATCTTGATGAAATAATTTGTTGTTTATTAGCAAATACCTCATCAAACTGAATTCGTTCAATGCCATTAAGTTCGTCAACAGTATTCTGCAGTACAATAGAAAAATTTGAACGTGCCCAGTTCCTGTCCATTCTTTTTAAGTCATAGGCGGTATTGATACCGAGTGCTTGCAAGCGGGGAGTGAGTTTTCTACCGACACCCCAAACATTATTTACCGGCATGTTTTTGAGCAAATGGTTGACGGATGGCTCGGTCATATTGCTAAGATCGAGTACGCCACAATAGTCGGGTATTTTCTTGGCAAGATGATTTGCCGCTTTTGCTAGTGTTTTACTATGGCCAATACCAACCGCGACAGGGATCCCAATGGCTTGTTTAACCGTTGCTTTTAATTGATGCGCGTATTCAGTTAGATTCCAATTGACACCGGTGAAATTTAAAAATGATTCATCAATAGAATAAATTTCTTGGTGAGGGGCGAAGCGCCCAACAATACTATGCATGCGTGCACTCATGTCGGCATAGAGCTCATAGTTAGAACTAAATACTGCAGTGTTGTTTTGTTTCAGGACTTTTTCAACTTGAAAGAATGGCTTAAAGGCAATAGGGCCGATGGCTTTCGCCTTTGCATTAGCAGCCACGATGCAACCATCATTATTAGAGAGGACAACGACAGGTCGTTCCCACAGCGATGGATTAAATACCGATTCACAACTGGCATAAAAACTGTTGCCATCGATCAGTGCATAAACAGACACGATTTTAGAACTGATGAATGACGGAGGTTACGACACCCCAAATTACCATCTCTTGTTCATTTTTCACTTCAATGGGTGAGAGGTTATCATTTTCAGGTTTAAGCCAAATTTTTCCATTACTCAGAGAAAGCCTTTTGACCGTGAGTTCACCGTCAATAGCGGCGATGATAATTTTATTATTTTTAGGTTCAAGACTACGATCCACAACTAATAGATCACCACTTTGGATGCCTACATTGATCATTGAATCACCGGAAACACGAAGAAAAAAGGTTGCCTCCTTGTGTGGGATCAAATGTTCATTGAGATCGAGTTGTCCTTCAACGTAGTCATCAGCTGGCGAAGGAAACCCTGCGGCAACTTTATGGCCATACAAGGGCAGTAGCATGGGTGGAGAGGAGCCGGCTCGTTTGGACACGAGTTGTGGATGAGAAGAATTGAGTTGTTTAAGCCACTGTTTTACTTCGGGTACACGAGATGTGGGTATACGTATCACCTTGGTTGCTTCGCCAAATGTGCCAGAGCCTGGCTTGCGGCCAGCTCCTTGGCGTTTTCCGCCGTGTGATGTCGATACGCTTTTGGGCGACATGGTTTAGCCTCTTGAATGGGAAAAGGACTATACTTGATATATGTTACATAAATCAAGAGGGGTCAGCACAAAAGAATTTAATTCATTTAAAGGGTGCCACTCGAGGGGGGGGGGTGTAGAGCGTTCAGTGTCAAAGAGTATATAATGTAACACCTTGAATTTTCTAAAGCATTCAAAGATATGAATAAAACATCACTGTTGTCGCGCGACATTACATTTTCAAAATTCATGGTGGTGGTCGTTATTTACTTAATGGTTTTTGATAACGTCGCATTTATTAGTAAAGCGACAGAATTCTATAATAACGGCCTGCTCGACCAACTGTTTCTTGTTTCCCTGTTATTCCTCTTTGGTTGTTTGACGCTGATTGTCTTGTCACTGTTATGTTATCGGTATACGACCAAGCCGGTTATCATCACAATTTTGCTGGTCTCGTCAGTTACCAGTTACTTCATGAATAATTATCAAACAATATTTAATCCTTCCATGCTGCAAAGTATGTTGGAAACAAATTATTCTGAAACACGCGACTTGCTCAGCATAAAACTCGTGCTCTATGTCCTGTTACTGGGAGTGCTGCCCGCCTGGTTAGTTTACAAAATTAATATTATCTATCCACACGGACTGCGAGGTGTTTGGACAAGAACTAAGTTGGTAGGTATTACGTTATTAAGCATAGTAGTAATATTGTTTTCGTTTAGTGATTATTACTATTCGTTTTTTAGGGAACACAAAACAGTTCGGTATTACGCTAACCCCGGTATGTACCTGTTTTCAACCGCAAAGATATTAAGCGACTTAACGCGTACTAGCCATACTGAACTAGTAAAAACGGGTGAAGATGCAAAAACCCCGGCAGATGATAAACACAGAGAATTGGTCATCATGGTAGTGGGTGAAACAGCCAGGCATGATCATTTTTCGCTTAATGGTTATGCTAAAAATACCAACCCGTTATTACAGCAACAAAATGTGTTCAATCTAACCAATATGTGGAGTTGTGGCACATTAACGGCTATATCGGTTCCCTGTATGTTTTCCAAATATTCAACAGATCAGTACGACAAAGACCAAGTGCGTTCAACAGAAAATGCGCTGGATGTACTAGCGCATGCAGGTGTGAACGTGCTCTGGCGTGACAATAATTCAAGTTCAAAAGGTGTTGCAGAAAGAATTGAAACACAGGATTTTAGAAAAGCGGGCACGAACCCAATCTGCGATCCGGAATGCCGCGACATAGGTATGTTAAAAGGTTTACAAGAATACATAAACAGCCACCCTAAGGGCGATATATTCATTGTCCTGCATCAGATGGGGCAACATGGCCCCGCGTACTATAAGCGTTATCCAGCTGAGTTTGAACATTTTACACCGGTATGTAAAACAAACCATTTAGAAAGTTGCAGTAAAGAAGAAATTGAAAATGCGTATGACAACGCAATTTTGTACACAGATTATTTCTTATCTGAAGTGATTAATATTCTTAAAACTAACAATGCAGCGTTTGAAACGGCGATGTTTTATATTAGCGACCATGGCGAGTCATTGGGTGAAAATGGAATTTATCTTCATGGTCTGCCTAACTTTGTTGCACCAGAAGCACAACGTCATGTCCCAGCAATGCTTTGGTTAGGTGAAAGTATGGATGATGTAGATCGCACTGCGCTAAAAAGTAGACAGGATAAAAAATATTCACACGACAATGTTTTTCACACAATCCTTGGCTTGTTGGAAATTGAGTCAGCGGAGTACAATCCATTGTTGGATATATTGAAAAACTAGCAGCCGGTTTTCAATATTGAGAAAGAGCATAGACGACTTTTAATAATGAAGCCTTTCCCAACATACTAAGGACGGTTATATTTACACTATGAGATTTTTGATTTTCGCATCAATTTTTACACTGGTGATGGCATTAATGAATGCTTACACGTGGCGGCGCTTTCTACGAAAAATCTCTCATTCCAAAGTGCATTATTTGATGGCTATCCCAATTGTGCTAATGCTTGGGGATCTGTTTTTTATTTTTGATATTGCGACCGGCATTATTCCTGACTCTCCTATGTTATACCGATTTGCGAGCAGCTTTGTTGGCATGACGTTCATGCTATTTGTTGTGGCGATTATCTATGATTTAAGTGTTACCGTTTCAAAACGTGTGCCGGTTAATCAGTCGCGTCGCCGAATGTTAAAAGTGGTTTTCGATGTCACTATGCTGGTCGCCGCGTTTGCCTATTTGCTTAGAGGGTTTAGCCAAGGGATTAAGTTTCCGGAACTAAATAGGGTAGAAGTCAAGGTAAAAGACTTTCCACATAATAATTACAACTTGGTGCAGCTCTCTGATGTTCATGTAGGGCGAACAATTAAACGAGATTTTATACAACAATTGGTGAAAGCGACCAATGCCTTAAACCCCGACATGGTTGTCATAACCGGTGATTTGGTCGATTTACCGGTTAGCCAAATTGAGTATGATCTTCAGCCGCTAAAAGACATCGAGGCCCCCACTTATTTTATTTTAGGGAACCATGAATATTTTCACGGTGCAGGAGAAGCGATTGAGGTTATGCGTGAACTGGGTATTACGCCTCTGTTGAATGATCATGAAGTGATTGGCGAAGGCGACCAACAATTTAATCTTATTGGCATTAATGATGTCATTGGAGCAAGCACGGGGTTATACCCACCCGATGTAAAGCAAGCCTATCAAGATGTTGATGAATCATTACCATGTATTGTGCTTGCGCATCAGCCGCGGATGATTTTAGAGATGAACAAATATCGCTGTGACTTAATGTTAAGCGGCCATACTCATGGCGGGCAAATATTCCCGTTTGGCTTGTTAGTGATGGCCGCACAGCCTTATCTTGCGGGATTGTATTCGCATACATCAGAGCAACAAATATTTGTTAGCCGCGGTACAGGATATTGGGGGCCACCGCTTAGGTTTTTAGCGCCAAGTGAAATTAGTCAGCTGATTATCAGGCAAGCATAAATAAAAAATGGTTGGGAACATTGCATAGGTTTTTAATATGACGGTAATTAAGACATGTCTAAAATATGATCAGGTATACCTTCTAAAACATGTTCAATAAAGAAACGGGAGTCTTTATCTAGTTTATCAATGTTATATTCAAACCCGGCCATAAAAAACGGGTTATCAGGAGAATCGTTTAACGGACGACTCCAAGCCCAATTAGCAACTATCTCAATCGATTTTCCGTAAATGGCCTGCAACATGTCGGGTAACGAGATGGTTAGCTGAATATCCTTCTCTTCTTCATGAGGATTTAGCGTCATGACATGTAGGCCAGTGAGCGAAATATTCTTCACGGTACCAAATAAACGCTGGTTTTGTTCTGATTTTAAAGTCAATTTGTACTTCAACTCGGTACGTTCAGATGACCGTCTATCGTTTGTTGGTGCGTTAGCCATTTAAGCCTGCATCCTTGCGCAATGTTAGTTTAGGTGCAATGCCCTATTTAATATCAGGGAATGTGCGCATAATTTAGCGTATGTAGAATTAAATGCAAGAAAAATATTAAAAATAACAATGAGTAAGAGAGTAATTCTGATTAATAATTAGCCAATGGCAGACGCGTGATCTTTAGTCAAAATCAGGTTAGGGTTGCTATATGGTAGATCTTCAAACTAAAAACAGGAACTAGTGAATGAAAAAAATATTCGCACTTATTATTGCCGTAACTTCAATTACTTTCTGCAACGCATCACTTGCAGCAGATGTGGTGAGTGATAAAAATATAGGCATGGAGCTGGCGCGTGACCTTGTCAATGAAGCGGTGATGGCTTGCCGTAAAGAGGGGTATCATGTGGCGGCCGTGGTTGTGGATCGCCATGCGATTGTGCGGGCAGCATTAAGGGACGATATAGCATCACGGTTTGCATTAGAAGTAGCCGAACGTAAGGCAAATATGACTATCATGGCGTGGACAGATAGCGGCCCGTTTAGGAAAGCACGTGAAGATATTCGGCAGGAATTAAATCATATCGGTGGTCTTATTGTTATGACCGGTGGTGTTAAAATTGTTGCAGGCGGTTTTAATTTAGGTGCATTAGGCGTAAGCGGTGCTCCCGGGGGCGAAAAAGACGAAGTGTGTGCGAAAAAAGCATTGAAAAAACTTGAAGAGCGTATCGAGTTTGCTATTGAATAATGTAAGGAACGTTTTAGGCCAGAGAATAACTAGGGGCAAATGTTAATTTTTTAGCGTAAAATGCTTGGCTCACTAACAACGTAGTATTTTCCTAGTAATGTTAAGCAATGAAAACGGGCCCTCACTCCTTAAATGACTTGATCGCTAAGTGCCTGTTGCGCGATCAATTTCGTTTCCGCCGTCGGCTTAGACAATTACAGCCATCAAAAAATAAAAACACTCAAAACAAGCCAAAGTTAGTAGAAAGACTAGAGGCAGATATTCATGCCTCTATTGCACTTCGTATTAAACGATTAAAAAGTTTACCTACGCCGACGTATCCTGAACATTTGCCCGTTTCTGACCGTCGCGATGAGATAAGCGACGCGATTAAAAATAACCAAGTTGTGATTGTTGCCGGTGAAACTGGCTCAGGTAAAACTACGCAGCTGCCTAAAATTTGTATGGAACTAGGGCGTGGTGTAGCGGGTGTGATTGGACACACCCAACCGCGAAGATTGGCAGCAAAGAGCATTGCTAGCCGCATTGCAGAAGAACTACAGGTTGAGCTAGGTTCTGCGGTCGGTTACAAAATCCGTTTTAAGGATAAAGTCAGTCCAACGACGCATTTGAAATTAATGACTGATGGAATGTTGCTCGCCGAGATCCAGGGCGATCGCTATCTGAATAACTATGACACCTTGATCATTGATGAGGCGCATGAACGAAGTCTTAATATTGATTTCCTATTAGGTTATCTTAAACATCTGCTACCAAAGCGGCCTGATTTGAAGCTGATTATTACGTCGGCGACAATCGACACGGAACGTTTTTCACAGCACTTTAACCACGCACCCGTGATTGAGGTTTCCGGGCGTACCTATCCGGTTGAAGTGCGCTATCGCCCATTGATGGACGACAAAACAGCCGATGATAAAGATTCAGCGCAGCGGGACGTTCAACAAGCGTTGCTTGAAGCAGTTGATGAACTAGCCGCAATCGATATTCAACAAGGCAAAAGTCCTGGGAACATTCTTATCTTCTTTAGTGGTGAGCGGGAAATTAGAGAAGCTGCAGAATCATTGCGAAAGCATCATCCACCACAGACTGAAATCTTGCCTTTGTATGCTCGATTAAGTGGCGCAGAACAGAATCGCGTTTTTAGTCAGGCAAATAATCGCCGTATTGTACTAGCCACGAATGTCGCTGAGACATCATTAACGGTGCCAGGTATTCATTATGTAATTGATACAGGCACGGTCCGGATCAGTCGCTATAGTTATCGCAGTAAAATTCAGCGCTTACCGATTGAGCCGGTTTCTCAATCCAGTGCCAATCAGCGTAAAGGGCGTTGTGGCCGTATTGCTAAAGGGGTCTGTATTCGCCTTTATTCAGAAGAAGATTATAATAACCGACCCGAGTTTACCGAGCCAGAAATTAAACGCACCAATCTAGCTTCGGTTATTTTGCAAATGGAGTCACTGCGCTTAGGGCACATTGAAGATTTCCCATTTATTGAACCACCTGATTCTCGTTACATAAAGGATGGGTATAAGTTGCTGCATGAATTGTGCGCGGTTGATGAAAATAATAATGTCACCGCATTAGGCAAAGAACTTTCACGGTTACCCGTCGACCCCAAAGTGGGACGCATGCTGATTAGTGCGCGAGGACTTAATTGTCTGCACGAAGTATTGATCATTGGCAGTGCCTTAAGTGTTCAAGATCCTCGCGAACGGCCAGTAGAAAAACAACAACAAGCAGATGAAAAGCATCGCTTGATTAATAATCCTATTGATGACGATGCTGATAATAAAGAAAAGCAAGTAGATAAAAAATCAGATTTTTTGTTCTATCTTAAGTTATGGCGTGTTTATGAAACACAACGTAAACATCTGACACAGAATAAATTACGTAAGTTTTGTAAACAGAATTTTCTTTCTTATAACCGGCTGCAGGAGTGGCGTGATATCTACCAGCAAATTATCACGCTAATAAAAGAACAGGGGATTAAGCTTAATACGACGGATGCTAATTATGAAGCTATACACAAGTCGCTACTGTCTGGTTTGTTAGGGAGCATTGGTACCAAGTCTGTAGAAGGTAATGAGATGCTTGGGCCACGAAATATTCGCTTTCATATACATCCAGGTTCATGGCAGGCACGAAAACCACCTAAATGGGTGATGTGTGCAGAGTTGGTTGAAACTACACGTTTGTACGGAAGAATGGTTGCGCGAATAGAACCAGAATGGATTGAAGCACTTGCCGGGCATTTAATTAAGCGTAGTTATTCAGAACCCCATTGGCAGAAAAAGTCAGCACAGGTGTCGGCTTTTGAACGCACCACATTATATGGCATTACGCTACAGCCAAAGCGACGAATTAACTACGGCCCCATTGATCCCGTATTATCACGTGAGATATTTATCCGCGAAGCATTGGTACAAGGTGATTTTTATACGCGAGCAAGTTTTTTTAAATATAACCAATCAGTGATATCTGAAATCGAATCGTTGGAAGCGAAGGGGCGTCGTCGAGATATTTTAGTAGATGAGCAAGCGCTATTTGAATTTTACAACGAGCGTATCCCTGCTGATATATATAATGGTAAGGCATTTGAAAAATGGCTTAAATCAATACAGAAAAAAAATCCCGAAGTCTTGTATTTGCAAAAACAAACATTAATGCGCCACGAAGCAGAGCATATCAACGAGAATCAGTTTCCGAGTACGATGGCGCTTAATGGCATTACTTTTAAGTTGGACTACCATTTTGATCCTGGCCATACGGAAGATGGCGTTACCGTTATTGTACCTTTAGCAATACTTGGGCAATTACATGCTCAGTCATTTGATTATCTAGTGCCCGGCTTGTTACGTGACAAAGTGATTGCTTTGATAAAATGCTTGCCTAAAGCATTACGTAAATTGTTTGTCCCTGTGCCTGATTACACGGATGGTTTTCTTAGTGTTGGTTTCGACCGTAACGTATCATTAGTAAATAATCTTAGCTCGTATATGCAGAAAACAAATGCAACGACGATTACAAAAGATGATTGGCAGTTGGATAATTTACCAGTGTTTTATCTTATGAATTTTCGTGTCATTGATCAGGATAACAACGTGCTAGGTGTTGGAAGAGATTTACCACACTTGCAATATGAACTGTCTGATTTGAGCGAAGAGGTGCTAGCAGAATTGCCAACTTCAGATATTGAAAAAGACAATATCACACAGTGGGACTTTGGCGATTTACCTGACGTGCTTGAGTTGGAACAACATGGCCTGACTATTCATGCCTATCCTGCCATCGTTGATGAGTGTGAAAATGGGGAGAGCGTATCTGTTAAGTTGTTTAATGATGCAGAGCAGGCAAAGACTCATATGCGAGCAGGTTTACGGCGCTTATTCAGATTAGCCGCACGCAAAGAAATGAAATATGTACGTAAGCACCTACGCCACTTGGATAAAATACAATTGTATTACACGTCGATTGGAAATAAACAAAGCTTACTTCAGGACTTGGAAGATGCGATTATTGATTATGCCTTGTTCACCGATGTTGCTGAAATTCGTTCAGAAGCAGATTTTAAGCGGCTTGCTGATGAGGCAAAAAAGAAGCTAGTAAAAGTGTCTGATGAAACATGTGACATGCTTTATGAGGCACTTGCTCAATACCATCAACTTGCGAAGCGATTGCAGGGCAATATTCCCTTAACGTGGTTCAATGCAGTGAAAGACATTCGTCAGCAATTAGCGTGTCTAATTTACGAAGGGTTTATTAGCGCCACGCCGCGTCAATGGTTAAAGCACTTGCCGCGTTATATGCAAGCGATTAATTTACGACTCGATAAACTAGAGCGTTCCCTTACTGCCGATAAACAACGGCAGGCAGATATACAGAAACATTGGAACAAGGTTTATAGCCTGATCGGTGCTGAGGCCGAGTCCGCACTTAGTCCGGAATGGGAAACCTATCGTTGGATGGTTGAAGAAATGCGCGTATCACTGTTCGCACAAGAACTAAAAACGTCGCTTTCAGTATCTATCAAAAAGCTCGATATTCAGAGTGAGCATCTTTAACAATAGCTTAAAGCTTGAAATTGTTAATTAGACATTGAATTTAAAAAGCCAGCAATAACAAATAGGATCAAACTCTATTAGTTTGGTGAAAAAAATAGAGTCTGACCCTATCGCCCTCTCTCCCGCGCTCCTATTGTTGCTTAGTATCCATTAAGCCATCGATCCGCTTCATCAGCATATAAAGCTAGCTCTGAAGGTGTGTAATCTTGGTGTTCAGAAGCTATAGCCGGTATCGTTGCCATACCATAAGGCTCGTAGTCATCATTGCTTTGGAGTACGAGATCAACGTAGTTATCAAAGTTGATTGCATTGCCCATGATTCTTTCCCCCGTATTTAGTGTAAAAATATAATGTGCCTGTATTTATACTTATTCAAAATTTATGCCAGAAATATAAAAAATATTAGTAGGCCTTTATATACTAGTGTCTAAGGAATTATATGTATTTTATGGAAGGCCTGAATATGAGCAAAAACCGCACCAGGGTAGGGCGGTACGACACAATTTAGAGCAATATATTTTAATTTCTTAATATTATGATTTGGTATATAAATTTAAAGGGTCTTTGTTGTAACAATTTTTCTCTCTACTTTATTAATGAAATTTTCATCTACAGCGACGGATTTAGGTCTGGCAAACGTTATATAGTTTGAGAGTTGGTGAAATCAGCTCAATTCAATAATTTCAGAGGATGATGTCATGAAAAAACAATTAGTTACCGGCGCCGTATTAATAGCTTTAGCATTGAGTGTTACACCAGCGACGGCTGCGGGTAAAGGCCGCTTTATGAAGCATTTTGATACGAACAATGACGGCAGCGTCAATATGGCTGAATTTAATGCCGCTGCAGCAAAACGGTTCGAACTTATGGACGGTGATGCGAATGGTATTTTGACTAAGGAAGAATTTCGTTCTTATATGCGAGCACGTAAAGATGAGCGTAAGCAGAAGAAATTTGCACGCGTGGATTCCAATAACAACGGAACAATTGAACGTGAAGAATATCTTAGCCATAAGCGAGCAAAAGCTGAACGTAAGTACGCGCGTATGGACAAAGATGGCGATGGTAGTGTGAGTAAAGACGAATTTGCTAGCGGTAAGAAACGTAAACATCATAAGAAACGTATGTTTAAACGTATGGACGCAAATGGTGATGGACAGATCAGCAAGAACGAAAGCCTAACAGCATGGTCAAACTGGTTTAAGCACATTAA
>Ga0316207_10000120_pt1 | contig 167537 bp, 166 predicted proteins | sample 6weekpyrite_MG_FD_204943 | JGI IMG/M metagenome (GOLD analysis project Ga0316207, IMG submission 204943) | Microbial mat bacterial communities from mineral coupon in-situ incubated in ocean water Damariscotta River, Maine, United States -... | ecosystem: Environmental > Aquatic > Marine >... | reverse complement strand
CGCTTTCTCGGCTGGCTATTGTCAAACTTTTATCAGAGAACCTTGCTTATTATTAAAGGGATTTTGTTAGCATCACTTTGGTTACTATGGCCATTTCAAGAAAGGATTTATGGAACCATATCAGGAAAAGAAAAAGTAATCAGTTCCACGCCCTATATCCCAAGTCTTGAAACAGAATCACTCTATGCAGTGATTGGCCTTGTAGTGATAGGCATTACTTCTGTTATTGTCATACATGTATTGAGTCAGAAAACAAAAAACCATAATGCCTAAGCATACTAGAGTGAATCTCATGCAAAAGTTAACAACTGTGGTTTTACTATTAGCAAGCGAACGTCTTTAGAAGCGGATAGTTACATTCATAACGACAATTTACCAAGTATTCAGCAGTTGCCAGAGGGGGGTAATATTAGTTTGGATATTAAATATACTAAGGTTGAGGTCTACAACTAGCGAATTGGTGCCAACTAACCACCTAAAAAAAAGCTGCTTTGAGGGCTTGGTTATCAGATTGTTAGTGCAGCGATTTATGAAAAAAATGGCGCGCCCGGCGGGAGTCGAACCCACGACCTTTGGCTTCGGAGGCCAACACTCTATCCAGCTGAGCTACGGGCGCATGTTATACACTGGTATTGTACAGCCAGACCCTATTTGTTGATAGGGTGTGCATTAACGAAAAGCAAATGCTTGAGAAGCCTAGTTAAATCTATATTTAAATTTTAAAAAAAGACGTACTTTGTCTATGTTTGCTTCATTGGCTAAGTCTTTAGTGAGAGGGGCAGCTACTTCTAGATTCCAATCTGTGCGTTTAGTATACAAATTTACGCCAGCTGCGATTGAGGCTGCAGAAAGTTGTGTGGTGCCATCTGAACTGCGATTCCAGGCAGAACCTATGTCGTAATGTGCATAGATATCAGTTTTAGCAGAAGAAAATAATGGCTTCTGTAATTGCTTTTGTAACGTTATGGCTCCAGATATGCCGTGATCGCCGATCAATTCAGCTGCATCATATCCACGGCCTAAATTACTCCCTCCAAATGCATATTTATATGCGATGGGAAGTTTAGAAGAAGCGTACTGCCCCTTTAATTGCATACTGAGATTAAGTTGTTCTGTTAGCGGTTTAAAATACTGGTAGTCAAAGCTGTAAAGAGTGAAGTCTTCTAAATCAGTAGGTGTAAACGAATCGATGAGTGAAACACTTTTTGTCGCGCTAGTTTTTAAACCTTGAGAGATAGCAATATCGTATAAATGACGAGCATCGTCAGGCGTGTATTGCCAGCCAATTTTTCCACGGAGCACATAGGTATTATCTTGAGACAATAATAAGCCACCGACAGATGCATCAATTTTATCTTGAGCCAAGCTGATGCCAAATGTATGAGTAGATTCAGCATTTTTAAAATAATACTTTTCAAAGCCAATACGATGATGTCTTGCTTTGATAAATATATCCAGACTTGATAAATCACCACCAGGTCGCGACTCAGTCCAGCTATTGTCGATAATGAAACGGCTGCTGGGTGAAAGCGAAAACTGATAGTTAACATTTATATTTTCTAACTCACGTAATTGCTCACTACCTGTATAAGTTAATTTAAGCTGGTCAAAGCTATTGAATACCCGCTGAAAAGAAACTTGAGCCTCAGCAATGGTTTTACCGACGGCTTTAATGCCACGTCTATCAACCTGAAAATAACCATTCCAGCCTTTAGTTTCTGAAAATACGAGCTCTAAAATTAACCGGTTTGAAATATTTTCTCTGATAAGTCGTGGTTTAACGTTATAGCCATGCAAATTATTTAGATAAAACAAAATGCGCTGCAAAGTTAGTTGGCTTAATGGTATATTAAGATCAATATCTTGAATTAACCCACGTATATGTGAAGGCGCAGAAGTAAATGCACCTGCGACACGTATCTCATCAATTAAGCCTTCTTCTATCTGGAGCATAACCAGGCCTGATCGAATGACTTGTTTGGGAATGTAGACTTGAGCTAGGGCATATCCATTCTGCCTGTAATAATTTTGTATCTGGTTAGCAATTTCATGTAGTTTCGAGATTGTCAGTGTGCGGCCCAGGTGGGTTTCATAAAGAGGCAGAATATTCGCCGGAGTATAGACTCCCAGCCCTTTGACAATAAAACCACTAAACTTTATTTCTTGAAGTGGTGGGTTAGCATAGCTAGCCACATGAGTAAGAGAAAGAATCACAAGCATTATGCTCAACAAGAAAGGCTTTTTGCTTGATAAATTGATACTTTTAAACATTGTTTACAGTTTACCCGATTCTTATTAGACAAGCTTAGGTATAGTTAAGCTAGTAGCTACAAAATTTAATAAAATAGGATTATAAGCGTTAAAATTGTCATGTGTGGATAATCCACAAAAATTTACAATATTTATAACTTCATGCTCAGGTGAGATATGCGCCAGTTTAATTTATACATCTATTTGATTTTACTTGGAATTATATTAATTCCACTGGAAGCTAGTGCGAAAGGTATAGTCTGGCAAGCGCAAGAGATAGAGGGAAAAGTAGAAATATCTGCCCAAGGAAAAAAAGGGCCTTGGCGAGTAATAAATGCTGACGCATTGATTACGAGCCCTTTTACAGTGCGTACAGGTAAAAAAGGGCAAGTTGTAATGAATAATGGCACAGACATTGTACGTGTATCTAATAATTCTGAGTTGTTCATAGAAGAACAGCAAGAATCTAGTTTCTTTACACGAATAATACAGCGTATTGGCGTGGCTTTATTTAAAATCAAGAAGACACCGGAACGAGAATTTGAGGTAGTTACGCCTTTTCTAGTCTCCGTTGTGAAAGGAACAACCTTCCATATCGAAGTGACTGACGATAGAGCTGTAGCAAGTTTACATGAAGGTAGTTTAGAAGTGCGTAAGCGTAACAGTAAAGAGTCAACACTTATTAAACCAGGTGAAGTAGCAATGGCAGTTGCTAGCGAGAAAAAGCTAATTATCATTAGTCCCGCTACTTCTGATGAGGTCCCAGCTAGTGGTAGTGGTAATCAGTCGATTGCTGTTCCAGGTGCATCTGTGGCACAGCAGGGGCAAGTTGACTTATCAGGGCTTAATTCACAAATACAAAATTCCGTAAACTCAACCATTTCAGAATCAAACGAGTCTGTTGGCTCGACTGCTAGTAGTGTAGTCGGGACAGTAAATAGTGTAACCGAAGAAGCACAAAATTCTGTAGTTAATATAATAAATAACAACCCGGATGCGCTCGGAGGCATCAATCTGAATAATATCAATCTTAATGGCCTTAATATCAATAACGGTAACAACGGCAATAACGGTAACAACGGCAATAACGGTAATAGCGGTAATAGCGGTAAAAAGAAATAGGTAAAGGTGTAATTGACTTTAAAGGCAAATTAATAAGATGAAAGCGTATAATGCCTTTGGCAAAAGTGATAACCGCGGTATTTTTTCACGCAGTAATGGCGTAACTGTTTTTGCTATAGTACTAACATATTTGTTAGCGAGTATTAATGCCTTTGATTTTCTAGACAATAAAATTTCTAATTTTTTCGCGGCTAAAACTATGATGGAAATAGAAAGTGATGTCGTTGTTGTTGAGATTGATGCGTATAGTTTGAGAAAAATTAACAATTGGCCCTGGAAGCGAAGTTTACATGCTCAACTATTGCGGACATTAAAGGAGTCTGGTGCTGAAAAAGTATTTTTTGACATTGACTTTAGCTCAGTGTCGACAGTAGATGAAGATAAAGAATTAGCCGCCGCGATATCGAGCATGCCATCAGGCTATGTTTACCTCCCAGTTTTCTGGCAACATCAAAGTAATCAAAATCAGAAAGTGCTAATCCTTACAAAACCAATAGAATCATTATTAAAAAATACTGAGTTAGCAAGTGTAAATCTAAGACCTGATGATGACGGGTTAGTAAGGCGTTTATTGACAGAAAAGGTGAAAGTTAAAAACTACCCGGATATGGCATATAAGCTACGCGGCATCGAACAGCTGAATGAAGAGAAATTAATAATAAATTATCGAATAGACCTTAATTCATTTAAATATTTTTCTTATGCGGACATCTTGCAAGGAAAAACTAAACCAGATTTAAAAAATAAAGTAGTTATCGTTGGAGCATCAGCAATTGAGCTTGGCGATCAAGTTCCTGTACCGGTGCATAAATCAATATCGGGTCCGGTAATGCAGGCGCTAATATATGAATCGTTAGACCATAAAAATAGACTAAAAGTAGTTAACTCTACTTTTTATTATGTTGGATTATTTTTACTAGCGGTGCTCCTCGGACCAATATTTAATAAAGCCGGATGGAAGTCGGGGCTGATAATAGTAGGTTTTAGTGTTGTTTTAATCTACTCTTTATCAGTAATTGTACTTGTAAAAAGTAATTTAGTTCTGCCAGTAGCTACTTATATCTTCCTTATAGTCGTTCAATATCTGTTTATGCAGTTGGTTAAACTTGATGTACAGGCAATTAAGCTATTGGTGCAAAGAATCGCACTAAGTGATAAAGAAATAATTATAAGAAATATTATGCATGCCAGTATGGATGGTATTGTGACTTTTGATCAGAAAGGAAATCTTAAGACCGCAAATCAAGGTGCCTGTGAATTACTCGGAGAAAGTGCAGAAAATCTATATCAAAAATCTATATTTAAGTATTTGCCATTTTTAAAAGAAATCGTTGAAAAAGATGCTGGCGAAGCACGCCTTCGTAGTGAAGAAAAATTACAGACTAGCAATGGCTCTATGCCATTAGAATACTCACTTACAAGCGCCCAACTGGAAGATGATCTTATTTATACGCTTTACTTACGCGATATTAGTGAACGGTTTAATTACGAACAAAATCTTGTATATCAAGCGACGCATGACTTTAATACAGGTATTTTAAATCAAGTGGGGCTTAATGATTATTTAAGCTCGGAAATATCTGAAGCAGTAGACGACGATTTTGCATTGTCATTATTCATTATTGATATACATGAATTTAAAGAAATCAGTAATACACTAGGTCCAATACAAGCTGATTCGATTGTCCAGCATACTGCAGAGCGATTACAAGAAAGTAAGTTATTTAAAGAAGGACTTGCTCGCTTTGGAGACGATCAGTTTGCTGTGACAGTCAATAATCGAGATATGGTTAGTGAAGATGAAACGATAAAAGATTTACAAGCATTATTCGAAAGGCCAATGCCGGTTGGCCAGATGCAGTTGCGTTTAACTATTAAAATTGGTTCTGCCAGTTACCCACAAGATGCGACAACTGCCGTTGATCTGATTCAAAGAGCAAATATTGCTTTAACGAATGCGAAAGAAAATGATCTTGATAGTAGTAAGTATCATGATGAATTAGATAAGTATAATATTCGTAAACTTTTCTTGCAGTCCGATTTAAAAAATGCGATTGAAAATAAGGAATTGTTTTTGTTTTACCAACCGAAGCTGGATTTACATTCTGGTCGGGTGACGGGCGTAGAGTCTTTAGTAAGATGGAAACAGCCAAATTATGGTGTAGTTCAACCAGATGCCTTTATCTCTGTTGCAGAGAAAACCGGGCTGATAAAACCATTAACCTTGTTCACTATCGAAAATGCGTTATATCAACGTCACAAACTATTAGAATTAGGAATCGATCTTTCTTTGGCAGTTAATGTCTCTGCAGTGTTGGTGCAAGATATGGCATTTGTTGATGATCTTAAATCGGTGTTAAAAAATTATGATTTTCACCGTTCATGGTTAGAATTTGAAATAACTGAGAGTGCGATTGTTTCTGATTTAAATAGAGCATCAGAGGCCTTATCACGGTTTAGGGATCTTGGAATAAAGTTATCAATTGATGATTTCGGCACTGGCTATGCATCGTTGTCATATTTGAAAAAACTTCCTGTCGACCAGGTTAAATTGGATAGATTATTCATTCATGAACTCTCACAAAGTGAAGGTGATCAAATCATCGTTAAATCAACAATTGAGTTATGTCATGCGCTTGGTCTGGCTGTGGTAGCTGAAGGGATAGAAAACAAGCAAACTTTCGATATGCTAAAGGCACTGAATTGTGACTATATTCAGGGTTATTACCTTTCAAAGCCTATATCAGAAAGTGCATTGATTACATTTATTAACGAATATAATGGCAGTAGCGCAATAGAAGGCTGAAGCCCGGTGACAGTTCGCAGTGTGATGGCGACTATCTGAATTATGTAATCGCGCTTACGTTATTTTAGACATAATATCATGCTAAATAGTAAGTGATTTAGGTGATTTCTTATAGGGAAATCACTGAATTTAGTGGTAAACATGGTTTTCCCGCGGAAGTAATGTGTCTATAATCTGCACCAGAATTTCAACAGGATGACGTTATGTCATCTTAATTAGCCATTTTTAAGCAAGGGGAAGTACTGTGGGTGATAACGATAAAGAAGTTTGGGGCACCTTAACCAAATTTATGTTGAGTTTAGGTATTTTGGCAGTCATTATTTTTGTTATCGCTGGAATGATGGCAGATGAAAATAAAGAAGCTGCAATGAAAGACAATGCCGCAGCCAACGACAAAGCAATTGCTGAACGTATTGCACCTTTAGCACAAGTGAAAGTCGCAGGTGATGAGCCTGCAGAAGCACCAGTTCAACAAAGTGGCAAAGATCTTTATGCTGCGGCTTGCTTTGCATGTCATGGAACGGGCGCAGCGGGCGCACCTATTTTAGGTGACAAGGCAGCATGGTCTGCACGTATCGCTGCAGGCATTGACACTGTGTACACGAATGCAATTCAAGGAAAAAATGGCATGCCTCCAAAAGGTGGTCGTGCAGATTTGAGTGATGATGCAATTAAGTCGATTGTTGACTACATGGTCGCTGAAAGTAAGTAGTCTTGAATTCTTAGAGTTTGACTTGAAACCTCAGTAAGCAACTTAAGCCTTCTGGGGAACTCAACGAAAATAGTATGATTAAAAGGTCAGCTTAGGCTGGCCTTTTAAATGTCTGCGATTAAGGAATATACCGTTTCGCCCAGCCAGCAATTAGATCTGCCACATAACCAGCATCGTCTTTATTTGAAAGCAGATGATCAGCATTGTCGAGGCTAACTAAAGAGGAAGGCTTGCCGGCATGAATATGCAACTGTTCAGCATGCGCATGATCAAGCATGTCATCATCTAATGAATGACAGATAAGCAGAGGCTTTTGAAAAGAACTTAAATAAGTCCCATCATCTGGGTACTTCAAATCTTCAAAAAAGTTTTCACGAATAGTAAAATGATTACCGCCAATAGTCATTTTTGCTGAGCCTGTTTTATTGACCAACGGACGCAATCCAATATAGTGACGTGCAACATATCCAGGATCAGCAGGTGCTGCAATGGTAACAGCAGAATGACAAGAAGGAATACGTGTTGCCGCGTGTAACATGGCGGTACCCCCCATTGAATGCCCAATTAATAATTCTGGTGCAGTATAATTAGCAGCCATATATTCACTTACTGCGACAATGTCATCCACATTTGTCGAGAAATTAGTTTTTGAAAAATCACCATCACTGTCACCAATACCCGTAAAATCAAAACGAAGTACCGCGATACCGTTTTGCGCAAGGTGTTCACAAATAATATGAAATGCTTTTAAATGTCGAGAACAAGTGAAGCAATGAGCAAAGATTGCCCAGGCATGCGGTTTACCATGTTGAGGTAGATCAAGTTCTGCACCCAGTGCTGAACCAAGGCTGCCCGGAATACGTAGACGAATTTTTTTCATAAAAAAACAAAGTTAGTAAGTGAGGTGGCGATGCTAACGGAACAACCAAGTAAAAGCCAGTAAGTGTCTAAATAGAAGAACGATCGAGTCGCCGATAACCAATAGCTTCCTGTAAATGATTACGCTTTATATGATCGCAATTATCTAAGTCAGCAATAGTCCGTGAAAGTTTTAAAATCCTATGCCATGCTCTAGCAGATAAGCCTAGCCGTTCTATTGCTTTTTCTAACATGTCGCTATCCTCTTTATTTAACTGGCAATGTAATTCAATTTCCTTGTTGCTTAACGCCTGGTTAGTTGAATGACTCCGTTGTAGTTGGCGTTGTCGAGCAGCAACGACACGTTCTCTAATAGTTTCGCTAGATTCACCTGCCTGATGATCCTGCAAGGTTGAGTACTGCATTCGTGGTACATCAATGTGCATATCAATACGGTCAAGAAGAGGGCCGGAAATTTTTCCACGGTAATGACTTATTTTCTCTGGACTACAATGGCACTTACCATTTGGATCGCCAAGGTAACCGCAAGGACAAGGGTTCATCGCAGCGACAAGTTGAAATCGAGCTGGAAATTCTGCTTGACGTGCAGCCCGTGAAATATGAATACGCCCACTTTCTAATGGTTCGCGTAACACTTCAAGCACTCGTCGTTCAAATTCAGCAATCTCATCTAAAAAAAGCACCCCATGATGGGCAAGTGAAATTTCACCAGGTCGGGGTTGGCTACCTCCTCCAACTAACGCTACGGCAGATGCTGTGTGATGGGGAGATCTAAAAGGCCGTAAACGCCAATTTTGTTCAGAAGGTGGATGTCCACAAATTGATTGTACAGCAGCAGATTCTAGCGCTTCATCTTCAGTCATTTCAGGTAAAATTCCAGCAAGCCGTTTAGCTAACATGGTTTTACCTGTGCCTGGTGGCCCGATCATAATCAAACTATGATTTCCAGCAGCAGCAATTTCTAATGCACGACGTGCATGTTGTTGGCCACGCACCTCAGACATGTCATCAAAAACCAAAAGATTATTTATCGTTCGAGTATGTGTAATAGCATCTAATTTTTTACTACCATTTAAATGTGAACAAACATCGAGTAAATGTTTAGCTGCATATTGTTTTGCATGACTAATTAACTGCGCTTCAGAAAGATTACCGAAAGGTAAAACTAGCTGGCGATTAGATTGTCGCGTGGCTAGGGCTGTTGGTAAAACAGCAGGAACAGTTCTGATCTCACCAGTGAGTGCTAACTCACCAATAAACTCAACGCTCTCAAGTATAGGCGTTTCAACTTGGCGGGAGGCGACTAAAATTCCAATTGCAATAGCGAGATCTAATCGAGCGCCTTGTTTCGGTAAGTCAGCCGGAGAGAGATTTATGGTGATACGACGTGCGGGAAAATCAAAATGTGAATTGATAATGGCACTACGAACACGATCTTTGCTCTCTTTCACTTCGGTGTCTGCAAGCCCCACAATCGACATAGAAGGCAATCCATTCGATAAGTGAACTTCAACACGTACAAGGGGGGCATGAATTCCGTGACAAGCGCGGGTATAAACAACAGCAAGCGACATAGACAACTCCTTTGTCTGGTGAGCAGCCTTCCTGGCTACAAAAAAATTAACAAAAGTACTCTATTGTATTTAAGGTTTCTGTTCTAGTTCTTTTAACTTAACGGCCAAAGCTTCAAGTTTCTCACGACTGCGTAAGAGTACGGCTGTTTGCACATCAAATTCTTCACGTGTGACCAAGTCGAGACGTGATAGAGCACCGGACATTGCTGTTTTGACAATGGATTCGATATCATCGCGCAGAAGACCCAAATTGGAAGGGAGTCCATCCTCCAACTGTTGCGTCAATTCTTCAATAAAAGCCTTAGGTTTATTCATATTTTCACTCTCTTAGAGGGCTTATCCTAACTGATTTTCGATGTTGTGATAACAGCCTGAAACGCACCATTATTGTGCATAAAAATAATGCAGTGCTATCTTGGTGCATAATTATAAAATAATACACTTCAAATATTTACTATAACTTATTGTATTTATTAATAATTCATGAGCTGGCACGGCCTGTGCACTATAAAATGACATTGACAAAGCATGTCGTCAAAAACAACCACCAAGATATAACGAAATTTTTTGGAAAAATTTAATACTTTTTAAATGAGGAGTTTAACCATGAACACAAAAATGACAACTTTGGCCGCTGCAGTATTAATGACAGCTTCACCACTTGCCATTTCAACAGCAGCTGCAGAAGTAAGTTTCAGCGGAAATGTTGCTTTAACCACTGACTATGTTTACCGCGGTATTTCACAAACTGATAGCGGTGCTGCTATCCAGGGTGGATTTGACTTAGAACATTCAAGCGGCTTTTACGCAGGGATCTGGGCGTCAAATCTGGATTTCGGTGATAACGCAGATATTGAAGTTGATTACTATGCCGGTATTGGTGGTGAATTTAGCAACAAGATAGGTTGGGATGTCGGTGCGATTTACTACGCTTACCCAGACTCAAGTGATGCGGACGATGGCGATTACGACTTTACAGAAATTTACGGTTCATTATCTTACGATTTTGGTCCTGCTGCACTAACGGGTGGTCTTGCTCACTCAAGTGACTTTTTCGGAGACACAGGAGATTCACTTTACACTTATGTTGATGTAGCGATTCCTCTGCCAAGTGATTTCGCGCTTGGTCTTCACTATGGTTCGCAAGACATCGATGATTCAACAAATTATGACGATTGGAAAATTGGCGTGAGCAAGTCTTGGTCTGGTTTTGATTTTGCACTTGATTACACCGACACCGATCTGAGTGACAGAAATGATTGTGGCAACGCAAACATTTGTGATGATCGTATTATCTTCACTATTTCAAAGAGTCTCTAAATAATATAAACGGCTAAGTCTGCTCTCTAGCAATAGAGGGTAGGCCTTACCAAACGGAGGAGATGTAATGAAACTCGTAAGTGCAATTATTAAACCCTTTAAGCTTGATGACGTGCGTGAGGCACTGTCTGATATCGGCGTGCAAGGGATCACAGTGACTGAAGTTAAAGGCTTCGGTCGCCAGAAAGGACATACCGAGTTATACCGCGGCGCAGAATATGTAGTTGATTTTCTGCCTAAGGTAAAACTCGATATCGCAATCAATGATGATTTGGTTGAGCAGGTCCTTGAGGCCATAGCGAAGGCAGCTAACACCGGCAAAATCGGTGATGGCAAAATTTTTGTCTTTGATCTTGAACAAGCAGTCCGCATCCGTACCGGTGAGTCCGGTGCTGAAGCGCTTTAATATAAGGGGTTAATACAATGGAAGATATTCTCAATCTTCGTTATGCCCTTGATACATTTTATTTCTTAGTATCAGGTGCGCTGGTTATGTGGATGGCGGCAGGTTTTGCCATGCTCGAAGCCGGCTTAGTTCGTTCTAAAAACACAGCAGAAATTTTAACCAAGAACGTCGCCTTGTTTGCGATTGCTTCTATTATGTACATGCTGATGGGTTACAACATTATGTACCCAGCAGATGGTAGTGGAATCATTCCAGCGTTTGATTTTAGTTTCATGTTTGGTGGTGATAATGCCTCTGCAGATGTATTAGCACAGGATCCGGCAGCATGGTATGACGGCAGTTACTACTCAGGTATGTCAGACTTCTTCTTCCAGGTGGTGTTTGTTGCAACAGCCATGTCGATTGTTTCAGGTGCTGTGGCTGAACGTATGAAGTTATGGGCATTTTTGATTTTCGCCGTCTTCATGACCGGTTTCATCTACCCAATGCAAGGTTACTGGAAGTGGGGCGGTGGTTTCCTTGATGCGGCTGGCTTCAATGATTTCGCTGGTTCTGGTGTGGTTCATCTTTGTGGTGCGGTTGCAGCGCTTGCAGGTGTTCTTTTACTTGGTGCACGTAAGGGTAAATACGGCGCAGATGGATCGGTTCATCCAATTCCAGGCGCAAATATGCCGCTTGCAACATTAGGTACTTTTATCCTTTGGTTGGGTTGGTTTGGTTTCAACGGTGGTTCAGAGTTAATTCTGTCTAGCGTTGATGAAGCTAACGCTGTTGCTGCCGTGTTCGTGAATACTAATATGGCTGCTGCCGGTGGTGTTGTTGCGGCAATGATTCTTTCACGTGTCTTGTTTGGTAAAACAGATTTAACCATGGTGCTTAACGGCGCGTTGGCAGGTCTGGTAGCCATTACTGCTGAGCCACTTGCGGGCTCTCCACTTGCTTCAACATTAGTTGGTGCAGTAGGTGGTGTGATTGTTGTCCTATCAATTCTTGGTCTGGATAAATTGAAGATTGATGATCCAGTAGGTGCGATCTCTGTTCACGGTACGGTGGGTATGTGGGGGCTAATTGCTGTTGCATTTACAAATGCAGACGCAACGCTTAGCGCACAACTTTACGGCTTAGTGGTTATCTTCGCTTGGACATTCATCGCTGCTGGTATCGTATGGTTCGGTATCAAGATGGTAATGGGTCTTCGAGTCACGGAAGAAGAAGAATATGAAGGTCTTGATATAACTGACATTGGCCTGGAAGCCTACCCAGAATTTACATCTGGTTCATAATAAGTCAGTAACTACAACCTGGTGGTTGGAAATTACGGGTGCCTTTAAATAGGCGCCCGTTTTTTTTGCCCTGACCCGCCGTTCCGGCGGGTAGGGTACTCATAATGAAACCCCGATAAGAAAAACTAATTTAAAAAATAACCCAAAGCATCCGCGTTTAACAAACTCACTACCATCCTATTTTCTCCTTAAGAGTTCGCTGTGCTGCATCAATGCGTCAAGAAGAGGATGATGGTTGCCTTTGCGTTAAAAATAGATTTGTAGGATTGTTACTCGAAGGTGAAAAAAATTAAAGCTAAGAGCTCGAGGATATTTACAACATCTTATGGCTACTATCACAAAAAGGCGGGTCTTCGGTCTTTTTACAGCCACATAACCAAATGCGTGTGGTTTCATCAACGGTGAACATTACGGGCTCAAAATCAGTATATTTGTGAGAACCATCGCAAAATGGCTGATTCTTGGATTTTCCACACGCACACCACCAGTAATCACCCGGCTCTAAGTCAACAGCATAAGAAAATTTCTGTGGGCAATCAGGTTCTGCCATAATGTTCTCTTTAAATAATCAGTGATATGAGTGTACCTAAAACGATATGAAATGTTTACAGGTTAAAGAAATTGAGAATGAGTGGCTGCCCAAATCGAGTCTTACTATAAAAATGGGAGAGTGCATCGTTATTAGCGGGCCTTCAGGAATAGGGAAGTCTTTATTACTGCGTGCAATAGCTGATTTAGATGTACATGAAGGATACGTTGGTATTGATAATGTACCTTACAATGACATACCCGCAGTTCAATGGCGTAAGCAAGTAGGCTTGTTAGCTGCAGAAAGTGCATGGTGGGGAGAGATGGTTTCTGATCATATAGAAAATATAGATAGCGAACAGCTAAACTCACTTGGGTTCACCGAAGAAACACTAAATTGGTCTATCGATAGACTATCAACTGGTGAGAAACAACGTTTGGCTATTTTGCGCGTGCTTACGAATAAGCCCGATTTTTTATTACTCGACGAACCGACGGCAAACCTTGACCCCAAGAGTGTTCGAAAAGTAGAAAAACTATTATTAGATTATTGCCATAGTAACCCCGCAGGATTGATATGGGTCAGCCACGATATGGAACAAGCAAAACGTATCGCTGATCGTCGCTACTTATTCGAGGAAGCAGGTCTTCGCGAGGAGAAAGTATGAATATGATCTCACTCAGTGCAGTAGATTTATCAATAGCTGCAGTCTTAGTCGTGGTGCTTGCAATACTAGGATTAAAACTACAGTTAGGCGTGACAAAACAGTTATTGATCGCAGCGGTTCGTACTACCGTACAGTTATTGCTCATTGGTTACATACTCAAGTTTTTATTTGATAACGTTCATCTTGGGTATTTGGCTGTCATATCTGTTGTTATGCTTATGTTTGCAGGCAGAGAAGTTATGGCCAGACAAACACACCCATATAAAGGCTTGTGGGGGTTTGGTATGGGCACGTTGTCGATGTTTCTCTCAACCTTTATGGTCACATTACTTGCCCTTACTGTCATAATTAATAATGATCCGTGGTACACCCCACAATATGCCATACCACTATTAGGCATGATGCTCGGTAACACGATGACAGGTATTGCACTGGGATTAGAGCGACTAACCCAGGCCGCGCGTGAACAACAAAATAATATTGAAGCGCGCTTGATGTTGGGGCATTCAGGACATGAGGCAATTACCGATATCCGCAAACAGTCAATGCGTTACGGGATGATACCTATTATTAACTCCATGGCCGCGGCAGGTCTAGTAAGCTTACCGGGTATGATGACAGGACAAATTCTTGCAGGAAGTCCTCCGCTAGAAGCAGTTAAATACCAAATTTTAATTATGTTCCTAATAGCATCTGGAACCGGTTTCGGTACTGTTATTGCTGTCGTTATGGGTTCACACCGGTTGTTTGACGAGCGGGACAGACTACGATTGGATCGACTACGAAAATAGGGATAAGATAAAACTATCTAAACTAAGGAGATAGAGCATGTCGAATGAAGGGTATCATGAATCTGTTGAGGAACTGACGGATGAAACGCGCGATATGCATCGTGCTATTACGTCTTTAATGGAAGAGTTGGAAGCAGTTGATTGGTACAACCAACGTGTCGATGCATGTAAAGATAAAGAGCTAAAAGCGATTCTTGAGCACAACAGAGACGAAGAGAAAGAGCATGCAGCAATGGTGCTTGAGTGGATACGCCGTAAAGACGATACACTCAACAAAGAATTAAAAAACTTTTTATTTACCGATAAATCAATTACGCATAAATAAATCATGAAAAAAATTATTCTGATTATTATTTCTGGATTAATGCTGAGCTTGTTTTCATTAACGAGCTATGCAGAAATTTATCGCTGGACTGATAAAAATGGCAAAGTACATTTTTCTGACAAGCCAGTTAGCGATAAAGCAAAAACAGTTGATATAAATGTAAAACCAAGCTCTCCAATACCAGAAAAGTCACGTAATGAAAGAAAGCAGAGATCAGAAGATTTTATGCGTGCACGAGAAGAGGAGCGTGCAGCAAAAAACAAATCTATTGAAGAAAAAAAGAAATTAAAAAAACAGCGAAAGAAAGATTGTATTGAAGCAAAAAAAGAATACAAAAGAACTATTGAGGCAGGTGCTGTATATATTAGAGATGATGAAGGTGACCGCGTCTATCTGGAACCAGTAGAACGAAAAAAAGCAGAAGCAGAAGTGAAAGCCCGTGTTGAACGCTTATGCAAGTAAAATTGTGCGTTTATTTATAAGCTTTGTAATAATTTTATTTTTTAATAATTCAATACATGCTAGTTCAATATCTAATAGTAACAGTGTGCAGTGGCGTGACTTCACAGAGGCTGCTTTTGCTGAAGCGAAACGCGATGGGAAATTATTAATTCTTGATCTTGAAGCGGTCTGGTGCCATTGGTGCCACGTTATGGAAGAGAAAACCTATTCGAACCCTGCTGTAATAAAGATACTTAATGAACATTATATTGCACTAAAAGTTGATCAAAACAACCGGCCAGATTTAGCGCGTCGCTATCAGGACTTTGGATGGCCAGCGACAATCTTCTTTAATGCTGAAGGTACAGAGCTGGTAAAAAGAGCAGGTTATATCCCGCCAGAGGCAATGGCCCGTTTGCTACAGGCTGTTGTGGATGATCCTTCCCCAGAAAAAGGCGCACCGATTCAACAGAAGAAAACATTTGCGAGTAGCGCATTACTTGTTTCATCAATAAAAAAGCAACTAGAAAAAAGTCATCTTGATGCTTACGATTCTGAATTTGGCAGCTTAAAAATAAACCAAAAGTTTTTAGAGAGAGACAGTGTTGAATACGATCTGTTTTTAGCACGTGGTGGTGATAAGCAAGCTGAAAAACGAGCCAAACAAACTCTTGACGCAGCCATGGCACTCATAGATCCGGTATGGGGTGGTGTGTATCAATACTCAACAGGTGGCAGGTGGGATTACCCACATTTTGAAAAAATCATGCCATCTCAATCGGGGTATTTACGGATATATGCAATGGCCTATCGTCAATTTAAAGAAGAAAAGTATCTTCAAGCGGCGATCAAAATTGCAGACTACCTCGAGAATTTTTTAATGAGTAAATCCGGCGTTTTCTATACAAGTCAGGATGCTGATTTGGTACAAGGCGTCCATAGCCGTGAGTATTTTGAACTCGGTGACAAAGCCCGCCGCGCCCAAGGCATTCCTAAAATTGACAAGCACCAATACGCGCAAGAGAACGGTTGGGCTTCTACTGCAATGGTGAATTTATATCAGGCAACAGGCAGGCAGCATTATTTAGAATTAGCCCAGGCCTCAGTTGGCTGGGTTGAAAAAAATCGTGCTATGGGTAACGGGGGTTATCGACACGATAGCATCGATAAAGGAGGCCCCTATCTTGGCGATAATATTGCGATGGCGGAGGCCAACCTTGCGCTATACCAAGCGACGGGGAACAGGGAAAATTTAGCACGCACACGCAAGACAATGGCTTATATCGATAAAACATTTCGCTACGCGGGAGAGAAAGGTGCAGGTTATGCAGTATCCTACGCGCCGGCTAGCGCCATTATTAAACCGCAACCTCATATTGATGAAAATATAGCCGTATCGCGGCTAGCGATACGTGTCTACCATTTAACCGGTGAAGAAAACTATAAGAAGATAGCAGAACGTGGCATGCGATATTTGGCAACAGAAGATATCGCGACAAGCCGTTTAACAGAGGCTGGAATATTATTATTAGCATTCGAGTTGGCGACAGACCCTACTCATATCACAATAGTAGGTGCAAAACAGGATAAGTCATCAAAAGCATTATATAAGCAAGCACTGACGTATCCGGGGAGTTACCGTCGAATTGAGTGGTGGGACAAATCCGAAGGCCCCATGCCCAATCCAGATGTGAAATACCCGGCATTACCTAAAGCCGCTGCGTTTGCGTGTGCAAACCAACGCTGTTCATTACCAGTGTTCAATAAAGCAGATATTCACCCGATGGTGGATGCGCTAAATAGTCAAAACTAGTTAATGTTCAAACATTGAGTGTTTGGTTAAGCCAGTTAATAGCTTCATTCCTATCATAGAAAATTCGGTGTGGGATATTTTTGCGAATTATAGAATTAAGGATTGTTTCTGCAGCAATTTCTCTAGATTTATCAGGCACGACGACTGCAATGGCTTTAATACGATCAATGGTACCTATCTCTAACTGTGCATCAAATGAATAGCTGTAATGGTTCACTTTATTGATGAGAATACCAAAATCACCGTCATGCTGTTTCGCGAGCCAGTTGTGATACTCGCGAATCATTGCATTATTAATTTCAATTTTATCATCAACAATTGTTTCGGTGATAATGTCTGAAATAATAACAAGCTTACAAAAACTGAGGCGAAACTCATTCATAACAAGCACCAAACTTATTTGCAAAGTACTATTTATGTATTGATTATATAAAGGTATAGCAGTTTTAATGCAAAACTAAAGAACAACAGCATGATCTATACATTAAATACGCCAGAGATAAAAAGGTATTAGACAAAAAAACAATGGAGAAATATCAATGAACACTGGATTGATAGGCTTAGGTGCAATGGGCAGCGGCATAGCCAGTAATTTATTAAAGGCAGGGAATTTGCAATTTGTCTGGAATAGAAATGCTGAGGTAAGTAAAAATTTTAGCCAAACAACCAGCGTAGACGTTGCCGACAATTTGCTTGAGTTAGCAAACCAATCTGACATTATTATTATCAGTGTATCTGCAGATAAAGATCTCATTGAAGTGATTACTGCAATGACGCCAAGTTTACGAAAAGGCACCATTATTGTAGACACGTCAACCGTGGCGGCGAATACCGAACAAACATTAGCGAAGTCTCTGCTTAAACAAGGTGTGTACCTACTTGATGCGCCTGTGTCAGGCGGAGTAGAAGGTGCGCAGCAGGGAAATTTAGTTATGATGATTGGCGGTGAGAAACAGGCGCTTGAAATAGCCAGACCCATTTTAGAATCTTTTTGTAGAAAAATTTGTTGGATGGGCCCCTCCGGTGCAGGACAAGCAACCAAAGCAGTGAATCAAATAATGGCAGCGGGGATTAACCAAGCCGTAACGGAAGCACTCGCATTTGCAGAAGCAATGCAATTACCACTCGACGATGTGATTGATGTTATCAGTCAAGGAGCGGCTGGCAATTGGTTTTTACAACACCGTGGTAATTCAATGGTAGAAGGTAAATTCAACAAAGGCTTTAAAATTGATTTACACAAAAAAGATTTGGATCTGTGTCGTGAGATGGTAGAAACCGTGAGTGCCGTGGATATGAGGTTACCAATAGTTGAAATGACGCGTTTGCACTATGAACGGTTACAAGCAGCTGGCTACGGTGAAGAAGATATTTCTGCGTTATATCGCTTAAAGCGTGAAATGTTTGATAATTAAGTTTTTAAGTAGATACAAATATAGCTAGGTATTAGTGATGCAGAACCGGCAACTGTTACCGCCTTTGACCATACACTCATGTTGTTCGATTTTTGAATTTAATAATGAAGAAATCAATGAGCGATCTAACTCGCAAACGGAAGAATTTTCTACAGCGAGATCGTGAAAAACACAATTCTTCGCCACAATTTCTGTTGATGAATTCAATGAAGAAGAATTAGCTTCATAACCAAGTTCTTCCATAATATTGATCACTTCTTTGATCTTGTTATGGCTATTGTTAACACGATTTTTAAATGGAGCCGCTAAATTCTGACCAATAGTTTGAAACAAACTTTCTAGTTCACCAGCCTTAACATTTTCACTAATAGCACTTAGCAATGCCGTCGAGAATAATGAATATTGCTTAGGGAACATAGCGTTCCCGGTTTCTGTCAGGCTATAAGCGCGGCTGGGTCGACCGCCAGCGCTTGGGAGCATGCTACTTTTGACACAATTAAGCTTTTCCAGCGTGACAATATGCTGGGTAACGCCATTTCTTGATATCTCCAACAACCCCGCAAGCTGATCTAATGTCAGGCCTTGCTCGCTGTGTAAAAGATGCCGTAGTAACACTTGTTGTCGATCGCTTAATGAAGAGAGAGTATCCATAGATAAACAGAATAACACCTAAACGAGACTAAAGGTACTTATGCAATATATAACTTGCATAAGTTGCTAATTGTCGTATGCTCATGAATCTAAATCATAAACTGGAGAATAATAATGATGACTTACGCAATTATCGCCTTTGCATTAACCGCTGTAGTCGGTCTCGTAATGGCAGCAAAAGTACTATCAGGCAAGCAAGCACCGTGGGTATTATCCTTAGCACATGCTTTAGTCGGGGCAACCGGACTGATACTGCTCGGAACAACAACATTTAATGCGGGATGGCCTGGGCAATTAACCGCTTCATTGGGTTTATTGGTTGTTGCGGCACTCGGCGGATTCTATTTGGCATCGTATCATCTAAAAGGTGCTATATCGCCAAAAGGGATCGTTTTGGTGCACGCAGGTGTTGCAGTCACAGGGGTCTTGGTACTGTTATCGGTCTTCTTTAACCTATGACGCACCCTGTACACCCATTACTTGTGCATTTCCCAATTGCTTGCTGGTCGCTAAGCACTTTTGGCGACATAGTGGGCATGTTTTATCCAACGGGTTTTACACAAGCAATCGCAACATTAATGCTCATTGGAATTATTAGCGGGATTGCTGCGATGGCAGCAGGGTTGTTTGATGCGGTTAAATATAAACACATTGAACACTTATCTAATCCTATCGATAAGCATATGTATGCAGCAATCACTGCATGGAGTTTTTATTTGGTGAGTTTAAGCTTGCGCTGGGATGATGCGTTATCAATGGTTCCTGATATGTGGGCAATTGTGACATCTGTAGCCGGAGCCATCAGCGTCATGGTTGCTGGTTGGTATGGAGGGAATTTAGTCTACGTACATGGAGTTGGAACGCAGAAACTAAAAGATTAAAAAAGTATTTAATAAACGCCCACATCAGCGGCGCAGTAACATAATGCCGCTGATGTGTTTGTTAATTAGAAAAAAGTAAAACTGTAAGAGTTATTTCGCTTTTAATAAGTCACGAATTTCCATTAACAATGCTTCTTCCTTAGAAGGACCAGCCGGTTCCTTAGGCGCCTCTTCTTCCTTTTTCTTCATGCTGTTAATGCCTTTAATCACCATAAAAATAGCAAAAGCAATAATAGTGAAGTCGATAAGTGTTTGGATAAATGAGCCATAACTAATAACCACTGCCGGTGCTTCGCCAACGGCTTCTTTAACAACAAAGGCTAAATCGGAAAAATCTACACCACCTAATAACACACCAATTGGCGGCATAATTACGCCAGAAACTAATGCCGTGACAATTTTCCCAAAAGCGGCACCAATAATTATACCGACTGCCATATCAACAACATTACCCTTTACAGCGAAATCTTTAAACTCTTTCATCATGCTCATGGTCTGGTTCCTTATCTAGGTTTATAATTTTAGTTTATTGTTATCAGTACTATGCCTGTCTTACCTTCGTTCATGGTTGACGAGTAAACACATAATGATAGAGCTTAGGGATAAACGCAAGTCATGAAAGAATAAAGAAAAAAGTGTAGTGAGAAAATATAGTATTCAATATAAATCGGTTCATAACACACGTAAAAAACAAAGTATTAAGCTTGGAGAAATAGGGTCAAAGTTTATAAGAGCGTGGTTAAAGCATAGATTTATGCATAACAAAATCATCCATATAAAATCCGTCACCAATGTCTTTTTTAACCTTGTCAGTAATCTGAAAGCCACGCCGTTTGTACCACTCAACCGCGTCGTCGTTATGCTTATTAACAGTTAGCCAAATCGATGAGATTTCCTCTAAAACGCACTTTTGTTCCGTAAACTGCAAAAAACCACTGCCGACTCCCTTGCCGCGCATAGATCGTTTCACATAAAATTTACTCAGCATAATAGTATTGAGATGTGGGTCGGGTATTAATCCAATATAACCAACCAATTCGTTTGCGGCCTTTGCTAAATAGTATTCTGAACCAGCGCTTAACTGGCGTTTAAGTGCCGCCGGGCTCTGGAAGTGGGTTAGCATATATTCTACTTGTTGCCGGCCAATAATAGGCGTGAAGTATTCTGTCCAAATTTCTCTAGCAAGTGCTGCGACCTGTGCAATATCCTCATCCGATAAAACCGAAATTATGTCAAGCTTCACAAAATCGCCAATAAAAAAGAGATGTTACTAAAGAAAAACAAATTAAAGCCTAAACAGTAAGATGATTAACAAAACAGACACACAACTTGCCACAACTGTTCTAAACAAATTGTAAGATACCCAGCGTGACTCAAATGAATGACGAGCTAATTTGATATTGGCATCGTCCATTGTATCAACATCAAATTCTTGTAACTTTTTATTAAGCGGAAGGTGTATAGCAATAGTGATTACTTGAACACCAAGAATATAGGCAATGGCTGCGAAAGATAATAAGAAAAAATTAACGCCGTGAAGCCGGTCAATGCCCATAAAAAACGAAACGATTAATGTAATCGCAGAGCCAAGCCATACAAGCATAAAAATAGGCTGATTATGCTGAATAATTCGGTCAGTAACTTGAAAAGCCTTAATAAATTCCCTATCACCTAAATATGTAAGCCCCGGCATAATAACTACGGCATAGGCAAAAAGAAAACCCGCAACTAACGAGCAAAGAAAAGCTGACAAAATTAGTAACGTGTGAAATATATCCATAATCTAACTAATTGTAATCAGGGTAATAAACGCATCAATACTATATAGATGCCATTTTAAATAAAGTTAACGTGCAAATAGTGTAAATAAATGCATTTTCTCTAAGAAAGTTACTCTGTAAAAACCACAGCTACCAGCTAGTTAGCACTAGCGCCAATTATAAATTTTAGAAACTATAATAGAGCAGCCAAGTGCTTTAATAAAAGCAGCCACTGCCCAAATAAGACTTAAAGATAAAGGAATAGGTAAATAACTGTATGTTGCGATTTGAGGCATTGCCATGACTAAACCAAGACCAACACCAAAAGGAATCGCTTTTTTACATTCATTGTCGAGCCCGACTATTGGATAAAAGAAGGCAACCGCGACAGCGAAAAGAAATTGGCTTAACAGCATGATCCCCATGCTGGATTCGGCCTGTGGGCGCCAGACAGACGCAGTTTGTTCATATTGGCCCACCAACAAAAAACCGTGAACGAGAAATTCATATAAAAAAACAAAAACGAAAGCTGCGACTGACGCAATTAAGAATCTCTTCATATCCATATCTTTTTCTCCTTTTAAAATACTGCTTTATTTAATTGGCTCATATAACGTTGATTACGAGCGTAGAAAACGATTATTTTGAATAGACATCTTGTTATGGATTCAATTCAAACAATTTTTTTGCATCATGTAAAATTTCATCAGGTGTTTTGCCATGAGTATAAATAGTTTTTGTCGCAAATAGTGTGTTTGTCGGGTGCATAATGAGGTAGGTGTTGACCTCCCAGTTTTCTTTAAAGCCAGGCAGTGAACTAATATTAATCTCTAAATCTGTAGATGGCATCAATAGTACGACGTCGTCGACCAAATTAAATGCATTTTGTGCGCGTTCGACTTGGTCAGGTTCATCAAACGAGTGCGCGCCGGCCCCTAAGTCAATTATATGACCAGGATGGTCTTTGATAATAGGCTCTAAAATTTGGGACTTATATTTATTCATGTATTGAATCATCGCGTAAGCACCTTCATTTTCATTAATTTCTAGTGCTTTCTCGCGACTTAAGCCTATTTTGTACCGATAGTTATCTTTAATTTCATCGTACGTACAAACAGGCAACCCTAACTCAGGGCCGAGTAATCCTGCCAGTGTAGATTTTCCTACACCAATGGGGCCTGTTAATACGATAGTTTTATTCATAGATACTCCAAGCTCAAAGTGACCAACGCTCAAAAAGTTAAATAGTTAAGCTAAGGAGGACGATGCACTGTTATGTGCTTATTTCTTCATTGAAGATAAGCTTATTACCAAATGGGTCAGAGATAGCCATATCACGTGTCCCCCAAGGCATGTCTTGAATTCCGGGTCTGGCATTTTTGTACTGTTTATCAATTAACTCTTTATGATAAGCGTCCAACGTATCAGTCGTTATTCGTAAAGAGGCTCCGGGGCTTGCATCACCATGATGTTCCGAAAGATGAATGACACAAGTGTCCTTTGATAATTGCATATATAGAGGTGTGTTGTCTTCAAAGCGATGCTCCCAATCTATATTAAAACCAAGAAATTCGACATAAAACTCTTTGGCTTTAGCCTCATCAAAACTTCTCAAAATAGGTATTGGGTGATGGAAATTCATAAATTCCTCATTACTTATTTTCATATATAACGATTAAGTTAAGTCAGCCCCAAAAATAGAGCGACGATAAATGTACCGCTTTTACGAATCAATAGGATTGCCTTGTTATGAGTTTTTTGTTCGAACATAGCTATATAATAATGATGTACTAAAAATTAGTAAAAAATAGTAGGCATAAAAAATCAGCCAAGCTTTCAAGCTAATTAAAAATGCAGAAGCATAAACATACATAATACTCGGTCCAGTCTCATTCATTTCCGGAAAAATACTAAACACCGGATATGCTAATAGAATGAATATTATCCCTATTACAGGAATATTAATAAGAGCTGTTGGTACCAATGCTCTCCATGATGTTTTTATTAGGATTTTTCGAATATCCATTTTCTATTTCATAGACTCATTACGACTTAAGTAAGGGGCGATCTTGACTTGCTTGTTACGCGATACCAAATACACGAATTACTCCCCATACCAATATAGTGCCTGGTAAATAAAGTACGATTGCCATTAAACTACCTATAGCCGCTAAAGCGTTATGCCTTCGTTGAAACCACGTCTTGCTAATTAGATAGGAATCAATAGCCCAAACCACTATTAACACAGCAGGAAACCCATAGATACCGATAGACCAGTATGTACCGCCAACATCATGAATATACTTCATGTAAAACACTGAGCTTGCCCACCAAAAAACCAAAAACGTGGCAGTTGCAATTATCAAGCGAATGTAAGTCTTACTCATTTTCTTTTACGCATAACGTTTGAAACAAGCCGCGCCGTTTTTTGGTGTCGGCTTGGTTGATTTGTTATATGCCGTCATTTTCCATCACGTAATATTTTAATAATGAAATTAACAGCGTTCTCGTTGTAAATGCTTGGAATAGCACTTGGTAAAGCTCCAGACTCTTTGAATGCATCTTCTTGTTTTTTACTTCTAAAATTATATGCAGAATAATCCGTGTTGTTTTTTAGATCATTTTCTGCAATCACTTTCCAGACTTCGCCTTGCTTTGCCTCTGGATAAATTTTTTGGATTTCGTCGACCAATTCTAAGGCCGTTAGAGGATAAGTTTTTATAAGATTTTCTTGTACCTTTCGAATTACCTCAACTTTATCGATTGGTACAACATCCCCAACAAGTTTTAAAGTAGCTGCGCCATCTTTTTCTACAAACTCGCCTTCTTTAATAAATTTAAGTTTATCAGCTAATTCATCATCCAGGACAAGTACTCTAGTATCATCTTTTTCAATTAAGGCTCTTTCAGTATCCAATATTGCAGCATTTTGCGGACCAGCTTTGCCTATTTTAGACATCAAGTCTAACCAGTTTTGATTATTTTGCTCTATACGTCTATTTATTATGCTCTCAAGTTCAGCGGATTGGATTTTTTGTGTTCGGCCTCCATAACGGTAATACACCTCTCCATTCTTAATTGTTTGGTCTTTTCCTTCATCTTTTTTTGCAATTACTGGCTTTGTTGTTGCTTCATATATTTTAAAAACTCCCAGGCTAACTCCGTCAACTTCTATCAAAACCATTTCCCAACGTATATCAGAGGAAAAAATATCAAGTAGGTAACCTGTTATTTTCTCAGGATCGATTTTTTCAAATTGTTCAATTGATTTTTCAGACAGCCCTGTTCTTGTTCTTGGTGAGTCTTTGATACCAAATATTAGGTAACCACCTCTATTATTAGAGAATGCTGCAAAATCTTTAAAGTAATCGGCTAATGCAGCTAGGTTAAATTGCTCTTTAAACTCAAGTTCTTGCCCTTCACGATGAAAGAGTGTTTTTCCTTTTAAACGTACCAGTTCCTCTATTTCTTTCTGGTCTATCATCTTAATTTTTTAATTTCCCTATTCATTGTAAAGGCATATAACGGTTGAGCTAAGGGGCGCGCTTTAGCGCGTCCACGTTCTTAAGCGAATTGTTATGTGTTGAATTACACCAGCAACAATAATTAAACCCGCCCAAATATAACCAGCAAGTAATATTGACCCAAATAATGAACTCCTAGCACTATAAATGGACTCATCATTTTCTTCTAACGCCACAATTAAGCCATTCGATTCTAAATACCTAGCTTCAACCCCGCTGGGTGGCATTATAGTTTTCCACAGTTCGCACTCATTTTTCTTATATGCTTCGTTTATGAAAAGCTCAACCCCAGATGGTAAAGTAAACTTCAATTCAAATAGCTGTATTTCCTGAATTTTCTCACATTTAATAGTGCTATTTTCAATATTTATTAACGACGTATTTTCTTCACCCCATAGATAACTCTTCCATAACTCTATAGAGCCAACAATGAAAATAAACAGCAGTAGAGACACAGCAATTTTTATATTTTTATTAATTGAATTACTCCATAACTACCAATTAATTAACTTTAGAGTAAACACATAACGGTTGAGCTCAGCGGCGAACGTAGGCTGGCAAGACTTTTGCCCCGCAAAAGGCGTGACAGACAAGTTTGTCCGATGGAGTGATTTGTTAGAGGGCTTCATGCTAATTAAAAACATACCAAGACAAAACTAGCCACCCAATGAGCAGTAGAATTACCCACCTTGACGCCATCACTGATTTCGCTAGATACGATCCATCATTTTTCATTTTTTCTAGAATCGTACTGTAACCTTCTGTAAACATGAGTTCAGTTTTAGTAATGTATTTAACACCAATTACGTAAAAGAATGCCACATAGAATAGTATTGCCCCTAACAGACCTTCTAAAGTAAACCCTTCTTTTTTATTAATTACACCATCAATACCAAATGCAGTTATCATTAGGCCACCTATGAGCAATATTGAAACAAATGACTTATATCCCTTTAACCATGATGATGTGTATAAGAGATAAAATAGTACTGCTGCCAGACCGAGTCCTGTTGCGGTGAATATTGAGATTCCATTTTCCATTTTCTCAAAGCACTCTAACTATATATATGTAGCATAACTGCTACATAGTATGACTGTTCTTGGTTGTTTTAAGTTTGTTGTTAGAAACATTTCCATTGTTTTCATCTTCTTATAGTTCGAACTTCCGTATTAAATTAGGTGTGTTATGTAGCAGTTTTGCACTTTTTGCAATATCACGAATTTATTCAAGCACTTAATAAACTTCACCATACTCTTTTGACCTGACTAGGGTCAATCAGAATAAAAAGATTTAGACGAACCCTTTACCGGAGATGAGTGCAATTAAACCAATAAAGATTGGTTGATGGAGGATATAGATAAGTAGGCTGTGCCGACCGCCGAAGGCGAGGGTTTTCGTAACAGGGTTGGTAGCTTGCCAGGCTAACCAAGTTGGCGGTGTACTGGAAAATAGTGCTCGGCCAACAAACATACCTATTAGCACCACGCCAAACCATGGAATTAATGGTACGTAATCCTCGGTGTAGGGAAGATGCGTGGTAAAGCCAATCCAGTTGATAGTGGGATTATCGAACATAGGGTGACTGTACAGGGTGTCTAACACCAATAGCGCAATACCGAGCCCGAGGTTGAACCAATAGAAACGTCGAAACGCGAGCCCCAGTATGCTGGCAACAAAAATAAAATGAAGAATACCAAAATAAATAAAACTTTCAGGAAACATGAAGTAGCTGCCAAGGGTGACTAGCAGCGCAAAAATAAATAATAGAATGAGCCGACGCGTAAAATGCTTGATATTGAGCTGTTTTCGGTTAGCTAGGAAAATACTGATACCCATTAGAAATAAAAATGAGCCCACAATGAAACGGCGGAAGTTTGCCCAAAAAGGATCAGCAAGAAAATGTATCTCAACGTAACCGAAAAAGTTCAAGTCAAAACTAAAGTGAAACACAAACATCATAACAATGGCGATACCACGCAGAATATCGATAGTTGCAATGCGTGGTGGGTTCGACATTAATTTTTCAGTTTTAACAAGAGTGCTTCAATTTTGTTTTGACGTAAGCGCGAACGAATTTTATTCATTTCACCGAAACTTGTATAAGGGCCGAGCCGTACGCGATGCCAGGTGCTGGCACCATTGTTGGCGTTATTAACAGTGACGGATTGAATTTTTGCTTGCACGCCGAGTAAAGCAAGGCTGGCCTTCATTTCATCTGCTTGAGAGAGTTTTTTAAATGAACCAGTTTGTAGAATAAATTGGCTGTCATGTTTGAAGGCAGTGCTTTTCCCATTGTTGGTCGAATCGCCAGTATCGGGTACTGCAATTTCCATTTCAGGCAAAATGGTATAAAAATCGTATTGAGTACGCGGCGCAGCGGGGATTTTGTTTTCTTTGTTTTTGCGCACATCACGCGTATCACGTGCTGAGCGTTTTTCAGAGTCAGTAGCTTGTGGTAAAGCGAGTCCGGGGTAGTTGTCTTTTAGATGGATGAGAAACGCGACAAACAATCCAATAAATAAGCCGGTCACCATCCATACCCAACCGGGCAAAGGAGCCGACGTTGATTTGTTCTTTTTTGCCATTTTACGCGCCATGGTTACATGGTATCCGGTGCACTAACACCAAGCAATGAAAGACCATTTTTTATGGTTTGTTGCACGGCTGTAATGAGTGCAAAACGTGCATCGCGCACGGCTGCATCATCAACGATAAACTGGTGTGCATTGTAGTAAGTATGGAAGGCGGTCGCTAAATCCTTTAAATAATAGGCAATTTGGTGCGGTTCATGGTTTCGTGCAGCTGCTTCAATTAATTCTGGGTACTTGGCAAGCAACGTCATTAGATCACTTTCATGTGATTCGGTGAGTGCGGCTAGATTCGCAAGACCATTGTCCTTGTCCCATTCAAGTTGTTTTTCTTTAAGCTGGCGTAACACACTGCTTATGCGAGCATGGGCATATTGAATATAGTAAACCGGGTTGTCGTTACTCTGTGATTTGGCTAAATCCAAATCAAAGTCCATGTGTTGTTCACATTTACGCATAACATAAAAGAAGCGCGCAGCATCGTTACCCACTTCTTTACGTAGTTCGTAGAGCGTGACAAATTGCCCGCTACGCGTCGACATCTGCATTTTTTCGCCGCCGCTATACAGCACAGCAAATTGCACTAACAGTACATCGAGTTTCGACGGATCGGAGCCGATGGCAGCAAGCGCTGCTTTAACACGCGGCACATAACCATGGTGGTCTGCTCCCCACACATCAATCACACGGTCGAAGCCACGTTCTAGTTTTTCCATGTGATAAGCAATGTCGGCAGCGAAATAAGTTTTAACCCCATTGTCACGGACGACAACACGATCTTTTTCATCACCGTAATCGGTAGAGCGGAACCACAAGGCGCCGTTGTCTTCATAGACATGACCAGATGCTTTAAGACGATCAATGCATTCATCAATCTTGCCGCTATCATGCAATTGTCGTTCGGAATACCATTCGTCGTAATAAACGCCAAAGGCTTCGAGGTCACGGCGAATACCATCGGTAATATCTTCTAGCCCTGCGTTAAAAACAATTTGGTAGTTTTCATCGCCGAGTAAATTACGCGCACGTTCAATGATGGCATCGATGTGCGCTTCTTTGTCGCCACCTTCTTTTCCTTCATCAGGAGGCAGATCCGCAAACACCGTTTTAATGTCGTGATCAAATTTAACGCCGTGTGCATTACGCAGTGCCGCCGCAATGCATTGCACATAGTCACCTTGATAACCATTCTTAGGAAAATGTTCACAAAAATCAGGGGCAGCCAGTTCCATGTAACGTAACCAAACACTGGCAGCGAGGATGTTCATTTGCCGGCCGGCATCATTAACGTAGTATTCGTTATGAACATCGTAACCGGCGGCTTTAAGTAAGTTGCCAAGCGATGCACCATAAGCAGCGCCACGCCCATGACCAACATGTAATGGGCCAGTTGGGTTGGCAGAAACAAACTCTATTTGAATTTTTTGACCAGCGCCCAGAACGCCACAACCATAGTTATCGGCTTGTTCATGTACCTTGGCTACAACTGAAGACTGCATGTCATCAGCGAGGGTGAAATTGATAAACCCGGGGCCGGCAATGTCTACGTGAGTGATACTGGCATCTGCCGGTAACGCCTTCACAATGGCTTGTGCAAGATCGCGAGGATTCATGCCGGCAGGTTTTGAGAGCACTAAAGCAATATTAGTGGCAAAGTCGCCGTGACTTTTATCGCGAGTACGATCAATATTGATGTTATCAGGGAGATCGCATGTCAGCGTACCGGTGCTAGCCAGACCCGCCAGTGCGGTATGGATAAGTTGTTGGAGTTCGTCTTTCATGGGCGGCTATTATCCTTGACGCGGCATATCTTGCAAGTCTGATAGTTAAATAGAGATATTTGTGGCAGACTTTACGCAGTATCAGGGAGGATTGGTCATTAATTCTGAAATTTATAGCGTACCTCCAAACTATTTTTCCTATTTTCGTAGTTTTGCCTACTTTGTCTCGACCGTCGTTTTGCTTTATTTCCTTTGGGCTCCCTATTTAAACAATACTCCTGAAGATAATCTTGGGTACCCGGTAGATACCTTGTTACTCGTGTCTGAATCTGATTTGGCTTTTTATGACGGGTTGGAGATGAGCTCGCCACTAGAACGTGAATTTCAAGCCTTTTTTTGGGGTAGCAAGCAAGATATTTATCAATCGTGGATTAATACATACAGTGATTTCTATACATGGCAAAGGGATAGGGGTGATAACACACTTAATACCCAGCTAAGGTTGGCCATCTTATATGCAGAACAAGGAGACCTCGCTGCAGCGACAGCTGAAATGGCAGCGATTAAGTCTTCCGACTTTGCGAATAAAATAATAATAAACCTCTTTGGTTACAGTTATGGTTTTATTGATAGCGTGCCGACGGTTGACGAGATTCTAAAACTAGACACGGTATTAGCAGAAGGGTGGTTTAAAAGTCATTTACTGGTACGACTTGCTGAACGACGCGGTAATTTGGATGTGGTCAGTGAGGAGAAGGCGCTTATTAAACAGCGAGCGACTACTGCACTTAATCAAACTAACCGCTATTTGTTTTTTTCCTATAGTCCAGTGCTGATTGGGTTGGTGTTGTTAGTTTGGTTTGTTGGCGTTAAAAAAGGATTGCCAGCGCCGCTTCAACGTCAGGGGCAAGCGGCTTGGTCGGTTCGTGAAGGAGCGGCACTTTGGACAAGATACGAGTTTCTTGTCGTATTGTATTTTGTTTTGGTTTACGAATATTTGTGGTGGTTCCCTATAGCCAGTCAATGGGGATCATTATTGTCTGCTTTGCCGGGGTTCTGGTTAATTCATCGTTACTTGTTATTACCCAAAGGTTTAAATTTCATTAGTGCATGGGGCTTGTCACCTTCCGCGTTTGGTTGGACACGGTTGGCCATATGGACACTAGTGGTAATTGCAATAAGTGTATTGGGCAGTTTTGTTATTCAGTTTTTATTGTTGAACGTTGATCTGGATATCCCTTGGACAGAAGGAATTTCGGAAACATTATTTTGGGGAACCACAACTGAGAAATCAATAGAAATTATAGACACAATTATTTGGGCGCCTATTGTAGAAGAGATTATTTTTCGGGGGTTATTGTACGTAGCACTTCGAAATATGTTTAAGCCACTTTTGGCTGCCGTTCTAACGGGCTTAATATTCGCCTCGTTACATTTTTATAGTGTGAGTGGATTGCTTGATTTACTTTGGGTATCAATAGTGTGGGCATTCGCTTATGAGCGATGCAGGAGCTTGCTACCGATTATGTTGGCGCACAGTGTCGGCAATATTAACTGGGCTGCTTACTGGTTGCTGATGTATTAATTTTACAAGGTATCGACGGGGTCAACATCCACTGACCAGCGAACACGACGGGCTTCGGGTAATTTATCTAGTTCACCAAGAAGTTTTTTTAATAGTTGTTGTAGCGGTTTTCGTTCTGCTGATTGGAGTAGTAGTTGTGCGCGATAACGGCCAGCCCGGCGTTCCATTGGCGCTGGCAGCGGGCCTAATAATTCAATACCGTGACTGCCGCAGCTGATAGCACTGGCATAAGCTTTACTTAGGAAAGCCATCGGCAAGGCGCGTTGGCTGGCTTCAGCACGCAACAGCACCATTGAGGTGTAAGGAGGTAGTTCAATCTCGCGGCGTTCTTGTATCGCTTGTTTAGCAAACGCGGGATAGCCTTCTCTAAGTAGCTTTTGTAGTAGTTGGTGTTCGGGATGATAAGTTTGCACCAAGATTTGGCCAGGCTTTTCGGCGCGGCCAGCACGCCCTGCAACTTGAATAATTTGTTGTGCCATGGATTCACTGGCACGAAAATCGATACCAAACAGACCCTGATCAGCATCGAGAATGCCGACCAAGGTAACATTCGGAAAGTCATGACCTTTAGCAAGCATTTGTGTGCCAACCAAGATAGCTTTTTTACCTTGGTGAATTCGTTCCAGCATTTTATGCATCGCGCCTTTGCGGCGGGTGGTATCCCGATCAACGCGCAGAATATCAACGTGCGGAAATAAAGTGTCTAGCGTCGCTTCAATGCGCTCGGTGCCTTGGCCAAGGGCGCGTAATTCGGTACTACCACATTCCGGGCAATGCGCCGGCATTGATTGTTCAGTCGTGCAGTGGTGACAACGTAGACGTTGGCTGGCGGCATGCAGCGTGAGTTTTGCATCACATCGTGGGCAGTCGGCAATCCAGCCACAGTCATGGCAGCAAAGCGTGGGTGCATAGCCACGTCGGTTTAAAAACAGTAACACTTGTTCGTCGCGTTCTAAATGCTCGCGGATAGTGTCGAGTAGTGTACGTGACAAACCACTTTCAATGGGTTGACCACGTAAGTCGATGGTGCGAATCAGCGGTGGTGTTGCTTTGCTGGTGCGTTGACTCAATACCAGTTGTTGGTAGCGACCTTGCTCAACATTGACCAGACTTTCAAGCGACGGTGTGGCTGAACCTAAAATAATTGGAATATCGAGTTGGCGTGCACGCAATACCGCGAGATCACGGGCATGATAACGAAAGCCTTTTTGTTGCTTGAAAGAGTTGTCATGTTCTTCATCGATGATAATCACGCCAAGCTCGGCCATTGGAGTAAACAACGCAGACCGAGTGCCAATCACAATACGTGCTTCACCATTGCGCGCAGCCAGCCAGGCATCCAGTCGCTCGCGTTGCCCAAGTCCTGAATGCATGACAGCTATCGGTACATTGAATCGACGTTGAAAACGATTCACTGTTTGTGGGGTAAGGCTAATTTCAGGAACCAGTACGAGCGCTTGTTTCCCTCGCGCTAAGGTTTGTTGAATAACGCCAAGGTAGACTTCGGTTTTACCGCTGCCCGTTACGCCATCAAGCAAAAAACATTGAAAGTGCTTGGCGTGTGCTTCAATGTTATCGATAGCGTTTATTTGCTCGTCATTTAATGGGGGAGGCGAATCATTGCCAACATCATCACTAAGCAAACCACGCCGTTCAATTTCACTAACCCAGCCTCGTTTAACTAATGCGGCCAGTGGTGTGCGCCAATGACTGTGTTGTTGATTAAAGTCTTCTTTACTCAACGGGTGTTCAGGTTGCTTCTTTAACTGCTGCAATAAGGCCGCCTGTTTCGGTGCGCGCTTAAGTTCGTTAATGTCAGCAGCGAGACCCTGTTCTGATAATTGCCAAACAATTTCGCAGCGAGCTTTGGTTACTTTTCCTTGTCGAAGTAGAACCGGTAGCGCATGTTGCATGGCGTCACCGATGGGGTGGTGGTAATACTCGCTTGCCCACTTTAATAGAGACATGATTTCCGGACTGAGTAAGGGCTCACTATCAAGAATTTGTATTGCAGGGCGTAATTTTTCTACAGGAACATCACTTTGGTTACTTACGCTTAGCAAAATACCGGTTAATGTGCGACGGCCAAATGGAACCAGAATGCGCGCCCCAGGTAGATAATCTGACTGCTTGGATTGCGCGGGAGGAAGGTAATCAAAATGCTGTCGCAGGGGGGATGCAATGGCAATGTGGAGGTAACAAACTGAAGACATGGGCGCACTCTAGCATGATGATTCATACCCTTCACGTACTAAGTGGAGACAAGTCCTTGAGCATGTTGAAAGAATGAAAGTTGTCCACAAAATCTGTGGATAAGTCTGTGGAATAAAATACAAATCGATGGTTTTATCAGGTGAAAATAGCAGAATTTGTTAGTTTGCTCAGTTTTTCGACATATCAATAATAAACAATAAAATCAAGTGCTTACACTATAGTCATAGGCTTTGTTAACAATTTGTGACAGTTTTATGGCGCTAAATCATTGATTGTAAACGAGCTGTGAATAAGCAAGCATGCTCATGACGCTAACATTGTGTTCAAGAACGTTTACGCACATAGCGATTAAAGCGATTTTCCAGTACGGGTGATTCACTAACCGGTTCTTCAAATTGGTCTAGAACGGGTTCTAGCTTATCGAGGCGATCAGACATTGGAGGGTGAGTTTTATAGAGCAAATCAAGCTCGGAGTTATCTGGATCGACGCTATCGAGGGTTTGCAGTACGGCCATGAGGGCAAAAGGATCATAGCCCGCGCGGCTAGCAATGATGGTTCCCATGCTATCAGCCTCAAACTCATCATCCTTATCTAAACCACGCAAGTACATGTCTTTGACTTCGCCAACCATTTGAGAAGCCATTTTATTGCTCCTGCCCTCGCGGGTCATGCTTGCCAGCTTTACAAGGCCAGAAAAGCCACTGGTGTTGATGCTCGACATGGCGTTGATATGGTGTTTTTGCACAACATGCGCGACTTCATGGGCAAGTACCGCGGCTAGTTCCGCTTCATTATTAAGGAGGCGAAGCAGTCCGTCGGTAATGAAAATATTGCCGCCTGGCGTGGCAAAAGCATTTACAGCGGTAGAATTAAGCACAGCAAAACGCCACGGTAAATGAGAACGGTCAGTTTGGTTAACCACCCAGCGGCCAATACGGTTTACGTAGCGCTGCAACTCGGGATCGTTTACAGGTTTGGAGGCACCAAGCAACACGGAAGCAGCATCACGTCCAATTTCAATTTCATCTTCCTCGTCAATACCGGTAACTGTACGAGAAATATCTTTAACACCACTGATGATGTCACCAATATCAAATATGCTGCTACCATCGGCAGGTTCATCACCACCCCCAAAACCTAAATCAAAAGCACTGACGTAAACACTGCAAAGGACAAGGCTAAGCCCGAGTAATAATTTGGTTGGAGAAATGTTCATTCTTCCTCCTCCTCTTCATTAATTGGTTTAGCTGAAGGCGCTGTTACCTTTTTGTTTTCTGTAGGTAGGTAGTCGACGCTGCGTGTCTGCAGACCAGAATCACCGCTTTCACTACTGTCTACAGCAAAGCTATCCAGAGAATTTAGTGCATCTTCGTCAGGCTCGGCATTTCTGAGTTCTTCTTCACCAAGTCCTTTAACCGCTGTGGCAGTGGTGTCTTGACTGGACTTGCCGCGACCGGTAGTCAGTCCGGTTAAAAGTGCACCAACGCCGCTTTCAGTTTCGTTATCACTTTCCGGCTGGTTATTATTTTTTCTATTCAAGCGCACACGGGTTAGACGAACCCAACCCTGTTTTTCTGTGGCTTTGATTTGGTACCAACCACCTTGGCGCTTTAGAATAGTAATTGCCGTAGCGGTAGGTAGTTCAGCAATAACGGTGGAATCTCTAAAAGGCTTGTCGTAGAGGTTTGCATCGCGTGAAATCACGCCTAGCTTGTCAGCGGCTATTGCGCTTGAACTGATAGCCAGAATAATGATGGCTGAGTAAAGTCGTAGTTTCACGAACACCTCCTGTGATGCGAATTATTTTTTTCGTGATGGTTCGAATATTTCTACTACTTCATCACGACCTTTTACGGCGACAGAACCATGATCAGTGAATTGGATAGTATCATTACAAAGTGCTTTTGTCGCAGAGGAAACCAGTATTCTTGCGCGGCCTTTTGTTTGACCCTCAAGGCGGCTTGCCGTGTTAACAGTGTCTCCAATGCAGGTATAGTCGAGTTTAGTTTCAGAACCAATCATCCCCACAACTGCTTCGCCGCTGTGTATGCCTATCCCTATATCGAAATTCTCACCAAGCTCCCCACCTAGTGATTGCTTAAATAATTGTAACGCATCAACCATATCAAGTGCAGCTTCAACAGCATGTTGGGCATGATTAGGATCTGAAATGGGTGCTCCCCAAAAAGCCATGATTGCATCGCCGATGAATTTATCCATGGTACCACCATGTTGGAAAATAACATCGGTTTGGCGAGAAAAGTACTGATTTAATAGGGCGACGATTTCTTCAGGTTCGCGGTGTTGAGACATGGTAGTGAAACCACGAATATCTGAAAAAAGTACACTGCACTGAATGCGTTGCGCATTAAAATATTTGTTTAGACCTTGTTCACCTTCACTGACTAAATCATTGACGACGCGTGGATCAACAAAACGGCTGAACATTTGCATTGAACGTTCACGGGTACGTTTTTCCTCAAGGTAATCATAGAGCGCAGCCAATGTATAAAAGAGCCAACCAAATAGTAATGGTCGCAGTAGCGGCACAATGATTAGTGAAGCCAGAGCGAAATAACTAATGCTTAGCATGATAATGCTAAAAGTTAGGTAGCCAATAAAAATGCGAAAAGAGTTTCTAACGTGGTGAATCGCATAAAGTAAGCAAAGTATAATGGCGACGGTCACGATGACAGAAAAGACGGGGTGTGGCTCAAGCATGTGTCGATTATTTTTTAAATTAGATATTGCCGTTGCCAGCATTTCAACACCCGGGTATAGGCTATCTAGAGATGTGTTGCGGCGATCACCTAGGGCAGTTGCGGTCGCGCCAATAAGAATAATTTTATTCTCGAATTCATTTTTTGGCCGAAGCGGTGCTTGGCGATTAAAGTAGTCATCATATAAATCGTAAAAAGAAACACGCTGATAAGAGAACTTACTACCGCGCCAGTGTAATCGTATGCTTTTTTGATTAGGGATAGGGTAGTTAAGATCGCGCGCCAATCTTGCTGGTAATGATGGAATGCGCCAGCCATAAGCTTCGGTATACAACAAATAACGTCTGCCAACACCATCTGAATCTTCGATATACTCAACGCTTCCTAATCGCCCGGTATTAATTGCTGCCGCAATGCCAGGAAGTTGTAGAGAGATAGTTGCTGTGGGGTTGGCTGTTTCAGTTGCGGTAAAACCAAGGGCAGAGCCGTACTTGCCGAGAATAATGTCGCTATCAGGATCATTGTCGGCAGGCAGTCTTAGAATGGGAAAGTAAACGTTATTGGTTTGCTGGATAACCTGTGCAAAAGCATCATCACTTTCTGTGTTTGTATCGTTATTGTTTGTTGATTGATTGTCTTGGTCAGAAAAAAGAATGTCGTAAACAATGGCTTTAGGTTGTTGCTTGGTAATTTCTTTTAATAATTTTCCGTGTAATTCACGCGGCCAAGGATAGCGACCATAACCTTCTTTTCGGCTAATACTATCGAGACTAAATTCATCGATATCAATAATAACGATATCTTGGTCAGGTGTTAGCTCGGCAGCTTGAGCAATTACAAAACGGTCACTGAGGCGTGATTCCAGGCCAAGCATCAAATCAACAACAAAAAACTCGATAAATGCAACGATGATAGCAGTCAGTGCCATCAACGATATGCGTTGCTGAGACTTGTCCTTGTTGTTCCGAAGCATGACTCTCCTGCTACGCTTGAAGCTAATGGTTTAGCTACAAGCGTCGATAACCAACTTTATGGGATTACACTATATATCACATTTAGCAGGATAGTTTGAATGGCCCCTGGACAGAACCAGATAAAAGAAGAAATAGATGGCGGTGAAACACTGAAAACGATCGATCGTCGTTTGTCCAGATTAGGTGATTTACCAATATTTAGTGCATCACTCAATAAAGTTCGACACGTTAGCAGTGATTCTGATAGTACTGCCATGTCACTGGCAGTTGAGGTGATGAAAGATGCGAATTTAACAACAAAAATACTCCAACTAGCAAATTCACCAATGTATAACCGTGGCGTAGGAAAAATAACAGTTATTTCTCGAGCCGTGATATTGCTCGGCTTTAAAACAATTAGCAGCCTTTGTTTGACGCTTAAGCTCATTGACAGTTTTAATACAAAACAACATGGCTTTGACATGAACAGCATGCTGGTGAATGCATTCTTAACGGCAGGTATGGCGAGAGAAGTAGCGGAGAAAGCAGGAATAAATGATATTGAGCAAAGTTATATCTGTGGCTTATTGCATGGTTTAGGGGAAATTATTGTTGCCTATACATTGTCGGAGAAATATCAGCAAATGTTGGAGTGTGCTGAACAAAGTGATCTGAGTTGGAGCAAGATTCAGCAACAAAAATTAGGCCTATCCTTTTATAAAGTTGGGCAAAAAATGGCAGAGCGATGGGGTTTTTCAAGTAGTGTAATAAAAACAATGAAAGCTTATCGGAGTAAAGCGACTAAAAGCTTAACTGATACAACCGAGATAAACACGGCATTAGCATCATTGTCTAGTTCAAGTTTAGATATTATTTTCGCCAAACAAAATCAACCTGATCAGAGTTTAAGCGGTATATATCAAAGTATGGCGAATGCGGTTGGTATTAGTCGATCAGACATTGAAGAATGCATGCAGCAAAATTTCAGAAATAGTTGTGAATTAGCCTGTGATTACGGTATTGATATGAAATTATTAATGCCTCCTGTGCAAGAGAGCGATGACGCATTATTAAATAAGATGTCGCGACAATTATCATTTTTCGCAGGAACTCGTTCTGCGCCTGACAATGATGAAGTGGTAACAGAACAAAAGAATGCAACAAATAAAAAAACGCCTGTTGAACAATCCGATTCAGGTATAAAAAAACAGTCAGTAAATAAAAATGATACCGAAAAGCAAAAAAATGTTTTTGGTGACTTACAGCAACAACTATCAATTTTACAGGAAATCACAAGCCTAATTAGTAGTTCTGCTGGGGTACATCATGTGTTTGCAAAAGTCTTAGAGGGAATTCATAAAGGCTTAGGTTTTGAGCGTGCAGTATTGTGTTTATTAAGTGCTGATCATTCGTTATTGCAAGTAAGACTAGGCATGGGTAACCATCAAGATGGATTGAAGCAATATTTTAATTTGGATGTAAGGGATAAAAATAATTTATTTATTAAAGTTTTGCGTGAAGGCGGAGAATTATTGGTTGAAGAGGTGGCGTCAGCAGAATGGAAAAGCATATTATCAGAAGACTTTATTAAAAATGCTAAAACAAACTCATTTTCAATTGCTGCTCTACGAATAGAAAATCGAATTGTGGGCCTTTTTTATGCAGATATGGGTGAACATGGTCCACGGGTTAATAATGAGTTACAGCAAGGATTTAAACAATTTGTAAACCAAGCTCGGTTAGCGTTGCAGTACGCGGAAATGCTAAGAAAAAATAGTGGCTAGGTATTTTTTATCTTTTTCTCGATAATCAGAATCGCATCATCAATACCCAATTCAAGTTTTACATTGCACATTTTCAATAGTGGAAGAATTTTTCTGAGTAACGCAGATAGATAAGGGTGCAATTGCTCTGCATTTTCACTCCCAGCAATCTGGGTAGCAGTTTCAAGATCGGGCAGTGTGGAAAGTGCGGGAATTTCTGGTTTTCTAATAACGTCTTTTGCTATTTCAGTAGCCTCATCAACATTCGCTTCTGATGTGTCTTGGTCATCAATAACGATACTGTTACCAGTTTGTGAGATGGCTATTTGTAAATGTTTATCTGCAAGGTTAATGATATCTTCAACAGATGTTGAATTATTGATATCAATAGCAGCGATCCCAATATTCGTAGTGATTGGAATAACCGTTTTGTCAGAACGAATGCTTAGATCGTTAATTCGCTCATAAATACGCTCAGATAATCTTTTTGCGCCAATACGGTTAGCTGAGGGAAGAATGAAGGCTAATTTAGCTAAGCCAACTCTGGCCAGAGTGTCTTCGTTACGCGTACAAGACTGGCAGATACCAGTAACACCGGTGAGAATTAAATCAGCAATTTCTTTACCATGTTTTAAAAACAGGCGATTGAAATCATGAATTTCTAAAAACATTAGCGTTAACTCGCCACGGTGACGCTTAGCATAAGAGACATCTTTAACAATACGGGCATCAAAATGCTTCTTGTTGCTTAAACCGGTTAACCGATCTGATGTTGCTTGTTTCTCAAGTTCGGAGGCTGTTTCGTTGAGTTTTTTGTGTGTTTGCTCAAGCCTTACATGGGTTTTGGCACGGGTACGTAGTTGAACCGACTCAAAGGGCTTACTAATGAAGTCAGATGCACCATTATTGAGCGCTTTATGTTTAGTCTCATCATCATCGTCTGCGCCGGTAATGATGATAACGGGCAGTTCATTGATGGCAGGGTTATCACTGTTTCTTATTTTTTCTAGCAGACCAAATCCATCTAGCTTCGGCATGGATAAGTCAGAAAAAATAACCCTTATACTTTCAGTAGCTTGGAGAATAGTCCAGGCTTCTTCTCCATCTTCCGCTTCAGTGATGCGATATTCTTTGCCGAGTATTTTTCCGATTGCGCGGCGCATCAGGCGTGAGTCATCGACCACCAAAAGATGGGGCAACTCTTCAATTTCGATTTCTGTGTCATCAGACATTTATAGTCATCCAAGACAAATGGCTAAAATTCTCAATAAAGCATAGAGGTTATAGCGAACTCTTCAAGTAAATAAAGACATTAACTCACGTTGGAAAGTCATACAACTGACGCTGCTATACGTCGTAACGACGAAAAACTGCCTTCTGTACCACTCTAAGTTGTTGATTAGCTATAAAATCCATCTGGCATACAGATTGCATTATTCTTACCTACAAGGCAGTAAAGTTTAAATAGATTGATTAAGTACGTAGTGTCTGCATAGTTTTGTTGTTCCTCCCTAGTATGTATTCGGGGTACCTAAAAGGTACCCCGTTTTTTTTGCATTGTTGCTTGATTCCATCAATAAAAACAGAGTATTTTTGCTGTATTGCATGTAACAAGGAGTTCTGCGTGATAGGTTTAGCTCAACAAGTGTTAAGAACTGACGCGGCAGGTATGCCACTCGAGTGGATCAACTATCAGGATGCTGTGCGTCTGTATCACCTTGGCCAAGTTGCATATAGCTGTGGTTCGGTAATCTACCGCGTCCACGGTGGGGTAAATGCGCGTAGCGGCGTCCAGAGCGTGATTGATGTTAATTCAATTGTTGCGACTTATGGAAGCCATGCTGCATCTAAAGCTAGGAAACGCTATAGCCCCCCATTAAATAACAAAGCGCTTTTTAAACGTGATGCGCATTTATGTATGTATTGTGGGACGCATCTATTAGCGCGTGATTTATCGCGCGATCATGTTACACCGATAAGCCAATCAGGCGCTGACTGCTGGAGTAATGTTGTGACAGCATGTAAGCGCTGTAATAACCATAAGGCAGGAAGAACCCCTGAGCAGGCGGGCATGGAGTTGCTGGCAGTGCCATTTATCCCTACTCATGCAGAGTATGTTTATTTACAAAGCAAGCGAGTGTTAGCTGACCAAATGGAATTTTTACTGTCTCATTTCCCTCGTAGTAGTCCTTTACATCAGCGACTGGGTCCTAAACCAAAATAGATATATGTTTGATGTTCAAGCAATTAGCGCCGATATATCGTCCAGTACCAATACTGATTTTTCATTAAGTAATCACTCACCAATAGGCGGTGGTGATATTAATCAAGCCTTCCGCTTGCAAGGACAGTGTGGTCGTCACTTTTTCCTTAAACTTAATCAGAATGGACGATTACCAATGTTTGTTGCAGAGGCTGAGGGTTTGCGAGCGCTTGAGCAAGCAAAAGCGATCCGTGTCCCGAAACCAATTTGCTACGGAGAAACCGACCAGCATGCCTACCTGGTCATGGAATTTATTTCTTTCTCACCTGCTTCTAGTGCTGGGAGCGCACAAATGGGAGAGCAATTAGCTGCCCTGCATCAAACCAGTTCGCTTGGGCAAGGACATGGATGGCACCGTGACAACACGATCGGCATGACACCACAGCGTAATAATTGGTGTGATGATTGGGTAGAGTTTTTTCGTCACCAGCGACTTGGCTATCAGTTGGATTTGGCAAGTACAAAAGGAGCAAGCCGACAGCTACTCGAAAAAGGCCAATTTTTATTAAAGAATGTCGATTTTTATTTTGAGTCGTACCAGCCCCAAACTTCCTTGTTACATGGTGATTTATGGTCAGGAAATGCAGGGTTTGATGAGAATGGAAAGCCGGTTATTTATGATCCCGCTACGTATTATGGAGATAGAGAGACAGATATAGCGATGACCGAATTATTTGGTGGTTTTTCACATGATTTTTACAGTGCTTATGAGCGTATTTGGCCATTGGATTCAGGGTATTCCAGACGGCGTGAACTGTATAACCTGTATCACATTTTAAATCATTTCAATATGTTTGGGTCGGGTTATGCTGCTCAAGCTGAAAATATCATCAAAAAACTACTTAATTACCTTCCATAAGCCTAAATGACCTTGAGAAAAGGGAATATTTGTCTATACCTTAGAGTATAAGGTTCGCACGTAAGTGTTTCGTCAAATCTAGATTATCCAAGATAATTTGTAGGGATATTTAGGACTACCAATTATGGTCAGGGGTTGTTGTGTATGAAAAAAGTACTATCCGTAGTTTGTTTGTTGTTTGTAACAGTGGTGGGTATCGCTGATACGAGTGATTATATTTGGAATCAACAGTTTGAAAAAAAGATAGTTAAGGCACAGGCCGGAGATCTAAAGTCGCAATATGATATTGGCAATATGTACCTTAAAGGTCAGGGAACGGCAAGAAACGAAAAAGAAGCATTTAAATGGTTTAACACGGCAGCTAAAAAAGGCTATGCGCGAGCACAATATAAACTAGGTTACCTCTACCACCGTGGTGAGGGCGCCAAAAAAAATAACAGTAGAGCATTTAATTGGGTGAGCAAGTCAGCACAACAAGGATATAAACCGGCAATGTATTATGTCGGCAAGTTGTATGCGGAGGGTGAGGGAGTTGTTCAAGATATCAACAAGGCACTTGAGTGGCATAAAAAATCTTATGCAGCAGGATATAACCCTGCTAAACGTGAAATTACCCGTTTAGAAGCAAAAATAGCAGCGGCCAATAAGCGTAATGTTGCTTTTGATCCAAGGCCTAAGCGTGTAGCAAAAGCATCAGCTAAGCCAAAACCTAGAGCAAAGCAAACAGTAAGCAGAGGAATTCGGTTGGATGAAAAAGCAACGAAAGAGCTATTACTTAATAATAAATGGTCATTAAAAAATAAGCCGGCCGAATCGCTCCCTTCAGTTGTTACCAAATGCGAGCAAAAACAAGGTCGCTTAAGTTGTAAAAGCAAAGAATTAGAATACGACGAACCGTATGGCGTAATTTCTTATATTGTCCAAACAAAATTTAGTGACTTCTCGAACCAAGGTGAATTCACAGCGGAATATAATAAAAATATAACATTAATTTTCCCGAATGATCCGGATGATCCAGATGTAGTCATTCCATTGGAATACGGGCCACAGAAAAAAGAATTAATGCGTTGCAAGCTTACGACAAATGATGTGGTTTGCTATCGTGGTGAGAAAAGAGAAAAAGTGGTTTATAGCAGAATATAAAATTTAACGTGCCCAGGGGTGGGCGTTGTTATGGGTATAAAATTTTAGCATGCTCAGGGGTGGGCTTAGGTATGAAGTGTAAAATAATTGTATTGTTATTGTTAACAGGGTTGTCTGCTGTAGCCAATGCAGATACCAGTGATTATATTTGGAATGAACAATTTTCAAAAAAGGTTGCTGAAGCAGAAGCGGGTAAAACGCGTTCTCAGTATGATATTGGCAATATGTACCTTAAAGGACAAGGAACGGGGATTAATGAACAAAAAGCATTTAGTTGGTTTAATAAGGCGGCTGCAAGTGGACATGTAAAATCGCAATTTAAAGTTGGTTTAATGCTGTTAAATGGTACGGGTGTAAAAAGAGATTACGCCAAAGCTGAAAAATGGTTACGTAAAGCGGCTAAACAAAATTATGCACCGGGCCAGTACCATTATGCGATTATGTATCGTGATGGGAAATTCCTTGCCAAGAATTATAATAAATCATTGTTCTGGTTAAAGCGGGCAAAGGATAACGGTTATTGGAAGGCGCAAAATGAATACGATAGAATTTCTGCACTTGTGCAACAAACAAATAGAAATAAGGTTGTTCAACCTCGCCCTAAAAAAGTAGTTGTAGCTAGGAAGCAAGTAAACGTCAGAAGTGATTTAAGGCAATTACTTTTAAGCGGTCAGTGGTTAGAGAGAGGTAAACCGGCAAAATATTTACCTTCAGCTTTAACGGAATGTAAAACGCGGCCTGATGGTTTGCTTTGTACATCAAAAAAAGAGATCAAAGGTAAACGTGGTAATACTCAGTTTACTTATCGCATTGTCATTAGAATTAGAAACATTTCTGAAGACGGTGAATTTAGTGCAACGTATCAAAATGAAGTGTTATCTGTTGTACCTGGGGAGCCAATAATTATTCCAGGTGAAGATGGTGAGCCAGATGTTACTCGCCCAAGCCCACTCATTGATAAAGGATTACAGCGCACGGTACATAGTCTTGAATGTGAACTTGATAATGCAAAACAGATAACCTGTGTTAAAGATCAAAGTAGAACCATCAAACTAACCCGCCAATAACAGTATAACATACTGTTTTAATTCAATTTTTTGTGCCACAGTGCAAGTGTGAATATGTCACACTTGCACTGTGGCATGTGTCATAGCGCCAAAAACACATTCAGCCAAAATACCCCCTATGAGATTGAAAGATTGCAAGAGGGGAAGTAGTTGTGAGTAAAGTATTGTTGGTCAATGAATATAATTTAGCGCGCGAAGGAATTCGTCATTTGTTGCTGGATAACAAGATGGTAAGCCATGTTGATATAGCGATAAATGGTAATGAGGCGATAACTAAAGCAAAACAATGTCAGTCAGAAATAGCAATTATGGATTTAGGTAAAGAACATCTTTCTGTATTTGATATCACGCGTAGAATGTTGGCAAATAACAAGAAATTAAAAATTATTGTTTTGACTAGTCAGATCGAAGAGCCATTTCCATCAAGAGTGTTACAAGCAGGTGCAATAGCTTGTCTCGGTCGTAAGAGTTCTGTAAATGATTTATTTTCTGCAATTAAAGCGGCTCGATTAGATAAGCGTTATGTCAGTACTGATGTTGTGAAAAATTTCAATGAACACACAACTCAAACTACAAATGAATCACCATTTATCAGCTTATCAAACCGAGAGTTACAAATTATGTTTATGTTTGTCAGTGGTCTTAAAGTCACGTCCATAGCTGATAAGTTGTGCCTGAGTCCAAAAACAGTGAGCACCTATCGCTATCGCATTTTTAATAAATTAAATGTGCGTGGTGATGTAGAGATGACCCATATGGCATTACGTTACGGAATTTTGCAAGACACAAATATGTCTGTGAACGAATACTATAAAGTGAGTTAGAGTAGGATTAGTCGTGAAAGGCTTGGCTATATTCGTGGACGCTGTCAACTAGCACTTTAACGTTATCCGGGTTAACGTGCTGATGGATACCATGCCCAAGATTAAACACATGGCCATTGCCTTTACCAAACCCTTCAAGGATCATTTTAACTTCTTGTTTAATTCTTTCTGGTGGTGCATACAGTATTGAAGGATCCATATTTCCCTGCAAAGCGATTTTATCGCCGACACATTTGCGCGCTTCAGCAATATCAGTAGTCCAGTCAAGACCGGCGGCGTCAGGACCAGCAGCAGCAATATCTTCCAACCAACAGCCTCCTCCTTTAGTAAATAATACAACGGGGACTTTTCGACCATCGTATTCACGGATAAGTCCGTCAATAATGCGTTGCATATAATGTAGAGAAAATTCTTTGTAGTCACGGGGTGTTAACACACCACCCCAGGTGTCAAAAATCATTGCTGTTTGTGCGCCAGCCATTATTTGAGCATTGAGGTAACTCGTAACGCTGTCTGCCAGTTTTTCTAGAAGCTTATGTAATAATGCAGGCTGTTCAAACATCATGCCTTTACTTTTTGCAAAGTCTTTGGTGCCACTGCCTTCGATCATATAAGTCGCTAATGTCCAGGGGCTACCTGAAAAACCAATCAACGGAACACGGCCGTTTAAGTCGCGGCGAATTGTCCTGACTGCATTCATAACGTATTGCAGTTCTCCTTCCGGATCGGGAATACTAATTTTTTCAACATCGGCAGCAGTCCGAATAGGATTCTCAAAACGTGGTCCTTCGCCTGTAGAAAAGTACAAACCAAGTCCCATTGCATCGGGAATAGTTAAAATATCTGAAAAAAGAATCGCTGCATCAAGGTCAAATCGTTCCAGCGGCTGCAACGTAACTTCACATGCCAGATCTGCATTTTTACAGAGGCTCATAAAGTCGCCGGCTTTGGCACGTGTGGCGCGGTATTCAGGTAAGTAACGACCAGCTTGGCGCATGATCCAGATTGGGGTGCGGTCTACAGGTTCGCGTAATAAAGCACGCAAAAAGCGATCGTTTTGTAATTCAGTCATAATATTCTTAGCGAGGTTTAGTTTTAATTATGCTCGCTATCCTTATTAATTAGGTTTTTAAACGTCCAGGTAATCCAGAATGCCCTCGGCAGCCTGGCGTCCTTCATAAATAGCAGTAACTACGAGATCTGAACCTCGAACCATGTCACCACCAGCAAATATTTTTTGGTTGGTTGTTTGAAAACTAAATTGGCCTTCAGCGGGAGCTTTTACTCGGCCGCGCTCATCCAGTTCAACACCCAAGTCTGTCAGCCAAACTGGCGGGCTAGGACGAAAACCAAAAGCGATCAGTACATGATCGGCGGGAATAATTTCTTCACTACCAGCGATTGGCTGCGGGTTGCGTCGACCATTCTCATCAGGTTCGCCAAGTTGTGTAGTGATAACTTTAATACCTTCAACTTTGTTTGTTCCAACAATTTCGATAGGTTGACGATTCCAGAGAAACTCAACACCTTCCTCTTTCGCATTGGCGACTTCACGTTTGGAGCCAGGCATGTTTTCTTCGTCGCGGCGGTAAGCACAGCTCACACTTTGAGCACCTTGACGAATTGAGGTGCGGTTACAATCCATCGCGGTATCGCCGCCGCCAAGCACCACAACTTTTTTACCCTTCATGTCGATACAGCTATCAGCTTCACCTAGAATTTTTTGAGTGTTGGAGATCAAGAAAGGTAAGGCATCGTACACACCTTCCAATTCTTCACCTGGGAAGCCACCTTTCATATAACTATAGGTACCCGTGCCGAGGAAGACGGCATCATATTCAGCGACAAGTTCTGATATGGAAATATCTTTGCCAACATCAATATTAAGTTTGAATTCAATACCCATACCTTCCATAACTTCACGGCGGCGAGTAATAACATCTTTTTCAAGTTTAAAGGCAGGTATGCCGTAGGTGAGAAGACCACCAATTTCTGAATAGCGGTCATAGACTACTGCACTGACGCCATTTCGAGCAAGAATATCGGCGCAACCAAGACCAGCAGGACCTGCACCAATAACCGCAACGCGCTTACCGGTGTCTTTAACTTGAGAGAGATCTGGACGCCAGCCTTGCTCAAGTGCGGTATCGGTAATGTATTTTTCAACATCCCCGATCGTGACAGCACCAAAGCCACCTTCGTTTAATGTACACGCTCCTTCACAAAGGCGGTCTTGTGGGCAAACGCGACCGCATACTTCTGGAAGGCTATTTGTTTGGTGAGACAGTTCGGCAGCTTGAAAAAGCTTGCCTTCAGCAATTAATTTTAACCAGTTAGGTATGTAGTTATGAACCGGGCACTTCCATTCACAATAGGGGTTGCCACAATGCAGGCAGCGATCAGATTGTTCTGCAGCACGGTTGCTATCAAATTCACCATAAATTTCGCCAAATTCTTTGATGCGCACTTTTGCATCTTTTTTCTGAGGAATATGGCGTTCTACGTCTAGAAACTGGAAATTATTACGCATCTTACTTACTCTCGTTTGCGGCGGCTAAGCAGCGCGCTGTTGCAGGTTAGCCATTAATGATTCAAGTTTGGCGGCTTTTGGTTTCACCAGCCAGAACTTACGGGCACAGTCTGCAAAGTTATCTAATATAAATTGTCCACGCTCACTACCGGTTTCATCAACAAAGTCGGTAATGATGTCTCGCAAATGATTTCGGTGCGCTTCCATGTTTTCTGGTTGAATACGGTGGATATCGACATCATCATTAATGCAGTCAAAGAAGCTATTGTCTTCATCATAAACATAAGCAAAACCACCCGTCATGGCCGCACCGAAGTTACTGCCAGTTTTACCCAGTACGGTAACTAGCCCACCGGTCATGTATTCACAACCATGATCTCCAACACCTTCAACAACGGCATGGCAGCCGGAAAGCCGCACACCAAAACGTTCACCCGCCAGGCCAGAGGCATAAAGAGTTCCGCCTGTTGCACCGTATAGGCAGGTGTTACCTATAATGGTTGTTTCATGAGATTTAAATAGACTGTTCTTGACGGGGTAGATAACTAGCTTTCCTCCAGCCATGCCTTTACCCACATAGTCATTGGCGTCACCCTCGAGGGTCATATTCAACCCGCCTGCATTCCAAACCCCAAAGCTTTGTCCAGCCGTACCTGTTAAATTCAACTGAATAGGCTTGTCTTCCATACCTTTATTGCCATGCCGCACCGCTATCTCGCCAGATAAGCGTGCGCCAATAGATCGGTCAGTATTGTGAACTTGATAGCTGAATTCTCCGCCTTGGCTATTTTCAATCGCATCAATCGTATCGCGAACCATTTGTTCGGCTAACTCACCTTTGTCAAAAGGCTCATTGAAGTCTTGTTTACAGAATTGAGCTTTGTCCGTAGCAACACCGGCATCAGACAGTAGGGGAGACAAATCAAGTGACTGTTGCTTAACTGTGTGACCATCGAGCATTTTTAATAAATGTGTTTGACCGATAATCTCTGACAATGATTTTGCACCTAAAAGGGCGAGATGCTCACGTACTTCTTCAGCGATAAAACGAAAGTAGTGCATGACTGCTTCAACTTCACCAGTGTAATATTTACTGCGCAGTACATTGTTTTGTGTTGCCACACCGGTCGCACAATTATTTAGATGACAAATACGCAAGAATTTACAACCCATTGCAATCATCGGGCCGGTACCAAAACCAAAGCTTTCAGCACCAAGAATCGCAGCTTTGATAACGTCAAGACCAGTTTTTAAACCACCATCTGTTTGTAAACGCACTTTGCCACGCAAATCATTAGCGCGCAAAATCTGGTGCGTTTCAGAAAGGCCAAGCTCCCACGGGCTCCCAGCATACTTAACAGATGTTTGTGGAGAAGCACCGGTACCGCCGTCATAACCAGATACGGTAATTAGATCGGCATACGCTTTAGCCACACCCGCAGCAATGGTGCCAACGCCAGCTTCGGCAACGAGTTTGACCGAAACTAAACCAGATGGGTTGACTTGTTTTAGATCGTAAATAAGTTGAGCTAAATCTTCGATAGAATAAATATCGTGATGTGGTGGTGGTGATGTGAGCGCCACACCAGGATTACAATAACGCTGTTTTGCAATTAGCTCATTAACTTTATGTCCGGGAAGCTGACCACCTTCACCTGGCTTAGCGCCTTGCGCAATTTTAATTTGCATTACTTCTGCGCTACGCAAGTAAGCAGGTGTAACACCAAAACGACCCGACGCAACTTGTTTTATTTTTGAGCGTTTCATCGTCCCGTAACGCGCAGGATCTTCACCACCTTCACCAGAATTAGAACGTGCACCAAGACGGTTCATGGCTTCTGCAAGTGTCTCGTGAGCCTCGGGCGATAGTGCACCTAGGGACATTGCCGCCGAATCAAACCGAGGTAAAATATTTTCAATTGGTTCGACTTCATCAATACTGATAGCAGTATTGATGTCACTAAAGGTTAATAAGTCACGTAAATTGATCGGTGAACGGTTATCAATTTGCTTGGAATAAATTTTCCATTTAGCAAAGTCACCACTATTAACTGCTTGTTGTAAACTCCGGACGACATCAGGATTATAAGCGTGATCTTCACCACCATGTACGTAACGTAGCAAACCACCTTGCGCAATTTTTTTGCGTGTGTTCCAGGCTAATTTGCATAGTTGTTTTTGGTCAGATTCAAATTCATCAAAGTTAATGCCAGAAATCCGGTTTGTCGTGTCTTTGAAACACAAGTCAACTACGTTTTGATGAAGGCCAACAGATTCGAATAGTTGTGAACCGCGGTAACTGGCGATAGTAGAGATACCCATTTTAGAGGTGATTTTGTATAAACCTTTGTCGATACCTCGGCGGAAATTTCTTTCAAGGTCAGCCGCGCTGTGAGTGCCAACATCACCATTTCGTGCCATGTCATTGAGGCATTCATAAGCGATATAAGGGTAAATACACGTGGCACCATAGCCAATTAAAACGGCGCAGTGGTGCGGGTCGCGAGCGGTTGCAGTTTCAACAATAATGTTGGCATCACAACGTAGGCCATCTTTAATGAGGCGGTGATGCACTGCCCCTGTTGCAAATAAACTATGTACTGGATAGGCGTCAGGTTGAATATCGCGGTCAGACAATATCAATACGACTTTACCACTATTAATAGCGTTAGATGCTTTGTTACAGATGTCATTAAGCGCGTCTTCAAGCGAAGTGCTATGTGGATAATTTAGAGAAATTGTTTCAGCCGCGTAGTCCGGGTCATTGCTACTGATTTCAAGTAACTGTTGGAATTTTCCATGAGATAAAACGGGTGATCTAACCAACAACCTTGATGAATGTTCAGCGGTTTCTTCGAACATATTACGCTCACGACCCAGGCAAGTCTCAAGTGACATAACAATTTGTTCACGAATTGGGTCAATCGGTGGATTGGTTACCTGAGCAAATTGCTGGCGGAAATTATCATAAGGCGAACGAACTATACGTGATAGTACTGGGAAAGGCGTATCGTCTCCCATTGAACCGATAGCTTCCATTCCGTTTTCGCCGAGAATACGAATAATTTCGTCGCGTTCTTCAAACGTCACTTGGAACATTTTTTGATAAGTGTTCAGCTTATCAATAGGCATGTAGTCACTTAAACCTGTCTCTTCAAGTTTAGACTCGAGGTGGCTTGAGTTTTCTTTCATCCATTTTTTATATGGATGGCGAGATTTAAGTTTGTTATCGATATCTTTAGGTAATAGTAATTCCCCGGTTTGCATATCAGCAGCAAACATTTCACCTGGTTTCAAACGGCCTTTAGCAACCACATCCTCTTGGTTGTATTCATACACGCCAACTTCAGAAGCAACTGTGATGTGTCGATCTTTTGTAATAACCCAACGCGCAGGACGCAAGCCATTGCGGTCGACAGTACACGCAGCATATCGACCATCGGTAAGCACGACACCGGCTGGGCCATCCCATGGTTCCATGTGCATCGAGTTGTATTCATAAAATGCCTTGAGATCGGGATCCATGTTTTCAACATTTTGCCACGCCGGTGGAATGAGTAATCGCATGGCACGAAAAATATCCATACCGCCTGCAAGTAGTGCTTCAAGCATGTTATCCATACTGTTTGAGTCAGACCCAGACATAGACACGAGTGGCCGTACATCAGCCATTGGGATAGCCGGTGTTTCGAATTTGTGACCACGCGCAACAGACCAGTTGCGGTTGCCTTGTACTGTGTTGATCTCACCGTTGTGAGCGAGATAGCGAAATGGTTGGGCTAATCGCCACTGAGGCCAAGTATTGGTTGAGAAACGTTGATGGAAAACAGCAAGGCTAGATGCCATGTTGGCATCTTTTAGGTCTTTGAAGAAAACGGGTAAGTTTTCTGGCATGACCAAGCCTTTGTATGAAACCACTTTTGAAGATAACGAAGATACGTAAAACATTGGATCAGTTTCTTCAATTGCTTTTTCACAGCGGCGACGAGCTATATATAAATGGCGCTCAAAATCTGCGTCATCCATCTCTTTAGCTGGGTTTACAAAAATTTGTTCGATTAGGGGAAGGCTTAGAAGCGCTTCTTCACCACAGGCAGATGAATCAGTTGGTACTACGCGCCAACCCTGTACATCAAGGCCTTCTTGTTTCAATTCCCGTTGAAGGCAAGCGCGAGCTTTTTCGGCCAATTTGGGGTCTGTATTAAGGAATACCATGCCGGCAGCATAGTTATCAGACAGAGTGAACCCTTCTTTATCGGCCGCGGCACGTAAGAAACTATCGGGTTTGCTTATGAGTAACCCACAGCCATCACCTGATTTGCCATCGGCTGCGACAGCGCCACGGTGGGTCAATCTTGCCAGTGCACCAATTGCGGTATCAAGAAGCCAATGGCTAGGTTCACCATCCATATGTGCAATGAGGCCAAAGCCACAATTGTCTTTTTCGAATTCTGGTCGATAAATGCCAGATTGAATTTTATCTGAATAACTCACAGTACAGCCCGTTCACGTAGATTGAAGTTGCGCCGAACGCCTAGACGTCACTCGGCATAGGCAAAAGGGCAGTAATTATACAGGCGAGCCGCTAAATTTAGCAATCCAGATGTGACTAAAAGCCTTGTATTTCAATGTGAATACCTAGAATTGCACCAATATAGTGCAAGTACGGCTTGCTATTTAATGTTTTGGAGCTCTCCAAGGCGACGGGGCCATGGTTGAGTGAGCTTAAGTGCTTTAGGGAGAGCTTTAGCCCCGTCCCGGGCTTGTTGTTTGCTTGGGAAGCTTTTGTAAACAAGTATGTACCAAGCATCCCCTTTTAATTCGGTGCGGATAATAGCGCTTTGAGAGGTTAGCTTGTGCGCGCGCTGGACCAGGTTAAGCGAGCTAAGCTTACGGCTGCCCATTAGCTGTAAAGTGAAATGATCTGGGTTTTGTTGAGATAACCAGTTTTGTTCTGCAAGTGGTTTCGCTACTTTGGGGCTAGACGGGATGCTTGGAGTAGGCTCTGTTGATGGCTCTGGCTTAGTACTGGGCGTCGCGATGACCTTGGCTTCTGTGATCGTAGCAGGGCTTGAAGGAATATCAGCAGTGGTTTGTTCAATATTAGTTGTGTCTACCTCAGCATTAGGACTCAACGTGCTTTTTTCATTCGTCTCGACCACGGGCGTAGCTACTGGATCGGGTTTCTCACTAACCGGAAGCGCTTCTGATGATTTAGATTGTGTGTCATTAATTGCGACCGGTGCCTCAGGTGTTTTTATTGTTGGCACATTAGGTTTTGTATGAACGCCACCAGAGATTGCATCGAACTTATCGGCTGGCTTTGAAAGCGAGGTAACCGAAGTTGTGTTTGTATCTGATAATTTTTTGTTTGGTGGCAATAAAGGCAGATCGCGCACCTCAAGTTCAGCCATCTCGTCTGTTTGTGATTGCCCAAAGGATTCTATGGTGTCTCTGTTTAGATACCAGGTAATTCCCGCTGCAAAACCAAGCATTAAAATGATGCTGGTAGCAGAACGTAACCGTGATGAAAAGCTTGGCGCTGTGCGAGTTGCTGTATTAGTACCCATGAGTATTTCTTGTGCAAACTGATTAATCATACCCGGTATACCATTTGATAAACGGTGGATTCGTTTTATCTGGGATGGACTAAGTGGACTGTCACCGACAAGCCCAGCGACAGAAAGACGATAATGAATGTAGTCGGATGTTTGTTTCTCAGTTAACGGTGGCATGGTCAACGTATGCGTAATTCTATGTTTTAATTCTTTAAGCTCCGGCGCATTGAACATATCATTAATAGCGGGTTCGCCAAATAAAACGATACGTAAAAGTCGAACATCTGAATCAGCTAGCTCAGACAACTTAAGCAAGATAGTTAATGATGCGGTAGGGAGCTGATGCGCATCGTCAATAATAAGGATTGGCATTAGCTCACTACGTTTCAATTCAATGAGTCGGTTTTGAAGCATATCGAGTGCATTAGAAAAAGTGACAGAGTCTTGAGGAAGTCCAAAGCCTTCTGCAATTTCTATGAGAAGTTGATCAGGGTTTGTTGTTGGGGTGGCATTAACAACACACTGGCGCCAACTGTCGGTTCGCATGTCAATAAATTTGTTAAGTAGACTAGACTTGCCACTGCCATAAACGCCGGAAACAACGAGTAGCAGCTCACTGTTCTGAGACATGTGGTAAAGCATATTAAGACGTTGGGCACGCTCTGAATCAAGTAAAAAGAAATCATCTTGATTAGTGTCATCATCAACTGCGAAGGGTTCGCGAGTTAATTGATATTGAAGTAAATAGCTTAGCGATGCGTAACTTTCAGACTCTAACGTTTCACTCATGATGTTGTCCTTGTCCATCAACAAAAACCACTTGGTAGCCACGTTTTATTTGTGTATCACGTTCAGATAGTAATGCATGCATTGCTTGTGGATACTCATCAAAATGATTTTTTCGAATTCGTCCTGAACTACCCTGATATCCCATTTCACGAACCAGCGTCCAACCATCCAGTAAATCTTCCTGAATTATTAAATGTAGGAAGCGAGGTGCTTGCCTTAAATCATCAGGTATTTGCTGCATGTATATACGCATATAATTAAATTAATTTGTTCATAGTAAGATTAAGTTAATTGTTTTGGGTCAAATAACTTCCCATGTTCTGCCATGGCATAACGATCAGTCATGCCGGCAACATAGTCAGCAATAATTCGTGCCTTTCCAAATTCCCCATCCGTTTTAGAATGCTCTTTAACGCGTGTCTGGTATTCAGGGGGTAGTAGGAACGCGTCGTCCATAAATGTATGAAACAATTCTTTTATCATCCGTGATGATTTAGCGCTCATTCGCCGTACACGATAGTGCATATAAAGGTTCTCGCGTAAAAACCGTTTAATTGCAAGATTTTGTTCGCGCATTTTATCGCTATAAGAAATGATCGCTTCGCTATGTTGGCGAACTTCTTCAATGGATATAGGCTGAACGTGGTCAAGTCTAGTTTTGCTGGTTTCAATAAGATCAATAACCTGAATACTAATTAGGCGGCGAACAATTTCATAAATTTTGCGCCGATCGGGTAATTCAGGGTGCTTCTTTTCAACATCTTCAAAAAGATTATTTAAAAATTCAACTTCTCGAAGCTGCTGCAAACTAATGAGACCAGAGCGAAGACCATCATCAACATCATGGCTGTTATAAGCTATTTCATCAGCAAGGTTGGTGAGCTGTGCTTCAAGTGATGGTTGGTGTTTATTAATGAAGCGCTCGCCAACATCACCCAATAACTTGGCATTTTTAATAGCACAATGTTTCAGAATACCTTCCCTGGATTCAAAGGTAAGGTTGAGCCCTGGGAACTGCGCGTATTTTTCTTCGAGTTCATCAACAACACGTAACGATTGAAGGTTGTGTTCAAAGCCGCCAAAATCTTGCATGCACTCATTCAAAACATCTTGTCCGGCATGACCAAATGGCGTATGGCCTAAGTCGTGTGCAAGACCAATTGTTTCAGCAAGATCTTCATTTAAATTTAATGAACGCGCAATGGTGCGGCTAATTTGAGCTACTTCAATAGAATGGGTTAACCGAGTGCGAAATAGATCACCTTCATGATTAACAAAAACCTGAGTTTTGTATTCAAGGCGGCGAAAAGCTGTGGAATGAATAATACGATCCCGATCGCGCTGGTACTCTCCACGGTAAGAAGGGGATTCCTCTGCGTAACGTCGACCTCGAGTGGTTTCGTCTAATGCGGCATAACTGGCAAGATGACGATTTTGCATGCGCTATCCTTGTTGTGCCTGTGAAAGACTTTCAGCAATAGTTTTAGTTAATAATGCACTATCAAAGTCATCACTGATAAAACTTTTACCAATTCCTTTCATCAAAATCAGGCGAATTTTGTTTTCTAAATTCTTTTTATCGACAGACATGATATCAATAAATTGATCACTGCTCATCGATGAGGGCGGTAAAACCGGAAGTTTAGCCTGATTCAAAATATCCTCTGTGCGCTGGAGCTCACTGTCCGTTAACCAGCCTTGTTTGTGAGATAAAGTGGCCGCCATGACCATTCCGCAACTAATGGCTTCGCCATGTAACCATGTTCCATAACCTGTCCCTGTTTCAATGGCATGGCCGAAGGTATGTCCTAGATTTAATAACGCACGTACACCAGATTCTTTTTCATCTGCAGCAACAATCTCAGCCTTATCGCGGCAAGAACGTTCAATAGCATAAGAAAGAGTCTCTGGATCTCTTGCAAGTAATTTTGAAACGTTTGCTTCAAGCCAAGCAAAGAAATCAGGATCATTAATCAAGCCGTACTTGATAACCTCCGCAATACCTGCAGAAAGTTGGCGGTCGTCAAGGGTGGTTAAACTATCAGTATCAGCAATCACACATTGCGGTTGATGAAAGGCACCAATCATGTTTTTGCCACGCGGATGGTTAACGCCTGTTTTACCGCCTACAGAGCTATCTACTTGAGCCAGCAGGGTGGTTGGTATTTGAATAAAGTTAACACCACGTTGGTAACTTGCTGCTGCATATCCCGTGATATCACCAATAACACCACCACCTAATGCGATGAGTGTGCAACGACGGGTAAAATGTTTCTTTAGTAAGCCATCGAAAACGAGATTGAGGGTATCCAGAGTTTTATACTGTTCGCCATCTGGCAAGATCGTCGTTGCAACGTCGAAACCTTCAAGTAACTTTAGGCAACGTTCGAGGTAAAGGGGGGCAATGGTCTCGTTAGTGACGACCATGACTTCGCTTCCCTTAATGTGGGGGCGGATAAGCTCAGGTTGATTGAGTAGTCCTGTACCGATGTGGATAGGATAGCTGCGGGTACCCAAATCGACGTTTAATGTTTTCATCTTTTGTATTCTCAAGAATTGGTAGACAGATTATATAATGTATGGACTATCAATGTCTTGCGTAAGATTAAATTGTTTAAGAGCTAGTTTTCGTCAAGTCGACGCAGGATGTCGTCGACAACTTTGCGGACACTTTGGCCATCCGTATCAATAACAAAATCAGCGATTGAACGATAAATAGGGTCGCGAAGCTTTAATAGCTCGGTAATTTTCTGCTTTGGGTCATCAGTTTGGAGCAGTGGGCGGTTTCGGTCGCGATGGGTCCGCTGAAAAAGTTGGTCAATGCTGGCACTGAGATAAAAAACGGTACCGCGAGATTGAAGGGCTTTTTGGTTTTCGTTATTAAGCACAGCACCACCGCCGGTAGCCAGAACGACATTGTCGCATTGAGTCAATTCATCGATGATTTGTTGTTCACGATTGCGAAAACCGGATTCGCCTTCAATGTCGAAAATAGTAGGTATATTTACGCCTGTCCGGTCTTCGATTTCTTTATCACTGTCGTAAAAGTCACGCTTGAGCACCTTGGCAAGCTGCTTGCCAACAGAAGTTTTTCCAGCGCCCATAGGACCAATTAAAAATAGTTTGTCTTTGTTGCTCATACGTTATAACGACTTCATAAAAAAAGAGGCCTAGCTTTTAATACAAGCTAGGCCCCGATTGTGACGTGCTATGCCTTAATTATCAATTAAGACGTAAAGTATCTTTGATAATCTTAGGTGTAACGAAGATTAACAGTTCTTGTTTTTCGTCGACATTGAGGGATTGTTTGAATAAAAATCCAACGTAGGGTAAGTCACCGAAGAATGGTACTCGTTGTGACTCATCACGAGTTTCACGACGGTAAACACCACCTAGAACAACGGTTTCCCCATTATCAACCAATACTTGAGTGGTGACTTCTTGTGTGTCGATACTAGGAACCGATGAACCAAGTAGGTTAATGAACTGACCAATCGTATCCTGAGTCACAGTTAAGTCCATGATGACGCGGTCATCCGGTGTAATTTGTGGGGTAACCCGTAAACTTAGCACTGCCTTCTTAAAGGTAATGGTTGTCGAGCCATTTGCCGAAGCAGTCAAGAATGGGATTTCAGTACCCTGTTCAATATACGCTTCTTTTTGGTTCGCTGTAATTACTCGAGGGTTCGAGATAACTTCACCACGACCTTCTTGTTGCAAGGCTGACAGTTCTAGTTCAAGTAAGTTACCAAATGGTAGTTTAGCAATCGCAAGTGCGATAGAAGCCGCCGTTGCATCGGTAGGTGATGCTGGGAGGTTCACATTTAAGCGATCAGCAGTTACGAGTGGGTCTGAATTGAATATATTGGTTGTCCCATTTAGTGTGCCTGAGGCGAAAGTGCCACTTTGGGGGACATTACCTGACTTACTGTTAATACCGAAGCGTACCCCGAGATCCTTACTGAAGTCATCATTTGCAACAACAACCCGAGATTCAATCAATACCTGGCGAACCGGAATATCAAGGGTATTAACAAGCCCACGTATTTGCACTAGTTTATCTGCTGTATCTTGAACCAGTAAGGTATTGGTACGTTCATCAATGGTGACATTGCCTCGGATTGACAATAATGAATTGTCTTCTGATTTTAACAGCTCAGCTAAATCAGTTGCTTTGGCGTAGTTCACTTGGATGTATTCAGAACGTAACGGCGCAAGTTCTTCAATTTGTTTTTGTGATTCAAGTTCCAGTTTTTCACGTGCCGCTATTTCTTCAGTTGGCGCGACCAAAATCACATTGCCTGTTTGGCGTTTAGACAATCCTTTAGTCTTTAAAATGATGTCCATGGCTTGATCCCAGGGAACATTTTTAAGCCGCAAAGTAATATTGCCTTGAACGGTGTCGCTAGTTACAAGGTTAAGGCCGGTAAAGTCAGCAATCAATTGAAGGACTGCACGAACATCGATATTTTGGAAGTTCAGTGACAATTTTTCACCAACATAACCAAATTTTTTCTTCTTCAACTCAGCTTGTTTATCTTTACTAATTTGACGTACGTCGATAGTCATGACGTTATTAGCTTGATATGCAAGATGCTCAAACTCTAATACTGCAGGGTCAATAACAATTTTTACATTATCGCCACGTTGGAAACTATCAATTTGTTTAACTGGTGTAGCAAAATCAAGAACGTCTAATGTTTGTTCAAGGTTGTCAGGTAAGGTTGTATTAAGGAAGTTCGCAACAATTTTGCCGCCTTCTTCTTTCAAATCTACAATAGTTTTAGGATCAGACATGGTAACAATAATACGTGCTTCACCTTTTTCACCACGGCGGAAGTCGATATTATTTATGCTGTGTTGGCCTGTTTCAATCGCAACGGCTGCTGGGGTTTCCGCGGCAGTGGTTGTGCTGCGACTATTTCCACCCGTGTTAAGCGTGACATAAATATTGTCGCCTTTTCTTGTTAACGAGTAAGGAACTAATTTAACCAGATTCACGACAATACGCGTACGGCCACTTGCTTCAATAGCAGAAACACTGCGTGCCACACCTACGCTGATGTTGGTTGTTTTCTTTTTTACGTTACTTGCAGTATTCGCAAAGGTTAAAGCAATGCGTGCAGGGTTATCAGTAGTAAAGCTGACTGGTTCCTGAACGTCACCAGATAAACTTAATTTAAGTTGAACCTGATTGCCCGGTAGCGTCGCATAACTAATATCATCGAGCGAGGCGGCGGCGTGTGCCGAGGCAGGTAATAACAAGAGAGCCGCTGCAGCGAACAACCATGATGTTATGCGTTTTATTATTTTGTTATCGCGCATTGCTTGCGAAGGTGTGTTTGTAGTGCTTGCACTCATTGTATTTCCCCTTACTCTTCACTCAGGGCAATGGAGGCTTCGCGTTCACGCCAGCCCCCAAGTCCATTTGGTATAACTTCGATGAGATTAATTTGTTCTTCTGAGACGCCAACTACACGCCCGTAATTTTGGCCAAGATAATTTCCCGTTACAATGCGATGAATGCCACCATCCGGATTATTTTGAATTTTTACAATTGCCCAAAGCGTATCGCCGCGCTCTAGTGTGCCAATCATACGTAATGAATCGAGAGGGAATGCCTCAAGAGCCTCTTTACGGTGATTAGTTGGTGGCCTAATACTGTCGTCATTCGTGGCAACAGCAGCTTCATCAGTGACAACGGTATCAGTAAATGGATCGCGACGATCATCTGCCTTGTATAAATAAGTTTCATAAGGCTGGATATCAGGCAATGGATCAATGCTTGAAACTTTCTGAGCATCTGATTTTGTTTTAGCGGTAAAATCGACTAAATCCTGATGTGTTGAGTTGCCACAAGCACTAAGCATGACGCTCAAAGTTGCAACACTGAACCACCGCATAGTTGTTAGGTGCTTATTATTCATTTTTTAGCACCTCCTGTAGTATCAGGTTGTTCGATAGTGTCTTCATCAATGTAACGATAGGTTTTGGCCGTCGCTTCCATGACTAACTGGTTGCTATCTTTTTGTTGGGTGATAGAAAAATCATGCAAAGTGACAATGCGAGGCAACGCGGCTACGCCACTAACAAAATTACCAAACTCATGGTATTCACCTGTGACACGAATACGAATTGGCAGCTCTGCATAGAACTCTAAAGGCACTTCACTATCGACTTTAAATAAATCGAATTCTAAACCGCTAGCAAGACCAGTTTGTGAAACATCGACAAGTAACTCAGCAACTTCAGTTTCACTGGGTAATTGTTTCAACATCGCACCAAATGATTGCTTCATATCGACCATTTGTTGTTTGTAAAGAACAATATTAGCGGCTTTTTTTGCATTACTTTTAAACTTTGCTTTTAATTTCTGTTCTTGTTGCTCAGCACGTTCTAATTCAGCTAGTTGGTCTTTGGTATCAAACCAATAACCAGCAAATAAAATCACGACACACATAAGCACAATAGCAAGAACTTTTGCAGGCATCGGCCAGTTGCCCATATCCTGAAAATCTAAATCATTTAGCTCAGATAAATTCATTGAATGGCCTCCTGTTCTTCAGCTGCTTCAGCAGCCGCTTTTTTTGCAGCAGGCGTTGTTTGGTTAACGACTAAAGTAAATTTGCTGATTCGTTGACCTTTTTCATTAAGTGTTTTAATCACATCAAGCCGTGGCCCGGTTAACCAGTCTGCGTCATCAATATTACGCATGTATGAAGAGACACGCGCATTTGATTGTGCAAAGCCATCAAAGGTAATTGAAGGACCATTATTCTTAATAGATGTTAAGAAAACACCTGTTGGAATAGTACTTACCATTTGATCGAAAACGTGAACCACTTGAGGTCTTGAGCTTTGAAGTTGTTGAATAATGTTCATACGAGCAAGAAGATTAGATTTTTCTTTTTCTAATTCTTTGATTTCAGCAATTTGCTTCTCAAGAGTTTTAATTTCTTTATTTAAAAAATTATTTCGAGAAATTTGATTTTCAACAATGCCACCTACTCGAATGTGTACAAGTATGATGATAGCGATCATTAGAAATGCGGCTAATCCTGCAATCGTTTGGAACTGTTTCATTCGCTCCTTGCGCTGTTCCTCGCGCCAAGGGAGTAAATTAATCCTTGCCATTAGTCAAAGCTCCTTAATGCCAAGCCGCATGAAATCATCAACGCAGGTGCATCATTACTGAGTGTTTGCGCTTTTACCTTGGAAGATAATGACATGTTGGTGAATGGGTTTGCGATACTGGTATTGGTGCCCAGTTTTGATTCAATCAATTCATCAACACCAGCAATAGAGGCACTACCACCGGCTAATAAAATATGATCAACACTATTGTATTGGCTTGACGAGAAGAAGAACTGCAGTGATCGACTGACTTGTTGAGCCATGGCTTCTTTAAATGGTTCAAGCACTTCAGGAACGTAATTGTCAGGAAGGCCGCCTTGGCGTTTTGCCATACCCGCTTCTTCATAAGATAAACCATAACGACGCTGAATTTCTTCAGTAAGTTGTTTACCACCAAACACTTGTTCGCGCGTGTAAATGATTTTTTTATCGTGCAGTACGCTTAAGGTTGTCATGGTTGCGCCAATGTCAATAATTGCGACAGTTTTATCAGCACCACCATCAGGTATTTGATCGGTTAAAAGGTCAAAAGCATTTTCCATTACATACGCTTCAACATCGATAACGGATGCTTTTAAACCGCCAATTTCACAGGCAGCAACGCGAACATCGACATTTTCGCTGCGTGATGCGGCAAGCAATACATCAACACGGTCGTCATCTCTGCCTGAGCTTCCAATAATTTCAAAATCAATATTTACTTCTTCTAATGGGTAAGGGATGTATTGGTCAGCTTCTAATTCGATTTGGCTTGCCATATCTTCATCGCTTAGCGATGCGGGCATTGAAATTACCTTTGTTATTACAGCGGAACCGGCAACAGCAACAGCAGCATTTTTTGTTTTTGAACCAGATCGTTTGACGGCGCGACGAATTGCCTCACCCACGGCTTCAATGTCACTGATATTTTTTTCAACGACTGAATTTAAAGGTAATGGCTCAACGGCGTAACTTTCTACGCGATAACGGCCACCAGATTGACTCAGCTCTAGCAGTTTGACCGCTGTGGAGCTGATATCGAGCCCCAGTACGGGGGGCTGCTTTTTAGAGAACAAACTTGAGAAGGCCACCTTTGTATTTTCCTTTTATCAACCCGTTAGTTACGAGTGTTTTATATTTAACTACATTAAATACCAGAGTCAAGTAATTATCAATGTTAATTATTAATAATTTGAACTAACGCACGTAGTCATATGTCCTTTATAATCTATAAAATGGTTCAACACTTTGATGCGGTTCACATACCGCGATTCAACTGGTTATAGCGTATTCATGAAATTTCTCTTTAAATTCCTTCGCCTTAGCGTCATTTGGCTGTTCTCTGGTTTCACGATCGGGGTGTTTTTATTAGCTGGCGCATACCTTTATCTAGCGCCTGGATTACCTTCGACAGAAATATTAAAAGATGTGCAATTGCAGACGCCATTGCGGGTACTTTCGCGAGATGGCGCCTTAATCGCAGAATTTGGCGAGAAAAAACGCTCACCCCTTAAATATGATGATGCGCCAGATCTAATGTTAAAAGCTATTCTTGCAGCAGAAGATAGTCGTTTTTTTGAACACCCTGGTGTTGATTATCAGGGGCTTTTGCGGGCTTTTGTGCATCTAGCAAAAACAGGGCGTAAAGGGCAGGGTGGCTCAACAATCACTATGCAGGTCGCACGAAATTTCTTTTTATCAAGAGAAAAGACCTATTTAAGGAAGATTAGCGAGATATTTCTCGCACTGAAGATTGAACGCGAGATAAGCAAAGAAGAAATACTCGAGCTATATATTAATAAAATTTACCTCGGCCATCGTTCTTACGGTGTATCAGCCGCTGCCCAAGTTTATTATGGTAAGGATATCAATGACTTAAGGGTTGATCAGCTTGCGATGATTGCTGGTTTACCTAAGGCACCATCATCGAGCAACCCAATTCGAAATAAGCGCAAGGCCATGGCAAGGCGTAATTATGTGCTCGGTAGGATGCTTGAGCATGATTACATCGATAACGCTACGTATGAAGAAGCAACCGCCATTGTTGATGATGCAAAGCGGCACGGGCTGAGCATCGAGCTTGAAGCTCCATATATAGCTGAAATGGTGCGCTCAGAGATGGTGGACCGCTTTGGGCAAGAAGCTTATACACAGGGATACAGCGTTTATACGACGATCGATACACGGTTACAACGGTTTGCCAATGACGCCCTGCGTCGCTCAGTGACAGATTACGAATATCGTCATGGATATCGTGGACCAGAATCGACTATCAAGCTCGACAAGGCATTAATCGCCGCATTACCGAAGATTGAGCCACCGTTATTGAACCGTCCAGCAAAAGACATCGTGAAACCCGTAGAAATTAAAAACTTACCCGAAGAGCTGACTTACCCTGTAATGCAAAAGTTGGATGAAATTCCTGTTGTAGGTGGTTTGCTTCCTGCTGTTGTATTACATGTTGAAGAAAAGGCTATGACAGCCTTGCTAAGTAATGGTGAGCTAATCAGGGTTAACTGGGAAGGACTAAAGTGGGCAAGAGAATATATAAATGAAAATGCGCGAGGCGCTGCCCCCAAGTACGCGTCTGATATTGTGCAGCAAGGTAATATTATTCGAATACATAAAATAGACCAAGACAATGTTAAGTTGAGTCAAGTCCCAACAGTAGAAGGCGCTATCGTCAGTCTTGAACCCAAGGATGGTTCAATAAAGGCGTTGGTGGGTGGTTTTGATTTTTACGATAGTAAATTTAATCGTGTTACCCAAGCAAGACGTCAGCCAGGTTCAAACTTCAAACCGTTTATTTATTCTGCAGCGCTAGAAAATGGTTTCACGGCGGCAAGTATGGTGAATGATGCGCCTGTTGTATTTGATGACAATGGACTTGAAAGTGCATGGCGACCTGAAAATTACAGCGGTAAGTTTTTTGGCCCTACACGTTTTCGCGTTGGCTTAATGAAATCCCGTAATTTAATTTCAATTCGTTTGCTGCGCGCAATTGGAATTAAAACGGCCATTAACTATGCAACACAATTCGGTTTCGATGAATCAACATTACCGAAAGATTTATCTTTAGCCTTGGGTAGCGCCTCGGTCACACCAATAGAATTAGTTAACGGGTATGCAAGTTTCGCCAATGGTGGTTATCGCGTAATGCCTTATTTTATTGATCGTATTGAAGATGATGAAGGCAATATAAATTTCAAAACAAACCCAGTAAAAGTTTGCCAAGATTGTCAACAAGAATTGACGGTTGACGTTGATAAAGCAATGCAAGAGAAAACAACTCAAACAGTATCGCTTATACAAAATAATGAAATTAATTCTCGCCCTGAAGATAAACAACAAGAGCAACCGATAAGAATTGCTGAGCAAATTATGACTGAACAAAATAATTATATTATGGATAGCATTTTGTCAGATGTAATTCGCTCAGGTACAGGTAGACGTGCGATGCGAATAGGGAGAAAAGATTTAGCGGGGAAAACAGGGACAACTAATGATCAAAAAGACACGTGGTTTTCAGGATACAGTAGTACGCTAGTAACGACTACATGGGTAGGTTTTGATGATAACAAGCCATTAGGCTCAAGAGAAACAGGTTCTTCCACTGCGCTACCCATGTGGATTTATTATATGGAAAACGCGATGAAAGGTGTTCCGCAAAGAAATAAAAAAGTACCGCAAGGAATTGTGACAGTTAAAATCGACCCCGATACAGGTTTATTGGCAGCTCAAGGTCAAACGAACGCTATTTTTGAAATGTTCAGGACTGATCACGTACCTAAACAAACGGCAACAGTTGTAAATAAAAGCAATCAATCTGTAATCGTTAATCAGGTGCCAGAGCAAATTTTTTAAAAGATCAGGCGGTAGACAAAACATGACCCGCAAGTCACATCGCATCGATGCAAATATGAGGCAACGTATTTCTCAAGAAGCTGCGCGCCTAATATCAGAACATGGCATTAAAGATTTTCTAATGGCAAAGCAAAAAGCAGCCAATAGCTTAGGTGTTACAGATAAGCATGTAATGCCAAGCAACATAGATGTTGAACAGGCAATACGCGATCACCAACGTTTGTTTTATTCTGATTCGCAGCCCCAGCGTTTAAAAGAATTAAGACAAACAGCCATAAAGGCCATGCAACTTTTGAGAAGCTATCAGCCCAAATTGGTCGGTTCAGTACAACGGGGTACCGCGGGAGAACATTCAGATGTGAACTTGCATCTGTTTTCAGATAATCCGGAAGCATTTGGCCAGTTTTTAGATGAGCATACAATTCCTTATGAGCAAAGTGAAAAACGCTTGAGATTTTCAAAAGATAAATATGAAATTTTTCCTGCATACAGTTTTATTGCAGGCGATGTGCCAATTGACATCGTTATCTTTCCGATTGCAGGGCAACGTCAGGCACCCTTATCACCGGTTGATGGGAAACCAATGCAGCGAGATGATATTAGTAAAGTAGAAGCAGTGCTATTACTGACGGAATAAAGTTTTTTAGATGGGATTAACAAGATTTACATGTAAATAAATTTATTTATAAAATCTTAAAAAAATATTACGAATAAATATAAAGCAAAGAACAATAAATTATATTTTTTAATTATTATAGACTGGCGTAATCCCCTATGGTTTCTAAGCGGCAAAATAATATCGAAAATGAATTTTTTATGTCACTAAATCGCTTAGCCCATTCTGGATTTATTTTTTTCTGTTATGTCTGTCTTTGATTTTCATTCATAAATTATTATTTCGCATTCATCATTTTCTTTTCAACGCCCGACTACACCAATAATCTCGTTTTTCTGCATAGCGACTCACTTTAGCTTTGTAACTCCCCCAATCACTGGAATTTTTTGTGCCGCGATAGTTCTGATAGCGATAGCGTGCCTTAGTGCACTTGCGTTGTAGTTGCGCAAAAGTATAGGTTTTCTTTTTCTTGCGGCGCTTTTTCTTGAATGGTTTTTTTCGACTTTTTTTGAGTTTAAGCGTTGGATTATGCCAATCGTAATCATTCTGGATTTCAATAGTGATAATTTCATGCGTGCCACCCGTTGTCGGCTCATCACTAAATACAGGTCGTCCGTATAGATCTTTATACTGGTAGACCTCATTGGCATAGAGAGGGATTGGTAGTAATAGGCTACAAATTAAAAACAGGCGGACCATCCATGTCGCTCCTGGTGAGTTAGTTAGATTTTAAAGGGTAGCGAGATAAATGAGTTATGTCTGTAAGAGGTGCTCGTTCTGCGTTGTAGGATTTTGGCGCTAGGTGCCTAATATTGTCATTTACCACGATGTAGGCGACTGCACCAGTACTCCCTTTGTTGGCGGTGGTAGTTATTGTTTGCGCCTGCATTGCGATAACTTTCGCATTTTCTTTGTAGGGTTCTCATATCCACTTTCTTCTTATAACGGGATGATGATTTGTAACTTTTAGTTCTGCGAGGCGGATTGTGATAAATACGTTTATTTAACGCATTTGGGTCAGGTTGATTTGGAGCACCGAGGTCATTTTGTACTTTAATATCGATCACGTCATGTTGGGTTGATTCATCAGGAGGCGTATTAGTGAAAGTAGGTCGACCATTGTCATCGACGCTACGGTAAACCTCGGTAGCAGTCACTTGTATGCTGGTAAGTAAAACGACAGTCGTGAGAAGACGTAGCAAAAGAGATACCTTATTAATTAACAATCCACCTAATATTAGCTAATTATTTTTGTTTGTCATTAGCGGGGTATTTTATTAATACTTAGCGCAACACTATTAAACCGAAGGCTATCCAGTCCTTCATTGCAGTCGCCAGTAATAATTTTAATTTGATTTTCACCCTGTCGTTGGTATTGAGGTGGCAAAGCGATACTTAAATTCTTGGTTGATCCTTCATCAAAATTACGAAAATCAATGTCAGCGATACTCTCATTATTTAAAAATACTTCGGTAGGGAAATAACTCGCGGGGCACACTCCTGTGGTGATAACGACAAAACTCATATCGATGGTGGCTTCAATGGGGGCTTTGTCAATCTGTATTGGAATCAAGTAAGTGCTTTGCGTCTGGCCGAGTTGCTTACCGGTTAAACCGAGATCAACAATGCCAGATTGTTGGTGTACCTTTTTGGCAATAGGGAGATGATCATTAGCAAAGCCAAAAGTTGAAACGCCGATGAGTGTTGAAAAAAATATACCTTTGAAATAAGAAAAGCGCATGCGGAGTGTGTTAAGCCTGCGTTGGGTAATGTTTTGGATAAGACAGTTTTGCAACACCAGATGTAACGGCTGCATCGGCGACCGCTGCTGAAACAAATTCTTTCAATCTTGGGTCGAGTGGTTTTGGAATAATATATTGCGAACCAAATTCGAATTGCTCTCCACCATAGGCATCACTGACTTCTTTCGGCACAGGTTCTTTGGCAAGTTTAGCTAAGGCGTTAACAGCAGCGATTTTCATTGCCTCGTTAATTTCGCTGGCACGCACATCCAATGCACCACGAAAAATAAAAGGGAAGCCTAAAACATTGTTAACCTGGTTTGGATAATCTGATCGACCAGTTCCCATAATCAAATCATCACGTACGGAAAGCGCGGCGGCAGGACTGATCTCTGGATCAGGGTTGGAGAGAGCAAATACAACAGGATTGGCAGCCATGCTTTTAACCATGTCAGTGCTAATTAAATCGGGGCCAGAGACACCGATACACACATCAGCACCTTGCATGGCTTCAGCAAGTGTTCGTTGAGTATGTGCGCTGGCAAAGAGTTGTTTTTGTTGGCTGAGATCATCGCGACCGCTATGTACGACACCCTTGCGATCACATAACATAATATTTTGTTTTGGTGTTCCCATTGCCATTAACATGTTCATAGAAGCAATACCTGCTGCACCGGCGCCAAGGCAGACAACGTTAATATCAGTGAAATTCTTGCCCTGTAACTCAAGTGCATTTTTTAAACCGGCAGTAATAATTATCGCAGTACCATGTTGGTCGTCATGAAAAACCGGAATATCTAATTTTTCAATTAATCGTTTTTCAATATCAAAGCAGTGAGGGGCAGCAATGTCTTCAAGATTAATCCCGCCAAACCCGGATGCGATTCGTGCCACTGTCTCAACAAAATTATCGGGATCTTCTGCATCAACTTCTATATCAAAACAATCAATCCCGGCAAAGCGTTTGAATAAGACGGCTTTGCCTTCCATAACCGGCTTACCTGCTAAGGCGCCAATATTGCCTAAACCTAACACAGCCGTACCATCGGTAATGACAGCCACTAAGTTTCCTTTGGAAGTGTAGTGATAAGCGGCTTCTTTATCAGCGTGTATTTCACGGCAAGGTTCAGCAACGCCCGGAGTGTAAGCAAGAGATAGGTCTTGTTGTGAGGCGCAGGCTTTAGTGACTTCTATCGCAATTTTTCCTGGGGTTGGCTCAGCATGGTATCTCAGCGCAGCTTTTTTTAAATCGTCGGTCATTGTAATAGCTCGTTTTAGTCAGGCCGCTATTCTACACGGCTCCAATTCAATGTGTAGGTGCTTACTTGATGATCTTCAACGAATCGCCTTCAGTGGGCTCACCATCGGGGAACTTCTTATTTAAAAGACGTAGTTGTTCTTCAGCATTTGTGCCAAGTTGTGATTCACTCGCTAATGTAGCGAAACGAGTATCTTTTTTTGCTGCAATAATATGTATACGGCGGGGTTTCGCTTTAGTTTTTTCTGCATCTGTGAGTGAGCGGAAACTGCGAGCCGTACTAATAATTTCAGTATCGAATTGGTAGGGTGTTTTTTCATCTTTTGCTAGCCCCTGAAAAACCCAGGCAGTGTTATTTTTATAAATAACAACAAAACGCATTAAGCGTGTGCCATAAACAGTACGAGCGACTGAAGAAACAGCTGTATAGCCACTTAAACTGTTACTCTCAAAATTTTCGCCATTCTTTAAGTCACTTAATTTAAGGCGTTGTTCGAGAAATTGTTTTGGACTAATGCGTTTATTAATATCGACGGCTGTAACTTGCAATATACCTTTATTTCCCGGTGCGATGGCAACAATACTATTGGGACTGTTCTGTATGCGCCAGTCTTGTGGAAAATCTAATTTGATATTTAGTTCGTGATGATAAAATGAATTGCCACGGACAATTCCTTGTTTTTCACCTTCACCGTAAACAACGCCTTCTAGGTTTCGTAAAAAGGTAACACGGTTATTATTGTTTTGTGAATTGGGCGTTTGTAATCGTTTAGCTTTGGCAATTACTTCCTGTAAGCGTTTGTCATTATCTGGATGCGTGGCAAAGACACCGTGATAGGTGTTGGGTTCACGGCCTTCTTTTTTAGCAAGTTGTTTATCATAAATTTCTTGATTTTTTAACACGCGAATTACTTCCATCATTGCGAGTGGGTCATAGCCGGTCTTGGCTAAATACTCGGCACCAAGACGATCTGACTCCAATTCATTGTCGCGGCCATAGCCACGTACCAACGCTGTGCCAATCGTGTTAAGTAGATCGCCAGCGCCATTAAAACCGGCTTGCGAAGCCAGCACGGCAGCAAGTAGGCCTGTAGCGGCTGCGGTACTTTGTTGCCGCACGGCGTGACGCGCGGTAACGTGACCGATTTCATGGCCTAAAACAGCAGCGAGTTCAGCTTCGTTTGAAAGGTAAGCCATCATGCCTCGCGTGATGTAAATATAACCGCCTGGCAAGGCAAAGGCGTTTATCTCATGACTGTCTAGCACGGTAAAACGATAAATCAGATTGTTGCGATGACTTTTGGCCGCTAATTTGTCGCCGACTTTTTGTACGTATTCCTGAAGTGCAGGTGCATCATAAAAACCATATTGCTGAATGATTTTGGCATGGTTTTGGCGACCAATTGAGATTTCATCATCCTCTGACATCAGCACGAAATCTGATTCGCCAGTGACAGGGTTAACGGCACAACCACTCAAAGCCATGAGCAGAATAAGAAAACTGTAATGTAAAATTTTATTGATTAGCATAATACCGGTGTCATGTTAGTGGGCAGTATCGTTCAGCCTTGTTGTTAGTTGATAATCTCAAGAGCGTAAGGTGTTCGCAAGTGCATTCGTAATTGACCCTTGCGTTTATACAGCCAGCCTCGACCAATAATCGTTTTGCCTAGCAACTCCTGTGGTTTGAGTGCCTTAAATAAAGGGAGTTCATTTTTGTTGATACGAAAAGCGACTTTTCCAGCTAGATTAAGCCATAAGTTACGTCGCCCTTTACCAATACGAACAACTTTACCAAAGACATGCCGGTAACCGAGATGGTGCTTATTTACTTTTATACTGGCAACGGGTTGGTGTTGCGCTAACTGCCAAATCCCTTTTTGGGATTTTTGTGCCTGTTTTTCGACTTGAGCATAACAATCCAGCCCGTCGAGGTTAGGCGGGATGGCCAGTAACGTCGCAAACCCATCGTGGAGCAATTGGGCAGAGAGACTGTTTCCATCAGGGGTGTAGAGGTGGGCGAGTAAACGGCCATATCGGTCGCGCTTTTCTCGATCCATTTTAATTAGTAATTGATGGTGGCTGTTTTTGACAAGCTGGCGCAATCGCTCTCGTGATTGCGCTGCAAAGGGCTGGTTCGGCTGGCCATCGCGGGCTAATTCAGGCGTGTTGATACCCAGCAAGCGGACTTTTTCACCATTACTAAGGTGCAGGGTATCGCCATCATGAACATATCGGACTTGTACATGTCTGTCCGTATGGCTAGGCGGGCAAAGGGGTTCGGCGGCCTGGGCAGCGAGAGGAAATAACAACCAATAAAAAAGGCGCACAGCAATGAGCGCCTTTAATAGCATGGTTGGCGGCACGCAAATTACGCTTTGCGGCGGCTGTACTTCTGCTTGAATTTATCAACGCGACCTTCAGTATCAAGCAATTTCTGCTTACCAGTGAAGAACGGGTGGCATTCTGAACAAACTTCGATTGTCAGGTTGTCTTTGCCGACAGTTGAATTAGTTTCGAAGCTGTTTCCACAGCTGCAATTGACCGTTACGGCCTCATATGAAGGATGAATCTCTGGCTTCATGTCCTGTTTCCTCAGAATCTGTTGCGTCCCTGTGACGCAGGGTTAAGGGCGCGCATAATACGGAAAACTACCTCTTTCGGCAAGTACCAGTTGCCAGAAATGCTAGTTTTCTTCTTCTAAACGGTGCTGGAATGGCAAAATGCTCGCATTAAAGCGGGGCTTAAGGGGGGTAAAATGTCCATCAGCAACCGATTTGAGAGACGCTATCATACCGCCATCGCCGGCTAATTGATCCCACATCATGCTGTAAATCGTCTGGCAGGCAGCCATCGGTGTTTTACTCTTTTTGCGAATCATGTCGATGCGCCATTGTAGGCCGGTTAGTCGCTGTCTAGAGTGAGAAGGTGCGGAGTCTAGAAAACCTTGAATCGCAGCGGTACGTGCTGCCTCAAAGCCATCTGGGTCATTCATAGCTAAATCTAGCCATTCATCAAACCCCATCTGTTTTGCTGTACTACTTTTAGTCATTATTTAGCTCCACAGGCACCCATCATCCCGTCAAAACGCATGCCTGTAAAGCTTTAGGATAAAAAAATAGCGCACCCGTACTTTTACCTTGAAAATTATATGGTTATATATCAGAGAAAATCGGTGTAATTTGAGCCTTGGCTGCAAATGCCGATGTCAATTCAAGAATCGCACCACATTGACACCATTTTATGAACGTTTGTTAAGGATAGGGATATGACTAATCAAAATTCTGATGTGAAGGAGATTAAGCATTCGCTCGCTAATCGTCTGGAATACTCAGTGGGAAAAGATTTATCGACAGCCACGCCGCATGACTGGCTTAACGTAGCTAGCTTTGTCGTACGAGATCGCTTAATGGAACGATGGATTAAGACGATGCGCAGTTATTACGATCAAGATGTGAAGCGTGTGTATTACCTTTCACTCGAGTTTTTGATGGGTCGAACCCTAATGAACGGCATGCTAAATCTTGGTATGCATGATGAGTGCGAAAAATCATTGCATGATGTGGGTGTGGACATGGAAGAAATTCGCTCCCTCGAGCCAGATGCGGGTTTAGGTAATGGTGGGCTAGGCCGACTTGCAGCCTGTTACCTTGACTCGCTTGCAACATTACAGATGCCTGGGTATGGCTATGGAATTCGGTATGAGTACGGCATGTTTAACCAGCGCATTGAAAATGGGTGGCAAGTAGAGCATCCCGATAATTGGTTGCGCTATGGCAACCCATGGGAATTTCCACGCGCGGAATTATTGTACCCAATTAAATTTGGTGGTCGTGCCGTAGAGTTTTGTGATGAACGTGGCTGTATGCGACACCATTGGGTAGACGCGGAAGAAGTGATGGCCATGGCAGTGGATACTCCCGTGCCTGGATATAAAAACGGTACTGTTAATAACATGCGTTTGTGGTCCGCAAAAGCATCGCGTGATTTTGATTTAAAATATTTCAATGAAGGGAACTATATAAAGGCTGTTGCTGAAAAGAATGAATCAGAAAATCTTTCAAAAGTACTGTACCCAGATGACACAACCATCATGGGCCAAGAGCTTCGCCTTAAGCAGCAATATTTCTTTGTTAGTGCTTCGTTGCAGGATATTTTAAACAGGCATGGTCGAAATCATGAAGGGCTTTTAGAGTTAGCGGATAAAGTTGCAATTCAGTTAAATGACACGCACCCGGCGATAGCAATTGCTGAATTAATGCGTATTTTAGTCGATGTGCATGATATGCAATGGAATGAAGCGTGGGAAATGTGTAGCAAAATTTTTTCCTATACTAACCACACATTATTACCCGAGGCGTTAGAAACTTGGCCAGTGCCTTTGTTTGAGGAAGTATTACCAAGACACCTGGAGATAATTTACGAAATTAATCACCGGTTTTTAACGGATGTGATGCACAGATACCCTGGCGATATGGATAAATTACAACGAATGTCGATTATTGATGACGCAGGTGAAAAACGTATTCGTATGGCGCATCTTGCTATTGTTGGAAGTCATAAAGTTAATGGCGTTTCGGCGATTCATACAGAGTTGATGCGCCAAACAATTTTTTCGGAATTTGATGAGTATTACCCGGATAAAATTATTAATATAACGAATGGTATTACACCAAGACGATGGTTGAATCAGGCAAACCCGAATTTAGCAAATTTGATTAATAGTAAAATAAAAGGCAGTTGGCTAACCAATTTGTCCCGCCTTGAAGAGTTAATGCCATTTGCTGATGATATTGATTTTCATAAATTGTTCATGAAAGTAAAGCATGAAAACAAACATGACTTGGCAAAACAAATTGAAATGCACTTGGGCATAAATGTAGATCCATCTTCATTATTTGATGTCCAAGTAAAAAGAATTCATGAGTACAAGCGCCAGTTATTAAACGTTCTACATGTTGTTACGCGTTACAACATGATAAGACGTGGCGACATCAATGAGTTGGTACCACGCACAGTTATTTTTAGCGGTAAGGCTGCCCCCGGTTATGCCATGGCAAAAATGATTATTAAATTGATCAATGATGTCGCAGATATTATTAACAATGATCCAGCCGTACACGGGATGTTGCGAGTTGTTTTCATTCCTAATTATGACGTATCAACTGCTGAAGATATTATTCCTGCAGCCGATCTTTCAGAGCAAATATCTTTAGCAGGTATGGAAGCGTCTGGTACTGGCAATATGAAGTTAGCACTTAATGGTGCTTTGACTATCGGTACACAAGATGGCGCAAACATTGAAATTGCGCAAGCAGTTGGCGATGACAATATATTTAATTTTGGCATGAACACGGATGAGGTCAGTGAGCAATGGCAACGGGGTTATAATCCACGCGATTTTTATAATGATGACCAACGCTTGCGTGAAGTGATTGACATGATTGGTTCTGGGTATTTTTCGCCAAACGATCTCAATCGATTCAAACCGCTAACTGATATGTTACTTGAGAACGATCAATACATGTTGTGCGCAGACTATTCGAGTTATATAGAAGCGCAATTGCGGGCGGATAGACTTTACGCTGATCAACATGCTTGGGCAGCTAGCGCCATTAAAAATGTTGCCATGATGGGGCATTTATCCAGTGATCGTGCGATTCAGGAATACGCTGAAAAAGTTTGGGGGGTCCACCCTATTGAGCGATAGCATATGATGTAACTGGCAGTTGCTTGTTACATCATATTGTTAACTAAGCTATTCTTGGAAGCATGAACGAACATATTTTATCTACGGTACTGGTGCTTTTAGCAATGTCGATTATCACCGTCATTCTGCTAAAACGCTTAAATTTACCTCCAATTCTTGCTTATTTATTTGTCGGCATTGCAGTCGGCCCACATGCGATCGGTCTCGTGGAGAATGAGGAGTCGATTCACTTACTGGCCGAGATAGGCGTTGTCTTTTTACTTTTTTCGATTGGTTTAGAATTTTCGTTTGCACAACTCATTGCAATGAAAAAAGCGGTATTGGGTCTGGGTACCACCCAAGTTGTTTTAACTAGCCTTATGGGCACAGTCGTTGCTCATTTTATAGGACTGAGTTGGGAAGGAGCGATTGTTGTGGGAGGGGCGATTGCCCTGTCGTCAACGGCTATTGTTACTAAGCAGCTAACTGAGCAACTTGAAATGCAGTCTCGTCACGGCCGTTTGGCACTGGGCGCATTATTGTTTCAGGATATTGCCGTTGTTCCATTTTTGGTGATTATTCCAATCCTGGCTGGCGGCGCTGAAGGTAATATTAGCAGTGAATTACTTTTAGCATTGGCCAAAGCGGTTATGGCGTTCATTATTATGAGCGTATTAGGTCGCTGGGTCTTGCGGCCAGTATTTCACACAGTGGCATCGGTTCACTCTGCGGAACTGTTTACATTAACGGTCATTTTTATTGCCTTAATGACTGGCGGCATCACGCATATGCTTGGTTTGTCAGCAGCCATGGGTGCTTTTTTAGCAGGCATAATGTTAGGTGAGTCGGAATATCGGCACCAAATTGAAATCGATATTCGCCCTTTTCGAGATGTATTTATGGGGCTGTTCTTCATCACGATTGGTATTCAACTAGATATTAGTTTGCTGCCTGAGGTATGGCCAAAGGCACTGTTATTGCTGGTAGTGCTTATTATTGGTAAAGGCTTGTTAGTGATAAGTATTAGCCGTTTTATGGGTTATGACAATGCTGTGTCAACACGTACGGCACTTGTCTTGGCTCAAGGTGGTGAATTTGGTTTTGCATTATTGGCGCTGGCACTAAATAGAGAGTTGATTTCGATTATGGATAGTCAGGCAATTCTTGCTGCGATTATTGCGAGTATGATTCTTGCACCAATCTTAATTCGCGAAAATGGATCAATTGTGAAAATGATCTTCGGTCAGACTTACCTTAAACAACGCCAATCTCAGGCTAAAGAAGTTTTGCATGCATCGCTTGACCTTAAAGACCATGTCATTATTGCTGGCTACGGACGCGTTGGCCAAAACCTTGCTTCATTTCTTCGCCAGGAAGCGATTGAATACGTGGCACTGGATCTTGATCCCGTCATTGTGCGAGAGGCACACGAATCGGGTGAGCGTGTTTATTACGGTAATGCAACACATGCATCAATGTTGAGAGCAGCAGGTGTGCGGCGTGCTAAAGCGATGATTATTAGCTCGTTTGATGCAAAAACCGTGACGAGAATAATTGAGACGGCGCATGAGAAAAATCCTGATTTACCGATCATAGTTCGTAGTAAAGATGAACTTCACTTGGAAGAATTTGAGCAGGCAGGCGCAAATCGGGTAGTACCTGAGAAATTTGAATCCAGTATGATGTTGGCAACCAACTTATTAGAAGTGCTTGGCGTACCGACAGAAGAAATAACACGCCTAATCGAAAAAACCCGTGCAGATCAATATTATAACTTACGCGGTTACTTCCATGGTGAAGAAGCAGAAAGCGTTGAAGATATCGCCGAAGATCACTATCGACGTCATACAGTTATGCTTGTTGCAGGATGCCTTAGTATTGGTAAAACGATTGAAGATTGTCATCTTGGCGAAATGGGAGTGAGTGTCCTCTCAATAAGACGCGGCGACATTCGAGGTGATGATCCAGATCCTGATATGATTCTACAACAGGGTGATGCATTAGTGCTTGAAGGTGGTACAGAGGAGCTTGAATTAGCCGAAGAAAAATTATTAAGAGGAACGTGAGGTCTAAGTGACCGTATGGGTACAGACGCGATTCCTGCCACTTTCTTTCGCGCGATATAAGGCCGTATCAGCCCGCGCAACAAATTCTTCTGTCGACTCAGCTTCTGAAAACAAAGCGACACCCACTGACACAGTGACGCGCCCCACATTATCACCAACCTGATTTTTATCCATTGCTTGATTACGTACAATATTGCAAATGTTATCAGCAACACGTTCAGCACCTTCCATTGGGGTCATCGGAAGAACAACAACAAATTCCTCTCCACCATAACGGGCAAGCAGATCGCCACCACGAATAGTTTTATTGAGCGCTGAAGAGACACACTTCAATACAGCATCTCCGACGACATGGCCATAAGTGTCATTAACTTTTTTGAAATGGTCGATGTCTATAATTAGAAGGCAAAGAGGTTGCTGGTCTATTTTTGTTTGCGAACAACATTCTGCTAATGCGTCATCAAAAGCGCGACGATTTTGAATACCTGTTAAAGGATCGACCATTGACTCATGGCGAACACGCTCAAATTCTGTTTGTAACTCGGCAAGATCACGGTTACTTTTTGACAGTTCATCTTGCAGTGTTTGGCTAGATGCCTGCATCTGAGACGTTTCGTCTATCAAGCGGGAAATAGCATTTGTCGCAGTAGATATATCACCACCACCTTGTAGATCATCAACAGCATTATTAAGGCTTTCCGAGTAAGATTGAGAATCTTTGCCTGCTTCCTGCAAAGACTTTTGCGTTGAGGCTAATAAAGCAAGCAATGCCTGGCGCGTTTTAACCATTGCTTCTTCATTATTATCAACTAAAAACGTGTTGTATAACGCAGTAAAATCTTTCGCATCAATAGCATTATGATGTTTAAACAAATCTTCTACAGAGGCTTTAAGTTCGGTGTTTTTACCGAGGATATATTCGTATAAAATGGCATAAGTAATAGGATTGGCAGGCAATTTGTATTTATTTGCTAAAGGCAATGCAGCACGCACTACTTGGGCAGCCCCTTCGATACTTTCTTGATAGTCAGTATGCAATTCAAATCCCCTATGAACTTTTTATGTCGTTAAAACATAGCAATAGCTAATGAAAAAGCAACGTAAGTAGCGCTAAATTATCAAAAGCAATGATCCTTGAAAGAAATCCATGCTTGGATCTATATAAATAAGCATCTGAAACAAAGTTAAACTCGGTCTAAACCTATATAAAAAAAACCCGCAATTGCGGGTTTTTTTATATAGGAATCTAGTTTCAACAATTATCGTTTCATCGAATCAAAGAATTCAGCATTGTTTTTGGTTGCTTTCATTTTGTCGAGTAGTAATTCCATTGCAGCAAGCTCATCCATTGGATGTAAAAGTTTGCGCAGAATCCACATTTTCTGTAGTTCGTCAGGTTTAGTGAGAAGCTCTTCTCGTCGAGTACCGGAGCGGTTTACATTAATTGCCGGGTAGACACGCTTTTCTGCAATACCGCGATCCAAATGTAATTCCATGTTACCCGTACCTTTAAACTCTTCATAAATCACATCATCCATGCGTGAACCAGTTTCAACCAATGCGGTAGCAAGAATAGTCAGAGAGCCACCTTCTTCGATGTTACGTGCAGCACCAAAGAAACGTTTTGGACGTTGCAGGGCGTTAGCATCCACACCACCAGTTAGTACTTTACCTGAAGAGGGCACAACAGTGTTGTAAGCGCGTGCAAGTCTTGTAATCGAGTCAAGCAGAATGACAACGTCCTTTTTATGCTCGACTAAGCGTTTAGCTTTTTCAATGACCATTTCAGCAACTTGTACGTGCCGACTGGCAGGCTCATCGAAAGTGGAAGAAACAACTTCTCCACGCACTGAACGTTCCATCTCCGTTACTTCTTCAGGACGTTCATCAATCAGTAATACGATTAGGTGGCAATCAGGGCAACTATTCGTAACTGATTGAGCAATGTTCATGAGCATCATCGTTTTACCAGCTTTAGGTGGCGATACAATTAAGCCACGTTGGCCTTTACCTATAGGTGAGGCCAAATCGATGATACGTGCAGTGATGTCTTCGGTGCTCCCGTTGCCAATTTCTAGCACCATACGTTCGTTGGCATGCAGTGGCGTTAAGTTTGAAAACAGGACTTTATTTTTAGCATTTTCAGGCGAATCGAAATTAATTTCCTGAACTTTTAATAGCGCAAAATAGCGCTCGCCATCTTTGGGTGGACGAATCTTACCGGCAATGGTGTCACCTGTGCGTAAATTAAAACGACGAATCTGACTGGGTGACACATAAATATCATCTGGACCGGCAAGGTATGAACCTTGTGCTGAGCGGAGGAACCCAAAACCATCTTGAAGAATTTCGAGTACCCCATCACCGTGTATATCTTCGCCTTTTTTTGCATGCGCCTTAAGAATTGCGAAGATAATGTCTTGCTTTCGGGAGCGAGCCATTCCTTCAATTTTCATTTTTTGAGCGAGTTCTACGAGTGCAGCGGCGGATTTTTGTTTCAGTTCAGTTAGATTCATAGTATAGATTCGTGTGATTTATTTGTGAGAATGAAAGGGTGTTGAGCGATTTGTCTGAAAGACTATGCACGCCATACCCAGACGTGTTGTTTAAAAAATGGGCTTTAGTTTGAGATTAATAGTTTGGATTTGTTTTGTGGAAGTTGTGCTTCCAAGTTAAAACGAACACTAGCACCAATAAATGGCTGCGTCCAGAAACCTGAACACAGCCAGTGTATTAGATATTGCTATCAATAAAAGCAGTGAGCTGAGATTTGGAAACTGCGCCGACTTTCGTTGCTTCAACATTACCCGCTTTAAAAATCATTAGGGTAGGGATGCCGCGTATACCGTATTTAGGTGCCGTACCAGGATTTTCATCAATATTGAGTTTCGCAATAGTGACTTTGCCTGCATATTCAGCCGCAATTTCTTCCAGTATGGGTGCAATCATCTTACAAGGGCCACACCAGTCTGCCCAATAATCCACTAGGACCGGACCTTCAGCCTTAATAATCACGTCTTCAAATGTGTCATCTGTGACGTGAACGATACTTTCGCTCAAAATGTAGCCTCCACTTCAAAATTTATTTTCATGACCAGTGTATGGACATGTATTCGGGATGTTTTCTTGTGTAGGTAAGATTTGAGCTTAATCAGATTGGTATTGCAAGCCCAATTCACGTTCTATTCTGTTATGCTGCCGTCCCCATGAGTGATAAACATTTAACAAACACCTTATTTTCCTCGCTTGATTTGCCAACCGAATTACTGCAAGGCCTTGAAGAAGCAGGTTTTTCCAAGTGCACACCGATTCAGGAGCAAACCTTGCCACTGGCATTAAAAGGTCAAGATGTAGCAGGACAGGCACAAACCGGTACGGGCAAAACGGCTGCCTTTTTATTGGCTGCCATGACGCGGTTGATGAGAAACCCCGCTTCTGCGTCTCGAAAACCAAATCAACCACGCGCACTGATGCTGGCACCAACCCGCGAATTGGCAATCCAAATTCATAAGGATGCGGTGTTATTTGGTAAACACACAGGACTAAAACTGGCGTTGGCCTATGGCGGCACAGGGTATGAAACCCAGCGGGCAGCTATTGAAGCCGGTTGTGACATTTTGATTGGAACCCCTGGGCGGATTATCGATTACTTTAAACAGCATGTATTCAATTTAAAAGAAGCCGAAGTGATTGTGCTCGATGAAGCGGATCGAATGTTTGATCTTGGCTTTATTAAAGATATTCGTTATTTAATGCGTCGAATGCCGGAACCGGGCAAGCGTTTAGGTTTACTCTTTTCAGCTACATTATCTCACCGAGTGATGGAACTGGCATACGAGCACATGAATACGCCTGAAAGTGTGGTGATTGAGGCGGAAACCATGACCGCGGATAAAGTCACGCAGATTGTTTATCACACTGCAAATGAGGAAAAAATACCTTTCTTAATAGGCTTAATGAAGCACATGGATCCTAGTCGCTCGATTGTGTTCGCTAACACTAAACGGGCAGGCGAAAAGATATGGGGCTACCTTGAAAGCAACGGTATTCGTGCGGGGATTTTATCGGGCGACGTACCGCAAAATAAACGTCAGCGTTTATTAGAAGAATTTAAAAAAGGCGAGCTACCTGTGTTGGTTGCAACGGATGTTGCTGCAAGGGGCTTACATATTGATGGCGTGAGCCACGTATTTAACTTTGATTTGCCTGATAACAGTGAGGATTATGTTCATCGTATCGGTCGGACTGCACGTGCTGGCGAATCAGGTGATGCTATCAGTTTTGCCTGTGAGACCTATGCCTTTAATTTGATGGATATCGAGGAATATTTGGGAAATCGTCTACCTGTCGGGCAGGTTGATACAAGCTTGTTTCTAGAAGACTTAAAGCCACCCGTGCGGATACAGCGCAAACCGCGGCCGGATCACAAAGGCAACCGTGGAAAGAAAAAACCCCAATCAGGTCAAAGGCATAGGCGAAGATAAGCGCTAAAAGCAGTCTAATTGCTAAGCAAAAAGTAATCCTTTTTACTACATAATAGCCATTTTCCATTACAGAAAAAGCTGCTAGTATCAAACAGATACAAAGGGAATCCAGATTTTTTCTGGATTTTTTTGGCTAAAAAATACAAGAATTGGCAGCAGATGGCTTCATTTATTCATAAAATGACTGACCGTATTGGAGAACAAGGATTAGTTTGGCTTGTTAACTTGTTGCTATTGGCGTTATTGGCTCAGGCGATTGCCAGTTTTATATGGCAAATGTTAGAAGACGACGAGGCTTTGCCCGCGCAAAGCTATTCGACACCTTCTATCGTTAACCGATCCACACAGCAGTCTGCAATTTTATTGGCTCAACGCATTGCTAATAGTCACTTGTTTGGCCGAGTCGAAGCAGGTTCTTCCGAGCCACGTGGTGCGAATGCACCCGAGACCAAACTGAATTTGCTGTTGAAAGGCGTAATTGCCTCATCAGATGCAGGCAATGCCGTAGCATTTGTTGCAGCGGGTAAAGGTGCAATAGAAAAGTCATATGCGATAGGTGACAACCTGCCAGGTGGTGCCATACTAAAAGAAATATATGACGAACGTATCTTACTTGAGTATCGGGGAAGGATGGAGAACCTTAGCCTGCGTCGTAGGGTATTAACGAAAGAAGAACTCGGAACACAAAAATAGATCGAGCCTGTTTAGTAGCTCGGCAATATAAATAAAGTTTATCGATGAAAGACCAAACCGTTGCTTGCTCCTAATTGGAACAGGCAGGCGGCTTTGTCACCTCTGCTCTTGGTAGTAGGGGTAAGTAACTGAGGAAGTAGGATGCAGAATAATCAGATTTTAAGCAAAAAATCCCTAAAGCGTTTATTGGTAACGGTCATGTTTTTGCCTGCTCTATTGTTATCGCCAATGTTGCAAGCGATGCCGATGGCTGATGGTGAAACCACCATGCTTAATTTAGAAAATACGGATATCAATACGCTGATCTCAACCATCGCTGACAAGACAGGTAAAAACTTTATTGTTGATCCACGCGTTAAAGGTAAAGTAACGATTATTTCTCACCAGCCTCTGACACGTGAAGAGGTTTACCAGACTTTTCTTTCAATTTTAGAAGTACATAGTTTTGCGGCAGTACCTGGCGATGGCGTGATTAAGATTGTTCCAGATGCAACAGCCAAACAAAGTAGTATTCGTACCGCAAGCCAGGGTGCACCAGGACGTGGTGACGAACTGGTGACTCGTGTTGTCATGGTCAATTATGTAAACGCGATGCAACTGGTGCCTATTTTGCGCCCATTGATTCCGCAACAGGGCCACATGGCAGCTTTCCCGTCGTCAAATGTGTTAATTGTTTCAGATCGTGCCGACAACATTTCCCGAATTATACAATTAGTACAAAGAATCGATCGCCCGAGTAATGATGATGTGGAGGTTGTTGCACTCCAACATGCCTCAGCAGGTGAAATGGTTCGTGTATTAAGCGCATTAAAGAAAAGCAATGGTGTTGGTAAGCAAGCGATACAACCGCCAATGCTAGTTGCGGATGAACGAACCAATAGTATTTTGCTTGGTGGTGATAAAGGTGAGCGTCTGCGCTTACGTGCACTCATCGCGCACCTTGACGCGCCAACTGGCGGCGGTGGGAGTACACAAGTTGTTTACTTAAAATATGCTGATGCAGCGAGTTTAGTGCCTGTGCTAACCAGTGTAAGTGGGAACATTATTAAGGCAAGCGGTAAGGGTAATGCGAAAGCGGCTGGAGGATCATCATCAGAATTAAATATTCAGGCTGATGAAAATACCAATGCGTTAGTGATTACCGCTCAGCCAGACATCATGCGCTCTTTAAAAAGTGTTATTCGCCAACTTGATATTCGTCGGGCTCAAGTTTTAGTTGAGGCCATTATTGCTGAAGTTTCTTCGACCAAGAGTTCAGAACTGGGAGTACAGTTTGGGACACTTGACACTAGCAAGGGTGTAATTGGTTCAGAATTTCCAGGTACCGGACCTAATATTCTTTCTTTAGCACTGAGTGCCGATCCTGTTACAACCTTGGGTGGTGGTTTAAATATTGGTGTTGGTGATGCTCGTGGTGGAAACCGTTTTGGTGTATTGCTGCGTGCGATTGCCTCTGATGATGATTCAAACTTATTATCGACTCCGAATTTAGTTATGTTGGATAATGAAGAAGCAGAAATTATTGTTGGCCAAAATGTTCCCTTTGTAACCGGCTCACAACAAACTACTGGTGGTTTGGCAAACCCGTTTCAAACTATACAACGTCAGGACGTAGGTTTAACATTAAGAGTTAAGCCACAGATTAATGAAGGTGATGCAATTAAACTTGATATCACTCAGGAAACATCCAGCGTGGTGCCTGATAATTCCAGTGTGACGTCTGCAGATATTATTACCAATAAACGTTCAATTAAAACGTCTGTGATGGTTGATGATGGTGAAATTATTGTGCTGGGTGGTTTGATATCAGATGATCTCACCGAAGGAGTATCGAAAGTCCCCGTACTTGGTGACATTCCTTTAGTCGGAAATCTTTTTAGTAGCCGAATTACGCGTAAATTAAAAACCAATTTGATGGTTTTCCTGCATCCAGTGATTTTAAAAGAGGGTAAGGGCAAAGCACTTTCAAGTAGTAAGTACAACTATATACGCGCTAAGCAGTTAGCGGGTAAAGAAGAAGGTGTGAACTTACTAAGCGATAGTGTTACGCCAGTGTTACCAACATTGGATACTTATTTAGAAATTCCGCCACCTTATAAAGCTGAAGAGAAGCAAACTAACTAGTACTGTTATGCAATTAGAAATAGTCGACAAAAATACAGAGGATAACCAAGTGGCTGTGACCGCGTCATTGCGTATTCCCTTTGGTTATGCAAAACGCCATGGAGTGTTGTTGGCAGGCGAGCAAGATGGCTTACTTAAAGTGCTTTGTCGTGAAAATGTTAAAGCAATTAACCTTGCTGAATTACGCCGACATTTAGCTCGAAAATTCAATATTGAATTTATTAGTGATGCTAAGTTTGAAGCCTTATTACAATCAGAGTATGAACAGGGTTCCAGTGAAGCCATGAATATCATGGACGACATTGAAGGCAATGATTTATTCAGTATTGCTCAAGATTTGGCTGAACCTGAAGATCTGATGGAAACAGAAGACGATGCACCAATAATCCGTCTGATTAACGCCTTGTTAACCGAAGCGATTAAAGAAAATGCTTCAGACATTCATATCGAACCCTATGAAAATCGTCTTGTTGTGCGTATGCGTGTTGATGGCGTCTTACGGGAAATACTCGAACCAAAGCGTGCCATTGCGCCTCTGTTAGTGTCACGAATTAAAGTCATGGCCAAGCTGGATATTGCTGAAAAGCGTTTACCGCAAGATGGCCGTATTTCCTTACGCGTTGCAGGCCGTGCAGTTGATGTACGTGTATCCACTCTACCGGCAGGGGGTGGTGAGCGAGTAGTGATGCGTTTGCTTGATAAGCAAGCGGGGCGTTTAAATTTAGAGCACCTAGGCATGTTGCCTAAGACACTTAAATTAATTAGCGGTGTGATCCATAAGCCTCACGGTATTGTTTTAGTCACAGGACCAACAGGTTCAGGCAAAACGACATCGCTGTATGCCATGTTGCAACGTTTGAATGATAAACAACGCAATATCATGACTGTGGAAGACCCCATTGAATATTATATTGATGGCATTAGCCAAACACATGTAAACACCAAAGTAGATCTAACCTTCGCACGTGGTTTACGGGCTATCTTAAGACAAGATCCTGATGTGGTCATGGTAGGCGAAATTCGTGATCTTGAGACGGCGCAAATTGCCGTGCAGTCTAGTTTAACGGGCCATATGGTATTGTCGACACTTCATACCAACACCGCAGTAGGCGCGGTAACACGGTTAAGAGATATGGGGGTTGAACCTTTCCTTCTGTCATCAAGTTTAAGCGCCGTGCTAGCACAACGATTAGTGCGCGTATTGTGTCCTGACTGTAAACGTGCGCATGTAGCACAGGCGAGCGATTGTGCGGCATTAGCCATGGATGTTAAAAAAGCCCCGACCATTAATGAACCAGTGGGTTGTGATAGTTGTAACGGGATTGGTTATAAAGGTCGAATGGGTATTTATGAATTGGTGTTAGTTGATGAAACGCTACGTACTATGATTCATGATGGAGCGAGTGAGCAACAGTTAGAAGCCTATGCTCGTAAATCAACACCAGGTATAGGTGATGAAGGTAGAAGACTGGTTATTTCTGGTGCAACATCAATTGAAGAAATATTACGTGTAACTCGCGAAGATTAAGCCATGAGTGCCTTTGAATATACTGCACTGGATGTAAGCGGTCATAAACTCAAAGGTGTGCTCGAGGGCGATGCCCCCAGACAAATTCGTCAGCAGCTCCGTGATCGCGGCTTAACGCCGTTGAGTGTTGACGAAGTCCACCAGCACAAAAATAGCGACGGTAAAAAGAAATTTAGCCGTGGTATCAATTCCACAGAGCTTGCCGTTTTTACACGTCAGCTGGCAACCTTAGTGGGTTCGGGTATGCCTTTAGAGGAAACACTCGACGCTGTGGGTAAGCAGAGTGAGAATCCGCGCTTACAAAGCACAATTGCTGCAGTGCGTTCACGAATTAAAGAAGGACATAGTTTAGCCGATGCGCTGGGTGATTTTCCTTCTATTTTTCCGGAGTTATATCGTTCGACCGTGTCAGCAGGTGAACAGACAGGTCACCTTGATGTCGTGTTGTCTCGTCTAGCGGATTACACTGAAAACCGTCAAATGCTAATCCAATCTATTAGTCAGGCACTTATTTATCCAGCAGTGCTGACGTTAACCGCTTTGGCAGTTGTAGGTTTGTTGCTAGGTTATGTTGTGCCGCAAGTTGTTCAGGTTTTTACAGACTTAGGGCAAACTCTACCCTTTCTTACCCGCGCATTAATTGCAACCAGTGATGTCGTTCGTGACTTTGGATGGTTAATGCTTTTGGTGGTGATTGCCAGCATCTTTGCTTGGAGAAAAGCACTACAGCTTGAAAAATTTAAATATTTTTATCATGAGTGGTTGCTCAAACTACCATTGGTGTCAAAGTTAGTCAGAGGTGTGAACACAGCACGTTTTTCAAGGACCTTTAGTATTTTGATTGCCAGTGGCGTGCCAGTTTTAGAAGCATTGCGTATTAGCGCAAACGTGATGGCAAACCTACCAATGCGTAAAGCTGTCCTGGAAGCGAGTTTTCGTGTGCGCGAGGGTTCAACCGTTCAAAAGGCATTGGAAGTGAGCAACTACTTTCCTCCGTTAGTGCTACATCTTATTGGCAGTGGAGAAAGTAGCGGTAAGCTTGAGGATATGCTCGAACGCGCTGCACAAAACCAGGAACGTGAGTTAGAAAACCGTATATCCACGATAATGAAAATTTTTGAACCCGCGATGATCCTAGGAATGGGCGTAATTGTATTGGTGATTGTATTGGCGATTTTATTACCAATTTTTGATTTGAATCAGTTAGTGAAGTAGTTAATTAACAGGACAAGAAAAGCATGGATATGAAAAAAATGACTAAAAACCTTCAATCGGGATTCACTTTAATAGAAGTGATGGTTGTGGTCGTTATTCTTGGCATTTTGGCTGCCGTGGTCGTAACAAAGGTGGCTGATCGTCCTGATGAGGCGAAATTGGTTAAAGTGAAACAAGATATATTGACGCTTGAATCAGCGCTTAATCTGTATAAGTTGGATAACGATGTCTATCCCACGTCCGAGGAAGGGCTTGAAGCATTAGTAAGCAAACCAGCGAATGCGCGTAACTGGAAACAAGGAGGCTATATTGCGCGCTTACAAAATGACCCATGGAACACGCCTTATCAATACCTAAGCCCTGGCGAGAATAGTCAAATTGACATTTATTCATTTGGTGCCGATAAGCAGCCAGGTGGAGAAGGTATTAATGCTGATATTGGAAACTGGAGTAATTAAGAAAGGTGTTCCAGCGTACTAAAGGATTTACGCTATTAGAATTACTGATTGTGTTAGTGATTTTAGGGATCACCATTAGCTTTACGGTTTTATCTTTTGGTTTGAAAAACCCCCAAGATGATATAAGAGAGCAAGGTCTGCGCCTTGCAGCATTAATGCAACTTGCGTCCGAAGAGTCTATTTTATTAGGACAAGAATTAGCATTAGAATTTGCAGATGAAGGTTATTCATTTTTAAATCTAAAAAAAGATCGTTGGCAAGAAATTGAAAATGATCAGGTTTTCCGCCGCCGTCGTTTACCCGAGCATATGTCTGTTGAGTTAAGCGTCGAAGGCGGTGAATTTAATAACTCAAACGATCTAAATCAAAGAATATATTTTTTCAGTAGTGGTGAGGCAAGCCCTTTCACACTGAGGTTACGTTCTAAAGACACTGAGTATAGCTTTCTGCTAAACGGTGATAGTCAGGCGGTAATCAAGCATGACCAGCAATAGAGCTTCTATTTCAACAAGACATACACGTGGCATGACCTTGATTGAGGTGTTGGTTGCATTGGTGATTATTGCCGTCGCACTTTCAGCTGCTATTCGTAGTGTTAACGCAGGTGTAGTAAACACGGATTATTTAAAACAAAAAAGTTTTGCACATTGGGTTGCAATGAACCAAGTAGCAGAACAGCAAGTGACATTGTTTGATGGTGCCCAAGATGAATGGACGCAAGTTGAAATGGCCGGCCAAGATTGGCATATCAATACAAAAGTCATCGTAACTGATGCGCCATCTATTTTACGTGTCGAAACTAAAGTATACCGACACCGAGACGGGCAATCGCCCTTGTCATCAATGGTTAGCTTTGTGGGTACAGCGCAATGAAAAAGGGTAGCCAAGGCTTTACATTAATTGAACTGCTATTGGCGCTAGGAATTTTCGCTATCCTCGCAGTATTGGCCTATGGCGGTATAAATAGTGTTTTAAATACCAGACAGGCTGTTACACAAGAGTCAACAAGATTGGCTGCTGTCCAACGAAGTTTTGTTCGGCTCTCGCGTGACTTTACGCAGGTGTCCCCCCGCGCAATCCGCGATATTCATGGTGATGTTCAGCCGGCGTTATATACAGGTGAGAATGTCTATAGTTTTAAAAATGAAGTAGGCGAAGAAGAAAATGCGCGCGTATTAATTGAATTTACTGTCGCGGGGAAAAGGCTTTTGCCAGGGCAGATACGTAGCTCATTACAGCGCATTGCCTATGCAGTGAACAAGGGTTCTTTATTTCGGTTGAATTGGTCAGTGCTAGATCGTGCACAAGATAGTCTGCCTTATGTTTCAAAAATATTATCTGATGTAGAAGAGCTCAATGTTCGGTTTTTAAAGTCGGATGGAGAATGGCTTGATACATGGACAATTGATGAAGCTGAATTACAGGAATTACCCGTTGCCGTTGAAGTTAGTTTTAAAGATAAAAAGTGGGGACAACTGAGAAGGGTTTTCTTGGTGTCATGATGCAAGCCCACAGAAACAATTATCAGTCAGGCACAGCGCTGGTTACCGCTTTATTGATTGTTGCTTTAGCCAGTGTTATCGCTACAGCAATGTTAAAGCAACAGCATGTCGATATTCGTCGTGCAGAAAATATGGTTAACGGCGATCAAGTTGTATTGTATCTTCGGGCGGGCGAGAATTGGGTAAAGCAAATATTAACGGATGATCTTTTGACGGGTAAAATTGACAGCCGTAATGATAACTGGGCTAAAATTGATAAAAGTATTCAAATAGAAAATGGCACAATTCAGATTAACGTTGATGATCTCCAAGGGCGGTTCAATCTTAACAATTTGTTAGACAAGGAAGGTCTGCCAAGCAAAAAAGATATGGAACGTTTTCGACATTTATTAGCAGTATTAGAATTAGATACAGAATTAGTTCAACCAGTGATAGATTGGATGGATGCTGACGTTAATATTAGCTTACCAACAGGTGCTGAAGATCAAGAATACTTAGCACTGAAACAGGCTTACAGAGCCGCCAATGCAGCATTTGTGAGTACCAGTGAGCTAATGTTGGTAAAAGGGTTTACGCGACCAGTTTTTGATAAATTGTCACCCTTTATTTCAGCCCTTCCAGACAGGATAGATATCAATGTAAATACAGTTAGCATTCCAGTAGTTGCCGCGATACTACATACTAGCCTGATTGATGCAGAAGCAACTATAAATAATCGTCCTGCGCTGGGTTATCAAGATATTACCGAATTTCGTGGTGAACAAGCCTTGACTGGTAAAAAGGTTGATGGGGTCGGCGTGACCAGCCAGTTTTTTAAGACACAAGTAATTGTTCAGTTAGGTCGCTATAATGCTAGTCAAACAAGTGTGATTGCACGAGATAATAAAGGGACAGTACTGCCACAGGTGCTTCAACGTAGCCGGGCAGAATTATAAAAATGCAGCAATTATATATACATCTACATGAAGGCGATGCGAGTTGGGCATATTGTGCTGAAACAGGGTGCTTGCCAGAACAAGTTGAATCGGGTGATTTAACGCAGTTGCGTCTTCGTGATGATGACTTAAATATAGTCGTCTTCGTTCCAACCGTGGATGTGTTGCTTGCATCAGTTAAAGTCCCTGTTAAAGGACAACAGAAGCTTGCACAAGCTACCCCTTACGCGCTTGAAGAGCAGCTTATTGATGATGTTGAATCAATGCATGTGGCTATCGGCAGTCAAGATAGTGAGGGAATCGTTTCTACTGCGGTTGTTTCGCAAAGTCGTATGAAAACCTGGATGGAACGACTTAAAACAGTGCACATCGAGCCAGATGTAATGATTCCCGATGTCTTGGCGCTACCGCGGGTGAATGGCGATTGGTCTGCATTGCAGCTGGATGGGGACTTAATCTGTGTGCGTAGTGGTGAGCAAACGGGGTTTGCATGTGACACTACAAATTTGGCCATCATGGCTTCCTCGCATGCTAGCGAATCTCATGTCAATCCAGATAACGTGCGGCTTACAAATTGTGCTAAAAATGATGAGAGTACTATTACGGAGCAATTTAAGAATATATTTTCAGTACCGGTTAGTAGCGAGCGCTGTAATGGTGATGCGCTTGCATCATTGATTAGTGGTTATAAACCCGATAAAGGTATAAATCTTCTGCAAGGTGCTTTTATCCGGCATACACGCTGGTTTCGCGGAAAACAGCGTTGGCTTCCTGCAGCGGTACTGTTATTCGCTTGGTTTATATTGCAATTTGGGCTTAATATTTATCAGGTACAGAAACTTGCGTCTATTGAAGAGGATTATAAAAATAAAGTCGTAGAAGTTTTTAAGCAATCATTCCCTGAGGTAACACGAGTAAGTGATCCACAAAAACAAATGGCGATTAAATTAAAGTCATTACGAGGAACAGCAGTTACAGGCGGGGATGGATATTTAGAATTAATGGCCAAGATAAGTCAGGTGTTAGCAAAAGTACCCGCGGTTGATATCAACTCCATGAGCTATAAAAAATCTGCTGTTGATCTTGAAGTCTCATTGAAAGACTTACAGATGTTAGAAAATTTTAAAGAATCTATTTTGAATGTGCCGGGAGTTACCATTGATGTTAAATCTACATCACAGCGAAAAGGTAAATTGGTAAGCCTTATTCAAGTAAGGAGCCAAAAATGAATACAACTGTTGAAACGGTTAAACAGTTTTTAAAAGGGTTAAATCCAAGAGAAAGACTTATTGTGATAGGTGGTGCTGTCGCACTACTGGTAATCGGTATCTATTTATTTGCATGGGAGCCTTTACAGGAAAAGCAAATAACGCTGAAAGAATCAATTAAATCTCAACAAACAGCTTACCAGCAAATGCTTAAATCAGCAGCTGAAGTAAAAGTGTTAAAAAGAACTGGTGGTCGTCAAGCGATCAGCAGTAGCGCAATGCAGAGTATAATTAATAAAACGGCGAAGTCTGCGCTTCCTGGAGCAGTTATAAAACGTGTAGAACAAAACCGGCAGCAAGCAGTGCAAGTTTGGATTGATCAGGTCGCTTTTAATGATATGGTTAAATGGTTAGGTAGCTTACAACAAACGAAAGGGGTGCGCGTTGTAACATTATTTACTGAAGCGACACCACAAGCGGGTCGAGTAAATGCAAGGCTTACACTAAAGGCGGGCTAGCATGCGTCCAGTTTGGCAGTCAGCAATTTTTCTTTTGGTTGTTGTCTTTATCTCTCTAATCTATAAGTTTCCCGCTAATATTGCGTATCAGTATTTTCCGAAGAATAGTCCTGTACACCTATCGGGGATATCTGGTTCTATTTGGTCTGGCCATGCGGAACAAATTGCATTCCAGTCGCTTGTTCTTAAAAAATTTGATTGGCAGTTATCCGCACTGGGAATAATCTTAGGAGAATTGTCGGTTGAATGGTCACTTGATGATACAGCTGCAAAATTACAGGGTGAGCTCTCAGTAACGTCGGAAAAAGTACTGTTAAAGAATACGACTGGCCATATAGAATTAGTTTCTATCGCGCAACGTTTACCCCCACAAGATCTAGTTTTAGGTGGGAAGATGAGTTTAGATGTTGCTCAGCTTGAAATAACACAAGAGAAAATAAGTAATGCTGTAGGAACAATTAATTGGCAGCGAGCAGAATTTTTCTCGCCTGAAAACATAGTATTGGGTGAGTTCAATGCGGATTTAGGTCACGAGGCTGGCCGTTTGCTGATGAAAATCAAAGACAAAGATGCAGCCGTTGCTGTAAAAGGAAACATTCAAATATCAGTCAATGGTCGTTTTGATTATTTTATTCAAGCAGCTGTTCGCGATACGAGTGCACCGGGTTTATTAGAAGCATTTAACCAATTGGGCCAAACAGATGAGAATGGCAGCATAACATTGCAGGGCTCAAGTGGCGCGTTGTTGTTTAACTAGTTTTATCCTGAGTGGGGCAGTAAGTAGCTAGAATTTCAGCTAGACGTTCAGGTGAAACAGGCTTACTTAGGAATTGATTCATCCCTGCGTCAAGACACCTAAGACGATCGTCCTCGGAAACATTTGCGGTTAAAGCAATAATAGGTATTTTGCTTACAGCGTTGCGTTTAGCTTCCTCTTCGCGCCACTTTATAGTCGCTTCAATACCATCCATGATTGGCATATGCATATCCATAAACACGATGTCGTATTTGTTATCACAAAGTATTTGGTATGCCAGGCGACCGTTACCAACAACATCAACATTATGACCTAATTTTTTCAGCATGGTCGACATGAATAAAATGTTTATTTCACTGTCTTCAGCAAGCAGAATATTAAGAGAAGAATTATTGGCTAGTGTTACCGGTACATTACTATTATCAGATGTATTATCTTCGATTAATTCTAATGTGTCGGAAACTTGTAATGGAATTTCAAACCAGAATGTACTTCCCTTGCCAATCTCGCTATTGGCACCAATTTTACCTTTCATTAGTTTGACAAGTTCACGCGCTATCGTTGTACCAAGACCGGTACCACCAAATTTCCGAGTGGTAGATGAATCAGCTTGGGTGAAACCATCAAAAATATGAAGCAGATTCTTTTTTTCAATACCGATTCCAGAATCAGATACTTCAAAATATAGGTTTGAATCACGCTTGCTAATGTCTATTCTTACTTCGCCTTCCTCGGTAAATTTAATTGCGTTACCTGCAAGGTTGAGTAATATTTGGCAAAGTCGGAAAGGATCGCCAAGTAAGGTTTTAGGTATATCATCAGCAATTGAGTAGCTGAATTTAATGCCTTTTTGCTGTGCCATTGAACCAAGTAGAATATCAATTTCTTTTAAGCCGTCTTCAAGGTTATATGCTTTTGTTTCAAGTGAGAGCTTACCTGCTTCAATTTTTGAAAAATCTAAAATGTCATTAATTAACATATGCAAACGGCTAGTAGAAGTAGAAAGCCCGTTTACATATAAGGTCTGTTCATTATTTAGTTCGGTTGTTTTAAGTAAATTTATCATTCCAACAGCACCACTCATGGGAGTGCGTATTTCATGACTCATGGTGGCAAGAAAACGGCTCTTTGATTGGTTGGCATCATCAGCTGCTTTTTTTGCGCGCTGAATTGTTCTCAGCATGGAATCTAAATATAGCGGTAAAACGATTAACGCAAAAATTTTGAATGAACTTTCAAGTGTGTGATCAGAAAAATTAGGATCAATAAAACAAAGAAAAACATATGAGATAAGACTCATAATCGCGGCAGCATATAAATAGGGTCGTCCAAATCGACCACCCTGGCCTATAAATATAAGTATATAAAGCAGGTAAAATGGACTATCAGACATGCCAACGATCATGCTGGATATGGTTGTAAAAAGGATGTCTATAAAGTTAACAATGTAACGCCTGGGAATGTTACCGGGTTTCTTTAGTATCCAGATAAAAACCGCAATCGAATAAATGATGTATGAAATTAATAGAACGGTGAAACCATAAATCGAAATCGTGAAGTAGCCCAACATAATGCCGGTGGTGAGATAGAAACTCATAAAAATGCCAATCGCAACCCGGACAAATCCTGCTTTATAGTCTTCGTCATTTCTAAATGCCGGTGGCATTAACACATTGGCAAGATTTTTTATTGGCATAAATAAAGTTAGGGCATAATCTCGGTGAAATGATTGATAGCGTTAAAGTCTTCAACATCTTTAACTGGTGCTTTGGAGTCTGGTTTATACACCGCAAGCAAATGCTCGATACCGTATTGTTGAGCGGAGCGGAGTACTGGCAAGCTGTCATCAATGAGTAAGGTATCTGACTTATTGAATGCTTCAGTTGCTTGTAGTTTGTCCCAAAATGCATGTTCCTCTTTGGGCAACCCAAGATCATGCGCACAAACTACTGCATCGAAATGTCCGGAAAGTTGTGTTGATTGCATTTTTAATTCAAGACTTTTGCTATGCGCATTAGTGACTAACACGATGCGTTTGTCCAGGTTGCGAATAGCATCAAGAAATTCAATAACGTGTGGATGAACGCTAATGAGGTGGTCGACCTCTCGTTTAAGCTCAGCGATATCCATGTTAAGTTGTTGGCTCCAGTAGTCAATACAATACCATTCCATGGTGCCTTCAACAGATTGAAAAAGCGGGAAAAGATGCTGTCTAGCGGTTTCAATTTCAAGATTGTTATATTGGGCGTAGCGCATGGGAACATGTTCCCGCCAGAAATGATTGTCGAAATGAAGATCTAGCAATGTGCCGTCCATATCGAGAAAAACGCTGTTAATTTTATGCCAGTCAATCATGAGCTTTATGTTATTGGTTTAGGTGCCGACATACTTTAACAGAGTCAGGAGAATATTGATCCTGTCGTTTAGTGATTTATCGACTATATTAAGTACTATGGATAACCCATTCGGGTTCGAAATGGAGATGCAGAAATGTCTAGAAACAAACTAGCCGTATTCACAGTATCCTTACTTTTATTCGGGTTAACACCGATTATTTCTGCACAACAGCTAACGCCTGAACAAATGGAAGAATGGCTCTTTGATGACAGCGACACGCTGGCGATCGAAGAAGTTAATGAGGGTGAATTAGCCTTTGTTGAAAAGACAAAAAATATAGATGTGCACCATCACCATAATAAGATGATTATCTCAGACGAAAGTTTGAAAGATGGTTGGGTGACGGTTGAACAATGTCATAAAAATCTGGATGCCGTCCCTCTGGCACAGATTCTCTTTAGTAAAACAAGGTCTCGCAACTTAGCCGTTTCTCGTAGTGAAAATATTGCTAAAGCTTGGGTAGAGGACAATTCTGTTCAGTTAGAAGACATTGGTAAACAAGCCGTTTTATGCGTAACGGCCGAAACCCGCTCTTTTGTTTACAATGGTGATGGAACCTACAGCCTTCGAAGTGGGCCATTTATGCGGCGATTCTTTGATGGTTATTACCCTATGCGCGTTACTATGGATGTAGAGATAGATGCCGAAAGGTTGCGTTATTATGAAACCACACCGCCAGCACAAGATGGTTTTAAGGTTTGGCGAACAGCGCGTGCCATTCATTTTGAGGCCTGGTTTGAAGGGCGTTTAAGTACTGATATACGCTTTCATGATCTTGTTATTGGTGATCCCGTCGCTAAAAACGAATCAGATGCTAGAATAGCCAAACTCAAGGCGAAGTAGTGCTCGCATCAGAAAGGCGATTATTAGCGGGATGCCAAATAAACCCGAGATTTTACATACCCAAACCGTAGCGCAGAGCCGTCTATTTCAAATAGAACAACTGGAACTGCGCTTCGCAAATGGCACTGAAGTTCAATACGAACGCCTAGTTGGTTCAACAAATGGCGCGGTTTTGATTGTGCCTATGCTGGATAGCGAGACAGTTCTGCTAGTGCGTGAGTATGCTGCTGGCGTAGATCGCTATGAGTTATCCCTGCCAAAGGGTCGAATTGAAGATAGCGAAGAAATTTTGCCTGCCGCTAATCGAGAAATCATGGAAGAAATTGGTTATGCCGCGAGAAACCTGACGCAATTAACGTCTCTTACTGTAGCACCAGGTTATCTTAGTGCTATTACTCACGTTGTATTGGCACAAGATCTTTACCCAGAAAAGCGAGAAGGCGACGAGCCAGAAGCGCTTGAGGTAGTCGAGTGGAAACTGTCAGATCTATCTAGCTTGCTGCTGCACCCAGAATGCACTGAAGCTAGAACAATTGCTGCGTTGTTTATGACAAGAGATCTGTTTCTCGGGGGGGAATCTTTGTGACCCCTGTTGATGACAACTTGTTGGAATCCATAATCCAATTAGCAGAGCAAGCCGGAGAAAAAATCTTGGCGTTTTATGCCACAGACTTCGTAATCGAGCATAAGCAAGATGACACACCGTTGACAGAAGCAGATATGGCAGCCCATCACTTTATTGAAGCGGGTTTGCGAAGTATTACGCCAGAAATACCTATTTTATCAGAAGAATCTGCTGATATTTCTTTTTTGCAACGTCAGCGATGGCAGCGATATTGGTTGGTTGATCCACTTGACGGCACGCGTGAATTTATAAAAAGAAACGGTGAATTTTCAGTTAATATCGCACTGGTTGAGGAAGGAGAAGCTGTTTTAGGCGTAGTTTATGCTCCGGTGATGCGAACCTCATATTATGCTCGACGCGGTGGAGGTGCGTTTAAGCGGGAACCTGGTCGCGAAGGTTATGCAATTCAGTGTCATTCACCGGCAAGAGAAAGGGTGATTGTTGCTGGCAGCCGTTCGCACCGCGGCGCGTCACTTAACGCCTTTTTAGAAAAGTTGGCTAATTACGAGATTATCAGTATGGGTAGCGCATTGAAGTCATGTCTGGTTGCCGAAGGGGTGGTGGATATCTATCCTCGCTTGGGGCCGACCTCTGAATGGGACACCGCTGCAGCACAATGTATTGTTGAAGAGGCGGGTGGTCGCATCACAGACACAAAGATGAATATTTTGCGCTATAACACCAAGGACTCGTTATTGAACCCGCATTTCTTTGTTTCAGGTGATAGCAGCCGGGATTGGTCGGTGTATTTGGATGACGAAGTGAATTAATCTTTGGAAATATCGTAGACGGACATGATGGTTTTAAGTTCGCTTAGGACGGCATCATATTCTTTTTGATCCAAATCTTGTGTCTGGGAGGAACGTAGATTCATTTCCATGCTAGTAATAGTTGCCCGCACGGCTTCACAGCCAGATTGACATAGAGCTTCAACGCATTGATTTATTTTGGTTTTATCCATAAATTAAAATCAGAAGGTGGACTTTGGCATTGGTTCAAATGGTGGCCGGAGGTGGAATCGAACCACCGACACGGGGATTTTCAATCCCCTGCTCTACCGACTGAGCTATCCGGCCATCTGAAAAGTCATTAAAACATCACATTTACCATGTTTTAATTGTACGGCCCTGTAGCCGAGCGCCGTATTAGACGCGATTGGCCCCCAATCGTCAAGCCATAGCGAACAAAAAGACCTTACAACTTGGGGGTTGCTAGAGAGACAGACTTCCCCTAACGTGTCGACCTTATTAGAAGCTTTTGAGTTAGGCGATGTCTGAAGATCGAAATCAATCATATCAACTTGTTGAAACAACACTGCAAGAGAAGCATGCGGACGGCACGACAAGTTGTCATTTATGTTTATGGCATTGCAAACTAAAGCATGGGCAACGGGGTTTCTGCCAGGCTCATGTGAATCGAAATGGTACGCTTTACAATCTTTCTTACGGGGTGATATCGGCCATCGATATCGGCGCGATTGAAGATAAGCCGGTGAAACATTTTCAACCGGGCACTAAAGTTATGTCAATTGGTAGTTATGGTTGTAACTTTCGTTGCGGTGGATGCCATAATTTAGAAATTTCATGGGGCGTGACAGCGCTGGATGATTTAGCAAAAGGCCAATCGACGTCAGCGTGGGTTTCACCTCAGGATTTAGTGGCGGCGGCAATAAAACATGGTGTGCAAGGCATTGCCTTTACCTATTCAGAGCCGGCTGTTTGGCTTGAATATGTTATTGATGTATCTCGGCTGGCGCATGAGGCTGGTTTATACACGGTGTATGTATCAAATAGTTTTGTTACTGACGAAGCGCTGGAATTGATGGCGCCGTATGTCGATGTATTATGTTCAGATATTAAAAGTCTGAGTGATGAGTTCTACCATGATATTTGCCCTACTGCGAAAGTTGAACAGGTGTTAGCTTCAATTAAAAAAGCCAAGGAATTAGGTATTCATGTTGAGACGCGCACCAATATTATTCCCACTAAGAATGATGATATTAAGGAGCTTCGTAATATCGCCCAGTGGATAGCGGATAATTTGGGGAAAGATAGCCCTTGGCATATTACGCGTTTCTTCCCAGCTTATAAATTGGCTGATTTGCCTCCAACGCCATCGGATATTATGCAGCAGGCGTACGTGGCAGCCCAAGAAGTTGGCTTGACGAATAGTTATGTTTACGATGATAAAGGTTGTGATTGTGCGGAAACAAACTTACCGATTTCTGCCTATCTCGAAGGTGATCCAGACACGCTCAATGCGACGTTACAATGCCCTGCGAGCTGTTGCGGCGATGAAGGGATCTTGCTCAAAAAATACGAAAAGTAAACGAATGGCCTTTACGTAACGTAAACCTAAAATAATATTTTCAGCGTATTCCAAATAAGAGAAATACTTTTATTATTCCGGTGCAGTAAAGCCTTCAGGCGTATCGCCACCATCTCCAAAAAAGAAACGTTCCATTTGCTCTTCTAAAAAGGCGCGTCCCTTAGGGTCAACAACATTTATGCGGTTCTCGTTAATTAGAATAGTTTGATGCCCCATCCACTTTTTCCATCCTGGTTTGGAGACATTCTCTAAAATACGCTGACCCAGTTCACCAGGATAGGGTGCTTTATCAAGCGCTTCAGCTTCTTCACCAAGCACTACGCAGTTAACCATGTTAGTCATGTTGTTGCTCCAGCAATTACATCATTATGTGTATCAAGAAGTTTTTTCACAGGCGCGGCTAATCCACGCGAATCCGGTGAGCAGGTGTTATACCAGACTGAGTCGCCTTGTTCCATTACTGCATTTGATTCGTCAATTACACTTGCATAGACAGGGGTTATATCAAGATGAAAGTGGCTAAAAGTATGACGTAGTGATTTTTCAAAAATAATATTATCTATCGTTAAGTTAAGTTGTTTTTTACTCCAACGTGAAAGTGATTGTTTGGTGGCTTTGCAATCCGCTTCAGGAAGGCTCCACAGGCCGCCCCAAATACCCGATGGGGGTCGTTGTTGTAGAAGTACTTGGTTTTGTGAATTGCGTAACAACAACATGACAGCGTTTCTTACCGGAATAGATTTCTTGGGTTTAGAGGCTGGGTATTTGTTAATAGTGTCTGTTTTAAATGCAAGACAACTATGATTTAAAGGGCAATCATTACATTTCGCCTTAGTTCTTGTACAAACAGTGGCACCCAGATCCATTATAGCTTGGGTATATTGTGCTGTTTTCTGTTTAGGGGTGAGTGCTTCAGCGTGTTGCCACAATAATAGCTCAATCTTCCGTAAGCCGGGCCAACCATCAATAGCAAAATAGCGGCTGAGCACGCGCTTTACATTTCCGTCTAATATCGCGTGATGTTGGTTATCACTTAAAGCCAGAATAGCACTTGCCGTAGAACGGCCAATTCCTTTGAGGCTCATCACCACATTAATATCGGTGGGAAAATGGCCAGCGTAATCAGTAACAATTTTTTGTGCAGTCGAATGTAAATTTCGTGCACGTGCGTAATAGCCTAATCCTGTCCATAAATGAAGGACATGATCAAGCTCAGCTTCTGCTAAAGATTTAATATTAGGAAAATGTTCCATAAATCGCAGATAATAAGGAATAACAGTAGTGACTTGTGTTTGTTGCAGCATAATTTCGGAAACCCATACACGGTAAGCCGAGATATTCTTTTGCCATGGTAAGTCATGGCGACCATGCGCATTATGCCAGCGCAGTAAAGCGGTTGAAAATTGTGAAGGGGTCATGGTTGCTGTGCGAGAGTTTCTAATCCATCGATAATAGCGAGTGCTTCATTTTTCAAAGCTGTTTCAATAAGCGGAGGCCCGATAAGAGGTGGAATCCAGAAAGAGGGTTTTAGGTCAGAATTAAAAGTAATATGAGTCAGCCCGTTTTCAGAAGTTATTTTCCAGCGCGCATGGGCATAATCTACATCACTTTTATCAGGTACGCTGGTAGTCACGATGACCATACCGCTTAGTTGCTCGACATCTTGAACCTGAACAATCGTTTTGCAGAAAAAGGTGACACAAGCGTTAGTCGTTACCTTTACACGATGATCATTATCAGAAAGAGAATAGATAAGATTACTTTCAGTAATGCTTTCGCTAATAAGGTTGAGGTTGTTGTAGTCAGTAATCAGTTTATAAACGCGCGTTGCATCAGCATTGATAACAACACTTAGGCTAACGAAATAGCGTTTATCCTTGCTGGTAACTTTTGCTTCAAGAATATCACCAGCATTAACCAAAGTGCTGTAAATAAATAGTAAAGAAATAAACAGCGTGCGCTTATAACCAATCATCAAATCAGAAAAGCCCTTTAAGCAGGTCTTTCACTTTATCTTTATCTTCTTGTTTCTTGCGCTTTTTACGTTCTTCGGCCGTTTCTGGAGCAGTTGGAGCAGGCGCAGTGGGTGAGGCAGGTGCTGCCTTTTTGCTTTCTCTACCAAGCAATGAATCAAGTAATTTCTCTTTTTGTGATTTTTCTAAAGCACGCCCAATTAATCGTAACCAATCGACACTGTAAGATGGATTAGCTAAATTGCCAGCAACGTTGATTCGAAGCGGTAAGCCAGCTAAAGACTTGTCGATACCCACCGCATCAACCAGCGATTTTTCTAAAGAAGTTTTTAAGGTGTAGTCGATAGTGTCATTGTTAAGATTAATGTCACCTTCGCCCCGAATCAAAGGAAGTTCTGAAGTAATAACTAAATCCTGACTACGCATAATACCATTTTGAATTTGAAAACTAACATTCATTTTTGCAAAAGGCGTTTCACCTTTTCCCGTCGAAGTTGAGCTGGCTTGGTTTTTGTATTTGGCGTAGGTGTCCTTTATGGTTTTGAGAACATCAATGCCTTTTAGCACACCATCAGATACAGAAATTTTAATTTCGCCGCCAAGGTTTTGTTTTAACGCTGGGATAGATTGACCACGCGTGTTTAAAACAGCAGATACATTGCCTTTACCTGTGAGAGCGTCTTTCCCTGTTATAGTTTTGATCACGGGCCCAATACTGACATTAGTCAGACTTTCGTTAGTAGTTACAACTGGAGATTGGCCTTGTTGCTTGCGCGCATCGATTCGAATATTGCCAAGATAGTTACCGTTATATGCCAATCCTTTAATGGGTTCAATTTTCAAAAAACCAAAAGACTGATTAATTTTGACATTGATATTTTCTATTTTTAGCCGGTTCATTATTAGTTGGCCGGCTTTAATATTACCTGCCATGTCAAAGCTACGTAAAAGATCAACCGGAAATAAAGGAGCCGGAGTAGGCGCAGCAATGGCAGTTGGAATTAAGCTAAAGCTCGCTGCTTGTTTAGCAGAAGCAGTTTCAGGTAAGTACCGATCAAGATCAATCTGGTCAAGAGCAAGATCATAATTTATAGATTGGCGTTTATTATTACGCAAACTAATTTTACCCTGAATCAAACTATCATCGAGAATAAGTTTAAGATTTGATAAATTAATTTTAGCTAGGCTGCCGCCAATGTTGGTGTCAAATGATGCTTGGCTTAAGGCCTTTTCATCAGACATGTCCGGTACTGCTATTTTTAGTTTTGCCAATAATTCTTTAGGGCTAAATTTAGCAACATTTAATTTTCCTGCAAGCGTTGGGTTACTGGAAAGTAGTTTAGAAATATCCATGTTACCGGTAATGCTGAGAGGATCGCTGCTAACCTTTAAGTTAGATAATTTCATGGTTTGCGCTATCAAGTTAGCGGCAATTGTTGCATCGAGGGTTCCCTGCAATCTTCCGCCAGGCAGTGTCTTGCCCTTAAGGTCAGCAACAATACGGCTATTATTAAGCTGATAAGTGCCATCAAAAGGGTTGCCCTTAAATTCACTAGTGATATTTAAGGCGCCATTAACATCAGGTTGGCGTGCAGATAATTTCGTTGAAAGCTCAATATCCACGGTAGCCCCTAATTCAAGAGCGCCGGTTTGTAAATTGAGTTCAGTTAGCTTTATATCTTGATTTGAAACGGCATCTTGATAACGAATATTGGAATCTGTGATATCGATACCACCAATAGCTAGTGCAGCAATTTTAGGTGTATCAGATGAATCTTTTTTAGTGTCAGCTTGTTTTGAAGATAGATCAGACCAATTGTTTTGACCATTCTTGAGTTGTTGGAGGTGCAGATTTAATCCATTCAGTTGTAGTGAGTCCATCTCGATCTTGCTACTGAGCAAGGGAATTAGTTTGACACGTATTTGAGCAGACTCAATAGTTGCGAATGATTTTCCCTGAAAGCCTTGGCGGTTACCCAGGTTTAATTCTCCGGTTTTTATTCCGAGCCAGGGGAAAACACTTAGATTTAAGTCACCGTTGATATCTAATTTGCGGCCAGTGGCATCTTCGACCGCAGTGGCTATTTCACCTTTGAAGTCGTTTGGATCAAGAAAGAACGGGGCGGCGAGAGCGATAGCTATGAAAATAACAATAATGACTAATAAATATTTAACAAACCGCATAATCCTGTTCCTTATATGTTGATACTGTCCAGATTACTAAAGGGTACACTCAAATAGTCGCATAGTAAAAAAACCAGCACTGAACTCAGGATAATTCTATGTCGCCGGTATTTGACTGGCAGTGGTAATCCATTTGAGTAAACGTATTACGTGTAAATTTGCTTAATAACGTCTTCATTAAGTGCAATAACCTTGTTTCTTTTGATTTTCATCGTCGGCGTCATTAAGTCGTTTTCAACTGTCCACGGATCAAGTGTTACCGCGACGCGCCGTATTTTGGCGTAACTTGGAAATTCATGAAGGGATTTTCTCATTAGGCTAATAATATGACTGTGCACGCGAGAATCGTTGAGGCTTTCCTTATGATAAGGATCAATCACAAACTTGTTAGCTAATTTAATCCACTCTTCACTGTTTAGTACAACCAGTGCACTAAGGAAGGACTGACCTTCGCCAACGACTAGAACTTGTTCAATTAGCGGTTCGATGACTATGGCAGACTCCATATCACTCGGTGGAACTTTTTCACCATTGGATAAAATCAAAATATCTTTTAAGCGACCAGTGATATAAATATGATTATTTTCAATTCTCGCCTGATCGCCGGTGCGAACCCAGCCATCAGAACTAATGACCTCAGTGGTGGCAGCATGGTTGTTCCAATAACCGAGCATCATGCCAGGCGTTTTAACCTGTAATTCATCATTCTCGCCAATACGCGTTTCAATGCCTTTAAAGGCGACACCGACACTTCTCGGGTCATTATCATCGACAGGATTTGAGCTAATCACCGGACTAGTCTCGGTCAAACCATAACCTTGGGTAATATTTAGTCCTAGCCCAATCATCACCCGTGCTACTTCAATAGGAAGCGCGGCACCACCACTGACCGTTAGGCGCATATTTCCGCCTAAGCGTTGGCAGAATTTTTTTGCTACTAAGGGGCTAAGTATTGGTAGCAGTAGCAGGTAAGCGATTGTCTTGAAAAAACTTCCACGACCTTGTTGTTGCTCGAACTTCCACCAACCAAGCGTGACGGTGAGGTTAAATAATCCGCGTGCAATAAATGACTTTTTACTTAGCTGCTGAAGTACTCGGGCATGAATGCGTTCAAAAATGCGTGGTACAGCGACCATGACCGTTGGTTTAATGGTTTTCATGTCGTCAGCGAGCAGTGCAACTGAGCGTGAATAGGCAACGGTCGCGCCAGCCATAATCGGCATGTAATGGCCTACTGTTCGTTCAAAAGTATGGGATAGCGGTAAGAAAGATAAAAACAAATCGTCGGTGTATATCGAAAATGACAGTAAAATAGAGTTTGTGATAGAAAGAATATTATAGTGGCTGAGCATGACGCCTTTAGGACGACCGGTTGTACCCGAAGTATAAACAATTGTAGCCAGCTCTTTGGCATGGCGTTTGTGCGATTGTAATTCACTACTTTCAGTAGCTAACCAATTGCTGGCGATATGAACTTGTTGGTTTTCTTCAATGCCTTTGGCTTTTTCATCAACCGGCACGACAACGACATGTTGTAGCGATTCAACCTCGCTGCAGGCTGATTGCACGCGCCGCCACATGGCATCATTAGCAATTAGCATCTGCGTGGCGGAGTCGCTCAGGATATATGCAATATTGTCGGGACGATCATCGCAGTACAAGGGAACAATGACCATTCCAAGACCCATCGCAGCCTGTTCTGCCGCGACCCAGTCGACACTGTTTCTCATCAGGAGCGCGACTCGATCGCCCGGTTGCAGTGAAGTGTTGGCCATCGCTTGTTGCCAGCGAGAAACAAGTTCTCCGACCTCTTGCCAAGTGTAGTCATCCCAGCTTGCCGATGATTTATTAAATTGGCGATAGGCAACGCGTTCAGGGCTGCGGTGGATGCGTGCCCGGAGCAGGCCGTCCAGTGTGCCTGCTGTTTCAGTTGTGATGATATCTTCTGTATGCGGCATAACTGTCTCTTATCGCACCATATTATTATTTTTAGTTGATTGTATATCTCTCAGCATTATTTTGCATTGACCAAAATAGCTCCCTACCAGTAGGCTATACGTATGAATATATTGCTTAATGGTAAAACCCATGTGCTTGCAGATGGCTGTACGGCTGCAGGCTTAGTCGAGTCGTTGCAAATCGGCAGCCGCCGGATAGCAATGGAGGTCAATATGGAAATAGTACCGAGCAGCCAATATGCTAATCACGTACTCGAAGAGGGTGATAAGGTTGAGGTTGTGCATGCCATTGGTGGTGGCTGACATTCAGCTGTTATACTTATCCTAACGAAAGTCCGGTAAATCCGGCTATTTTTATCATTTTTTCAGGAATTTTCATGACTCAAACTAAAGATAAACCGTTGCTGATAGCAGGGGTTGAATATCAATCTCGCCTTTTGGTGGGTACTGGCAAATATAAGGATATGGACGAAACACGTTTAGCGACACAAGCCAGTGGCGCTGAAATCGTTACCGTGGCAATTCGCCGCAGTAATATAGGTCAAAATCCAAATGAACCGAATCTGCTAGATACGATTTCCCCCGACCAATACACCCTACTTCCAAATACGGCCGGTTGTTATACAACTGAAGATGCAGTGCGAACTTGTCGCTTGGCTCGTGAGCTGCTGGATGGGCATTCTTTAGTGAAGCTGGAGGTGCTAGGTGATGAAAAAACCCTGTTTCCTGACATCATTCAGACGCTTGAGGCCGCCGACATCTTGGTAAAAGATGGCTTTCAAGTCATGGTTTACACTAATGATGATCCAATTATTGCAAAGCGCCTTGAAGATATTGGCTGTGTTGCGGTTATGCCGTTGGCAGCACCTATCGGCTCAGGTTTGGGTATTCAAAACCCCAATAATATTCGCACGATTGTCGAAAATGCCGGCGTACCTATTTTGGTGGATGCGGGCGTGGGCACAGCATCAGATGCAGCCGCTGCAATGGAACTGGGTTGTGATGGCGTGTTGATGAATACGGCCATTGCAGGCGCACAGAACCCGGTTCTAATGGCTTCTGCAATGAAAAAAGGTATTGAGGCCGGGCGTGAAGCGTATCTTGCTGGCCGCATTCCAAGAAAGCGTTTTGCAAGCGCCTCCTCGCCGATAGATGGAACCTTCTTTTAGTTTGTTCAATTAGAATTAGAAGCAACCAGAATGATAAAGGCGTTTAAATAATGTTACGCAATGGAAACAATGAAGAAAATTAATTATTTTCTTTGTCTCTGTTGCGACGTTGCATCTCTGCGCGTAGCCGTTACATATGTCTAGCACTGAAAAAAAAACCTTCATTAGAAAAATTAGAAGTTTTGTTCGCCGTGAAGGCCGACTTACGCGTGGACAACAACGTGGTCTTGAGAAGATCTGGCCGCAGTACGGTATTGAACATGATAGTGGCTTGCTAGATCTCGATGAGATTTTTGCTCGCCGCGCACCAAGAGTGTTGGAAATTGGCTTTGGTAATGGTGCCTCATTAGCAGAACAAGCAAGGCAACATCCAGAGAAGGATTTTCTCGGTATAGAAGTGCATCGGCCCGGTGTAGGTAATTTGTTGCAAGTGATTGAGCGTGACGAGTTAACTAATATTCGGGTTATGCAGGAAGATGCAGTTGAAATATTGCGTGACCAAATTCCACTTGATTCATTGGATACAGTGCAATTGTTTTTCCCCGATCCGTGGCACAAGAAAAAACACCATAAACGTCGAATTGTACAACTGGAATTTGCTGCGCTGTTACATGAACGATTAAAGTCAGGCGGCGTTTTTCACATGGCGACAGATTGGCAGCATTATGCAGAACATATGCTTGAAATTATGAATGCGGCACCTGGATATGAAAACTTATCTGAAAGTAATGACTACATACCACGACCCGATTCACGCCCGCTGACAAAGTTTGAGCAACGTGGGCATCGTTTAGGACACGGTGTCTGGGATTTAATGTTTAAAAAGGGCGGTTAGGCGTTAAGAGTGAAGAGTGAGTAGAACTCTATGTCATTGCAAGGGAATGAAATGACCGAAGCAATTTCTAAAATTCACTGGTTTTCCATGGAGATTGCCACGTCACTAGCGTGACTCACAATGACATGTTTTTGTTTGCTCATGGAACCCTGGCGAGTTCGTTATGAGTACCTTAGCCTTCCCCCTAAGGTTCAGGGCAATTCTTCAAACATTCATCTTATTCCATGCATCCAGCGCAGCAACTTTATATGCTTCAGCAAGTGTTGGGTAATTAAAAACATTATCAATAAAATAATCTAAGGTGCCATCAAGCACTAATGCGGCTTGTCCGATATGAATCAGTTCGGTAGAACCTTCACCAATGATATGTACACCTAATACGCGTCTATCTTCGATACTGAATAATAATTTAAGAATACCTTCACTAAGCCCCATTATCTGACCACGCGCAGTTTCACGTAATCGAGCAATACCAATTTCATAGGAAATATTATTTTTTCGAAGTTCTTGTTCGGTAGCGCCAACCATACTAATTTCAGGTACCGCATAAATACCGAATGGGAAGTTTTTTGCCATCTTGGTATCGGCACGGTTGAAAGCATGGCTGGCTGCAATTCGACCCTGTTCCATTGATGTCGATGCAAGACTCGGAAAACCAATCACATCACCAGCTGCATAAATATGTGGCACACTAGTTTGGAAATTTTCATTGACGCTAATAAGACGTCGGTCATCCACTCCTAGCCCGGCTTTATCTGGTTGCAAGGCCCACGTTGATCCTATCCGGCCTGCTGCAAACAAAACCATATCGGCACTGAGTCGCTTACCACTTTGCGTGGTAACAAGAACATGATCATTGTCAGTCGTTTCAATTTTGTCGACATTTTCGCCGAGTCGAATTGATATGCCGCGATCGCGTAGTGAATGTGTAAGCTCATCCACGATTTCGGTATCAAGAAAACCAAGCATCGATTCGCGGCCATCAAGTAATGTTACTTTGGTATCAAGTGTGCTGAAGATTGATGCGTACTCGACGCCAATCACGCCAGCGCCAACAACGACTAAACTGCTAGGCATACGTTTGATATCAAGAATGCCATCGCTATCAAAAACATGTTCGTCGTCAAAAGGAATCCCTTCAGGGCGAACAGGGCGGCTTCCCACAGCGATTAAGAAATAATCACTTTTATACTGGTCAACGTTTCCATCATTGTGTTCAACAGAAATCGTATGTTCATCGACAAAAGTGGCAGTGCCTTCAATAATATCGACGTTGTTGCGTGATAGTTGGTTTTGAATAACGTCAGTTTCATGTTGTAACGTGATATGCAAACGTTGCATCAAATCATCGATGGTGAGATTGGTTTTAAGTCGGTAATTTTGGCCATATAAACCGCGTTGATCCCAACCACTGAGATAAAGTGCTGCTTCTCGAAGGGTTTTACTTGGAATTGTTCCAGTATGAACGGACACACCACCTAGCATTGACTGCCGGTCGACAATGGCGGTACGTTTACCGAGTTTAGCCGCCTGAATAGCGGCGCGTTGTCCGGCAGGGCCGCTACCAATTACTATGAAATCATAGGTTTGCATTTCACACTCCTTGTTATTGCCATAAAAGGAAGTCTCGTTTGGCAATGTATACTGCTGCTATCGGTAGCGCTATGATTTTCTTTAGGAAACTTAAAATTGCAAGGGGAGGGACATTATTTTGCATAGTCTTTATTAAGGTAAAAACAAATTTAGTAGGCCTTGAACGGTCACTCATTATTACTTTGTACATTAACATTTATAAGCTCACCATCAGCGCCCACTTGAATTGTAAACTCAATTGGCTGGCAGCAAACATAGCAATCTTCGATATAGGATTGGTCGCCAGCCGAGCAATCAATGGTGGTTTCAAAATCTTCACCACAATAAGGGCAACTTATGGAGCGAGTTTCAATCATGTTTCCTCCTTTAAAAACAAAGCAACCAAATCATTGAGGAAATGCAAGCCGTGTTCAGTTGCCTGTATGGTTGATAAGTCTTGAGTGATTAACTTTAATTGTTCCGCCTTTTCTAAGGTTTTACTAATTTGATGGATGGGTAAACCTGTGCGTTCGGTAAAAAGTGTTTTAGCAAAGCCTTGTTTTAATCTTAGCGCATTCATCATAAATTCAAAGCTGGCATCATCTCGTTGCAAAATTGATGTGCCAGAAATATGGTCATGCGTTTTTTCTGCAGCAAGGTATTGGTCCGGATGTTTATGCTTCCAGCTACGGGTTATATTTTGTTCAGCTGCACTACTGATTTTTGCATGTGCGCCGGCGCCAATCCCGAGATAGTCTCCAAACTGCCAGTAATTAAGATTGTGTAAAGATTGTTTTCCTGGTTTGGCATGCGCTGAAATTTCATAATGCCCATAACCTGCATCAGACAGTAAATTTTCACAATGTTCTTGAATAGCCCAACTGGTTTCATCTTCAGGTAGGCTTGGCGGGCTATAATGAAATAACGTATTGGGTTCAATGGTGAGTTGGTAGTGCGAAATATGACTAGGCGATAAAGCAATGGCTTGTTCTATATCGGCCTTTGCTGTGTTCAGGTTTTGCCCGGGTAATCCAAACATTAAATCTAAATTAAAATTATCAAAGCCCGCTGCATGTGCTGACTCAACTGCACGGATAGCCTCCTTGGCAGAGTGTATGCGACCAAGTTTTTGAAGATAATCATCATTGAAACTTTGGCAACCAATAGAGAGACGGTTTACACCCGCATGCTTAAACTCTGAAAATTTTCCCGCCTCTAACGTGCCAGGATTTGCTTCAAGTGTGATTTCAGCCATTGGTTCGATGGGAAGACGTAGCCGTAGTCCGGCAATTAATTCATCAATGGCTTCTGCTGAAAATAGACTAGGTGTGCCACCACCGATAAAGATACTTTGTACAGGTCGCCCCCATACTTCCGGTAAATCATACTCCAGATCAGCAAACAGGCTAGCAAGGTACTGTTTTTCTGGTAGGCCACTGCTGGCTGTGTGGGAGTTAAAGTCGCAATAGGGGCATTTACGAACACACCAAGGGATATGAACATAAAGCGACAAAGGCGGCAGGGCAGTAAAATTGAACATTTACCTATTGTACGCATCTATATAGATAGAAAGGAGACCTTTGTCAGCAATATCTGACAGGATATCCGCTGACAACGATGGTAGTATTATCCCCATAGATGAAACCCTTAAGGAAATAATAGAATGATAAAAACACGTGGTTTAGGCCGTATAGCGATGATAATGGCGATTAACGGCATTATGCTCACTCAAGTGCAAGCAGCGGATGTGGTACTTGATGACGATAAAAAGAAATTCAGTTACACATTGGGCTATCAAATTGCTCAAAATTTAGCGAAGCAAGGTGCATTGCTTGATGCCGATGCAGCGGCAAAAGCAGTTCATGATGCTTTTTCTGGTAAAGCACCCGTATTGAGTGTTGAAGAAATGAAAGCCGTGGTTGCACGCATTCAAGAACAAGCCATTAAAAAACGTGATGAGATTGGTAAAAAGAGCCTTGCAACTGGTAAAAAATTCCTTGAAGAAAATGCAAGCAAAGAGGGTGTGAAAACTCTCGACAGCGGGTTGCAATATAAAGTACTAATTGAAGGCAATGGGGAAATACCTAAAGCTGACAGCACAGTCGTTGCACATTACGAGGGGCGACTTATTAATGGCAATGTGTTTGACAGCTCGATTAAGCGCGGTAGCCCAGCGACATTTCCCGTAAATGGCGTAATTAAAGGTTGGCAGGAAACCTTGAAGCTAATGCCAACAGGCTCAAAATGGCAGGTGTATATTCCGTCTGATTTAGCTTACGGTGAAAAAGGCGCAGGCGGCTCAATTGGTCCAAATGAAACGCTAATTTTTGATATTGAATTAATTAGTATAAATTAAGTTTTCATTTAGTTTAAAAGCCGCAATTATTATTGCGGCTTTTTTATGCCCGTTTACTTGCGGTGATTAGCTCTTGAATACGCTGAGTACAAATTACTTCTAGCGCTAAACGCAATTTTCCGCCAGGGATAACTAACGTATTCGGTCGTGACATAAAAGCGCCATCGAATTTTTCTAAAAAGGTTTGTAATGGATATTGTTCTGGGTCACGAAAACGAACTACCAACATGCTTTCTTCAGGGCCAGGGACATCCATAGCAATAAAAGGGTTCGACGTGTCTACGAGTGGCACCCGCTGAAAATTTATATCGGTTAATGAAAATTGTGGGGTCATGAAGTAAATATAATCTTGAAGCCTGCGTAAAATTGTCGTTGTGATTTGTTCTGTAGCAATTCCTTTTATTTTAGAGTCGCGATGAATTTTCTGTATCCATTCAAGGTTGACCACTGGCACAATACCAATTAAAAAGTCGACATATTGCGCAACATCAATGCCTTTTTTACTGTTTTTTTGATTTCGACGTTCAATGACAACAGGATTATGCGAAGAGCTCATGCGTCGACGTGTCCATGTTTTAGAAATGATGCCGCCATGAAGTCCTTCGTAAATAAGTAAGTCGCTATTAACCGGAAGATCAACTTCAGGGGTAAAAGTGCCTGCCGCCTGATTGTGTAACGATTGGGTATCTTCACGAACATAATGACGAATACGACCATTTGCTGACTCACCATATTGTTTAAATAACTTTTCAAGTAAATCGAAACGATTAGTATCAGGGCCAAAATGGCTGATAGGTTTTCCTTCTAAATTAGCTTTTTCAATAACTTTAGCCATTTCATTTCGTTCATAGCGTAAAAAGCTATCGCCATCAATATATGCGGCATGTATACCTTCGCGAAAAAAAATTTCAGCAAATGCATCACGAATGGTGCTGGTTCCCGCACCAGATGACCCCGTGATAGCAATAACAGGATGAGCAATAGACATATATAGTTCCTAATTTGTAAGAATAGTTATTTAATGACAAGCTGGGCCTGTAGTAAAGTATTGGTTACGATTTAAATGGGAATAGTTTGATGAATTATTGTAGTGAGTGTGGTGAAAAGGTAATTATTAGTGTCCCGGAAGGGGATAATCGCCCGCGTCATGTTTGCAATCACTGTGAAGTTATTCACTACCAAAACCCCAAAATGGTGGTCGGTTGCGTGGTTGAACATGATGACAAAATACTGCTCTGCAAGCGTGCGATTGAACCGCGTTACGGTTTTTGGACTTTGCCTGCCGGGTTTATGGAGAATGATGAAACCACAATGCAAGCTGCAGCGAGAGAAACGATTGAAGAAGCTGGCGCAGATGTTGAAATAACGCAATTGTTTAGTATGTTTAGTTTGCCACACATTGATCAGGTATATATGTTGTATCGTGCCAAGTTCAAAGAAATAAAATTCGAAGCCGGCCCAGAGAGTCTTGAGGTGGGTTTATTCTCCGAATCTGAAATTCCATGGGATGAGATGGCCTTTCCTGTGATCACTGAAAGTCTAAAACGTTTTTTTGCAGATAAAAAATCAGGTCAATACCAAATACACAATGGTGCCATGTTCAAGCAAGTAGAAGATGAGAAAATATCCTTTGATGTAACGGTGCTGGATGAGCTTTGAGCAGCTTTCAAATGCGCAGTTATTAGTAAAAGAGTCAACTGCACAAGGGTCATATAAAGTATTTGAAAATAAGTTGTTTCGCTGGTTGTGCTTTGATGATGAACACGTTATTCAAAGTTGCATGTCACAGCAACAACCAGAAAAGCTTATTTTGCCGTATCAGCAATTTATGATGATGTGGCAATTAATCTCTTTTCAAGTACCGCCTGTAAAGACATGCATCTTAGGGTTGGGTGGTGGTGATACAGTTCGTTACTTGCAGCAACAGTTTCCATTAACGAGTTTATTGGTTGTAGAAAAAGAAGCGGCTATCGCTAAAGTCGCCGCCGATTATTTTCAGATAAAACCAGATCAAAAGTTGTTAACGATAGAAATCGCAGATGCTGAACAGTTTGTGACTAAAAATCAGCAATTTGATTTAATGCTTATCGATATTGTTGTTGATAATAAATCACCATATTTTTTCAATAAAAAAAGTTTTTGGGAGCATTGTAAGCAAAATCTTCGGTCTAATGGTGTACTGGTTGTGAACGTGCTATTTGATTCTGAAAAAAACTTCTTGGATTTAATGAGTAACTTACAAAAAGAATTTGGACACTTACCGTTGTGTATGGGAGTGCCTGAACATAAAAATATTGTGATGCTAATCTCAACGGGAAGGATGCCGAGCATAAGTGAAATGAAACTGCGTTGTAATATATTACAAGAACAGAGTGATCTGCCTTTTCAGCAATGTATGAATGTATTGGAGCGAGATAATTTATTTTTTTGAAATCTGTAAGTGGTACTTCGAACTTCTCGTTTAATTTATTCTGCGTAACAGATTCTAATGGGCTTTCCCCTGGAAACTCGTAAGAGGTTCTATGCTGAAACACGCTAGTGTTCTGTGAGCCTGCAACCATCTTTGATTTGTTCGTGTTGAGTTTGGGTTCTTGCTGTCTCCTTTGCTTTTGTGGGTTGGATGTTCACCACTCACAGAATCTCTTCGAGCTTCATTGTGAGTACCGCAACCATCTCCGATGGTTCGCGGCAAAAAAAACGCGGCATAAGCCGCGTTTTAGAAAATCCGGCATGCAGGGGGGGAGAGGGGGGAAGCACGCCGGTAAGTTTTTACAAACTATGAATAAATTATACGAGTAATTCATAATTAAGATAGAGGGGAAATGTTACGTTTTGTGTCAAAATACCCGTATTTTTTAAACTGAAAATCAGGTAATTTTTCTTAACTAATTGATATCCTAGAAATAGATTATATAACAATTCTAATAGGGTTTATTGGGCTAATTGTGTCGCGAGTAATTTTAACGCTTTACCACGGTGACTCAATTTGTTCTTCACTTCTTTACTAAGTTCAGCTGATGAGCATTGATGTTCCGGTACAAAGAACACCGGATCATAGCCGAAGCCATTGTCGCCTTGCGGTGCTTCTAGAATTTTTCCTTCCCATGTGCCTTGACAGATTACAGGGGTAGGATCATTTTCATGACGCATATAAACAAGTAAACATTGAAACCGGGCAGTACGTTGTTCAGCAGGAATGCCTTCAAGCGCTTGCAGTAATTTGTTGAGGTTGTCGGTATCACTGGCATCAACGCCAGCAAAGCGTGCCGAGTAAATACCTGGTGCTCCTTGCAGTGCATCCACCTCAATACCGGAGTCGTCAGCAATAGCTGGCAGTCCGCTATGTAAGGCAGCATTGCGCGCTTTAAGAATTGCATTCTCTACAAAGGTCAGACCAGTTTCATCAATTTCTTCAATATTGAATTCACTCTGTGGCATGACGTTGATCGACATGTTTGAAAACATATCGTTAAATTCACGTAGCTTGCCTTTGTTATTACTAGCGAGAACAATCTTTTGCATGGTTTTAACTTTCCAGTGCTTCTCGCTGACATTTAATTAAGTCAGCGATGCCTGATTCAGCCAGCGCTAACATGCTATTAAGTTCCTTACGGTGGAAAGCAACTCCTTCAGCAGTACCTTGAATTTCAATAAACTCACCGGCTTCATTCATGACCACATTCATATCGGTTTCCGCATTACAGTCTTCGGGGTAATCAAGATCCAATACCGCTTCACCGTTGTAAATACCAACCGAAATAGCTGCCATCATACTTTGTAACGGATTAGTTTTAATAATACCTTTTGCTTGCATGTGCGCAATGGCATCAGCAAGTGCAACGTATGCACCCGTAATAGATGCAGTGCGAGTACCGCCATCGGCTTGAATAACATCACAGTCAATATTGATGCTGTTTTCACCAAGCGCTTTCATATCAACGGCAGCACGAAGTGAGCGACCAATTAAACGCTGGATCTCCATCGTGCGTCCACCTTGCTTGCCGCGTGCCGCTTCACGCCCCATTCGTTCGTTCGTAGAGCGGGGTAACATGCCGTATTCTGCGGTGACCCAACCTTGCTCTTTACCACGCAAGAAACCAGGAACACGCTCGCTGACACTGGCATTACACAACACTTTTGTATCGCCACATTCGATAAGTACTGAGCCTTCTGCATGTTTAGTGTAATGGCGGGTAATTTTAATGTTGCGTAATTCGTCATTAGCTCGACCACTTGGGCGCATAGTGTCATTCCTTAATTCAAAGTTGATTTGTTCATATTATTTCGTGCTGGGATCACATTCCATTTCTTTCTGATAATCTTCAAGGGCTTGGGTAATTGCAGCGACGGCATGATCGACTTTGTCAGCTTTATCGTTTGGACGGTTTTGTTTAGAGGATCGCTTGGTTTGGTTGTCACTGAAATCATTGATGCGTAAAGCGATTGCGCTGATGTTATCACTTTGCGGGTAGCTGCTCGATTCAGCAAGGGTGGCAAGGTTGTTAATGGCTTTTTCAAGATCAGGTTGATTAGCGATATCACGCAGCGACTGTTGATTAATTGCTGTCCAGAACCCATCGCTGCAAAGGATGAAAATATCTTGTTTTTCTAGTGTTTTCATATTGCCATAACTGATATTAGGTACGTGATCAGAACCACCGATACATTGTGTCAAATAACTGCGTTTCGGATGCGTCAGCATATCAGCTTCACTGATTAGCCCCTGTCGGAAAAGATCTTCGACATAGGAGTGATCAATGGTTCTAGCTATAATTTTATTGTCACGTATTAGATATAGACGGCTATCACCGACATGTGCCCAGTAGGCAGATTGTCCTTGAAGAATGCATGCAACGCACGTAGTACGCGGATCAATTTTCAATTTTGATTTCTTGGCTTCTTCACCAATTATTTTGTGTGCCGCATTAATAGCTTTATCTAGAAACAGCTTAGGGTTCGACAAAGGCAATGAGACTTTGCGAAAAAAGTTTTCTAGGGTATCAACAAAAATCTGTGCAGCAATATCACCACCACGATGGCCACCCATGCCATCAGCAACGACCATCAATACAGATTGTTGGCGTTCTACAACAACCAAACGATCTTCATTGGTTTCACGATTGCCGAGCCTATTTAGTTGAGTGATTTGTAGTTCCATGTGCACTTATCCTGAAGCGGACTCCTCATTAGTTTCCCAGCGAGGTAATACTTCAATAAGCTCAGCCACGCTTTGGGGGCGTAACAAGGGGTCGACTTCCATGGCCCAATCGATCGCCTTAAGTAGTTTTTCAGAATATTTTTTTTGATAGACCTCGGTAGCAGGTTTCATCGTGTCATTTTCGTGTCGTTTCATTGCATCTAACGGGGCACGGTGATCGATACAGTTACGCATACTGGCACCTACAGCATAAATATCCGTCCAAGGACCCACATAACCGCTATTGTTGTATTGTTCGGTTGGTGAAAATCCAGGCGTAACCACTTGTGTAAATTGGCTGCTGCGCGTTTGCATGATGGAGTGCACTGCACCAAAATCGAGTAATAATGGACTGCCACCAGGGCGTAAATGAACATTGCTGGGCTTGATATCTAAATGCAAAAATCCCGTTTTGTGGATTGTCTGTAATCCTTGAAGTAAAGGGGGAAACACAGTTAGCAGGAATTGCTCGCTAAGAAACCCGCGATGTTTCTTGATATAACTGTGTAAGTTATGGCCTTGTTCATAGACCATGACAATGTAAACAGTCCCGTTGGCGCTTAAAAAGTTAATGACATCGACAATGTTCGGGTGTTTCAAGCCGGCTAATGCCTTAGCCTCTTTTAAAAACAGCTTGCGGCCATGGCTAAAATACTCGATAGTTTCGTCATTGCGAGCCACGACGCGCATTTCAGCATCTCGTTTGGCTAATTTGGATGGCATGTATTCTTTGAGAATAACGCGCTGGCCACTTTCAACTTCTTTGGCGAGATAAACATAACTAAAACCGCCACGGCTAAGCGTCTTGCTGATAACATAGTCATCAATACGGGTGCCGTTAGGCAGGCTTTTGGCAATTGAATTCATTAATATGCGTGCATTTCGTTGCTGTAAGCGTAAAGCCTAGCACAAGATATTAATATTGCCCTTAATTTAGTCTGATTCAAGTTAGACTTGGTAGCAGACATGAGTAGCAGGAAACCAATATGATTCGCAGTATGACCGCTTTTTCTCGTTGTGATAGCAGCACAGACTGGGGCACTCTGAGCTGGGAAGTGCGTAGCGTTAACCACCGATATCTAGAACCCAGTTTCAGAATGCCGGAAGAATTACGGGCGATAGAGAGCAAGATCCGTGAACGACTGACAAAACGTCTTGGTAGAGGCAAAATTGAGTGCAATTGTCGATTTCAACCTCAGCAAAGTAGCGACACCAATTTGTCGATCAATACGGAGCTAGCGAAGCAAGTTGTAGAGACTAGTCGTGAAATTGATCACATGCTTTATAATTCTGCCGCCGTCAATGCAATGGATGTTTTACGTTGGCCTGGCGTGATTGATACAGGCTCAGCGGATTGGGATAGTTTGCGTAAAGCTTCATTGCAACTATTTGATGAAGCGCTGGATGATTTGATCGCAACACGCGAGCGGGAAGGCGAGAGTTTGAAAACAATGATTGTTGGGCGATTGGACGCAATGGCTGTGATTGTGGGCGATGTGCGTAAATGGATACCGGATATCATCACTGCCCAACGCGACAAAATCATTGAGCGTTTGGCTGGCTTGGATGTCGAACTTGATGATGCACGGATTGAGCAAGAAGCTGCTGTGCTGGTTCAGAAAATGGATGTTGATGAAGAAATGGATCGACTTGCCACCCATCTTGATGAAGTGCGGCGTAATTTGGAAACAGACAAACCCGTTGGGCGGCGACTAGACTTCCTTATGCAAGAGCTAAATCGAGAAGCAAATACTTTGGGCTCTAAGTCTATCAATATAGATACAACACGTGCATCGGTAGATTTAAAAGTGCTTATTGAACAAATGCGCGAGCAAATTCAAAATATAGAATAAGATCAGAATGGCAAATAACAATGCAACGTAATACAACATCAACTGCTGGCACTTTATATATTATTTCGGCACCGTCGGGGGCGGGTAAAACCTCGTTGGTTCACGCTTTATTGGAACGCGACAACCAAGTTATGGTGTCAGTGTCGCATACCACTCGGGCAATGCGTGATGGTGAAAAAGATGGTGTTCATTACAATTTTGTCAGTGTCGATGATTTTAGAAAAATGGCTGATAAAGGGGTGTTTTTAGAGCATGCCCAGGTTTTTGACAATTTCTACGGTACTTCACGAGAATGGGTCGAGGCACGGTTAGCTGAAGGCACTGATGTGATTCTTGAGATTGATTGGCAGGGAGCTCGATTAGCTCGCGAAGCCTTTGCCGATTCAACGGGTATCTTCATTTTACCGCCCTCACGCCAAGCGCTTGAAGCGCGTTTGAAAGGCCGTGGGCAAGACAGTGACGAGATTATTGCCCGCCGCATGCAGGATGCGGTCAGCGAAATCAGACACTATGATGAATTCGACTTCTTGGTCGTTAATGACGATTTTGATGAGGCTTTAGCTGAATTAGCGGCCATTTTTAAGGCTGGGAGGTTGAAAAGAGACAGAAAACAGCCTCAAATAGCCAATATGATCGCTGATCTGCTGGCATGAAGGCACTGATTTTTGTACAATCTTTCGCCCGCCACGCTGTTTTGCCGTGGATTAACGGGATACTTGGTAGTTAACTGAATTTTATTTTTGGAGAAGAGCATGGCGCGCGTCACTGTAGAAGACTGTCTAGAAAATGTGGATAACCGTTTTGACCTTGTTATGGTTGCTACACGCCGAGCTCGTCAGCTGACCAACGGCAAAGAGCCATTGGTTGAAGTCGAAAAAGACAAGCCAACCGTTGTTGCTTTACGTGAAATCGCTGAAGGGCTGATAAGCACTGACTCAATGGATAAAATCGAGGCTGATGCGAGCGCTGCTGCCGAAGCCGCTGCCCTCGCTGCTGAAGCTAACATGGAAGCTGAATTCCCATCTCCTGCTGAATAATTTGTTTAGCACTTTACACACCGCGCTTCGCCCCACACAATAGTTACTACTGATGGGTGTTCCTCACAAGGAGGCGAAGGTGTTTCTGATTAGCGACCTGTGCGAGATGCTTGAAGAGTATCTGGAGCATAGTCAGGTTAAAGACGTCTATAACGCCTACCTGTTTGGCGCTGAAGCCCACAAAGGTCAACATCGCCTATCTGGTGAACCTTATATATATCATCCCATCGCTGTGGCACAAATTCTTGCTGAGCAGCGAATGGACCACAAAACCATTATTGCGGCGATTCTGCATGATGTAATCGAAGACACCCCAACGATAAAAGAACAGATCAGTGAGATGTTCGGTGAAGACGTCGCTGAACTGGTTGATGGCGTGAGTAAGCTGACGCAAATTCAATTTGAAACCAAAGCAGAGCAACAAGCCGAAAATATTCGAAAAATGATGTTAGCGATGACGCGTGATATTCGCGTGATCTTAATTAAGTTGGCCGATCGCTTACATAACATGCGCACGCTTGGGCACATGCGGCCAGATAAGAAACGACGTATTGCACGTGAGACACTTGATATTTATGTGCCTATTGCTGGTCGTTTAGGAATGAACGTATTACGAGTGGAACTTGAAGAGCTCGGTTTTAAATCCATGTATCCAATGCGCTATGCGGTACTTGATAATGCGTTAAAAAAAGCACGTGGCAATCGCAAAGAAATTGTCAGCAAAATTGAGACTGCAATAAAACGGCGTTTATTTCAGGAAGACCTTATTGGCGATGTCATAGGCCGCGAAAAACATCTCTACAGTATTTACGAGAAAATTAAAACGCGCGTGTCGTCTTTGTCTGAGGTTTTTGATGTCTATGCATTTCGTATTGTGGTTGATACCGTTGACGGTTGTTATCGTACGCTAGGTGTCATGCACAATCTTTATAAGCCAGTGCCTGGTAAATTTAAAGATTACATTGCGATCCCAAAGACCAATGGTTATCAATCACTTCATACTGTGTTGTTTGGCCCTTTTGGTGTGCCCATTGAAGTGCAGATTCGTACGCGTGAAATGCATACAGTAGCGGAAAATGGTATTGCTGCGCATTGGCGTTATAAAACTGGTGAAGCAGTAGGCTCTACCGATCATGTGAGAGCACGAGAATGGTTGCGCAATATTCTTGAAATGCAAAAAAGTGCAGGGGACTCACTTGAGTTTATTGAAAACCTAAAGATTGATTTGTTCCCAGACGAGATTTACGTTTTTACACCTAAGGGTAAAATCATGGAAATGCCGCGTGGCGCAACGGCTGTTGACTTTGCATATGCAGTACATACGGATGTTGGTAACTCATGTGTTGCAGTCAAAATAGATGGCAGGTTAGCACCACTGCGAACTCCGTTATGGAATGGACAGCGCGTTGAGATTGTTACTGCACCTAATGCTCGACCTAATCCGGCGTGGCTAAGTTTTGTCATTACCGCTAAAGCACGATCTAATATTCGACATTTCCTTAAAAATATCCAACTTGATGAAGCAGCGCAACTTGGGCAACGGTTAATGGATAAAGCACTGGCGGTGTTTGGTACAGAATTTAACGACATACCCAAACGTCGTTTAAACAAGTTACTTAAGCAGTACGGGTTTAAAAAGACCGATGAATTACTGGTCGATGTTGGTTTAGGTTCACGTATGGCGCAATTAGTCGCGCGTGCATTGGTGCCAGAAGAAACCGCAGTCATTGAAAACCCAGTTGAGGATCCTGGTTTGCCGAGCCTGACCATTAAGGGCACGGAAGGCATGTTGGTTAATTTTGCTAAATGCTGCCACCCAATTCCAGGTGATGCGATTGTCGGCTTTTTAAGTTCTGGTCGCGGTATTGTTGTACATAACGAGACCTGTAAAAATGTTGGAGATTTTCGTAAACACCCAGAGAAATGGATTGACGTTGAATGGGAAGATGAAATCGAAGGAGAGTTTCAGGTTGCACTGCGCGTAGAAGTTTCTAATCAACGTGGTTCACTAGCCATCATTGCAGCAGCGATTGCCGATAAGGGCGCTAATATTGAGAATGTTGAAATGGAAGAACGTGAAGGGAAATACAGTACGATGAACTTCACCTTGAGTGTGAAAGACAGACATCATCTTGCGCAAATTATGCGCCATATCCATTCAAACAAAAAAGTAATACGCATCATGCGAAAATAAGAACATTGGAGGCAATATGTCACGAGAAATAATTTCTACTGAAAATGCACCACAAGCAATCGGCACTTATTCACAAGCAGTAAAAATAGATAATACGGTTTATTTATCTGGACAGATTCCCTTGATTCCTGAATCAATGGAATTAGTTGATGGAGATATTGAAGCACAAATTGTACAAGTCTTCGAGAATTTACAAGCTGTTGCAGATGCTGCTGGGGGTGACTTTTCTCATGTTGCAAAGTTAAATGTCTTTTTAACAGACTTGGCAAATTTTCCAATCGTCAATGAAGTCATGGCACGTTATTTTACTGAGCCTTATCCTGCACGCGCGGCAATAGGTGTCGCCGCGTTACCCAAGGCAGCCGAAGTTGAAATGGATGCTGTGTTGGTGATTGATTAATAAGTATTTACGATGAGCGCCGATCCGGCTTTAGTTTCTGTAACAACATTACGCGGCGTTGGTAGCAAGGTTGCCGAGAAGCTAGCTCGCCTCAATATTGCTACATTACAAGATGTATTGTTCCACTTACCTTTTCGCTATGAAGACAGAACACGAATTGTGCCCATCGGTAGCTTACGGCCTGGTGATGCAGCAGTCATACAAGGTGAAGTATTACTAACAGAAATAAAATTTGGCCGCCGCCGGAGTTTATTATCGCGTATTAGCGACGGTACCGGCACATTAACGATACGTTTATTTCATTTTAATGCGGCACAAAAAACTAGCCTCGAACGCGGTGCAGTAGTTCGTTGTTATGGTGAAGCGCGTAAAGGTGCTGCGACGCTGGAATTGATTCACCCAGAATATAAAATTGTTGGCGCTGGATTTCAAAATGAAGTAGAAGAACATCTAACCCCTGTTTATGCTACCACCGATGGTGTACACCAACTTAAATTACGAGATTTAACAGATCAGGCTTTGCAGTACGTAGACAATTTGCATGAGTGGCTGCCTGATGATTTACTAAAAAAACTGTCCTTACCTAATTTAGGTGATGCTATTCGTTGTTTGCACCGCCCAACGGCTGATATTTCAGTGAATCAATTCACTGACTCACGGCATCCAACTCAACAACGTTTAGCATTTGAAGAACTGTTAGCTCAGCATTTAAGTATGCGACAGTTACGTGAACGGTTGCAGTCATACCAGGCACCATCATTGAAAGGAAAAGGAAAGCTAAAGCAACAATTTTTATCGTCTCTGGCTTTTTCTTTAACAGCGGCACAACAGCGAGTTGTTAGTGAGATCCGGGCGGATATTGAACGCAATATTCCAATGCAGCGTTTGGTTCAAGGTGATGTTGGTTCAGGTAAAACGGCAGTGGCTGCCTGCGCAGCACTCGATGCAATTGAGGCGGGCTATCAAGTTGCGATAATGGCGCCAACCGAGCTGTTAGCAGAGCAACATTATCAAAGTTTTTTACAGTGGCTTGAGCCAATGAAAATACAACTTGCCTGGTTATCCGGTAGCTTGAAAACCAAAGTGCGTAAAAAGGCATTAGCAGATATCGAAGATGGGTCAGCAAAATTAATAGTGGGCACCCATGCTTTATTTCAAGATGAAGTTGTTTTTTCAAAGTTAGGTTTAGTTATTATCGATGAACAACATCGTTTTGGTGTCCACCAACGCTTAGCATTACGTGAAAAAGGCAGTATCGATGGAGGACATCCTCACCAATTGATTATGACTGCAACGCCGATCCCAAGAACGTTGGCAATGACTTTTTATGCTGATTTGGATAGTTCAGTGATTGACGAAATGCCACCAGGACGTAGCCCGGTTACGACCGTTGTGATTCCTGATAGTCGCCGAAATGAAGTGGTGCAACGTGTTGAGCAAGCTTGCCGTTCTGGTCGGCAAGTATATTGGGTGTGTACCTTGATAGAAGAATCAGAAGCCTTGCAATGCGAAGCAGCTGAGGATACAGCTAAATTATTGGCTGAGGCATTACCGAAATTGAATGTCATGTTAGTGCATGGCCGAATGAAAGCTGACGAAAAAGAAGCAGCAATGTTGGAGTTTAAACACGGTAAGGTGGACTTGCTTGTTGCGACAACGGTGATTGAAGTCGGTGTAGATGTGCCTAATGCCAGTTTAATGGTCATTGAAAATGCGGAGCGTTTTGGTTTAGCACAACTACACCAGTTGCGTGGTCGGGTTGGGCGTGGGCAGCATGAGAGTAGCTGTGTATTGTTGTATAAGAACCCACTGTCACGTCGCGCGCGTGATCGTTTAGCTGTTATGCGCAAAACCACAGATGGTTTTGAAATTGCGCGATACGATTTAGAACAACGTGGACCCGGTGAAGTGCTAGGAACTCGACAGACGGGTCTGGCAGAAATGCGTATTGCCGATTTGTTACGCGATCAGGATTTACTTCCTTTGGTAGAAAAAACCGCAACTGAGCTATTTCAGCATTGGCCAGAGCATGTTGATCCATTGATTCAACGATGGATTGGTAATGCAACGCGTTATGCAGATGTTTAAGGGGCTGTGCTATCAATATCACGTTTGGCTTAATTAGCCCCGCTGTCAGGGATTAGATGCTGGCTGAACAAACGCTCTTCGAGACGTTTGTAATTCGCCATCATCTAATCCCTGACAACAGGGCTGATGAATTTAATAGGTTTTAGAGACGTATTTAAAACCAGAAGAATAAAACAGGATAGAGGGGATATGGATAGGGAAGACGACAATGAGAAGATTGCTTTGCAATCATGGTGTGATAAATGTGGAATCGTCGGTTACATACTCGTAGATGATATTGACGGTAATTATGTTGTTAAATGCCCTGAATGCAAACAATTAACAGGCTCACAAGTATTTTGTGAAAGCTGTGAAGTTGGGGGTACATTTATCAAAAATATTGCCAGTAAACCCTCGAAATGGAGTTGCCCTCAGTGCGCTACAGAATACCCTTTAAATAAAAATATATACAATGAACCCATAGATATTGTTCCTGGCGATATGCCACAAGAACATTTACCAAACTATTTACAGGTACCAACGGTAAAAAAAGAAAATTTATTTAGTGATTATCAGATTCAGAAGGTTTTGGTTTCTTCAGTTGTGCTGTTTTTAATATTTATGTTCGTTATGACGAAAATTGCATTAGAGAATTATGATGACCTCAAAAAGCAACGTGAAGAAAAAAATTCTAAATTAAATTCTCAATCTATAAAAAATATTCATGATAATGATAGTAACAATGCTTCATATTTAAACGAAAAAGAATACAATAATACAGGTAAAGAAATTAAGAACAGGTATAAAATTCTTACTGATGACATTTCACAAGAAGCTCCTAAATATCAGAAATATATGGAAGCATGGTCGACTAAAGTTAAGCGTATGGCTCTGTTAAATTATCCGAGAGCAGCAACTAAAATACAACGGCCTGTGAAGGTACTGGTTGAAGTAGCGATAAAGGTTGATGGTTCATTACAGAATATTAAAATTATTGAAAGCTCGGGTAATTTCGAAATTGATGAAGGCGTAAAGAATTTTATAGCTCTCGCAGCGCCTTTTTCTGATGTATTTCAGGAAGGATTAGATAGTGAAATTGATATGCTGAAGATTAGGCGTGCTTTTTTAATCTATCCTCGCAACAAATAAGTCCCAAGATGCAGGCAAATTGGGATACATCTGTTTCAGAGACCTTTTTTTCTGACTTCTTTCATTCTATTTGTTACTTAAGAAAAACTTCTCATTTGATCATGAGTATAGATATCGGATATTTTCTTTCCTGTTAAAAACTTACACGAATACCGTGTTATCACAAGATACTGCCAGACATCTGTATAACTATTCTCTAGATAACCAGAAGTGATGATATAGGCCTCAGTTGAACTGTATAAACTCTTGCAGTGATGATGGACATCGTCTTCAAGGTTGATACCCTCTGCGGGGTTTTTAGTAGAAATTTTAACATTGCGGGTAACTTTGAGTGCAATTTTTTCATCTGATATGATATTAGTGCAGAGTAAACTTCTACTGAAGGCTTAATGTTATGGCCACTAAAAAAAGGCCCTAGGTATTGACGATAATACGTTTTTTGAGTTTTTAGGTTTAGTATTGATTTTTGATAGCGTTATAACGAGACCCTTTTGGGACTGTTTTTATATCTGTAAGTTGATTTTTTTTTGATGAGTCCGACCCAGTTGAATCAATTGAATCAGATTTTAGGCTTTGACCGTCTCTTATACGTTGATTAATTATCTTAAATGCATCTTTAGTAGCTTGGGTGTCAATAAAACTCTCGTTAGGTTTGAATATATCAAGACTAAATCTAGATAGCTGCTTGTTGGTAAAAATAACCAATCGTCTCCCAAGTCCGAACTTTCGTAATTCAATGTTTGTTATGTCAGAGAAATGGAAAGAGGCATAGGGGTAATAGTGATTATCTTTAAAGCTATATTTAACAACATACAGTTTTTTATTACTTAATAAGAGTACTGCACGCTGCACACCACCTGCATTTGTAAAAATATTATAGCCATCTCTTCCGGGCATATATGCTATACGTTGTTGAAATAATATTTTTTCCCCTTTGGAAAAAATATTACTGTTCTTTTCGGGATTAAAGTCATTTAAACGTTTTTCTAATGTTGTGCATGAGGCTAGTAGCATAGCTAGTATCAGTATAGAAAGTATTTTAAGAATTCTGTTCACTGTTTGCCTCATAGCTAGTAGGGTGTTTTTTTTCTTATTATCACGTATTTATAAAATAGTAATAATTTCCAAGCCGTATTTAACACTTTTTCGTTGCTTTTTTAAATAATTTATCCACTTGAATAGTTTTTATTAGCGGAATCTGTATTCTCAACGTACAAAAAACCGACCATCGAGGCAACATATTATATATGCTATGGTATCGGCCTTTCAGGCAAGGTAGTTATTAATGCATCATCGAGAACCGGTTTGGCATCAACAAGGTCATGTTTTACGTAGTCGTGTGCCGCTGGATTGGTGGCGTTGGTTGATTGACCCTGCTTCATTGACCAAACGACTTCAGCAAGCATGCGGTGGTCGGTTCCATGTTGAGGTTGTTCGGCAATCCTGGGCGGTGCCGCATCATAATGAATCCCGTTGCATGGGTTTGCCTGAGGGGCGACGTGCGTTGCTGCGTGAGGTCTACCTTTACTGTGATGACAAACCATGGGTTTTTGCCCGTACGGTGATCCCGATATCGACTTTGTCTGGTCGTGAAAGACGTCTCATGCATCTTGGGAACAAGCCTTTAGGTGCAGTGTTATTCGCCGATCCGGGTATGCAACGCAGTGACGTTGAGCTGGCATGCATTGGCTCTGGGCAAAAACTCTATAAGCACGCCACGCATCGTTTGTCGAAAAAACCGAAGAGTATTTGGGGCCGCCGTTCAGTGTTTAAGCTGCACGGTAAACCGCTATTAGTCAGTGAGATTTTTCTTCCAGAGATCCCTAATCACCCCTAACGATTATAAAATTGGTTTGAGTCATCAAGCTTGGCATAATCAACCTTATGCAAAATCCACTTCACATTTTAAATAAACTTTATCAGCAACAAGTGTCACGTCGGACAAGGGATCGGCTCTTACAGTATATTTTGTTAACAAGGTTGAACCGTCCGATTGGAATTTGGCTATTGTTGTGGCCGACCCTGTGGGCGTTACTGATTGCAGCAAAAGGTTGGCCATCGTTGGGCGTTAGTGTGGTGTTTATTCTTGGCGTAGTCTTAATGCGGTCGGCAGGGTGTGTAATAAATGACTTCGCTGATAGAAAGATTGATAAGCACATAGCCCGAACTAAAGACAGACCACTTACGGCGGGTCGAGTCTCAGAACGTGAAGCCTTATTATTGTTTGTAGGGCTTTGTTTTACCGCTTTCACCTTAGTTTTATTTATGAATGTCCTAACAATTCGCTTATCGCTAGTTGCGGTAGGCCTGGCTGCGCTTTATCCGTTCATGAAACGCTATACCTATTTACCACAGGTTTTTCTTGGGCTCGCTTTTGGCTGGTCAGTACCAATGGCTTTTGCTGCCCAAACAGGCGAAGTGCCAGCAATTGCGTGGTTATTATTAACGGGAACGGTGCTTTGGGCGACCGCATACGACACGATGTATGCGATGGTTGATCGTGCGGATGATCTTAAAGTTGGTGTTAAATCGACAGCTATTTTATTTGGTGAAGCCGATCGAATAATTATTGGCATAATCCAACTACTACTCATCGCGGTTTTACTCTTGGTCGGTAGGCAAGCCGAACTAGGGGGTTTCTATTTTATTGGCTTGGGAATAGCTAGCTTGTCATTGGTGTATCAGCAAAAGCTTATATGGCTACGTGAGCCAGCCAATTGCCTAAAAGCATTTTTAAATAATAATTGGTTTGGTATGGCTATATTTTTGGGGCTTGCTGCCGATATCATCTCAAGATAAGCGTGAAATAGCGGCCTTGATAAACTATTTTATATATTGACAACAATAGCTTGCTGTGTGAATCTTAGAAAGTACTTTAGCTACAAGGCCTTATAAACTGTAATTTTTACTAAATAGTTGTCATGAAAGGCAGATTCCCCATGGCAGTATTTTTTATTCATAACCAGTGAAAGGCTGGTTTAACTGAGGACAGCATTTTGTTTTCGTTATTAAAACGCAAAGCAAAAAAACAAGGCCTAGTCGGGGTGTCATTAAACTCTGACGGAGTAGCTGTTGCTCGAATTGTCCGCGATGAAACTAATATTCCCAAATTAGATATTTGTCACTACCTCTCTATAGAAGACGCTGAAAATATTTCAGTGAAATTAAACCAATTCGTAAGTGATCAGGACTTGGAACAGAGTCGGTGCACCTGTGTGATGGGTACGCATTCTCATAGCTTGTTATTGATCGAAGCACCTGATGTGCAACCAGCAGAATTGAAGGCAGCTATTCGCTGGAGAATTAAAGATTTAATTGATTTTCACATTGATGACGCGGTCATTGATGTATTTGAAATTCCAGAACAGGGCGCAGCACCAGGAAGGGCTCGCTTGATGTATGCAGTGGCCGCCCGTGCATCAAATATTCATGCAAACATATCTAAACTAGACAAAACAACACTAGAACTAGACACCATTGATATTCCAGAACTCGCCATTAGGAATATTACATGTTTGTTGGACGATGATATTCGTGGTGTAGCTTTTTTGTACTTATCTGCTGACTCAGGGCTTATCACGTTGACAAGACAAGGGGCATTGTTTTTGTCGCGAGACATAGATGTAGGCCTAAAAAAAATGCAACCTTCGACAGCGATGGATAGTTTGCATCCTGAGACAGAACAATCATTAGAAAAAATAGTATTAGAAGTTCAACGATCATTAGATTATTACGAAAGCCATTTTTCACAACCACCGATCTCTTCATTAGTGATTGCACCGATGGAACAAGAAGTTGCGGGTGTGCTTCCCTATTTGTCTGCTAATTTAGGCATCGCTGTTAGCATGCTTAATTTAGATGATTTACTAGAAAGCGATGAATCAATTTCAACAGAGTCGCAAATTAAATGCCTGCTAGCAATCGGTGCGGCATTACGCCATGAGCAGAAGGTTTTGTAAGCATGGCAGCGCAACAGCAAATAAACCTGTATCAGCCACGATTTAGAAAACAGGAAAAAGTTTTCTCTGCATCATCCATGCTGATGGTGTTAATTGCAGCCATTGTTGTGTTGGTTGGTGTTTATGGTTACGCAAAATGGAATGTGGTGTCGTTAGCTAATGAAAGTGAACGATTACAAACACTCCAAGTTAAAGAAATAGCACGTCTTGATACGTTAAGTAAAAAATATCCAGTTAAGAAAAAGAGCATTCTAATTGAACAACAATTTAAGGATCTACAAAACGAGAAGAAAGCAAAACAATACCTTGTAAATACCTTATCAGGAAGAAGTATAGGTAATAGTAAAGGCTTTTCGTCATATTTCGCAGGAATTGCCAGAAAGAATATAAAAGGGATGTGGATACGCCGGCTTGAGCTGGATAATGGTGGTGATGTCATTGGTATTTATGGCAGTACGCAAAAGCCAGAACTAGTACCACAATTTTTGCGCGCATTATCAGAAGAAGAGAGTTTTTCGGGAAGCGAATTTCAGCTTTTTAATATGAATCGAGATGATGAGAATAGATCAGAAATTAAATTTTCACTAAGAACCGTTGTGTCGGATGATGAGAAATGAATCAGCGTATAGAAAAATTAGCACAATGGATTGATAGCCAAAGTCTACGCGAGAGAGCGTTGATTTTATTTGCGATTATTTTTGCAGTGTTTTTAATTTGGGAAAAAGCATTGTTAGACCCTTTGGCTGCGCAAGCTAAGCAATTGCAGGCAGAAGTTAAAAAGCACAATAAAGACTTAACACGAGTCCGCGGTCAACAAGCGCAGGTGTTACAACGCGCAGGAAGTAATCCGGATGAACAAACATTAAAAGATATTAAATCTTTGAAAATAACGATGGGAAGTCTTAATGAGCGTTTGAGACAAATGACGGTTGACTTAATCGATCCTGCAAAAATGGCAAAAGTGTTGGAAGAAGTACTTTCGCGTGAAACCGATCTAAAGTTAATTCGAGTTGAAGCCTTATCACCAAAACCCTTAGGCGAATCTAAAACGCTTGATGACAATAAGGACAAGCGAAGTAAAAGTGTACTTCCTGGTGTTTATCAACACGCGCTGCAAATTGAGTTTCAAGGGTCGTACTTGAGTACCCTAAATTATATGAAAGAGCTTGAGAAACTCGCACAACAATTTTATTGGGGTAGTGTGGATTTTAGGGTTGAAGATTATCCTAAAGCGAATGTCATTATCACAATTAAAACATTAAGTCTGAATGAGGCATGGATTGGTGTTTAGCGAATTACAACAACGTTATTTACCGTTAGCATGTCTAGTTGTCGTTGGTATGTTGATAACAATAAACGTACAGGCGCAACTTGAAGACCCAACATTACCGCCACAGGGCAGCGTTAGTAAAACTGAAAATAACCAAGAAAAACCAGTTGGATGGAACTTGACCTCTATCCTGATTTCAGAGCAACGCAGTATTGCGATTATAAATGGTCGTTCAGTACAAGTAGGCGATACATTGGCTGGAGCGAGAGTACAGAGCATAAATGACAAGATAGTTAAGCTGAGATTTCAAAGCGAAACTATTTCCTTAAAATTATATCCAGTCGCAGTAAAAGCTGTGCGCGAAGAATAAGCTTAGATAAGGCAAATACTATGTTACAAAAATATAACATCATAAAAATAATGCTATCAACATGGGTAATGATGATAATAGCATTGCCTGGTTGTTCTTCGTCGGGGCCTAAAAATGCCAATACTGAAAGTGAAATAGACAAGGTAATAGAATCAACCCTTCAAGAAACTCAGCCACCTGTAACAACACCTCAATCAGTGAGTGATGCATTATTACCTCCAATTAATATAAATGTACCAGCGGCTGCAGAGATTCCTGAAACACGTTTTGATATTGGCGTAGATAATGCGCCAGCTGCAACGTTCTTTATGGGTCTGGTTGAAGGAACATCATACAACATGGTTGTGCACCCGGATGTGGCTGGCGAAATCACGCTTAAACTGAAGGATGTAACTATTCCAGGTGTGATGGCAGTGCTTCGCGATGTGTACGGCTACGAGTACAGTTTAAAAGATCGCCTTTACCAAGTCTTGCCAAGGCGACTACAGTCGAGAATTTTTGAAGTAAATTACCTCAATGTAAAACGTAAAGGCAAATCGCAAACTCGCGTAAGTTCAGGCCAAATCTCACAGCCATCGGCAAGCTCAACGTCAACTGGCGGGTCTGGTAACAATTCAAATACCACCACACAGGGTGATACCGCCTTATCTGAATTATCAGGAAGCCAAGTTGAAACAGAATCAGAAGCCGATTTTTGGTCTGAATTACGTGTTGCCTTACAGGCCATCGTCGGACAGAAAGAAGGTCGAAATGTCATCATTAATCCGCAGTCAGGCATCGTCGTGGTTAGAGCCATGCCTGCAGAGATACGCGATGTATCAAGGTTCTTAGGGACAACGCAGGATGTAGTGGAGCGACAAGTTATCCTAGAAGCAAAGATCATTGAAGTAGAACTAAGTGATGGCTTTCAAGCGGGTATCAACTGGACAGCACTAGGACGACCTGGGCCGGGTAAAACAGTACTGGGTGCGCAATCAGGTGGCGGTAGTATTTTTGATGGAACCGGAACAACAGTTAATGATGAAGGGCTCGTTAACTTGCAACCAGGTGTAGCACCGTTTACAGGTATTGTTGATACTGCGTTTGGAGGTGTATTTTCTTTAGCGCTCAATTTAAACGACTTCACTGCATTTATTGAATTACTTGAGACGCAGGGTAATGTACAAGTGCTTTCCAGTCCTCGTGTCTCAACGATAAATAACCAAAAGGCGGTAATAAAAGTAGGTAGCGATGAATTTTTTGTAACGGGCGTAACTAATACGACCGTGACTGGAACCAGTACGACGAGTTCCCCTACGGTAACGTTAACACCATTTTTCTCTGGCATTGCCTTGGATGTGATTCCGCAAATTGATCAAGAAGATAATGTGATATTGCACATTCACCCAACCGTGAGCGAAGTCGCCGAGCAAGTTAAAAGTTTTACAATAGCAGGAGAAGTGCAGAGTTTACCGCTAGCGCAAAGTAGTGTGCGCGAATCTGACAGCATTGTAAGAGCTAAATCAAATCAAATAATAGTAATTGGCGGGTTAATGCAAAATACATCGAGGGAACGGGTTGGTGCAACGCCGGTGTTGGGTTCTCTGCCAGTTATAGGTTCATTATTTAGGCATACTATAGAATCAAGTCGTAAAAGCGAGTTAGTTATTCTACTTCGACCTATCGTTGTGAATACACCAGCAGCATGGAAAAATACAATTCAAAAATCCGTGAGCCGATTTAAAACGATTAACAGTACAGGCCAAAATAAATAATTATGCTTGATGGTTTATACGAATGAGGTAGGGCATGTATTTAGATTATTTTTCGTTGAATGAGCTGCCTTTTTCTATTACACCCGACACTGGTTTTTATTTCAATAATCCAAGTCATCAACAAGCAATGAACGTGTTACAAGTTGCGTTGCGTAGTGGTGAAGGTTTTATAAAAATTACTGGCGAAGTGGGTACAGGTAAAACATTGCTGTGTAGACAATTACTTAACCAATTGTCGAATGATGAACAATATGTCACTGCCTATTTGCCAAACCCCAACCTGGGTCCTTCTGCTTTGAATTTAGCACTTGCTGAAGAAATGGGTTTACAGTGTTCTAAAAATTCAAACCAGCATAATGTACTTAAATCAATTAATGAGCGCCTTATCGCACTAACTGCAGAAGGGAAAAACGTTGTTTTGTTGATTGATGAAGCACAAGCGATGCCGGAAAAATCATTAGAAGCATTGCGCCTTCTCACAAATCTTGAGACAGAGAAAAATAAATTATTGCAGATCGTGCTTTTTGGCCAGCCAGAATTAAATGAGATGCTGGAAAAGCCATCAATCCGCCAACTAAAGCAGCGAATAATTTTTTCTTATGCACTAGAACCTATGAACAAGGAAGGGGTTCAAGCCTATCTTTCTCATAGATTGTTGACGGCAGGTTATGCAGGCACCACATTGTTTAGTCGTAGAGTGATAGAGCAAATATTTAAGGCAAGCCGTGGTATACCAAGATTAATTAATATTCTCGCACACAAATCATTGATGGTTGCTTATGGGCAAGGTGCAAAGAGAATTTCGTCAAAACATATACGCGCTGCAATAGAAGACACAGAAGATGCAAACAACCTGGATGTTAACAGACAACGCTGGATTTTTGCGCTATCAGGGTTAGCCGTATCATTACTCATTGCTGTTGGGATATATGTGTATACAGGGAAATTTTTATGAGCCTGATAAACCAAATGCTTAAAGATTTGGAGCAACGGCGTGCACAAGGTTTTGATAGCACTGGCGGAGTGCTTGATGACCTAGATGTAGATTCTAACCAAGATACACCCGCAAGCAAAAAATACACAACGTGGTTAGTGCTTCTTTTTTTTATATTGATAGCGATTGTGGTTACGTGGGTATATAAGACAGGTTATTTTCAGCAAGAAAAAAAAGTTGTTGAGAAAAAACAAACTCCGATAATTAATCAAAAGACAGACGTTGACAAAATAATAGTTCAAGAAGCAGTCCAAACTAAAAGCGTTAATAATACAACAACAGAAAATAAATTAGTGGTTGATAAAATTGTTGAACCACAACCACAACCACAACCACAACCACAACCACAACCACAACCACAACCACAACCACAAGCCCAAGCCCAAGCCCAAGCCCAAGTCCAAGCCCAAGATGTATTGGTAGCAGAACCCGCTGAAGAAAAAATAATCATTTCCAAATTACTACCTTCGCCACTGCGTGCAACCGGCCGTCGCGAAATCATCACTGTTAGTGGTGAGGGGTTCACCGAGCCACTTAGTATTACAATGGAATGGGATGAAGGTCGGGCTTTTAAAGAACTAGAGCCGTGGCAGGTGAAGGTGATTTCTACAACTGAATTGCAGCTTCATATTAATTTGGGTAAAACAGAAGATGAGTGGCGACTTTTAATCAAGCATCCAGAAGGAAATCAAGAGACGGATTATCAGTTTTCAGTTTTAGAAATAGAACCTAAGCCAAAGGCTGTTGAAAGTGTATTGCAACCAATAAAAAATAATCAGGCTGAATCAAATCTTAAACCAGCTGTGTCATTTAATAAAACCAATCGTAAATTAAGCGATGTTGAACAGGTAAATCTTAATTTCTCAAAAGCCAGCCTGTTCTTGCAGCAGGGTAAAACCAATAAAGCTAAAGACTTGTTGCAAGAAGTATTGGCATTAGACTTTGAACATATAAAAGCAAGAGAAACTTTGGCGGCCATTTTTTTTAGAGAGCAGAACTATGGTGAAGCTACCAAGGTTTTAGAGCTTGGGCGTACTCAACACCCAATGCATGTTCCATTCACATTGTTGTTAGCGCGAATTCATACTGAGCGTGGACAAGATCCGGCAGCAATTGACCTGTTAGAACGTTTACAGCCGACGGTTGCGACAAACAGTGAATATTATGCATTATTAGCAGCGCTGTATCAGCGTGGTGCACAACATCAACAGGCAGCAGAGACGTATAAAAAATTACTGGCTAGCTTTCCTTCCCGTGCAATTTGGTGGATGGGGTTAGGGCTATCATTACAATCATTAAAACAAAATACCGATGCACTAGCAGCCTACAACAAATCTTTGCAAACACAGGGATTAACGGTTGATTTACGCCGCTTCGTGAAGACGCGCATTACCCAATTAAATAATTGAATATGGCTTAACCAAGTACCTGTTGTTTGGCGATGCAGACTTGATTGCGCCCATTTCTTTTGGCATTGAATAATGCATTGTCAGCAGACGTCAGTAAACCTTCGGATTGTTGTTCTATATTAAGAACATTGTGAGCAGGGTACGAAGTGGCTACGCCGATTGAAATTGTTATATTAAGGTCAAACTTATCACTGGTTTGCATCGTGTTTAGTTCAACCGCTTCACGAAGCCGCTCAGCCATTTCTTCAGCAGCATCGGAAGCGGTATTGCTTAGTAGTATGGCAAATTCTTCACCACCATAACGCGCGAGAACATCACTTCTGCGCATGTGGTCATCAAGTATTTTAGCCACTTGTTGCAACACCTTATCTCCTGCAGGATGACCATGTTCGTCATTGATACGTTTGAAAAAATCAATGTCAATGAATAAGCATGAAAGCGGCTGGCTGTTTCGTCGTGAGCGCTCAATTTCTTCGATAATTCGTTGATCGAAAAATCGACGATTGTTTAAAGAGGTGAGTGCATCAGTCAAGCCAGTTCGTTTAAGACGTTCCAGGTTAAGCATGTTTTCAAGGCAAATGGTTATAATTGCCGAGAGTCGTTGCAGTAATTCAGTGCCAGTGCCATTGATGTATCGCCGGTCGTCGTGACTCCCTAAATTCAGGCAACCAATAACGCGTCCCTGACGAACCAATGGTAGTTGAGCAATACTGTTAAGTGATTTGTTATGGCTGCTAAATAATTTGCTATGCAAGTTCGTTTTGTAAGGACCTAGTTCTGGAAGATGAGAAGAAAATAAATTATTTTGAATAACAGTACTGTGTTCGTTAAAACGGAGTTGTGGATAGCGACTAAGCTCAATACCCTCGTCTTCAAGTATCGTGCGAATTTCTCGGTGTGGATCATCTAAAATAAGACTAATGGCCTCAAGCTCGAAGTCTTGAGGGTATTGTGTGATCACCATACGAATTAACTCAGATAAATTTTCAGCTCCGAGTAACAATAATTCAAGTGACTGGAGTCGCTGGTATTTGTCTTCGTTGCGACGAGCCTCATCAATCAATACCCGCATGTGGCGTTGAAGTGTTCGAGAGTCACTATTGCTATCGTGCATAATTTGACTGGCCACTCTGTTCATACGTTAAGCGTAGTAAAAACCTTACGCGGTACATGCGATCCAAGTCACATTATGCGAAAACCATAGTTTATTTCCACTTTTATTTTAGTTATCTATAAAGAAGGTGGTTCAGCCCGACAAAAGCACCAGACTGAAACGCGTCTTGCCCCGGCACGTTTCAGTGTCTTTGCCAGTGCATTGACAGTGGCGCCACTGGTCATTACGTCATCGATAATCGCAATATGATTCCCAGAGAGATCCGCGTTAACTTTAAAGGCATGTTGTAAATTATTTTTACGCTGTTTTAAAGAAAGACTCGATTGGGGCGGCGTGGCCACCACGCGAGTTGCATGGTTGCTAAGTATTTTTATCTGTAATCGCTGGGCGACAGGTAAGGCGATTTCATGGGCCTGGTTATAGCCACGCTCGCGTTGCCGGGCAGGATGAAGAGGGACAGGGAGCAGTCCGCTTGGCAGGTCTTCGAGTAAATCGATGCAATTGCTAAGTTGTTGGGCCATTAATTGGCCTAGCAAACGGGCTGTCGGTAATTTTCCCTTGAATTTGGCGGCTTGCACAAGATGGTCAAATGGACTGAGATAAGGAAAAAAAGCGATAGTTTGATCAAATTCTGGCTGTTGACTCTGGCATTGCCCACATTCTCTAGTTTGAAACAGGGCAGGCTGGTGCAAGAAGCTCTCAAGGCGATCTAATCGGGTTTCCATCGGGTTTGCACATCGTTGGCATGTTTCACCAACAATGGGTAAATCCCCCTCACAGTGGCGACATAGCGGCATATCACTGCTTATGGAAACTGTCTCACCACACAAAAGGCATAATTGAGGTAGACAGCTATTTAGTGTATTTTTTAACCAATGGTCAACCATAGGATTCCCTTCCCGTTGACAACCAGCCCATGCTGGCTACTATGCACCCATTCTAACTGTTTTGAGTTGTTTTGGAGAAATCTCTTATGTCGAGCCCCCGCAGGACCGTTTTAGCAGATGCGACAACAAATGTGATTCAAGCAAGCCCCATTCGCCATGATTGGACTATTGCTGAAATTGAAGCACTGTTTGAGCTGCCGTTTAATGATTTATTGTTTCGTGCCCAAACATTACACCGTGAATTTTTTGATCCTAATACAGTTCAAGTTAGCACCTTGATGAGTATCAAGACCGGTTCATGCCCTGAAGATTGTGCCTACTGCCCACAAAGTGCACATTATGATACGGGGCTTGAGAAAGAAAAATTACTTGCAGTTGAAAATATTTTAAACGAAGCGCGGGCAGCAAAAGCCAATGGCGCATCTCGTTTTTGTATGGGGGCTGCATGGCGAAGTCTTAATGATCGTGATGTTGATTATATTGTTGAACTCGTTAGTGGCGTTAAAGAAATGGGGATGGAAACCTGTATGACGCTAGGGATGCTAAAACAAGAGCAAGCAAAAACGCTTAAAGAAGCTGGATTAGATTATTACAACCACAATCTTGATACATCCCGCGACTACTATGAAGAAATTATTACTACCCGGACGTATGAAGACCGCCTAGAAACACTTAAACATGTACGTGATGCAGGTATGAATGTGTGCTGTGGTGGCATCGTTGGAATGGGCGAAGATCGTAGCGATCGTGCTGGCTTGATGTATGAATTAGCAACGCTGCCTAAGCATCCAGAAAGTGTCCCGATTAATTTGTTAGTCCAAGTAGAAGGAACGCCACTAGATAATGTAGAAGAACTAGATAGCTTTGAATTTATACGTAGTATCGCTGTGGCAAGAATTCTTATGCCCGCATCGTATGTTCGTCTTTCAGCAGGACGTGAAAATATGAATGATGAAACCCAGGCACTATGCTTTTTAGCAGGAGCTAATTCTATTTTCTATGGTGAGAAACTATTAACTACACCTAATCCGGAATCAGACAAAGATATGAAGTTATTTTCACGTCTAGGATTGCAAACTGAAGCGACGAGTTGCTCTGAATCATAAATGTTTGAATTAAAGCAGTTCCTCCAGCACCAGAAAGACTTGGGTCTATATCGTTCACGTAAAGTTTGCGATGGAATGCAAAAGCCCGAGCAGGTGTATGATGGTAAGCCGATGTTATCTTTTTGTAGTAACGACTACTTAGGCCTTGCTTCCGACAAACGCGTGGCAAAAAGTTTTCAACAAGCTGTAGATAAATACGGCGTAGGTAGTGGTGCAGCGCACCTGATAAATGGTCACACCAACGCACATCATGCGCTAGAAGAAGAGATAGCAGAATTTACTGGGCGTGAACGCGCACTCCTTTTTTCCACAGGCTACATGGCAAACCTTGGCGTGGTGAGTGCATTACTTAATCGTGGTGATGTTGTGATCGCGGATAAACTTGTGCACGCCTCGCTTATCGATGCAGCAAAATTATCGGAAGCAAAATTACTGCGTTATCAGCATGTAAATATTGACTCATTAAAAATGCGTTTAGAAAGCCATCAGGCGAATAAAAAAATCATTATGACCGATGGTGTCTTCAGTATGGATGGCGATATTGCACCGTTACCTGAAATAGTGAAAAAGGTGAAGAGCAATAATTCTGCCATCATGGTTGATGACGCACACGGTTTTGGTGTGCTTGGTAATCATGGCCGCGGCTGTATTGAACATTTTAATTGCAATAAAGATATAGACATATTAATGGGTACGCTGGGAAAAGCTTTTGGTACCTTTGGCGCATTTATTGCCGGCAGTGAAGCGTTGATTGAAACATTAATCCAAGCTTCTCGCAGCTACATTTTTACTACGGCGATGCCAGCAGCCATTGCAGAAGCAACCAGAACCAGTTTAAAAATTTTACAAAATGAAAATCATCGCAGAGAAAAATGTCAGGCGCTAATAAAACAGTTCAGACAAGCTGGCAAGCAGTTAGGTTTGGAATTAGTTGAGTCACCCACGCCAATACAGCCCATCATTGTTGGTAGCGCCGAAAAAGCAGTCGCAATGAGTAATCAGCTTGCTGAACAAGGAATATTGGTAAGTGCAATTAGGCCACCAACAGTGCCGGATGGTACAGCTCGTCTACGCGTTACTTTTAGCGCCGCCCACACTGAGCAGCAAGTTGATAAATTATTATGTGGACTGGAATCATTGATGTGAGCGGTTTATTTTCAAAAACTCACCAGTTGGAAAATAAAAATAAACCTTGCCTAGTTTTACTTCATGGCTGGGGAGCACATAGCGGCGTATGGCAAAGTGTATTACCCGCGTTGGTTGAAGATTATAACGTCATTTGTATTGACTTGCCGGGGCACGGACATAGTGCTGGTCTTTCTCAAAACAGCATTGAAGACTGGGCAAAGGCTGTACTAGAGGTCGCGCCAGATAAAGCCATTTGGTTGGGCTGGTCATTAGGTGGGTTAGTCGCACAACAAGTTGCGATTATTGCACCGGATCGAGTCGAAAAATTAATCTTGGTGGCATCTACACCGTGTTTTATAAAATCTACTGATTGGACTAATGCTGTTGATGAAAAAATATTTAAAGATTTTCATGCCGAAGTAGTCAGGGATTCCCATGCAAGCTTACTACGTTTTATTGCATTACAAACTCGAGGTAGCAACACAGCATCACAGGATGGCCGACTATTACGTAAAACGTTGTTACAACCTGAACCAAGTTCAGCTGCATTGGATCTTGGTATGCAATTATTATTAAAAACGGATTTGCGGAACGCGCTGAAGAAAATAATTTCCCCTGTTTTATTTATAGCAGGGGAGAGAGATACGCTAGTGCCGTGTTCAATTTTAAAAATGCTTGATAATATTTATTCAAATGTTGAAAAGGTTGCAATCAAGCAGGCTGGGCATGCGCCTTTTCTTTCGCATACTCAACAATTTTGTAAATCGATAAACGATTTTTGTTTTAAAGGCACATCGGTGCATTACAAGGAAGCGAAGTGAACGACATTACGCATTATCCGCAACAAGCGGTTATAAAATCATTTGGCAATGCGGCAAAAACATATGATGAAGCAGCTGTTTTGCAACGTGAGGTTGCCACACGCATGCTCGAGAGGCTTGATTACATTAATGCAACTCCTAAGCGTATTTTGGATCTAGGTTGCGCAACAGGGGAATACTCTGAGCGTCTTGCAAAATTATACAAGGGCGCACAAGTATTCAGTCTTGATATTGCATTGCCAATGTTAAAAGAAGTTCAACGACGATCAAAGTGGTGGCGTCCTTTACGGACGATTTGTGGTGACATTCAGGCGCTTCCCGTTGCAGACAATTCTATTGATTTAATTTTTTCTAGTTTAGCGCTGCAGTGGTGCGGTTCGTTAGACGATGTGTTTAATGAATTCCGGCGCGTACTAAGGCCAGGTGGATTTGTCATGTTTTCAACCTTCGGGCCTGATTCCCTGAAAGAGCTGCGCGCAAGCTGGGCGGAAGTTGATACCCAAAAACATGTACACGATTTTATTGATATGCATGATATTGGTGATGCGATGCTGCGAGCAGGTTTATCGCAACCTGTGATGGATGTCGAAACCATTACTTTAACTTACACCGATGCTTATGCACTGATGCGAGAGTTAAAAAATATTGGTGCTCATAACATCGCTAACAATCGTTCTCGCAACTTAACCAGTAAATCGCGCTTGCAAGCGGTTGTCAGTGCCTATGAACAATTTCGTGTCGACGGCGTGTTACCAGCTAGTTATGAGGTTGTCTATGGGCATGCATGGTGTGATGAAACAATGGCTAGCGAACAATCGCCTGGCGTTAGCATTGAAACTTTGCGTGGTTCAATCAAGTGAAAGGCGTGTTTGTAACGGGAACAGATACGGGTGTTGGTAAAACTTTATGCGCAGCGGGTTTGCTGCTCGCCTATGAGCGGCAAGGTTATTCGACTATAGCAATGAAACCTATTGCCAGCGGTTGCGAGCAGACAGCGCAAGGTTTACGAAATGAGGACGCTTTGTTGTTAATGCAGCACATGAGTGTCAAAGCACCCTATGATGAGGTAAATCCCTATGCATTTTTACCACCAATGGCACCTCACCTTGCTGCCGCTAAAGAAGGTATTCTGATAGAGAGTGATACTGTCGTTGAGCAAGCTAAACTACTCGCTGCCCAAGCAGATACAATTGTTATTGAAGGGGCAGGCGGTTGGCTTGCTCCACTCAATGATCAGCAAAGCTTTGCTGATTTAGCTGTTGAATTGGATTTGCCAGTGGTTCTCGTGGTGGGGATACGTCTTGGTTGCCTCAATCATGCTTTACTTACTTACGAAAATATTCGCCAACGAGGCGTGCCACTTGCGGGCTGGATTGCGAATACGGGCTTAGATGATGCGCAAGGGTGTTTAGATATAGAAGAAAATATCGCAACGTTATCATCAAGAATTTCATCTCCGTTGCTAGGAAAAATTCCCTTCTTAAAAGACCAAGATATTTCCACAATAGCGTCATTGTTAAAGATTTAGGCGTAATCAAATTAACCACGACATCAACATGGGCTTATCCCTTTGATTTGTGCGTGTTTATATGTCATGGTGCGTATAAATTGAAGCTTTAAGATAAGAAAAAGCATATAAGTGCTTGCTAATATGAGTATTTATGAGGCGCGCATTCAAACATTCTATTGCGGGATTTTAGGGCATGATTTAGTATGCCGATGCTAATTTAAGGGTTGAGCCTGGCATTGTGGGGTTGCTTTTGGGGGATTTGGAGACGGTCTTTCAAGGTGAAACGGAATTACTCCCCTTAAATTGCAGATTAAAAAGAAGGCAGCTAAAACAATTAAGCTGCCCGTTTAGACAGAATTTAATGTAATTATAACTATAGAGAGAGTGGAGCATGTCCGTACGTAAACTGAAACAGGCAGCGATGATGCTGTTCAGCTCAGTCTTGGCCATGACATCTAGTCATGCATGGGCTGACAAGGTCCTCAACCTGACTGAAGGTGTCACCGAGGTGAGTCGCAATGCATATCAAATGCATATGATTGTATTGTGGATTTGTGTAGCCATTGGTGTGGTTGTTTTTGGTGCAATGATTTACTCAATGTTTGCGCATCGAAAATCAAAAGGTGCTGTTGCGGCAACTTTCCATGAAAGTCACAAAGTTGAAGTACTTTGGACAGTCATTCCCTTCATTATTCTTATCGCGTTAGCTATTCCGGCAACAAAAGATTTATTATTACTCGAAGATGCAAGTAGCGCTGATGTTACCGTGAAAGTGACAGGTTACCAGTGGAAGTGGCAGTACGAGTATATGGATGGTGATGCTGAAGGTGTGAAATTCTTCAGTGTGTTAGACAAAGCGAGTAACGAAGCACGCGCATTAAACTCAGGTGTTGATGTGTCAAAAGTAGATAACTACTTGCTTGACGTAGATAAAGCACTTGTTATTCCTACAGGCAAAAAAGTCCGTTTCCTTATCACTTCAAATGATGTTATTCACTCTTGGTGGGTACCTGATTTTGGCTTCAAGAAAGATGCAATTCCTGGTTATATCAATGAATCGTGGACGCGCGTTGAAGATGAGGGTACTTATCGCGGACAGTGCACAGAGCTATGTGGTAAAGACCACGGCTTCATGCCAGTTGTTGTTGTCGCCAAAGAAGAAGGCGATTACAAAAAGTGGGCTGCTGAGAAAAAGGCAGAAGCAGAAGCCGAAGCCGCTGCAGCGGCCAGTACTAAAGACTGGAGCAAGGCTGAGCTAATGGCTAAAGGTGAAGCTGTTTACGGTAGTAGTTGTGCTGCATGTCACCAAGCAAATGGTGAAGGCACAGGTCCATTCCCACCACTTAAGGGAAGCGCTCTTGCGATAGGCCCTGCGGCTGGACACATTGATATCGTTGTTAACGGAAGTAAGACCAACCCGTTAATGGCTGCATACGGTGCACAGCTTAACGACCTTGATTTGGCTGCTGTCATTACTTACGAGCGTAACAGCTGGGGTAATGAAGCCAGTATCGTTCAACCTAAAGACATTAAGGCCGCCCGCTAAAGCGTAGCGCGTTTCTGGAGAATAAAATTATGAGTACAGCTCACGCAGAACACGATCACCACGGCGCCCCAAGCGGTTTAAGTCGTTGGTTGTTTACTACTAACCATAAAGATATTGGTACTTTGTACCTGTGGTTCTCATTTGCCATGCTATTAATTGGCGGTTCATTCGCGATGGTCATCCGTCTCGAATTGCTCCAACCTGGTATGCAATGGGTCGATCCAAACTTCTTTAACTCTATGACAACCATGCATGGTTTGATCATGGTATTTGGTGCCATCATGCCGGCCTTTGTTGGTCTCGCTAACTGGCTTGTACCGATGATGATTGGCGCGCCGGATATGGCATTGCCTCGTATGAACAACTGGAGTTTCTGGATTCTGCCATTCGCAGGCACCATGCTACTCGGTACTATGTTCATGGAAGGCGGCGGTCCTAACTTCGGTTGGACTTTCTACGCACCACTATCAACAACCTTTGCACCAGCAAGTACGGACTTCTTCATCTTTGCTGTGCACATGTTGGGTTTCTCATCCATCATGGGTTCTATAAATATCATCGCAACAATCATGAATATGCGCGCGCCCGGCATGACATTAATGAAAATGCCTCTGTTCGTGTGGACATGGTTAATTACGGCGTTCTTGTTGATTGCTGTTATGCCAGTATTAGCAGGTGCGGTAACCATGATGTTGACGGACCGTAACTTTGGTACGTCATTCTTCAACGCCGCCGGTGGTGGCGATCCAGTCTTGTTCCAGCATGTATTCTGGTTCTTTGGCCATCCTGAAGTTTACATTATGATTTTGCCAGCCTTTGGTGTGGTGTCGCAGATTATCCCAACCTTCGCGCGTAAACGTTTGTTCGGTTACAGCTCAATGGTGTACGCGACGGCTTCTATTGCCTTCTTGTCATTCATTGTTTGGGCTCACCACATGTTTACGGTGGGTATGCCAGTCGCAGGTGAGTTGTTCTTCATGTATGCAACCGTCCTGATTGCCGTACCAACTGGTGTGAAAGTCTTTAACTGGGTTGCAACCATGTGGAAGGGTTCAATGACATTTGAGCTGCCAATGAAATGGGCACTAGCCTTTGTGATTCTGTTCACTATTGGTGGCTTCTCTGGTCTGATGTTAGGTATCGCGCCAGTTGATTTCCAATACCATGATACTTACTTCGTTGTTGCGCATTTCCATTACGTACTCGTAACTGGTGCATTGTTCTCGATCATTGCAGCTGTTTACTACTGGTTACCAAAATGGACAGGCCACATGTACAGCGAAAGCCTGGGTAACTGGCATTTCTGGACATCAGTGGTGTTTGTAAATATCACTTTCTTCCCACAACACTTCTTGGGACTAGCTGGTATGCCACGTCGTATTCCAGATTATAATGCGGCGTTTGCTGACTTTAACTTCATGTCGAGTATCGGTGCATTTGGTTTTGGTCTTTCGCAATTGTTGTTCTTGGCTTTAATTATCAAGTGCATCAAGGGTGGCGAAAAAGCAACTGACCAAGTATGGGAAGGTGCTGAAGGTCTGGAATGGGAAATCCCTTCACCAGCGCCATACCATACCTTTGCAGAAGCACCAGAGGTTAAGTAATAGAATCACTACCCGATAGCAGCTACTAATAAGTGGCGTGGCTATCGGGCAGTTTCTAAACTAAGAAGTCATGGAAAATAGTCAACAAAAGAAAGCAATAAAAGCAGTTGGGTTGCTGGCGATATTAGCACTCGTGTTTTACGTTGGTTTTATTTTATTAGTCTCTTTTCGATGAATGAAGAAAAGCAGCGGAAGAATAAATGGTTAGCAGGGAAGTTATCGTTAACCGCAGTTGCAATGGTGGCTTTTGCCTTAGTGGTATTGCCGGCGCTGTACAATTTGATTTGTGATATTACTGGTCTTGATGGGAGGACTGGGCGTATCGAGAAAGAACAAGCATTAGCAACTCGGCCTGATAAAACCAGGCTAATAAAGATAGAGTTTGATGCTAATGTGAATGCTGGATTGCCATGGGAATTTAAAGCGTTAAAAAAACGTCTTGAAGTTCACCCTGGTGAAGTAGCAACAGTGTCATATTATGCGAAGAATATGAGTAACCGGACAATTGTTGGACAGGCAGTACCCTATGTCACGCCAATTAAGGTTGCTAAATATTTTAACAAGACTGAATGTTTTTGTTTTTCGCAACAAAAATTTGGACCTGGAGAAGATAAAGAAATGCCATTGCGTTTTATTGTCGATCCGGATTTGCCAGAGAATGTAAATACAATAACGCTGTCGTATACATTTTTTGATACAAAACAAAGCGGAGTGGAGGAGGAACCAACGAAAGTTGGAAGTGCTGCACCGCAATAATACTTAGGGTTAAAAACTTAATAATTACAAACGTCACTGCTCATGCAAATGACGCAATAGATTTGCAACATAAAGTTAGAGAGGATAATAGTATGTCTCAAGCAAGCGGTAGCTACTACTTACCGGAACCAAGCAAATGGCCAATCATCGGTTCGATTGGTATGTTCACAATGCTGTTCGGTTTTGCCGGCTCATTACATAAAGATACACCCGTAGCAGATGGTAGCCTGACCATGATGTACGTTGGTATGGCTATAATTATTTTCATGCTGTTTGGCTGGTTTGGCCAAGTCATCCGTGAAAGTGAAAGTGGCGCTTACAACTCACAAGTTGATGTTTCTTTCCGCATGGGAATGATGTGGTTTATCTTCTCGGAAGTCATGTTCTTTGCTGCTTTCTTCGGCGCGCTTTACTACATTCGTACTTTGTCAGTGCCATGGTTAGGCGGTGCTGATAATAATCTCGCGACTAATGAGTTTTTGTACAATGGTTTTGTTCCTTCATGGCCATTAAATGTAATGCCAGATGCGGCGGCAGGTGGTTTTACCGTATTTAAAGAGACTATTGGCGCATGGGGAATACCGGCACTTAACACAGGATTATTGTTAGCCTCAGGTGTCACCGTTACTTTTGCACACTGGGCATTAAAAAAAGGTAACCGCGCAGGACTAGTCTTCTGGTTATTTGCGACAGTAGCTTTAGGTTTTACTTTCGTTGGCTTCCAGGTTTACGAATACATTCACGCTTACTCAATTGACCTTAAATTATCTTCAGGTGTATATGGCTCAACCTTCTTTATGTTAACGGGTTTCCATGGTTTACATGTGACGATTGGTGCAATTATGTTGTTGGTGATGATGTTCCGCTCGATGAAGGGACACTTTACTGACGAAAACCATTTCGCATTCGAAGCGGCCGCGTGGTACTGGCACTTTGTTGATGTTGTTTGGTTAGGACTGTTTATTTTCGTTTATATTCTTTAACGAGATATAAGATGAAAAAAAGGCGCTGTCATAAAGACAGCGCCTTTTCTTTGTCGTGCTGTTGGAATAAATTCTATTGGTTGTACGGATTAGAATTAGGTTGAATATAACCAAGTTTGATAAGAATCATCAGCGTCGCAAAGAGCACGACTGAGACACCTATTCTAAGAGTGAGTGCTTTAACAGTACGTGTACCTTTACCTTTATCAGTCATCATAAAACGCATCGCACTGAATAAGCTAAAGATAATTCCGAAAAGAATGGCGATAACAACAATTTTCATTTTTACTATATCCTGATATCTGAATGTCGAATAGTATAACGTAATCATTATCCAGACACAGCCAGAGTAACGATATGCAAATAGGTCATTATCAATTTAAGCCAAGTCTGGCAGTTTCATTGATTAGTATATTGGTGTTTTCAATCCTGACATCACTAGGAATATGGCAGCTTAATCGTGCTGAGGAGAAAGCTCAGACGGAGCATGCTTTGCAAATGAGCCTGACGCAGGGTGAATTAGAAATTTTAACGCCGCTTACAAACGATTTAACTTACCAATTCAGGCATGCAGCACTAAGTGGGCAATTTGATTCGAGACATCAGTATTTACTCGATAATCGCATCGAAAAAGGGCGGCCAGGTTTTCTTGTTATAACCCCTTTCATTTATGCGGCAGGTAAAGGCGTCGTTTTAGTAAATCGGGGTTGGGTGCCACTCGGCAAGACTCGGCAAGAAATACCGGATTTGGCGGTAGCCGAAAAGCCACAGCGTATCCGAGGTATTTTAGCCGATTTGCCCGGCAAATTGCCGAATTTTGGTATTGATGAAGCAGTGAAGGATGCAGGATGGCCAAAAGTTATTCGCGATGTTGAAATCGAACAGATTAGCCGTGACTTGGGGTACACTATGCCGCCTTATTTATTGCAACTGGACCAGAAACATGGGGCGGCTTATTTGCAAAATTGGCAGCCTGTTGCAAGTGGGCCAGAAAAGAACCGAGGCTATGCTATCCAGTGGTTTGGCATGGCACTCGTGATACTTATTTTGTATATCGGCTTGAACAGCCGACGTTTGGAGGAATAGTGGTAGAACAGCAGCCAAAAAAGCCGGGCATGGATCCGCGCATGACGCTTATCTTAATGGTATTGGTATTTGTAGTACCGGTCGGTATGGCGATTGTATTGCATAGTATAGGTGATGGTTTTAAAACAGCATCTACGACCAATTGGGGTAGTTTGATAACTCCCGTTAGACCAATCACGGATTTTTCAACCACCACGATCGATAACAAAAAATTTGACCGTGAAATGCTCAATGGTAAATGGACGTTATTTTACATCGACTCAGCTGACTGTAATAAAAGCTGCTTTAATAATCTTTACACTATTCGACAGTCACGTCTTGGTATGGGTGGAGAAAAAGATCGCGTGCAACGTGTGATGTTGCTTACTGACAAAGGTAATAAACAGCAGATCGATGAAATAGTAAAAGAACACCCAGGTATGCACATCATACAATTAGAAAAGAAAGTGCTGAATGAGATGCAAAAGAATTTTGAAATAGAGGGGTTAGCCGCGGCTAGCAAAGCGCAGCGTATTTATTTTATTGATCCGCTAGGAAATTTGATGATGTACTACGAAAGTGATATCAGTCCGAGAGGCGTAGTAAAAGATCTTGAACGTTTATTAAAATATTCGAGAATAGGTTAAAGGCACATCACAATGAATCAGGAAACGAATACGTCAGAAAAAGTGACCGCTGCTGACATTAGCTGGCGCGATTATTACCAGTTGTGCAAACCCAAAGTTGTAATGTTAATTGTGTTTACAGCGGTAGTCGGTATGTTACTCGCCGTTCCAGGCGCCGTGCCATGGCAGCCATTTATCTTCGGAACTATTGGTATTGGTTTAGCTGCCAGTTCCGCTGCTGCCATTAACCATGTTGTAGACCAACGGATTGATGCCAAGATGGCACGGACAAAAAATAGACCACTACCAACTGGCCATATGGATAATAAACGAGCGCTTGCATTTGCGTTTTCGATTGGCGCTATTGCAATGATTATTTTGGTCGTGTTTGTAAATAAATTAACGGCAATACTTACTTTTGCATCGTTAATAGGTTATGCAGTTGTCTACACAATGTATTTAAAATATGCGACACCACAAAATATTGTTATTGGTGGTGCAGCAGGTGCAGCGCCACCTGTATTGGGGTGGACAGCCATTACCGGTGATATAAACGCACATTCTCTTTTGCTATTTCTGATTATTTTTGCGTGGACGCCACCACATTTTTGGGCGCTTGCGATTCACAGACATAAAGAATATGCCAAAGCAGATGTCCCAATGCTGCCGGTCACACATGGGCTGGAATTTACTCGGCTGCAAATTTTGCTATATACGATCATCCTTATTGTTGTGACGATATTGCCATATATCACATTGATGAGTGGTGTCTTTTACTTAGCTGGTGCGATTGCATTGGGACTTGGATTTCTTTATTACTCGCTTGAAGTAAAGAAAGCCGAAGATGAGACAATGCCGATTAAGACCTTTGGTTATTCTATATTTTATCTTATGGCCTTGTTTGCATTCTTACTGATTGACCATTACATACCCCGATAACAGCGTTTTATTTAGTATCGAGTGTATTGACCTTATCCCAGTTTGATGGGGGTGGGTTATCGATGTAGTGCTTGGCACGAACAGCAAACTTTTCTGAAGCCAGATCGCCTTGATCAGCAAGCTGAGTAAATAACTGGTAGGCAGTTTTGAAGTCTGTTTCTCGATAGGCCTTTAGTGCATTAGAAAAACCAGTTAGCAAGTCTTGTTTGGCACTCATTTCGGGTTGTAACGGTTCATAAATGACAGTGGGTGTCGCTTTGCCTTTGACGCGAACAATATCGAGTTCGCGAACCGTGATTGCATCACCACATTGCGCAATGGTAGCGTCAGTTGCCATAATAGTCGTGCCATATAATTTGTTAACACCTTCAATTCGCGCAGCCAAATTAACAGCATCGCCCATTACCGTATAGTTTCGACGGTCGGCAGAACCGATATCTCCAACCAGCATTTCACCGGTATTAATACCAATTCGAGCGGAGACCTTTACGCCTCCAGGCAGCCCAAAACTGTCTTGAAGTTCTTTAAGTTTTTTATCACTCGCCAGTGCAGATTGCACAGCATGCAAGGCATGCTGAGGATCTTGTTGAGGTGCGCCAAATACCGCAATAATGGCATCGCCAACAAATTTATCAACAAAACCACCATGTTCTTTTACTAAAGAAGTCATGGCATCAAAATATTTATTCATAAAATCAACCAGCTCATGTGGCTGAAGATTTTCTGAAATTGTTGTAAAGCCAGCTATATCCGAAAACCAGACAGTCAGTTCTCGTTGTTCTCCGCCCAGTTCAGGAATATTACCTTGTTCAACCATCTTATCGATGACCGCGGGTTCAAGATAAAGACCAAAAGCTTCTTTTATAAAGCGTTTGTCTTTATCGGTAACAATAAAACGAAAACCAAGTGTTGCAGAAAGCGTTATAGCGGCAGCAATAATTGGATCTAACAGAGGCAGAACGAGATTGTTATTGAAATTAATAAGTACGAAACAAACCCATAAAAGTGTGCTAATTGTAATAGCAATGCTGAAACGAAACGGGGTAAAAAAAAGGGTAAATAGAGCAGTAGCAATAGCTAGTGGGAGTGACAACAATGCATAGGAAACAGCGGATATTTCTGATAAAGCATTGCCATGAAGCAGATTATTAACGGCATTAGCATGAATAAAAACACCGGAGATATCATCACGCACGGCAGTGCTTGCATATTTGTCTGCATCATATTCTATGACGCAACGTTCAGGAGCGATTAATCCTTCACGGGTGTTAGCAAAGCGGGAAGAGGCTTTTTTCCTATCTTCAAGGCCAAGCACTGCACCAAGCAGGACAACTTTGTCTTTAAAGTGGCGCTTAAAATATTCTTTATCACCTTTCTGGCTACAAGCATAGATATCAGCAACCGAATAGCTTGGGATATAATTTGGCTGGGTGTTAAAATTAATTAACATGGTATTGTTAGCGGTAGTTGGAACTTCATACCCACTTAGCAGCAGCGGCTTGCCCATTGCGTACTGAACCTTTTCTCCCACTGCACGTGAAGCAAGTTCAACCGCCATAGATGGATCAATACGAGTTTCTTGGTCAAACCATAAAGGTAAGTCACGGATAATGCCATCATCATCTTTCGTGCTGGCCCCCAGGTTTAGCAATCGAATATTTTTCTCATTTCCGATGGCATAACTGTGTCCGGGATAGGGCTTAACGGGTTTGGCAAAGTGTTGGACTTTACCAAGTACGATTTTTCCTTGGCGACCATGTTTAAAAAGAGTTCTTAAAAATGGTTTGTCGTAACCTTTAAGAATCGTATCGGCACTGGTTGGTAGCACAATATCAAAACCGATTACTTTAGCGCCACCGTCAATTACATCATTAAGTATCGCTGCGTACTGAGGCGTCCACATGGCACGTGGTGTTTCATTAAAGCCAGGCTGTTGGTATGTCTCTTCATCGATGGCAAGAATAACAACATCAGATTCTTTCTTTGAGTTATACATGCCAGGAAAATTTTGTTGTAACTGGTGACGCAACCAAAATAGCGTATCGATGGAGGTTTTTTCTAATCGCTGTGTAAAAGGCATAGCCAGGATCAAGCTAGCCACAAGCGCAATCACGCACGCGGTCATGACATGCGAGTATTTCATGGTTTATAAATCAATGAGCCGGGAAACGATTGAAATTTTACCTGTTTCGGCATATTTATCGACTTTAAATGTTTTGCTAGCCCCGTTTTTAACGGTAATCCTGTAAAGCCCGCCGTTCACCAAAGAGACTTTGTGATCCGCTAAATCGATATGATTGGCTTTCACTTGGTAGGAAAGCCGTTGGCTTCGTTTATCCATGCGCTCAATAGTAATAGAGGCATTTGCCTGACTGGTGCGAATAACAGGTGCTGTGCCATAGATGGTTAAATCAGCTTTGCCAATACCAACTTTTGCTTTTGGCGAACCACGAAAGGCGAGTGCGCCACTTGTTGCAGCCTGTTGACCGGATAGCTTGGCATTGCCGCCATCACATTCAACATCTTCACGTAATAATTCCCCTTTATCGACACGGCTCTGCATTGAGCCAATCGTGACAGTACCGCCGGTAATAGTTTCACGCCGGCAAGAATGTAAGTAGCCGATAATGAGTTTGCCCTTGCTGCCAAGTTGAATAACACGCCCTTCATTGACGTAATCCATAAAGGACAATTTGCTGCCCTTTGCTTGGATATCTTCAATAATAGCAACTGGTGGTAAGCCAGCCATGGCGTTGATACTAATTATTAAAGAAATTACGGTAATAATAGCGCTTAATTTCATTTTGTATCCTTCAATTTTGGCAATTGCAGCTACAATCCATGCTAAGGTTGTGATTAAAGCTATATTTATTGACTAATATAGCAATATTAGAGAGATTTGCGGGTGAATTTTGCACATATATTCCGGATAATTTGCAACATTGGCTCAGGATCAAGTGAATAATGCGAAATCTATTGCTTGTCAGTGCTTTACTCAGCTTTTGCTTCCCAGCAATATCTTTTGCTGCGTCAGCCTATGACCTGGATTTAGGCCGATACCATGCGCTAATCATTACCAATCAAAATTATCAGCAGTTATCACCCTTAAGAACGCCGCATGGTGATGCTGACGCATTGGCAAATATCTTACGAACAGATTATGGATTTCGTGTCACGATGTTGCGTGACAGCAATCGAGCAGGAACGCTTGATGCGTTAGATCAGTTGGTTGAGAAATTAACGCCTAGTGATAACTTGCTAATATTTTATGCCGGCCATGGGCATTTAGATAAAGCCACGGGTGAGGGATATTGGTTACCTGTCACAGCAAACCCGCGCCGCCGCTCCGAGTGGATATCAAACAGTGACATAACTGATACGTTACGCGCGACTGTTGCAAAACATGTTCTAATCATTTCGGATAGCTGCTTTTCAGGAACACTTAGTCGTAGTGCCTCAGCAGGACTAAATGTTGGCGCTGATAAACGTAATTACTATAAAAGATTAGCAAGCCGTGTATCACGCACAGCCTTAAGTTCGGGTGGGCTGGAACCTGTGGATGATGGAGGAGCCAGTGGTCATTCGGTTTTTGCCGGTGCCTTGATCACCGCGTTGCGACGTAACAATGAGCAAATTCTTGAAGCTGAAAATTTATATACTCAAATTAAGCGCCCAGTCGCATTGAATTCATCAGCTATTCAGAAACCACAATACGCTGATGTGCGTGAAACAGGTCATGATGAAGGTGATTTTTTGTTCTTTAAACGGAATGTTCCGTTCGTGGCAAAACCTGCTTTAGCAACGAAGCAAGAGACAAGTAAACCCGTCGTTGATTCACAGGCTGCTTATGAGCTGGCTTTTTGGGACAGTATTGAAAGCAGTCAAGATGCGCGAGATTATAAAGCTTATCTTGATGCCTATCCTCAAGGTCGGTTTGCGGGGTTGGCTAGGTTACGAACAAGACAATTAGGTGGAGTAGGTGTTAAACAAAACTTAAGTAATAAGAAGGAAATAGCATTAGTCACTACGCCTAAAAAAACCATAGAAAAAATAATTAAAAATTCTGATGCAAAGTCTGATGTGGTTTTAGTGGTGCTTGCAACGCCTGAACAGGAGTATTCTCCGCAATTTAATAGTATTGAGGCGTACTCAAATGCGATAGCACAACAAGTTAAAAAAGCGCTTAATAAAAGTTCATTGAATTACCTTGCGAAGCTGGATATAGCGCGTAAAGTTATTCAAGAAGATGCCGAGCATAAAGTGAGTAAACAATTATGCCAACAGTATCAGGCGCAACGTGTAATGAGTATCGAATTAAATTTAACACGCGACATAGAGGAAATGGTTCGAACGTCTGATACTATTTATATAGGGTTGTTTGATTGTAAGCAACAACGCTATAGCTTGAATGAATCATCAATTGATTTTCAAAATGGTGAAGAATTTGCGTATGCAGCGGGTATTCGGAATCGTATGAGAATTTATAATCAAGCTTCACAATAACTTGTAGATTAATCAAAACCGAATAATGTAAGTCAAGTAACCACTAAATAATAAGTTGTTTGTTTTTGAAAATAATTGCAAAAAGAAAGATTGTTTTTAATTAAAGATAAAAAAAATGGCTCCATCAGGAGCCATTTTTTATTGATTACTTTGACGATGTTTTAATCCATCAATGCAGTACGCATTTTCTGCATAGCAGCCTTTTCTAACTGGCGGACGCGCTCGGCAGAAATGTTATACCGATCAGCCAAATTATGTAAAGTAAGCTTATTCTCACTTAACCAGCGACTATTAAGAATGTCACGACTGCGATCATCAAGCGTTTCGAGTGCTGTCGCCAGACGACTGTTATTGTGATCACTCCAGTCAGCAGCTTCGAGTACTTTCGAAGGTTCATCACTCATATCTTCAAGAAATTGTGATGGCGAGACATAGAAGCTTTCATCATCATCATCTGCATAGCCATCAAAGGCCATATCACGACTTGATAAACGAGTTTCCATTTCAAGCACGGTTTCAGGTTTCACGCCGAGCTCGTTAGCAACTGTATTCACTTCATCATTGGTAAACCAGCCAAGACGTTTTTTATTCTTACGCAAGTTAAAGAATAATTTACGCTGGGCTTTGGTAGTTGCAACCTTAACGATGCGCCAATTTTTTAAGATGTACTCGTGCATTTCGGCGCGAATCCAATGAACAGCAAACGAAACAAGACGAACGCCAACATTTGGGTCGAAACGTTTTACCGCTTTCATTAATCCGATATTACCTTCTTGGATAAGATCAGCGATATTGAGTCCGTAACCGGAGTAGCCACGCGCAACGTGTATCACAAAACGCAGGTGTGGAAGAATTAGTTTGCGAGCAGCTTCGACGTTACCATTTTCGTGCAGGTCAATAGCAAGCGCGCGCTCTTCTTCAGCGCTCAGCATTGGCACACTGTTGGCAGTGGTTATAAAACCAGAAATATTGCCTGTCGGTACAGCTAATTGTAGTTGCATGGTGTTATCCATGGTTGTCATCCTCGCAATAATGTTAGGGGCGATATATTCGGATATGCTTATATTAGCACTCACATAGTGAGAGTGCCAATAGCTATATAAGTTCCAGATTGATGTAATTAATGACTAAAAACAATATAAATCAAAGGGTTATTGGTCAGATCTAGAGGTGGGTGGCTTGGGGCCATGTGCTGTTGCAACATAAACGCGGTTTCTTCCATTTTCCTTTGCTGTGTAAAGGGCTTTATCAGCCAGCGAGAGTAATTTGGTGATATCAGCATGCGGGTGATCTTCGCTACAGGCGACGCCAATGCTGAAAGTAACATCGACATTAGCAGGGCGGAGTTGCTCTATCTTAACCCGAACAGTTTCGGCTAACTCTGCTGCTTTAGCCGCCGTTGTTTTAGTCATAATGATCGAAAATTCCTCACCACCAAAGCGCACAACCATATCATCAGGGAAGCTTTCGTTAAGCTGCACACCAATACCGGCTAACACATGATCGCCGGTTAAATGGCCAAGTAAATCGTTAATCTTCTTAAAGTGATCAATATCCATGATCATGGCCGATACCGGCTTATTAGTGTCTTTGTTGAGAAGCTTATTACCGTTATCAAGTAGGAATCGCTTACTTCTGACGCCGGTGAGACTGTCGGTAGTCGCTAAGCGACTCATTTCGTCGGCTTGTTGCTTCAAGGCTAGAAATTGCTGCTTGATCAACAATAACGAACGAATTCGAGCAATGAAGATTTCCTCATAAATAGGCTTTTGCACAAAGTCATTCGCGCCGGCATGAAACACTTCAGCTTGCTTCTGTTGGTTGTCGGTCACAGTAATCACAAGTACTGGCATTTCCTGTTGTGAATAATGGAACCGGGTGCGAATGGCATGGAGTAGATCGCCGCCTGTTAACTTACCCTTGAGAAAGAAGTCGGTGACAATGATATCGAAACCGTCATCATCGCTGCCCCAGCCATTGGCAACCCCCTCAAGCAGTTCTAGCGCTTGCTCAGCATGGGTGACATGCACCACTTTTAGGCCATGTTTTTCCATGATGCGGCGCGTAATTGTTGCTGCGGTGGGGCTATCTTCAACATAAAGAATTTTACCAACGAGCCCGGAATTACGTTGTAAGAATGATTTAATAAAATCAACGAATGCTTTGTAACCACTCGATTTATCGAAATAATCGGTAACACCAGCAGCAAAGCCTTCACGTAAAAGGCGGCTGTCTGCATCACCGGAAACGACAATCACAGGCGTGTAGTGGTGCCGTTCTGAGGAACGAATCCGAGTACAAAGATCAAGACCATCCATGTCCGGGAGCATGAGCGAAGTGGTGATTAGGTCAAAGCGTTCCCAATTACCAAGACGTTGCAATGCTTCAGTTGCGGACTCACATGAAGTGATGTTGACGTTTTCAATTTCATTTTTAAGTATTCGCGCGATAATAGTTCGAGAGACTTCAGAACCATCAACGACCATGATACTGGTTTGACGTTGTTGCATTTATCCTATTACCCCACCCGCGTATCCATACACAAGCTATTAGCCATTCTTAATGATTAGTATTTGTTTTATTAATGACTAACAGTGTGGCACTGAATTGGAATTTCGCAATGTAAATGGTGAAAATTATTGTGGTATTTAGGTTATTCTGGCTCAATGGCATGTAAATGACGACTAACGGCTATCCAAGAGCCAGCTAAGCCCAGCAATATACTTACGCCCAGTAGAATCAAACTGCCCAAAAAATCTAGGGTTGATAGTGAGTAATTACTATCATATAAAGTCGCTAATTGACTGACTGGTCCCCCAAGAAGCAAGATAGATAGGTTAACGAGTAGCCAGCTAAGTACCCCTCCGCTCAAGCCATACCAGAAACCAGTGTAGAGGAAAGGACGTCGAATAAAGGCATCTGTGCCGCCAATCAGTTTAATAACTTCTATTTCTTCACGACGATTTTGGATAGCCAGACGAATGGTGTTGCCCACGACAAGCAGCACGGAGAGTGACAGCATCGCTGCTAGCACCCAAATACCACGTCGCCCAAAATCCATAATGGCATAGAGTCGTTTAAGCCATTGCATATCGAGTTGCGCCAATTCCACTTCGGGTCGTTGTTTAAAGCTGGCGAGCATGGTTTGAACAGTGAGCAAATTATCAGACTGGCTGGTTGGGTAAACGACGATGACAGCCGGGAAAGGGTTGTCTTCCAGTGCCTCCAAGGCCTCTCCAAAGCCCGAATTTTGACGAAATTCTTCTAATGCCTGATTACGTGTAATCCGCGTGACGGTCTTAATATCTTGCCGTTGCCGCAAAATCGTAGCTAGTTGATCGGCTTGTTTGTCGGTGACGGTTGGTTTCAGAAACAGCGATATTTGAGCAGCACCATCCCACTGAGCTGTGACTTGCTGAACGTTCTTTAAAATGACATGCAAACCGGTTGGTAAGGCCAGCGCGATCCCCATCACGGCGATGGTCATCAAATTCGACATTGGTGAGCGAATCATTTCGCCAAGAGTCGCCAACATGACTTGCATGTGGCGGGCAATATAAACGCCGGGAGAAATCACCTTAAACCACCCTGGGGTTCATTGTGCATGCCACCAGCAGTCATACGACCTTCATTAAGGGTTAAAACTTTGTGACCCATTTGACCAATCAAATCCAAATCATGGCTGGCAATGAGAACGCTGACACCGACCTGCTGGAATTGCTCGAAGAGGTCCATGATTTCGCGTGATAACTCGGGGTCTAGATTACCAGTAGGCTCATCGGCCAGCAGAATGGGGGGTTTGTTCACAACAGCACGCGCGATGCCGACACGTTGTTGCTGGCCACCTGATAGCGTAATGGGTAAGGATTTTTCTTTGTTTAATAAGCCAACTTTATCCAGCGAAGCGCGGACGCGTCGGCCGATTTCACGGTGTGGCACTCCTGAAATGACTAGTGGTAAAGCAACATTATCAAATACCGTTCGATCAAACAGGAGTTTATGATCTTGGAAGATAATCCCGACATTACGACGCACATAAGGAATTCGGCGCCGATTAATATGGCCAATATTCTCGTTGTTGATCAGCACTTGGCCATTGGTCGGACGAATCAATACAGCAATCAGTTTCAGTAGCGTGCTTTTGCCAGCGCCAGAGTGGCCTGTTAAAAACGCCAACTCACCACTAGAAAGTTTAAAGCTAACCTGACTAAGGGCATCACAACTTCCAGGATAACGTTTACTGACATTATGAAATTCAATCATGTATACACTTACTACGCGGCTGTTGTCCTTATTATATCCAGTATTGTGGCATGAACACCGCGCTTAAAACAGCGCTTCGATGAAATCCTTAGCATTAAAGCTTCGTAAATCATCAATGCCTTCACCCACACCGATAAAACGAATCGGTAGGCCGGTTTTATTGGCGATTGAAAAGATAATGCCACCTTTGGCTGTGCCATCAAGCTTGGTGAGCGCAACGCCGGTTAGCCCGATAACTTTATTGAATTGCTCGGTTTGCGCTAACGCATTTTGGCCAGTCGTAGCATCAAGCACAATAAGCACCTCATGAGGCGCGGCGACATCTAATTTGCCAAGAACACGCTTAATCTTGGCTAACTCTTCCATCAAATTGTCTTTATTATGCAAACGCCCAGCGGTATCGGCGATTAATACATCAACATTTTTAGCTTGTGCGGACTGTAAGGCATCGAAAATCACTGACGCCGCATCAGCGCCGGTATGTTGGGCAACGACATGAATATCATTGCGCTCACCCCATACTTGTAGCTGTTCGACAGCCGCGGCACGAAAGGTATCGCCGGCTGCCAGCATGACAGAGCGTCCTTCACGCTGTAGCTGTTTGGCGAGCTTACCAATGGTAGTTGTTTTGCCTACCCCGTTGACGCCCACCATCAAAATCACAAACGGGGCGTCTGACTCAGGAATAGAGAGTGGTATATCGCTGGGCGCCAGCATGCCAGCTAAATCTTCACGTAGGGCAGCGAGCAGTGCATCACTATCAGCGAGCTGCTTGCGCGCAAGCCGCTGGGTTAAGTCATTGATAATTTGGCTGGTTGCTTCAATGCCCACATCGGCAAGCAGCAATTGAGTTTCTATTTCTTCGAGCAGCTCGTCATCGATGGCTTTTTTACCAACAACCAAGTCGGCAATTGCCCCACCAAAACGACTGCGAGTTTTGCTTAAACCTTGTTTTAAGCGGGCGAAAAGGCCTGCAGGTTCGTCATCTGAACCTGAATCGATCTCTTTTGAAGGCGTTTTGCTGTTTTTTCCGAAACCAAACATACTTTACAACTGTCTTAGACTCGCAGAGGATAATAGGGTGCGGCGCTATCGTAACACTGTGTCGGCCTGGCTGAAAAAGAATTTTAACGGGAGTAGTAAAAACATGCGTTTAGCTTCAACAATTATCATATCGATGGCATTAGCGATAAGCGTGATGACACCATTGCAGGCCAAACAAGGTAAAGGTGGCTCTGATGTCAGGCAGTATATGCTAGATAATGGCCTAAAAATTCTAGTTAAAGAAGATCATCGTGCGCCGGTTGTCGTATCTCAAATTTGGTACAAGGTGGGCTCAAGCTACGAGTATAACGGTGTCACCGGTGTGTCTCATGTTCTTGAGCACATGATGTTTAAGGGTACCAAGACGCTTGGTCCTAATGAGTTTTCAAAAATAATTGCAGCAAACGGTGGGCGCGAGAATGCGTTTACTGGCAAAGACTACACGGCCTACTTTCAAACACTACATAAAGACCGTCTTGAAGTAAGCATGCGTCTAGAAGCGGATCGCATGCATAACTTATCATTACGCCAAGAAGATTTTGCAAAAGAAGTGAATGTAGTTAAAGAAGAGCGGCGCTTACGCACCGAAGACAAGCCCACTTCGTTAACTTATGAGCAGTTCATCGCGACGGCTTTTCAAAGCAGCCCTTATCATCATCCAATAATTGGTTGGATGGATGATCTTGAAAGCATGCAACTGGAAGATTTACAGCATTGGTATGAAAGATGGTATTCACCTTCAAACGCAACCTTGGTGATTGTGGGTGACGTAAAAGCCGATCACGTATACCGACTCGCCAAAAAATATTTTGGCCCGATTCCAGATGTAAAAATTAAACCGGTTAAACCGCAGCGTGAAACCAAACAACGCGGTGAACGACGCATAAAAGTACGTGCACAAGCTGAAGTGCCTTATTTACTAATGGGTTACAAAGTGCCCGTGCTCACAACAGCCAAAGATGCAAACGAAGTGTATGCATTAGAAGTAATGGCAGGGGTGCTTGATGGTGGTAGCAGCGCGCGGTTAGCCAAAGAATTAGTGCGTGGCAAACAAATTGCTGTATCAGCGGGCGCTGGGTATAACATGTATGACCGCATCAACAACTTATTTCTTTTTGATGGGCGGCCGGCAACAGGACACAGTATTGACGTGTTAGAAAAAGAAATTCGCTCACAAGTTGAGCGTTTGCATACCACGCTTGCGACAAAAGATGAGCTGGATAGAATTAAAGCTCAAGTGGTGGCTTCCAAAGTTTATGAGCTTGATTCGGTTTTTTATCAAGGTATGCAAATTGGCACTTTGGAAACAGTAGGCTTAGACCATAAATTACTTGACGAATATGTCAGTCGAATTCGTGCCGTAACACCAGAACAGATTCAGGCGGTGGCAAAAAAATATTTAATTAATGAAGGTTTAACTGTGGCAATACTTGAACCAGAAAACACGAAAAAAGAAGTAGCTGTGAAACAAGAAAAAGACAATTCAGGAGCGAACAATGCGAAATAAATTAATAGTGCTACTGAGTTTATTAATAGTCTCAAGTATTGGTGTCGCAGGACCGAAAATTGAAAATTGGCAAACAAAAAACGGTGCAAAAGTGTTTTATGTGAATGCGCCGGAATTACCCATCGTCGATTTGCGTATGGTGTTTGATGCCGGCAGTGCACGTGATGCCGATAAGCCTGGTTTAGCATCATTGACTAACAGTTTGTTAGACGAAGGCACTGGTGAATTAAGCGTTGATCAAATTGCAGAACAATTTGAAGGAATTGGTGCGAGATTTGGCGCATCGTCATTAAGAGATATGGCTGTAACAAGCTTGCGCAGCTTGAATGACAAAGCGGTATTGGACAAAGCCTTGGATTTGTTTAGCAACGTGGTCGCCAAACCTAATTTCCCTGAAAAATCTTTTCAGCGAAATCGTAAATCGATGTTAGTAGGGCTGCAAGTAGCTAGCCAACGCCCTAATTCAATAGCAAGTAAAGCATTTTACAAGCAGGTGTTTGCAGAACACCCTTATGCAATTGATGGCAGTGGCACAGAAGCTAGTTTAACGGCGATGACGCGCCAAGATGTGGTGGATTTTCATAAGCGTTACTACGTCGCAAAAAATGCGGTGATTGCGATTGTCGGCGCAGTATCGCGTGCACAAGCAGAGCAGCTGGCTGAACGCTTAACGAGTGGTCTGGTTGCAGGAGAAGCGGCACCTACATTAGCAAAAGTAAAAGCGCTTTCAGCTCCAGTAATGAAACGGGTTAACCATCCATCACAACAGACGCACATTTTAGTGGGCCAGCCGGGGATGCATCGCGGCGATCCTGATTACACAACCTTATATGTTGGTAATCATATTTTAGGCGGTAGTGGGTTGGTATCTCGGCTTAGCGACAAAGTGCGTGAACAACGTGGATTAGCGTATAGCGTTTATAGTTACTTTTCACCAATGCGTGAAGATGGCCCGTTTACCATGGGCATGCAAACAAAAAACTCTCAAGCAGATGATGCGCTGGCCTTATTGAAAAAAGTATTAAAAGAATACGTAGACAAAGGGCCAACCGAAGACGAGTTGAAACGTTCTAAACAAAATATTACGGGTGGTTTTGCATTACGGGTTGATAGCAATAAAAAAATCATTGAGTACGTGGCAATGATTGGTTTTTATGGATTGCCGCTGGATTATTTAGACACCTTTAATGCTAAAGTTGAAGCGGTGACAGTAGAAAAAATTAAAGATGCATTTAAGCGCCGTGTTCATCCGGATAAATTAGTAACTATCATGGTTGGCGGCGACAAATAAAAATGAAATGGTTGTTGCTGTCGAGCTTGTTGTTAAGTGCATGCGTCACCACGTATGAGCCGCCTAAAAACAAATCGCAGCCAACAATACGTGTTGATATGAAGAACATTAAACGATTAATGTTTTTTGAAGAAGGTAAAGATTGCTCACAAGCAACCGCGCTGCAAGCGCCTTATAACCCATACCTTGAAGATGCCCAACCCATACCTGTTCGTGGCAATCAGTTACTGGCCTTTAAATTAATTTATTCAAATAGCCGAGAGGCCTGTAGCACGATTGTTTCTTTCTACCCAAGAATCAATCACGACTATGTTATTTATAATAAATTAAAATCTGATCAACGAATTAATATGAGCTGTCGTTTTAAAGTCATCAGGAAACATCGTGCCGATCAATCTGCACGTTGGCAAGATGAAGAAACAGTTAAAATAAGAAAACCAGTTAAGGCATTAAAAGCTGATGCGAGACATTGTAGATAAAGAGATAAGATGAATAATTGGCAAGAAACGTTACAAGTAATATCTGACTATGAAGCAGTAGCAAAATGGACATTAAAAAATGACTATGGATATTACTGGATGCTAGTACCAAGTAGTGATGAAATTAAAGAAAATGGTTTTAGTGAAACAGTCATGGCACCGCTTAACTTTGATGATCTTGCCTTTGTTGAAATCTATAAAACTTGCATTCATGATGGCTCAGTAATCGATTATTATATCGAGTCGATACATAAATCAATTTCATCAATTACTAATCTTAAAGTATCAAATGAAAATGAAATACTTAAGATCGAAAGCCGCTAGGGAATTGAACGAAGTTGTCAAATAAATCCAACACATTACGCATTATCGGCGGCACCCATCGCGGGCGAAAATTAAGTTTTGTCGATGCCCCCAATTTGCGGCCCACTCCAGACCGAATGCGTGAAACCTTATTCAATTGGTTACAACCTGTCATTGCGGGTGCGAAGTGTCTGGATTTATTTGCGGGCAGTGGGGCGCTTGGGCTTGAAGCATTGTCTCGTGGCGCAAGTCAGGTGGTGTTCATTGAGAAGGATCCCAAGGCGGCGCGAAAGTTAAGTGAAAACTTAAATTTACTTGATTACGATCCGTCTCAATGTCGCCAGCAAACAGCACAGGCTTTTTTTAACAGTGAACCGATGCGTTTTGATGTCGTGTTTCTTGATCCACCTTACCAAAGTGACATGTTGCCAGAGATTATTCTGCAACTGGATAACGGTTGGTTAGCCGACGGCGCTCAAATCTATCTTGAGCATGACAGTCACGACGACGCACCTTCACTACCTGACGGTTGGCAGGTGCTCAAACAGACTAAAGCAGGGCAGGCCATGGCCTTGTTGCTGCAATACGGTGAAGTGTAATAGCTGACATCCGCTCGCCCGCGTGGTAGTTTGCTCGCCATGAATATTACCGCTGTCTATCCCGGCACCTTTGATCCGGTCACAAACGGTCACACTGATCTCATTCAGCGTGCCTCAAAATTATTTGATCGGGTCATTGTAGGCGTGGCCGAGAACCCCGGTAAAAACGCCACCTTCAGTCTTGAAGAACGAGTGGATATGACGACCGAGGCGTTGTCAGGTATTAGCAACATAGAAGTAATAGGGTTTAACAGCTTACTTGTTGATTTTGTTGCAGATTATGACGCTAAAGTCATATTGCGTGGCTTGCGAGCGGTGTCTGATTTCGAGTACGAATTTCAGTTAGCGGGCATGAATCGCCGTCTCGCCCCCGAGGTAGAAACTCTGTTTTTAACCCCAGGTGAGCAATATGCCTATATATCTTCGAGCTTAGTAAAGGAGATAGCGGCGCATGGGGGCGACATCTCGGCCTTTGTCCACACGAAAGTCATGGCTGCACTCTCTGACAGGATCGGCTAATATACGCGTCGCAGCCTGCACTATTGGGCGAATAACCGATTTTATGGAGTTTTAGCATGGCCCTGATGATTACCGATGAATGTATTAATTGCGATGTGTGCGAGCCTGAGTGCCCGAACGAAGCAATTTATCAGGGTGATGAAATCTACGAGATCAACCCTGATTTGTGTACTGAGTGCATAGGACATTACGACACCCCGCAGTGTGTTGATGTGTGCCCGGTTGACTGTATCCCCGGCAACCCTGATCGCGTTGAAACAGAGCCAGAACTGCAACTTAAATATGAAAAACTGCAGGCGGAAGGCTGATACATTGATCTTGGTTATGACTAAATAAAGTGAAGAAGGTCCCGCATGGGGCCTTTTTTGTGCCTGATTATTGAGTTAAGGAGACAGTTGTTTTGGTTAAATATCTTATTGGTTGCATCATTGCTTTAACCAGCCTGAGCGGTTTTGCACAGTCTTTACCACAAGCAGCGATAGCGACTGCCCATCCCGTAGCAACCGAAGCGGGGCATAATATACTCGCCCAAGGTGGCAATGCCTTTGATGCAGCCATCGCCGTGACAGCCACCTTAGCAGTCGTTGAACCTTATAGCTCAGGTTTGGGAGGCGGTGGTTTTTGGTTACTGCACCGCGCCAGCGATAACAAGCAAGTGATGCTAGATGGGAGAGAGATGGCACCCGGCCGCGCCCATCGCGATATGTATTTGGATAGTGAAGGTAACGTGCGTGCTGGTGCATCCATCGATGGCCCCTTAGCAGCAGGCATTCCCGGCGTACCCGCGGCGCTTGAACATTTAGCCAATCAATATGGAAAACTACCGTTGGCCACTTCATTGCAACCCGCGATTAATGCAGCGCGAGATGGGTTTCTCGTTGATGAGATATATCAACGCATGGCGGGTTTTCGTTTAGAGGCATTGCAAGCCTCTCCCTCAGCGGCGGCTATTTTTCTTGATAACGATGAAGTGCCTGAATTGGGCTACCGCGTTCGCCAACTGGATTTAGCAAAAACCTTAGAAGAAATCGCATCAAAAGGGTCGAAGGGGTTTTATCGCGGCCATATTGCACAGCGCATGGTGAACGGTTCGCGAGCTGCAGGCGGCATATGGGGGTTAGCGGACTTAGCTAACTATCAAGTGGTCGAAAGACAACCCGTCAGCGGTATGATTGGCCAAACAAAAATTATTTCCGTGCCACCACCTTCATCGGGTGGTGTGGCGTTGCTATCAATCCTAAAACAAATCAATGGATTTAGCCGTTTTGAAAGAAGGACTGTTTTTGATCATATCGTTGTCGAAGCTATGCGACGTGCATACCGCGATCGGGCAGAGTTTTTAGGTGACAGTGATTTTGTCGACGTACCGGTGGTACGGTTAATAAGTCAACGGCATGCCGATAAGTTACGCGCCAGTATTGATAGAAATAATGCCACACCAAGTTCTCAATTACCGGCAATTGCGGTATCAAACAATGCTGGAACAGACACCACCCATTTTTCATTGATGGATCGAGAAGGTAATCGCGTTGCCGCGACCCTAAGCATTAATTATCCCTTTGGCAGTGGCTTTGTCGCCCCAGGTACGGGCATTTTATTCAATGATGAAATGGATGATTTTTCAGCCAAGCCAGGTGTACCCAATGCATATGGGTTAGTGGGGACAACGGTCAATGCCATTGAACCGCGTAAGCGCCCACTGTCGAGTATGTCACCCACCTTTATTGAATCACCGCGTGGTGTGGCTGTGTTAGGAACGCCAGGCGGCAGTCGTATTATCACTATGGTGCTGCATGGCATCATTGATTACATGAACGGTGGCAATGCAAAGTCTATGGTGAGTAAAGGTCGTTACCATCATCAATATTTACCTGATGTCATTCAATACGAGCAAGGCGCTTTAACACCACAGCAAATAGCTAACTTACAACTACGCGGACATAAGCTTAAGCAACAAAGTGATTTCGGCAATATGCAAGTGGTGCTGTGGGAAAAACAATCAAATAAATTGGATGCAGCCAGTGACCCGCGTGGAATTGGCAGTGCCGTAATAAAATAAGAAAGCAAAATAATAAAATTATGAAAAATTCATCAATCACTATGGCCGGGTTGTTAGCCACCATGCCACAAACAGGTCAGCTTAATTGGATTGGCATTCGAGAAAAAAAGCACGAACCATTAATAATAGTTGACCAAGTTGAAGTGATTGAAAACCGGGGCCTTGCAGGTGATCACCGCACCAAACGCGAAGGTGGTAAACGGCAAATTACCTTAATTCAAGCAGAACACTTGCCTGTGATAGCAGAAATTACCCAGCATGAAGAAATCCCGCCAGAATGGCTGCGCCGTAATTTAGTGGTGTCCGGTATCAACCTTTACGCGCTGAGAAAATCTCGCTTCATGATTGGTGACGTGTTATTGCAAGGCAGTGGAACGTGCCCACCTTGTTCGCGTATGGAGAAAATTTTAGGGCCAGGTGGTTACAATGCCATGCGTGGGCATGGTGGTATCAATGCACAGGTGATAGAAGGTGGGATTATAAAATTGGGTGATGCGGTTAGCTATGTTCAAGTTGAAAGGTGAGAGGCTGCTTCTCAGGGTGATCTCAACCGGTCAATGCAACACATGCCTCATGCTTTGATCTACCAAAAGCAGTCATTCAATAACGGTTGAGCTCAGCAACAAACGCAGGCTGGCAAGACTTTTGCCACGAAAAAGACGTGACAGACAAGTGCGTCCAATGGAGTGATTTGTTAGCTGGGTTTATTACTTTTCCATACCCCATTTTCGAAAGGACTTTAGTACCACATTATGTGTATGAGTAGCTAACAATCTAATTATTATCTCTTGATCTTCTTTATTTATTGATTTTAGATCTGTAGACCAGAAACGAGAATCTCTATGGTTTATCGCATCATATGTTTTATTAGTTGCGATTACTTCAAAGGTTTTTGAATCTAATAGTGTAATTCTAAGAGATGCAAACGTTGCATATTGTATGTCATTCTTACCCCATACCTTGCTATACACTCCTAGACCAGATAGAAGATCATTATCATCACCACCCAGATAGTCACCACAATTGCACTTAGATATTACTAATATTGCATCAATATCCTTTCCTTTCACAATCTCTCTTAAGTATGGCTTATGATTCTTAGTATTTATCTCACTTGTAAATGGGTTGCTGTTATATATTGGCTGTAATTCTTTATAGTTATAATTTAGGTTTATAACACTAATTCCTGTTTTTGTTTTTATTGTATTTTTAACAACATCTTCGCTTAATTTATTGATGTCCCACCCGGGGTTTTGCGATGTTCTAAATTCTTTTTCTGAAAAAGAAAAAGCCACCTTTATTGACAATGCTCTATATATTTCTACTTCGTCAATTAATGATACAACTCCGATATTTCGGATTTTATCCCTTTCTTCAGGCTTTAAAGCAACTGTTTCACAGGACAGTAATAATATGGAAAGGACTAATATAGATATTATTCTTAAAGATGTTCTCAATTTGTTTCTCCCTGTTAAACTCAGCTAACGGTTGAGCTCAGCAACAAACGCAGGCTGGCAAGACTTTTGCCACGAAAAAGACGTGACAGACAAGGTTGTCTGATGGAGTGATTTGTTAAAATACATATTCATTTGCTCCACTCATGTCCGTCCCACAAGTAACCATATGTTTTCATACATTCGACTGGGCTTTCATGCCTTTCATAGCAGTAACGAGAAACATCTGCAATATCACTATCTTTTAATGGCTTTACCACTTTTGAAAACATTTCGTCCTTTTCTGGCTTTTTATATTTATTAATAGATAAATAGAACTCCCCTACATTCGAGAAATTAACCGTGGAGCAAATATCGTCAGTGGTAAAATTACCCACCAAACTATCTAGTAGTATGAAACCATAATCTGTAACACAGTAACTATATTCTTGACCTATTTTTTCAGGATTTGAATATACAGCTAGATATGTATGTTTATCATGTTGGTTTTTAAGTATTAGGTCTGCCTTCATTGAACCTTGAGAAAAGAATCCCTTGTTATGTTGGTACGATAAGGCTGGGTAATCATTCGTAATTTCATATTTGCCATTTAACAATAGTAAAGACGGATAGAATATGGTTTTAGATTCATTCTTAGTGTTATATACAAGGCTGCTTTCAATAACCAGTTGTATGGGCTGATCGCGATTCAGGTCGGGCAATTTATACAGCGAAATAATTTCCACTGCTCTATCACCTATCAAAATATTTCTACTGCCACTAGTTTCACCACGGATGGATTCGGACCAGCCTAGTTGTATTGGGTTAATACCACTGAGTACTTCCTTAGTTTCACTTGCAAATGAAACCTGAATACAGCAGAGGCAGGTTATTACTATGAAAGATATTATTCGTTGCAATGATAATCTCATTTTTCGTTATAACGTTTAAGATAAGGGCCGCGATGCTTTTTTGCGTCCCTGCTTGAGCGCCTTGTTAGGGATGATTCGAATACGTACTACTATGCAACCACTTATTACTTGCATTTTGGATGCCTTAATATTGAGGCGAGGTTTACGTATGTAGGTTTTTCTCCATTTAGAACTTTATTTTCCTCTATTCTAATCGCATTCATTTTTTCAATTTTGCTAGTTTTCTCTAGTGCAATTGCATATTCGTTAAGAAAACTAGACAGCATATACTTCCCATTGTCTGTATTCTCTGTGGCTACTCTCATCTCAGGTAGCACTTTTTCAAAACCAGGTATTGATTCATTATATTTATTTCTTGAAAAATATAGGGCGGAAAGTTCAAGATATGAGCCAATTAGATATTTTTTATTCTTACTTTTTAGACTACCATCAGCCTGCATTTTTTCTCTTATCCTTATAGCTTCCAAAAGCAGCTCCTCTGATTCATCGAGTTTACATAAGTCATGTTTAGTCAGCGCCAAGTTATGCAGTGCTTGTGCTAACTTTTCATCTCCTAGGTTACCTATACGCGCATTAATGATTGCTCTTTTGTCATATTCTTCTGCCGCTTCAAGGTTGCCAGAACGTGATGCTTCTTGGCTAAGGCGCTGGTACTTGTGGTACGTATGATCGTTTATTGGATTTGCGCACGATGCAACAATGAAACACGCCAACAGAATTGTGTAATGTTTAATTTTTATCATTTATTAATCCCTAACGGTTGAGCTCAGCGGCGAACGTAGGCTGGCAAGGCTTTTGCTCCGCAAAAGGCATGACAGACAAGTTTGTCCGATGGAGTGATTTGTTATGTGCCAATTTCATTTAAATGACACTACAATTGCCCACAACAAAGGAAGCAATATTGCTAAAACAAATAACCTTGATAGCAACTTTCTTTTTTCTGGTTTTACATATTTCATGAAAGGGCTACGTTTATGCAAACCATACAGCGGCATGACAATTTTGTCGTCTGTTTTGGCCTTAGAAAACTCTTTCCAATTTGTAGCTGTAAGTAACGTAACCGCAGCCCAACCCCATATACCTAGGTATATGAAAAAGAAATAATCATAGAAAAATTGAATCATTTTAT